>Ga0335083_10001233_pt1 | contig 35784 bp, 34 predicted proteins | sample Lox_Sample_42_FD_206716 | JGI IMG/M metagenome (GOLD analysis project Ga0335083, IMG submission 206716) | Soil microbial communities from Loxahatchee National Wildlife Refuge, Florida, United States - Lox_Sample_4.2 | ecosystem: Environmental > Terrestrial > Soil > Wetlands | place: USA...
GGCGTTGGCGGAGATCGCCGCCATCCCCGGGCGTTACCGTCCCCACGTGGACCGGGTCTTCCTGGCCGACGGCGACGCCCTTGTCTACCCCTTCGCCGGGCTCTCGGCCATCCTCGACGCCCTGACTGCGACGTTCCCCGGCCTCACCCGGGTGGGGGCCTACGCCTCCCCCAGGAGCCTCACCACGAAGAGCGCCGGGGAGCTGGCAATCCTGCGGGACAAGCGGCTGCGGATCCTCTATTTCGGCCTGGAGTCGGGGGACGACTCGACCCTTGCCGCCATCAAAAAGGGATTCGATGCGGCGACCATGGCAGAGCTGGCCCTGACGGCGCGGGGAGCCGGGATGAAGCTGTCGGTTACCGCCATTCTCGGGCTGGCTGGCCGCGGCAGGAGCCTGGAGCATGCCCGGGCAACGGCGGACTGGGTCAACCGAGTGAACCCGGAGTTTTTTTCGCTCCTCACCCTGTTTCATCGCCACAACGACGACTTCATCCGCGCCCTCGACCAGTGCACCAGGCGCGAGCTGATGCTGGAGGCCCGGGAGCTGGTGGCCCACCTGCATCCGGCGCGGACCATTCTCCGCTCCAACCACGTCTCCAACTTCCTCAACCTGGCCGGAAGCTACCCCAAGGACCGGGAGCGTCTCGTGGCCGACGTGGACGCGGCCCTCGCCCGGGCCTCCCGGGTCCCCGGGTTTCTCGACGCGGTGCCCGAGTACGGCGAGGAGTACTGCTGACAGGGCAGGAGAGGTGGCGGTGGAAATTGCCGGTTGGGTTTTGGGGTGCTTCCGTGCTATAGTGGATGCCCCGGCCACGTGGCCGGTCGTGTCGTCGCCCATCTGAATGCACCTGCAAAGTTTTCTACAGGAGGATACCGTGGAAAGTGCAGCATGGACCCCCGCTGCTCTGCTGAAGCTCGCCGGTGACTACTGGAGCGTCTGCGCCCTTCACGCAGGGGTGAAGCTCGATGTCTTCACCCTCCTGGCTGCGGGGCCGGCGACCCCGGCGGACCTTTCCCGGGTGCTCGGGACTGACAGCAGGGGGCTCGCCATGCTCCTGAACTCCCTGGCGGCGCTCGGCCTGGTGACGAAGAGTGGCGACAGCTACGCGGCGACTCACTTCGCCGCCGAATACCTTGCCAAGACGTCTCCCGCCTACCTGGGGCACATCGTCATGCACCACCACCACCTGGTGGCCGGGTGGGCCAGGCTCGACGAGGCGGTCTCCAGCGGCGGGCCGGTCCGGGACAAGGTCTCCTTTGCCGACGACGCCGAGACCCGGGAGAGCTTCGAGATGGGGATGTTCAACCTCGCCATGCAGATTGCACCCCTCATCGTCTCCCGCATCGATCTCTCCGGCCGCCGGCGGTTCCTCGACCTCGGCGGGGGCCCCGGCACCTATGCCATCCATTTCTGCCGCCACAATCCGGGCCTGACTGCCGTGGTCTACGACCTCCCCACCACCCGTCCCTTCGCGGAGCGTACCATTGCCCGGTTCGGGCTTGCCGACCGGATCGCCTTCGCCGACGGGGATTACATCACGGGTGGGATCGAGGGACGCTTCGACGTCGCCTGGCTCTCCCACATCCTGCACAGCGAGGGGCCGGCGGGGTGCGCCGTGCTCCTGGAAAAGGCGGTGGCCGCGCTGGAGCCGGGGGGACTGGTGATGGTGCAGGAATTCATCCTCGACGATTCCGGCGACGGCCCCCTCTTCCCGGCCCTCTTCTCCCTGAACATGCTGCTGGGAACGCCATCAGGCCAGGCCTACTGCCAGCGGGAACTCGTCGACATGCTGACGGCGGCCGGTGTCCGCGACGTTCACCGCCTCCCCGTGGAGCTTCCCAACGGGGCCGGGATCATCTCCGGCACTGTCAGGTAACGGCGTTCCGGAAGAGCGGCGGATATTTCGGCGTGCAGCCGCACACGCGATAGAGAGGGGGGAGTCTCCCATGGCAAAGATGCGCATCCTCCTGGCGGACAGTTCCAGTTTCTGCCTCGACGTGGAAAAATGGTTCCTGAAGGAATCCCCCGTAATCATCTTTACTGCCGAAGACGGAGCGCGGGCCATCAATCTCATCCGCCAGGTCCGACCCGATCTCGTCTACCTGGAATATGCTCTGCCGGTGATGGACGGCGTCTCCTGCTGCCGGGCAATCAAGGCCGATCCGGATCTGGCCGCGATTCCGGTGGTAATGGTCGCGGCCACCGACGGGGCGGCGGTGGAGGAATGCCGGGATGCGGGGTGCGACGCCGTTATCGTCAAGCCCCTCAACCGGAGGGAGTTCCTCGAGGTGGGGAGGTCTTTTCTCGGTCGGATCAACCGGCGTGAAGTCCGCGTCCCCTGCCGCTCCTCCGTGGTCTGCCGCATGGAGGGCAATATCTTTTACGGCACCATCGAGGACGTCAGCAGCAACGGCATGTTCGTGGGGGCAACCTGCGCGGCCCGGGAGGGCGACATCATCGAGATGAAATTTCTCCTCCCCGGCGAAGCCAGCGAAGTGGTGACGGCCACGGCGCGGGTCGCCTGGGTGAACGGTGGCAGGAGGCGGCGGAATCGCAATCTCCCCGTCGGGTTCGGGGTGGTGTTCCAGGGGCTCGATACGACGGCGGCGGAACGGATCCAGGAATTCATCGAGCACACCCTTATCCGGCAGCATCCTCCCGATGAGTGGTGAGGTGATAGGAGCCGCTGCAGGGCCGATACCGGATATCTCGACGCCGAAGGATCGGGAGTCCGGCCGAAGGGGTGAGAGACAGCAATCCGCTGGTGGAGGAGAGCATGGACAAGAGGCTGGAGATGGCGGCAGCAATCGGCGACAGCAACGAGCTGGTCGACAAGCTGGAAGAGATGCTGCAGCGTCCGGGAGACCGGGCCTACGTGGTGTGCGATTTTCGGGAGTGCCGCAACAACCGGCAGGGGCGCTGTACCGTCTACCTGGTGACCAATCTGCCGGAGCGGAGCGGCGAGGGGCCGTGCGTCAGCTACACGGTCTGACGGGGATACCGGGAAGCTTGCGGTTGCCGTAGCGTTTGGCGGCGGATTTCCCGCCGCTCTTCGAAAAAAACGCTTGCATTTTTATCGGGGCCGTGATAAAAAGAGAGCACAAGTTAATGTTCACTAAAAAGTGAGCTCCTCCGGCTCACTTTTTTTATTGGGATTTTTCATGGCAACGGTGGATGTGGTCTCCAGGGTTTCGGCGGTTGTCGAGCCCATTGCCGCCTCGCTCGGCTTGGAAGTCGTGGAAATTGAATACCGGCGGGAAGGCCGGGATATGGTGCTGCGCCTTTACCTGGACAGGGAAGGGGGGGTTACCCTCGACGACTGCGCCCAGGTGAGCCGCGAACTCTCCGCCGTTCTCGACGTGGAGGATTTCATTCCCGGCCACTACAGCCTGGAAGTCTCCTCTCCCGGGCTCAACCGTCCCCTCAAGAAGGAGGCCGATTACCACCGGTACCGGGGCAAGCTCGTGAAGGTGCGGACCTTCGAGCTTCTTGCCGACGATGCGGGAAACAAACGGAAGACCTTTCTCGGCGAACTCCTCGGCCTGGAGGATGGCGTCGTGCGACTCAGGCTTTCCGAGGGGCAGGCTGCCGCAATTCCCCTGGAGAAGATCGCCAAGGCGAATCTGGAATTCGAATTCTGACACAAATCCAGTTTCGGGTTTCGAGTCATGGGTTTCGAGTTGACGACCTTCAACCGGGACATGAAACGCGAAACGCGAAACGCTAAGGAGAATACGACGTGGAAACAACCTTCAACCTCAAGCACACCATCGATCAGATCGTCAAGGAAAAGGGGATCGACAAGGGGATCGTGACGGAGGCCCTGGAACAGGCGGTGCTGACGGCAGCCAACAAGAAGTTCCGCAATACCCGCGATCTCGAGGCCCACTATAATGAGGAAGTCGGCGAGGTTGAGCTGTTCGAGTTCGTGACGGTGGTGGACGAGGTCCAGGACTCCTACAAGGAGATTGACCTCGACGAGGCCCGCGAGATCGACCCGGAGGTGGAGGTGGGGGACTCCCTCGGCATGAAGCTCGACGCCAGCGGCTATACCCGCATCGCCGCCCAGACCGCCAAGCAGGTGATCATCCAGAAGGTGCGCGAGGCGGAGCGGGAGACCATCTACAACGAGTTCCGCGATCGGCTGGGTGAACTGATCACCGGCGTGGTGCGGCGCTACGAGCGGGGCGATCTGGTCATCGACCTCGGCCGTGCCGAGGCAGTCCTCTCCCACAAGGAGCAGGTCCCGCGCGAGGTCTACCGCCAGGGGGACCGGGTCAAGGCGCTCATCACCGACATCAAGATAACCACCAAGGGCCCGCAGATCGTTCTCTCCCGCGCCCATCCCGGCATGCTCGCCAAGCTGTTCGAGGGGGAGGTGCCGGAAATTGCCGAGGGGATAGTGGAGATCAAGGTGGTCGTGCGGGAGCCGGGGAGCCGTTCCAAGATCGCCGTGTACTCCCACGACTCGGATGTGGACCCGGTAGGCGCCTGCGTCGGCATGCGCGGTTCTCGGGTGCAGAACGTGGTCTCCGAGCTTCGCGGGGAGAAGATCGACATCATACCCTGGTCGGAGGATGTCGCCCGTTTCGTCTGCAACACCCTTGCGCCGGCGGTCGTGTCCAAGGTCTTCGTGGACGACGAGAATCGCGCCATGGAAATCATCGTGGCGGACGACCAGCTCTCTCTCGCCATCGGCAAGCGGGGACAGAACGTCCGGCTGGCCGCCAAGCTCACCGGTTGGCGGATCGACATCAAGAGCGAGTCGCGGGCTGCCGAGGCGGAGCTGATGCAGTACGCTTCCTTTGACGGCAGCGCCGAGGAGGAGCCTGCCGAAGAAGAGGGCGTTGCCGCCGATGCGGCCGCTGCGGAGGGGACTGAGGCAGAGGAGCAGGCGGCAGAGTAATCCATGGCGCAGGACGAACCGCAACGCAGCTGTCTGGGATGCCGGGAGACGAAGGACAAGAAGGCGCTTCTCCGCTTCGTCCTTGCCCCGGACCGGACCCTGGTCCCCGACCCGCAGGGAAAGCTCCCCGGCCGCGGGGCCTATACCTGCTGGCGAAGGGAATGCCTCAGTAAGGCTGCGGCAAAGAACCAGTTCGCCCGGTCGTTCAAGGGGGACGTCAGCATGGCGGGGAGTGACGACCTGGCCGACCGGATCGTCCGGCTCCTGGAAGAACGCATCGGGGCCTATCTTGCCCTCGCCAACAAGGCGGGGAAGGTTGTTTCCGGAAGCGACATGGTCGCAGAGGCTTTCCGGCGCCGGACCCCCGGCGTGCTCTACATTGCCGCCGACATTTCCGCGGAGAGCAGGGCGCGGTTCGTTGCCCTGGCTGATCGGGCGGGGGTTCCCCTCGTCGACTTCTTTTCCAAGGAGCGTCTCGGCGCCTTCCTCGGCAAGGAACTGAGGAGCGTGGCGGTGATCGAGCAGAGCGGATTCATCACAACAATCGTGACGGAGTTGGAAAAGTACCGGGACTTCATAAGGGAGGGGTGCAGCAACCATGAGTAAAATCCGCGTGTATGAACTGGCGCAGAAGTTGGGGATCGATAACAAGGAACTCCTCGCCAGGCTGAAAGCCATGGGGATCGACGCCAAGACCCACCAGTCGGTCATTGACGAAGCGGATGTCCCCCAGCTGTCTGCCCCCGAGCCCGTCAAGAGCGTGGCCAAGGAAGAAGTCCGGGTAACGACAACCCTGATCCGGCGCCGGGCCAAGGCAACGGAGGCGGCTTCCGAGGAGCCCCCTGCACCGGTTGAGGCACCCCCGACCGTGGAAATCGCCCAGCCTGCGGAAGTGCCGCCGGTCGAAGAGGTTGTCGTGGCCGCGGCACCCGAGGCGCCTGAAGCGGCACCAGTCGAAGAGAAGCCGAAGGCCGTCCGGGAGGTCCAGCCGGAAAAGCCGACCGCCACCCAGGCCCGCATCCTCGGCCGTGTGGAGATACCGGGACTGAAACCCCAGGAACGGCCGGCGGAACGGCGCGAAGCCTACATTCCCCCTCCTCCCGGCCATCGTCCCTCTCCCGGCCAGCGCCCTGCGCCCGGCCAGCGTCCTGCGCCCGGCACCGCCCCCGACCGGGGTGCGCCCCCCCGCGGTCAGGAGCGGCCGACGTCTCCCACCATGGTCGAGGTCCCGGTTTCCGCCGATGACCGCAAGAAGGGACGCAAGGGGAAGGAGGCGCCTGCCGCCGAGGCCCCCAAGGGGGGAAAGAAGGCTGCGCCGGGAGCCAAGAAGAAGGAAGGCTTCAAGAAGACCGAGATGCTGGAGAAACGGGAGCGGGTCTTCGAACCGGGGCTGCGGCCCGGGAAGGGGAAGAGGCGGGAAAAGGAGCGTCCCGTCATCGGCAAGAAGACGGAGATCACCGTTCCCAAGGCGATCAAGAGGATCATCAAGGTCTCCGAAACCATCACCGTCGGCGAGCTTGCCAAGAGAATGGGGGCGAAGGCCAACGATCTGATCCGCGCCCTCATGAAAATGGGGTTGATGGTCACCATCAACCATCCCCTCGACGTGGATACCGCCACGCTCCTGGCCACCGACTTCGGCTACGAAATCGAAAACGTCGCCATCGATCTGGACCTGATGCTGGAGGCGGCTCCCGACGCCGAGGAGAGCCTGCAGAAGCGCCCGCCCGTCGTGACCATCATGGGTCACGTCGACCACGGCAAGACATCGCTCCTTGACGCCATCCGGGAAACCAATGTGATTGCCGGCGAAGCCGGCGGAATCACCCAGCACATCGGCGCCTACGATGTGGAACTCAACGGCCGCAAGATCACCTTCCTCGACACCCCGGGTCACGAGGCGTTCACTGCCATGCGGGCCCGCGGCGCCAAGGTCACCGATATCGTCATCCTGGTGGTGGCGGCCGATGACGGCGTCATGCCCCAGACCCGCGAGGCGGTCAACCACTCCAAGGCCGCCGGGGTGCCGATCATCGTTGCCATCAACAAGATCGACAAGCCCGACGCCAGGCCGGACCGGGTCAAGCAGGAGCTCACGGAGCTCGGACTGGTCTCCGAGGAGTGGGGCGGCGATACCACCATGGTGGAGGTGTCGGCCAAGAAACGGCTCAATCTGGAAGAACTCCTGGAGATGGTGCTCCTCCAGGCCGACGTGATGGATCTCAAGGCGAATCCGGACAAGCCGGCCCGGGGGACCATCGTGGAAGCCAAGCTGGACAAGGGGCGCGGGCCGGTTGCCACCGTCCTGGTGCAGGAAGGGACCCTTAAGGTCGGCGACTACTTCGTGGCCGGCATACACTCGGGGAGGGTCCGCGCCATGCAGAACGACCGTGGCGAAAAAGCGCTTGCCGCCGCCCCGGCCATGCCGGTCGAGGTGATCGGCTTCACCGGAGTTCCCGACGCAGGGGACATCTTCGTCTCCATGGCCGATGAGAAGCAGGCCAAGGAGATCGCTTCCTACCGCCAGCAGAAGCTCCGCGAAACCGAGCTGGCCAAGCATGCCAAGCTGACGCTGGAGCAGCTGTACGACAAGATCCAGAAGGGAGAGGTCAAGGACCTCAACGTCATCGTCAAGGCGGATGTCCAGGGGTCGGTGGAAGCGGTCGCCGAGTCCCTCAGGAAGCTCTCCACCGAGGCGGTCCGCCTCAATGTCATTCACTCCTCAGTCGGTGCCATCACCGAAACCGACGTGAACCTGGCCTCCGCCTCGAACGCCATCATCCTCGGCTTCAATGTCCGCCCCGAGGTGAAGGCCCATGCCCTGGCCGAGAAGGAAGGGGTTGACGTCCGGCTCTACAACATCATCTACGACGCGGTGGAAGACATCAAGAAGGCGATGGAAGGGCTCCTGGAGCCGACCCTCCGGGAGAAGCCCCTGGGGCGCGCCGAAATCCGGGAAACCTTCTCGGTGCCCAAGATCGGGATGGTGGCCGGGTGCTACGTGCAGGACGGCAAGATGGTGCGCAACGCCCAGGTGAGGCTGCTGCGGGACAACGTGGTCATCTACCAGGGGAAGATGTCGAGCCTTCGCCGCTTCAAGGAGGACGTGCGGGAGGTTGCCTCCGGCTACGAGTGCGGCATCGGCCTGGAGAATTACAACGATATCAAGGTGGGCGACGTGATCGAGGCGTTTGAGATCGAGAAGGTCGCGGCCACGCTCTAAGGGAGGCACTAGGCCCTGGGCACTAGGCTCTAGGTATTGTCTGGATTGGCCCAGCGCCTCGTGCCGAGCGCCTCGCGCCTGATTCTTATGTATAAACGTTCCGAAAAAGTCTCCGAGGCGATCCACGAAATGGTTTCGGGGCTCCTCGTCAAAGGGCTCAAGGACCCCCGCATCGGCTTCGTCACGGTAACCGGCGTGAAGGTCACCGATGACCTTCATCTGGCGACGATCTATTTCACCGTTATCGGCAGCGATGAGGAGAAGAAGGCCAGTGAGGCCGGTCTCAATAGTGCCCGTGGTTTCATCCGCAAGGAGCTGGGGAAGTCGCTCCGGATGCGGTATGTCCCCGACCTCCTCTTCCGCTACGACACATCGGTTGAATACGGGGCGCGGATCGAGTCCATCCTGAAGGAGATACAGTCCGACGATGAAGGTGACGATCGAAAGAATCATTAACGAGTTCGACACTGCCGGCAGCTTTCTCGTCACCGCCCACGAAAACCCGGACGGTGATGCCGTCGGCTCTGCCCTGGCGCTGGCCTGTACCCTGAAGAGGCTCGGCAAGGACGTGACGATCTATTTCTGCGATCCGCTTCCCGAGCTCTACGCCTTTCTTCCCCTGGCCGGAGAGGCGGTCACCGCCATTCCCTCCCGCGATTTCGATGTCTGTGTGGTTCTCGACGTGGGGGAGTTCCGCCGGGCCGGCGACGAACTCGTCAATTTCCAGGGGATCGGCAAGTTCATCAATATCGACCACCACCTGGAGTGCGACCGGTTCGGCGACCTGAACCTGATCGATCCCGATGCCTGCGCCACCGGGGCGCTGGTCTACCGGATCATCAAGGCCGCCGGGTACGGCATCGACTTCGACACCGCCCTCTGCATCTACACCGCCGTCATCACCGATACCGGATCGTTCCGGTACTCCAATGCCAATCCCGAGGCCTTTGCCATCGCCGCGGAAATGGTGGCCCACGGCGTGAACGCCTGGTCCGTTTCCGAGAAGCTGTACGAGAGCCAGCCCAGGAAGAGGCTCGAACTACTTGCCTGCGCCCTTGCCACCCTGCAGGTGTCACACCGGGGGGACATCGCGTCGGTTACGGTTACCAGCGACATGTATGAGCGGACCGGCACGACGGCGGAACTGACCGACGGCTTCGTCAACTACCCCCGTTCGATCCGGGGCGTGGAGGTGGCGCTCTTTTTCCGGGAGGTGAATTCCGGTCAGGTCAAGGTGGGGTTCCGTTCCAAGGGGAAGGTGGATGTGTCGAAGCTGGCGGCCGTATTCGGCGGCGGTGGACATCACAACGCGGCCGGCTGCACCATTGCCGGGACGGTGGACGAGGTGCGGGAAAAGGTCTTTTCCCGGCTGGAACTCGTGATGTAGGGAATGGACGGCTTCTTCGTTATCGACAAACCGGCGGGAATGACGTCCCACGATGTGGTGAGCGCCGTCCGGCGCATAACCGGACGGAAAAAGGCCGGTCATACCGGCACGCTCGACCCCTTCGCCACCGGGGTGCTGCCGGTGGCCGTCGGCGAGGGAACCAAGGCGATCCCTTTCCTCGACGAGTCGCTCAAGGAGTACCGGGGGGTGATGCGCCTCGGAACCACGACGGACACCCAGGACTGCACCGGCACCGCCACGGCGAACCGGGAGTGGCGGGGGATCTCCCCCGACCAGGTGCGGGAGGCGACAACCGCCTTCTCCGGCAGGATAGCCCAGGTTCCCCCGATGTTCTCGGCCCTGAAGAGGAACGGCGTCCCCCTCTACCGGCTCGCCCGCCAGGGACGGGAGGTGGAACGGGAAGCCCGGGAGGTGGAGATCCATCTCTTTGCCATCGAGGAGATCGATCTGCCGGATGTTGCCTTCCGGGTCCGCTGCTCCCGCGGGACCTACGTGCGGTCGCTGGCGAGCGACCTGGGCGAGCGCCTGGGGTGCGGCGCCCACCTCGTGGGACTCCGGCGGATCGTAAGCGGGCCATTTACCCTCGACCGGGCCGTCTCTCTCGATCGCCTGACCGACCTGGCCCGGTGCGGGGAGTTGAATGCGGCGCTTGTCTCACCCCACGAAGCCCTGGCCCACTTGCGGGACCTGCAGCTGACACCCCACGGGCTGGTCAGGGCCATGCGGGGAATCGCACCGGACGCCACCGACCTGGATTCACCCGCGCCGGTCCTCCTCAACCGGGGAGAGAGGGTGCGGCTCTCCGTCGGGGATACCCTCGCCGCCGTGGCGGAAGCGGTGGGCGATGATGGTGCTCAGGTGGAAAAGGTGCGACTCATCAGGGTATTTAACGAGCTTTCCCCTTTACATGGGGGGGAGGTTGTGGTAAAAAAACTGGATATGGTTTCTCTGTTGTGAGCGGCAACAACCGATACATACACGATACAAAGTTCGATCAGGAAAGGAGGTGTGCACAATGCTGGCAACGGATAAAAAGCAGGAGATCATCAGTGTCTACAAGCTTCATGACAATGATACCGGCTCCCCTGAAGTGCAGATAGCGATTCTCACCGAGCGGATTACCTATCTGACCGAGCACTTCAAGGTTCATAAAAAGGATCATCACAGCCGGCGCGGTCTGTTGAAGATCGTCGGCCAGAGACGGCGGCTGCTGGATTATCTCAAGAAGAAAGACGTTGAGAGATACCGGGTGATCATCGAGAAACTCGGCATCAGAAGATAAGAAAAGGCAGTATACCTCGTCACAAAGCTCTGGGGTATATTGCCTTTCCTTTTATACGTGGGCGTTGCAGCCCTTTTGTTTTGTTGGGGGCGTGGATTAAGCGGCAAAATACGGGACCAGAAAACAGGGTCCGGTGATCGGTACGAGCGATCGATGTTGATTTATGCTTTTGCTGGTCCCTGGTACCCGTGCCCCGGTCCCGGCTTTTGCCCCTTCATCGACGGCCCCAACACCAACACACCTGCAAGGTGAGGAGACCGTACAGAACATGGAACAAAAACAGGTACAGATAGAATTCAGCGGCAGGACCATATCGATCGACACAGGCGTGATGGCCAAGCAGGCCAGCGGCGCCGTGGTCGTGAGGTGCGGGGACTCGATGGTGCTGGTGACGGCGGTGGCGACGAAAACCGCCAAGGAGGGCCAGGATTTCTTCCCTCTCACCGTCAACTACCAGGAGAAGGCCTACGCCGGCGGCAAGATTCCCGGCGGCTTCTTCAAGCGGGAGGGGCGCCCCACGGACAACGAGACCCTCACCTGCCGCCTCATCGACCGGCCGATCAGGCCCCTTTTCCCGGAGAATTTCCTCAATGACACCCAGATCATGGCGACGGTCATCTCTGCGGACAAGGACAACGATCCGGCGATTCTCGCCATGATCGGCGCCTCGGCGGCCCTGGAGGTTTCCGATATCCCCTTCCACGGCCCCATCGCCGGGGTCAAGGTGGGTCGGGTGGACGGGGAGTTCGTCGCCAACCCCACCGCGGAGCAGCTGGAGAGGAGCGACATCGAGATCGTCGTGGCGGCAAGCCAGGATGCGGTCATCATGGTGGAGGGAAGCGCTGCCGAGGTTTCCGAGGAGGTCATGCTCGATGCCATCTTCTTCGGCCACGCCGCGGTCCAGCCGATTCTGGCGGCCCAGACGGAGCTGCGGAAGATGGCCGGCGTCGCGAAGCGCGACTGTCCCGCGCCGGTCGTGGATGAGGGCCTCAGGGGCCGGGTGAAGGAGCTTGCCTACGCCGGGATGAAGGAAGCGGTCCGGATCAAGTCCAAGGTGGAACGGCACGACCGGATCGACGCCATTACCGACGAGACGCTGGCCGCCCTCCTTCCGGAGCACGAAGGGCGGGAAAAGGAGATCAAGGGGTTCCTCGGCGATTTCGAGTACGAGCTGGTGCGCGAGCACATCATCAAGGACGGCGAGCGGATTGACGGCCGCGACACGCGGACCATCCGGCCAATCACCACCCAGGTAGGCCTTTTGCCGAGGGTCCACGGTTCCGCCCTCTTCACCCGGGGAGAAACCCAGGCCCTCGTTGCCGCTACCCTCGGGACTTCCATCGACGAGCAGCGGATCGATTCCCTGTACGGCGAGACCAGGAAACGGTTCCTCCTCCACTACAATTTCCCGCCGTTCTCCGTGGGGGAAACCAGCTTCCGGCTTGCTCCCGGCCGACGCGAGATCGGTCACGGCATGTTGGCGGAGCGCGCACTGGAGCGGGTGGTGCCCAAGCATGACGATTTTCCCTACACCATCAGGATCGTTTCCGACATCCTGGAGAGCAACGGCTCCTCGTCAATGGCCACTGTCTGCGGCGGCTCCATGGCCATGATGGATGCCGGCATACCGGTCAAGGCGCCGGTTGCGGGTATCGCCATGGGACTCATCAAGGAGGGGGACGACGTGGCGATCCTCTCCGACATCCTCGGCGACGAGGACCATCTCGGCGACATGGACTTCAAGGTGGCGGGAACCGCCCAGGGGGTCACCGCCCTGCAGATGGACATCAAGATCACCGGCGTTTCCAAGGAGATCATGAAGAAGGCCCTTGCCCAGGCCCAGGAAGGGAGGATCCACATCCTCGGCAGGATGGCGGAAACCATCGCCGTTTCTCGCCCCGACCTCTCCTCCTATGCGCCGCGGATCACCACCATCTTCGTCAAGACCGACAAGATCCGCGACGTCATCGGTTCCGGTGGCAAGAACATCCGCGGCATCACCGAATCGACGGGGGTTACCATCGACATCGACGATACCGGCCGGATCAATATCGCCAGCAGCGACAAGGCTGCCTGCGACAAGGCGATCAAGATGATCAGGGACCTGACCGCCGAGGCGGAAGAGGGAAAGCTCTACATGGGGACCGTCAAGAAGATCATGGAGTTCGGCGCGTTCGTGGAGATATTCCCCGGCACCGACGGCCTCGTCCATATCTCCGAACTGGACAAGGAACGGGTCAAGAACGTCTCCGACATCCTCAAGGAAGGAGACAAGGTGCTGGTGAAGTGCATCGGCATCGACAAGCAGGGGAAGATCAAACTTTCCCGCAAAGAGGCCCTCGGCATGACCCTTCCGGAAGAGTAGGCGGGAGGCGGGTACAACGCGTCATCCCTCCTTCCGGCAGGCTCCAGCGGGAGGGATGATGTCCATGGATGAGATCAGGGCGGCCATCACGGCCGCCTCTGTTTTTCGGGCCTCCCCCTTGATAAAACCGCGGTGGTGGGTATAGTTGTACTCAATGATCAACAAGACAATCTTCGATAACGGCATACGGGTCATTTCCGAGCACATTCCCCACGTCCGCTCCGTCTCCGTCGGCATCTGGGTCGCCAACGGCTCCCGTCACGAGACACGGAAGGTGAACGGCGTCTCCCACTTCATCGAGCACCTCCTCTTCAAGGGGACCCCCGGGCGTACCTCCCTCGATATCGCCCGGGAGATCGACTCCATGGGGGGACTGCTCAATGCCTTTACGGGCCGCGAATTTGTCTGCTACTACGCCAAGGTCCTCGATGCCTTTCTCCCCCGGGCCGTCGACCTGCTGGCCGATATCTTCCTCAATCCCCTCTTTGATGCCGATGAACTGGAGAAGGAGCGGCAGGTCATCCTCCAGGAAATCCGGATGCATGAGGACAGCCCGGAAGACTACATCTCCGATCTCCTGTTCCGGTCGCTCTGGCAGGACCATCCCCTCGGCATGTCCATCATCGGCAGCGAGGAGAGTGTCAGCGGGCTTTCCCGGGACTGCATCCTCGCCCACAAGCAGGACAGCTACCGGGCCGGCGACATCGTCATCACCGCTGCCGGGAAGGTCGATCATCGTGAACTGCTGAAACTCCTCAGCGGCCTGTTCGATTCCGTCCCGACCGGCAATGGTGCCGACAGCGGCGCGCAGCCCATCTATGCACGTCATCTCGGCTCACACGACAAGGAACTGGAGCAGGTTCACTGCTGCTTCGGCGTGGGGGCGCTCCCCCAAAACCATCCGCAGCGCTACGAACTCTGCATTCTCAACACCATTCTCGGCGGGAGCATGAGTTCCCGGCTCTTCCAGGAGATCAGGGAAAAGGAGGGGCTCGCCTATTCCATCTATTCCTTCCTGGCGTCCCATTCCGATGCGGGAGCCCTGGCGGTGTACGCCGGCACCAGCAGGGAGCGCCTCGAAGAGGTGATCGGCATTACCCTGCGGGAGATCCGGCGCATGAAGAACGAGGCGCTGACCTCGATCGAACTCGATGCGGCGAAGGAACAGCTCAAGGGGAATATCGTCCTCTCCCTGGAGAGCAGCGACAACCGGATGTCGAAACTGGCCAAGAACGAGATCTACTTCGGCTGCTACCAGCCTCTGGAAGAGGTCATGGCGGGCATCGACAGGGTCACCGCCGAGGGGGTCCTGGAACTGGCGAATACGATTTTCGACGACCGGCACTGCACCCTGCAGCTCATGGGGGAACTGGATGGTTTCCGGTTGAAGGCCGACGATGTCATCCTGTAGCGGAACACCGGCGGGGGCCGTCGTCGTAGAGATCCGCCGGGTCCGCGGTGCGGGGGATGAGCCGCTGCCGCGGTACATGACCCCCCATGCCGCCGGGATGGATCTCCATGCGGCGCTGGAAGCAGATATCGTCCTCCTGCCCGGTGCCAGGGCCCTCGTCCCCACCGGCATCGCCATCGCCCTCCCCGCGGGATACGAGGCCCAGGTCCGGCCGCGGAGCGGACTGGCGCTCCGCCACGGCATCGCCCTCGTCAATTCGCCCGGCACGGTCGACCCGGATTACCGGGGGGAAATCGGCGTGATCGTCATCAATCACGGCATGGAGCCGTTCACCATCGGAAACGGCGAACGGATCGCCCAGCTGGTGATCGCCCCCTTTGCCCGGGCCGTCTTCCGGGAGGTCGACGCACTCGACGAAACAGCGCGGGGCGGGGGGGGATTCGGCCATACCGGCAGATAGGAAAGGTAGAGGCGAGACGGTAGATGTGCGGCGTCTGCGTCTCATGTCTACCGTCGTGCGTCTCACGGCGTCAAAGGAGTTGGGCCCATGAAAGACCCGCGCATCAGAGAGCTGGCCGAGGTGCTGGTGAACTACTCCACCCGGGTGAAAAAGGGTGATGTGGTCCTCATCAGCGCCGCAGGTTTCGAAGCGGCACCCCTCGTGCAGGAGCTCTACACCCTCTGTCTCGAGAAGGGGGCCGCCTACGTGGAGTACGAGTTCAGCGTGCCGGAGATCAACCGGCACTTCTTCAACCGGGCCACGAAGGCGCAGCTCTCCTGGTTTCCCCAGCACAAACTGGATTTCATGAAGAAGGCGACGGTGTACATCGGCATTTCCGCCGGGGAAAACTCGATGGTCATGGCCCAGGCCAACCAGGCCAGCATGATCGCCTGGTCGAAGCTGGTCCGGCCCGTCATCGACCAGCGGGTCAAGCATACCCGGTGGGTGATCACCCGCTACCCCACCCACGGCGCCGCACAGGAAGCGAAGATGAGCCTGGAGGAGTACGAGGAGTACATCTTCTCCGCCTGCTGCATCGACTGGGCCGCCGAATCGAGGAAACAGGAGAAGCTGAAGCGGCTGATGGACAGGACCGACCGGGTCCGCATCGTCGCCTCCGACACCGACCTCTCCTTCAGCCTCGCGGGGATGCCCGGCATCAAGTGCGACGGCCGGTACAACATTCCCGACGGCGAGGTCTTCACCGCTCCTGTCCGGGACTCGGTGGAGGGGCACATCACCTACAACTGCCCCACCGTCTACCAGGGGAAGGAATTCGACGGCATCAGGCTCGAGTTCAGCAAGGGGAAGATCGTTCGCGCCTCCGCACCGGGGATGGACGAGCCCCTCAACCGCATCCTCGATACCGACGAGGGGGCCAGGTACATCGGAGAGTTCGCCATCGGCGTCAATCCCGGCATCCTGGAGCCGGCGCGCAATATCCTCTTCGACGAGAAGATCTTCGGCTCCATCCATTTCACCCCCGGCCAGTGCTACGACGAATGCGACAACGGCAACCGCTCCGCCGTCCACTGGGACATGGTGAAACTGCTCCGGGGAGACGGCGAAATCCGGTTCGACGGCGTCCTGATCCAGAAGGACGGGCGCTTCGTCCACAAGGACCTCATCCCCCTCAACCCCCCCGGCGTGTCATGATACTGGAGATCAACCCGGAGAACCCGCAGCCCCGCCTCGTTGCCCGGGTGGTGGAAATTCTCGGCAAAGGGGGCATTATCGCCTATCCGACCGATACCACTTACGGCATCGGCTGCAGCATCTTCAACAAGAAGGGGATCGAGCGGATCTACCTCATCAAGCAGCGGGAAAAGAAGAAGCCCTTTTCCTTTATCTGTACGGACCTCTCCGAAGTCGCCCGGTACACCAAGGTGAGCAATTATGCCTTCCGGGTCATGAAGCGCCACCTCCCCGGCCCCTACACCTTCGTCCTCGATGCCACCAGCATCGTTCCCGACCTTCTCGTCACCCGCCAGAAGACGGTGGGGATCCGCATCCCCGCCAACAACATCTGCCTTGCCATCGTCAGGGAGTTGGGGCATCCCATCATCACCACGAGCGCCAACCGTTCCGGCGAGGAGCCGATCGGCGACCCGTTTCTCGTGGAGGAGGAGCTGGGGAGCCAGCTCGACCTGGTGGTCGACGGCGGCATCCTGTCGGCGAACGTCAGCTCCGTGGTGAGCCTCATCGGCGACACCCCGTCCGTCCTCCGCGTCGGGGCCGGTGACGTGGGCTGGTGCGATTGACGGGGGGTCGCGTGCGCACAGATACCGTCAAAAACGGACTGCAGATGATCGTTGCCGGCATGGTGCTGGTGACCCTGGCAACCTACTTCCCCGACCGGATCGCCGAACTGCTGCGCCTTACCCCTGCAGGGGAGGCCGGGTTCGTGTTCCTCGGCTTTTTCTGCGGCGGATTGTGCGGCGGCTTCGGCCTTCTCGTGGCCTTTGCCGGGATGCTCCGCCGGGAGACGGCCGGCGTGCCGGTCCGCCTGGCGCCGGTTCTCATCGTCATGGGGATTCTGGCCGTGCTTCTTTTGCTCCTGTACCTCGTCTCCCCCCGGGCCCCCCAAACGCCCCGCCTCAGGCCGGGGGAAACCATCACCATCTAGCCGACCTTGTGCCCCTTCTCCACGGCGCCAAACCGGTCGCTTTCTGCTTGCAAAATGCTCGGGAATGGGGTATGAGATAATCCCTGCCCGTGACCCGGATGGAGCAGGGGCGCTTTTTCCTTGACAAATTTTCCACCGTCTATATACTGGATAGCTTTGAGTATGCTAACTCGGTAGAAATATTGAAAATTCGCGTAGATGACATAAGGGATGCGGCGAAGCTTCTGACCGGCAGCGAACCGGTCGGCGAGTACCCGTCCCTGGCGGAGGTGCAGGAATCCGGCGAGTGTTCCTTCCTCGCTCCCCTGGCGCTGGAGCTGGCGGTTACCCGGGAGTACGACCTGATCAGGGTCCACGGGAGGGTGTCGACCCGGGTGCGCCTCGGTTGTTCCCGGTGCCTGAACGACTACGAGATGGCGATAGACTCGCCGTTCACGATCTTTTACACCAGATCGTCCGGGATGCCCCTCGATGAAGAGGTGGAACTGGCCGAGGAAGATTTGATTTCAACGACATACACCGGCGACGAGATCGACCTGGCCCCGGAGATCGCCGAGCAGGTCCTGCTGGAAATTCCCTTCAAGCCCCTCTGCCGGGAGGAGTGCCGGGGGCTGTGCAGCGTATGCGGCGCCGACCTGAATGCCGGCGACTGCAGGTGCGACCGCCGGGATATCAACCTCAAGTTCAGTGCCTTGAGAGATTTCAAGGTAAACAAATAAAGGAGACACCGCCATGGCAGTACCGAAGAAAAAGACTTCCAAGTCCCGAAAGAATATGCGCAGGGCCCACGACTTCCTCACCGCCCCCACCGTTGCCACATGTCCCCAGTGCAAGGCACCCAAGCTGCCCCACCGCGCCTGTCCGTCCTGCGGCACCTATAAAGGCCGAGAGGTCATCAAGGCAGAGGACCTGTAGGCCGCTGTCCCGGCAACGCAGTGCCAAACCATTGCCTAGGGGTCTTATGAGAGTTGCTGTCGATGCAATGGGCGGCGATAACGCTCCGGCGATCGAAGTGGAGGGAGCTGTCGCGGCCGTCAGGGAATTCGGCATTCCCGTTACTCTGGTGGGCGACACGGAACGGCTTCAGCAGGAGCTCGAGCGCTGCGGCGGCCGTGGTCTGGACATTCTCCTCCACCATGCCAGCGAGGTGGTGGAGATGCACGATTCCCCCGCCGACGCGATACGGAAGAAAAAAGATTCCTCCATACGGGTCGCTTTCGAGCTCGTCAAGAACGGTGCCGCAGAGGCCGTGGTGAGTGCCGGCAATTCCGGTGCGACCATGGCCGCGGGCATGTTCGTTCTGAAGCGTATCGCCGGGATCGACCGTCCGGCAATTGCCCAGATTTTCCCCACCCTGCGCGGCAAAACTCTCGTCCTCGACGTCGGCGGCAATGTGGACTGCAAACCGATCCACCTGGTGCAGTTCGCCATCATGGGGGAGGTCTACGCCCGGTACGTCATGGGCATCACCCATCCGCGGAGCGGGCTCCTGTCCAACGGCGAAGAGGAGAGCAAGGGAAATGACCTGACCCGGGAGACGGGCGCCATCCTCCGGAAGATTTCCCCCGATTACGCCGGGTACGTGGAGGGACGGGACATATTCAACGGCCTCGTGGACGTGGTGGTCTGCGACGGTTTCGTCGGCAACGTGGTGCTGAAGCTTTCCGAAGGGCTTGCCGAAGCGGTCGGCAAGATGCTCAAGGAAGAGATCAAGAAGAGTTTCCTCTCCAAGGCCGGCTATCTCCTCTGTCGCCAGGCCTTCGCCAGGTTCAAGAAGAAGGTCGACTATGCGGAGTACGGGGGGGCCCCCCTCCTCGGCATCAACGGCGTCGGCATGATCTGTCATGGCGGCTCCAACGTGAAGGCGATCAAGAACGCCATCCGCTTTGCCCACGAATACGCCCAGAAGGGTGTCACCCGTCGGGTGGCCGACAAGCTCCAGGAAAATTTTGCCGTCTACATGCAACAGCTGGACTCGGGGAAGGATGTGACGGCCGGTTAGGGAAGGTGGAACTGATGGTGCGGACGAAAATCACCGGAACAGGCTCGTCGGTACCGGAGAGGGTGCTGACCAACAACGATCTGGAAAAGATGGTGGATACCAGCGATGACTGGATAACCACCAGGACCGGAATCAGCGAGCGGCGGATCGCCGCGGAGGGCGAATACACCTCTACCTTTGCCACGGCGGCGGCGGAAAGCGCCCTCTCCATGGCGGGAATAACCGCCGAAGAGCTGGACCTGATCGTCGTTGCCACCGTCACCCCCGATTTCCCGTTTCCGGCCACCGCCTGCCTCGTCCAGAACAATCTCAAGGCAAACAAGGCGGCGGCGTTCGACATCTCCGCGGCCTGCTCCGGCTTCCTCTACGGGGTCGCCCTTGCGAACCAGTGCATCCGGGGGGGGACGGTGAAAAAGGCGCTGGTCGTCGGCGCCGAAGTGCTCTCGCGGATCGTCGACTGGAGCGACCGGAACACCTGCTGCCTGTTCGGCGACGGGGCCGGTGCTGTGGTGCTCGAAGCGCGGCAGGGGGAGGCGGGTATCCTGTCGTCCCACATCCACAGCGACGGCAGCTACTGGGAACTCCTCCACCAGCCCGGATGCGGCAACAGGAATCCGGCCGTGCAGAAGACGCTGGACGAACGGCTCGTCTACATCAGCATGCAGGGCAACGAGGTCTTCAAGCTGGCCGTGAGGGCCATGGAGGACGTGGCGCTGGAGGCCCTTGCCGCCAACGGCCTGACCACGGCGGATATCGACCTCTTCATCCCCCACCAGGCCAACCGGCGGATCATCGATGCCATCGGCAAGCGCCTCGGGCTTGACGGGGAGCAGGTATTCGTCAACCTGGAGCGGTACGGGAACACCTCGTCGGCCTCGATTCCCATCGCCCTCGACGAGGCCAACCGCACCGGGAGGGTACGGGAAGGGGATATCGTCCTCTTCGACGCGTTCGGGGGGGGATTGACATGGGGAGCAACCCTCGTCCGCTGGTAGTCCTGGAACGTGGCTTTTGCGCAATCTCTGCGTTGATCTTCACGAGGAGTTGTGCGGCGTAGCGCTGCTACGCCTCCGCCCCCTCGCTTGATCGCCTTGACCTTGCACAAAATCCGCGTTCCACATTCTGCGTCCTGATTTTCTTTAGAGGAGTCGGAATAATGTCGAAAACCGCATTCATCTTCCCCGGACAGGGGTCACAGTACGCAGGGATGGGGAAGGAACTGGCGGAGAATTTTGCCGTGGCCCGGCAGACCTTCGAGGAGGCGGACGACGCCCTCGGGTGCAGTCTCTCCCGGCTATGTTTCGAGGGGCCGGAAGAGGAGCTGAAGCTGACCGCCAATACCCAGCCCGCCATCCTCACCACCAGCGTGGCCGCGCTGCGTGTGGTCCGGGCGGAGTCTCCCGGTGACGCCGCCTACCTGGCCGGCCATTCTCTCGGCGAGTACTCGGCCCTGGTGGCCGCAGGGGCGATCGCTTTCTCCGACGCCGTCCGCACCGTCCGGGCCCGGGGGACCTTCATGCAGGAGGCCGTCCCCGTTGGGACCGGAGCCATGGCCGCGATACTCGGCGTCGAGCCGGATGTCCTGGCGGAGATCTGCTGCGAGGCCGCCGCCGGTGAGGTGGTGGCGCCCGCCAACTTCAACTCCCCCAGCCAGATCGTCATTGCCGGCAACGCGGGGGCGGTGAACCGGGCCATCGAGATCGCCAAGGCCCGGGGCTTCCGCAAGGCGATGCTCCTTCCGGTGAGCGCTCCCTTCCATTGCAGCCTCATGAAGCCTGCCGCCGAGCGGCTGGCAGCGACCCTCGCGGGAGTCGCGGTTTCTCCCCTCGGGCTGCCCGTGGTCACCAATGTGGAGGCGGAGCCCAACCGGGACCATGGGCGGGTCGCGGATCTCCTGGTGCAGCAGGTCTGCGCCCCGGTCCTCTGGGACGCGTCGGTGCGGAAGATGGCGGAGCTGGGAGTCGGCCGCTTTATCGAGATCGGCCCCGGGAAAGTCCTTTCCGGGCTCGTCAAGCGGATTGCCAAGGAAGCCGCCACTGCCGGCGTGGAGGACGTCGCCACCCTGAAGGGGCTGCAGCCTGCCTGACCCCCTCGGGAATCCTCCCGGCGATGATCGTCGCGGCAGGTGAGCGCAGGGGACGAAACCACATTCGATGTTTTTCTTGTGAAAGGAGAGAATCATGCCCAAGGATAGAGTTGCCGTTGTGACCGGCGCCTCGCGGGGAATCGGCAGGAGCATCGCCCTGGCCCTGGCGGGAGCCGGAGCGCGCATCGTGGCCGTCGACCTCGGTCTGCCGGAGACGGAGGCCCTGGTTGCCGAAGTGAAGGCCCTTGGCGGCGAAGCCGTGGCCGTTGCCGGCAACGTGACCGTTGCCGCCGATGCCGAGCGGATGATCGAGACCGCGATGGCGACCTTCGGCCGGGTCGATATCCTCGTGAACAACGCCGGCATCACCCGGGATGCCCTGCTCCTCAGGATGAAGGACGAGGACTGGGATGCGGTGCTCACGGTGAATCTCAAGGGGGCGTTCCTCTGCACCCGGGCCGTTGCCAAGGTCATGACCAAACAGCGGTACGGCCGCATCATCAACATCGCCTCGGTGGTGGGCCAGATGGGCAATGCCGGCCAGGCCAACTACTGCGCCAGCAAGGCCGGCCTGATCGGGCTCACCAAGTCCAACGCCCGCGAGCTGGCGAAGCGCAACGTCACCGTGAACGCAGTTGCCCCGGGCTTTATCGCCACCGCCATGACCGATGTGCTGCCGGAGAAGGTGAAGGAGGAGCTCATCGCCCAGATCCCCCTCGACCGGCTCGGCACGGCGGACGATATCGCCAATGCGGTCCTCTTCCTCGCTGCCGAGGGTTCCGGGTACATCACGGGCCAGGTGCTGGCGGTGAACGGCGGCATGTACATGTAGCGAAAAAATATCTTTTGCAAAATCCGGTTTTCATGTTATGAACCAGACAACAACGCTTGTGAAACCTGAATAAGGTTAAATACCAACGGAGGTGAAAGGATGTCCGCAATAGACAAGAGAGTGAAAGAAATCGTAGCCGAACAGCTGGGTGTTGACGAAGCGCAGGTGACCAACGAGGCTTCCTTCATGGACGATCTCGGCGCCGATTCCCTCGACACGGTGGAACTGGTGATGGCCCTCGAAGAGGAGTTCGACATCGAGATTTCCGATGAGGACGCCGAGAAGATCCAGACGGTTCAGGATGCCATTGACTATATCACCGAGCATACCTAGCAGACGGGGGGAAGGGTTCTTCCCCTTTTTTCCCCTGCCTTGCACGCGTCTGCAGGCACAGCGGAACCTGAACAACTGAGGAGACGAGATTCTATGAGAAGAGTTGTCGTGACGGGAGTAGGTGTGGTCTCGCCACTGGGGACCGGCAACGGCAAGAACTGGGATGCCTTGGTCGCCGGGAAGTCGGGGATTGGTCCCATCACCCATTTCGATGCCTCCAGCATGCCGGTGAGGATTGCCGGCGAAGTCAAGGACTTCGTTGCCGAGGAGTACATCGATAAAAAAGAAATCAAGAAGATGGACCTCTTCATCCAGTATGCCCTGGGTGCCGCCCATTTCGCCATGGAGGACTCCGGTCTGCAGATTACCGAGGAGAACGCCGAGCGGGTCGGCGTACTGGTGGGGGCCGGTCTAGGCGGGCTGCCGAGCATCGAGCGCTACCACACCGCCCTTATGGAGGGTGGATACAAGAAGATCTCCCCCTTCTTCATCCCCATGCTCATCATCAACCTGGCGCCGGGCCACATCTCCATCAAGTACGGCGCCAAGGGTCCCAACATCTCGTCAGTCTCCGCCTGCGCCACCGCCACCCACTCCATCGGGGACGCCTACCAGATCATCCGGCGCGGCGACGCCGATGCCATGATTGCCGGCGGCACCGAATCGACGGTCACCCCCCTCGGGATCGGCGGCTTTGCCGTCATGAAAGCGCTTTCCGACCGCAACGACGACCCCCAGGGGGCTTCCCGCCCCTTTGAGAAGAACCGGGACGGCTTCGTCATGGGGGAGGGGGCGGGGATCGTGATCCTCGAGGAATACGAAGCCGCCAGGAAGCGTGGGGCGAAGATCTACGCCGAAGTGGTGGGCTACGGCCTCACCGGCGACGCCTACCACCTGACCGCACCCGCCCCCGGCGGGGAGGGGGCGGCCCGCTGCATGAGGATGGCCCTTGCCAATGCCGGCGTCAATCCGGAAGAAGTCACCTACATCAACGCCCACGGGACGTCCACCCCCATGAACGACCTGTACGAGACCCTGGCGATCAAGACGGTCTTCGGCGACCACGTGCGGAAGCTGATGGTCTCCTCCACCAAGTCGATGACCGGCCACGCACTCGGGGCGGCCGGCGGTCTCGAGGCGGTCTTCACCCTCATGTCCATGGACAGGGGGGTCGTCCCTCCCACCATCAACTACGTGGAGCCGGACCCGGAGTGCGACCTGGATTACGTCCCGAACACGGCCCGCGAGGTGAAGGTCGCCTGTGCCATGAGCAACAATTTCGGCTTTGGCGGCACCAACGCCACCCTTCTCTTCAGGAAGGCCTAGGAGGCGGGAATGATCGCACTGGCCAGCGACCACGGCGGCATCCAACTGAAAGAGGCGGTGAAGGAGCTCCTTCAGGAGCGGGGGATCCCCTTCGAGGACTGCGGGACCGACGCCGGCACCTCCGTGGACTACCCGGACTACGGCGAGAAGGTGGCCCGGAAGGTGGCAGCGGGCGCGGCGGAAAAGGGAGTCCTCTTCTGCGGCACCGGCATCGGCATGTCCATCGTCGCCAACAAGTTTCCCCACGTGCGGGCCGCCCTCGTCACGGACGCCTTCATGGCGCGGATGGCGAAGGAACACAACAACGCCAACATCCTCGTCCTCGGCGGCCGCGTCCTCGACGGGAACCAGGCCCGGGAGATGGTCGCCACCTGGCTCGACGCCGTCTTCGAAGGGGGGCGGCACCAGGGGAGGCTCGACAAGATTGCCCGCATCGAGCAGGAGATCTACCGGACCGGATCGCGGGAGGAGTGAGCGGCGCTCAGCCTGCTGCCGTTTCGGGAGATACGGGTGAATACGGGACTGCAGGGTCCCGTTTCATTTTACGCCACCATGCAATCCGGCACGGTGGCCGACCCGGCTCGGTGTCTCAGCCGGTCCTGCTGACGATTACCCACAACCAAGGAGTGTGAGATGTCGATACTGGGAAAATTCGATCCCGAAGTGGCCCGTGCCATCCGGATGGAGACGGAACGCCAGGAGTACAACCTGGAGCTGATCGCGTCGGAGAACTTCGTCTCCGAGGCGGTGCTGGAGGCCCAGGGGTCGGTCCTCACCAACAAGTACGCCGAGGGGTATCCCGGCAAGCGCTACTACGGCGGCTGCCACCAGGTGGATATCGTCGAGAACCTGGCCATCGAGCGGGCCAGGGAGCTGTTCGGAGCGGAGCACGCCAACGTCCAGCCCCATTCCGGCTCCCAGGCCAACATGGCGGTCTACTTCGCCGTGTGCAAGCCGGGAGACACCATCCTCGGCATGAACCTCTCCCACGGCGGCCACCTCACCCACGGCAGCCCGGTGAACTTCTCCGGCAGGTTCTTTAACGTGGTTCCCTACGGAGTCACCCGGGAGGGCCAGACCATCGACTTCGAGGAGGTGGAACGGCTGGCCGTGGAGCACCGCCCCAAGATGATCGTGGTGGGCGCCAGCGCCTATCCCCGCACCATCGACTTCGCCGCCTTCCGGCGGATCGCCGACAAGGTGGGGGCGGTCGTCATGGTGGACATGGCCCACATCGCCGGTCTCGTGGCGGCCGGTCTCCATCCCAACCCGGTCCCCCTTGCGGAGTTCGTCACCACCACAACCCACAAGACCCTGCGCGGGCCCCGCGGAGGGATGATCCTCTGCCGGGAGGAGTTCGCCAAGACCCTCAACTCCCAGATATTCCCCGGCATCCAGGGGGGCCCCCTCATGCACGTCATCGCGGCCAAGGCCGTGGCTTTGAAGGAGGCACTCACCCCGGAATTCAGGGTGTACCAGGAGCAGATCGTGAAGAACGCCAGGGCGCTGGCGGCCGGGCTCATGGCCCGCGGCTTCCGGCTGGTCTCCGGCGGCACCGACAATCACCTCATGCTGGTCGACCTCTCGGGAACCGAGCTGACCGGCAAGGTGGCCGAAGAGGCCCTTGACAAGGCCGGCATCACCGTCAACAAGAACACTGTTCCCTTCGAAACCCGCTCCCCCTTCGTCACGTCCGGTTTCCGGGTCGGCACCCCGGCGGCGACCACCCACGGCCTCAAGGAGGCGGAGATGGAGGACGTGGCCGGCTTCATCGCCGAGGCCCTGGCCAACGTGGCAGACGAGGCGCGGCTGGCGGAGATCAAGGGGCGGGTGAACGCCCTGATGCGGCGCTTCCCGCTCTACGCCCGGCGCTTGAAATAACTCGCGGGCGACCGCATCCCTGGGGGCCCCGATGGAAAAAGCGCAAGGGGAGATGGAGAGACATTCCCTGTTCCGGGAACGGCCGCTCTTTCTCCCCTTGCTCGCTATCGTGGCCGGAAGTGCCGTGGCCTGGCACTTCCTCTGGTTCGTCCCCGCCGCCGCCCTTCTTCCCCTGCTCCTCCTCGCCTTCCTCGCCGTCTTCACGGCGAGCCGCCTCCCCTTCCTCCTGGCACTCTCTCTCGTTTTCTTCACCTGGGGCAACCTGTCGCTCCGTCCGTTCCTCGCGCCGGTCTTCCCTCCGGAACACGTAATCCATGCTGCCGGGGATATGCCCGTGACCGTCGAGGGGATCGTGGAGAGCCGCCCGGAAACGATGGAGCGGGGGAGCCGGCTCGTGCTGGCGGCGGAGCGGGTGTGGGGCGAGGGGGCCCCGGCCGCGGCAACAGGGAAGATCCTCCTCTCCGCCGGCGAGGGGCGCTTCGCCTGCATGACGGGGGACCGGGTCCGTTTCGCCTCCCGTCTCCGCGTCCCGAGGAATTTCGGGCTCCCCGGCGAATTCGACCGGGAGCGCTACCTGGCGCTGCGGGAGATCCATGCCACGGCCTTCGTGAAGAACGCCGGCGAGGTGATCCTCATGAGGGGGGCGGTGGCCCATCCCGTCCAGCGGCTCCTCGACCGGACGGCCGGGGAGCTGGGAGGGTTCATCGAGCGGAATGCGCCGCCCGTGGAGGGGGGGATCCTGCGGGCTCTTCTCCTGGGTGACCGGGGGTCGGTGCCCCGGTCCCTGGAGGATGCCTACACCCGCACCGGGGTGAACCACATCCTCTCCATCTCCGGGTTCCACGTGAGCATCATCGCCCTCTTCATGTTCTGGGTCATCCTCGCGGCCGGCCGCACCTCCGAATACCTCATGCTCCACGTCAACCTGCGCCGCACCGCGCTCCTCCTGACGCTGCCGGTCATCGTCCTCTACCTCTTCCTCTCGGGGGCCGCGCCGGCCACCGCGCGGTCGGTGCTCATGATCGGGGTGTACGTGACGTCGCTCACCCTGAAGCGGGAGAGCGACCCCATCAATTCCCTGCTCCTGGCGGCCATGGTGATCCTCCTCCTCTCGCCTGCTGACCTCTTCGACATCTCCTTCCAGCTCTCCTTCCTGGCATTCTGGGGGATCCTCCTGGTGGACTTCCTCTGGCAGGGGCTCTCCCGGGAGAAGGGGAGGGGGGTGGCGGGAAAGCTCCTCCTCTTTTTCCTTGCCTCCCTGGCGGCCACCCTCGCCACCCTGCTGCCGGTCGCCTACTACTTCCACCGCACCACCCTCACCGGCCTTGTCAGCAATTTTTTCATCGTCCCCCTCATGGGGTACGGCGCGGTGCTCCTCGGCTTCAGCGCACTCCCCCTCGTCCCCCTCTTTCCGTGGCTGGCCAAGCTCCTCCTGGCCGGGGCGGCATGGCTCGTCCGGCTTTCGGACGGGATCATCCTCTTCCTGGCGAAGATTCCCCCTCTTCCCCTCTTTTCCCCGACCCGCTTCGACCTCCTCCTCTTCTACCTCCTGGTCACGGCGGTCACCTTCGTGGAGGGGAGGCGGGCGAAGGCCGCCACCTGCGGCGCGCTGCTGCTGATGATGGCCGGCCACGGGGTGTGGGGGGGCGAGAGTGCCGCCGGCCGGATGACGGTGACCTTTCTCAGCATCGGCCAGGGGGACTCCGCCCTGGTGACCTTCCCCGACGGGAAGCGGATGCTGATCGACGGCGGCGGCTCGGCCCGCGAGGGTGGCATGGACGTGGGAGAGCGGCTTCTCGCCCCGGCCCTGCGGACCCTCGGGGTCGACCGCATCCACTGGATGGTCCTCTCCCACCCGCATCCCGACCACTTCCAGGGGCTCAGGTTCATCGCCGCCGACTTTCCGGTGGACGAGTTCATCGAGGGGCCGGGCGTCGGCGATTCCGCCGATTACCGGGAACTGCACCGGATCCTGGCCGAGCGGCGGGTGCCGGTCCGCCGGATCGACGGCGCCACCCCGCCGTTCACCGTGGGCGGCGCCCTCCTGGAGCCCCTCGCGCCGAAGCCGGCCGGCGCGTCGCCCGAGTCTCCCGACGACGAGGACATGAACGATTCCTCTCTGGTGTTCCGCCTCGGCTGGGGCGGCTTCAGGGTCCTCTTCACCGGCGACATCTCCTCTCTCGTGGAGGGGGAGCTGGCGCGCCATCCCGAGCGCCTCAGCTGCACGGTGCTGAAGGTCCCCCACCACGGCAGCAGGTATTCCTCCTCGCTCCCCTTCCTCCGGGCATCGGCCCCTTCGGTGGCGGTCATTTCAGCCGGGTACCGGAACAGTTTCCACCTGCCGGCGTCGGAGACACTCGATTCGCTCCGCTCCCTGGGGATAACCGTCTTGCGGACCGACCTGGACGGGACGGTCCGCGTAACCGCCGACGGGACGGGAAGAATGGATATCCTCAGGGTATCCGGCCATTTTCATTGACAGAATGCGTTTCTGTTGGTACTTTACAGCGTTACATGGCACAAGCAGGCCGCTGCCGCCGCAGGCGCCATACTTTCTTTCCGGGAGAGCCGCTCCATGGAACGGATCCTTGTCGTAGAAGACGACAGTTTTTTTAGGGAAGTGTTTTCCGACCTCCTGCGGGAGGACGGGTACGAGGTCGATGTCGCCGAGTCGGGCGCCATGGCCCTGGAAATGCTCGGGAGCCAGGAATACCACGTGGTGGTGACCGACATCGTCCTGCAGGACGTTTCGGGACTGGATATCCTCTCCCACGTGAAACAGCACGAACCGGACATCGAAGTGATCGTGGTGACGGGGCACGCCAACGTGGAAACGGCCATCTTCGCCCTGAAGAACGGCGCCCGCGATTACCTCGTCAAGCCGATCAACCACGTGGAGCTGAAGCACAGCGTCGCCCTCTGCGTGGAGCAGCGCCGGCTCCTGGACGAAAACCAGGAGCTCAAGGGGCTCCTCAACCTGTTCCAGGTGAGCCAGACCATCGCCAACTGCCTCGACCTCGACCGCCTCCACATGCTGGTGATCGACGCCCTCGCCAAGGAGGTCGGCGTGAGCCGCGGGCTCTGCTACTTCCACGGCAGCGACAACACCCTGGAGCTGCGGGAGATCCGGGAGATCGAGGAGTCGCTCGGCAAGAGGCTGGGCGAGGCGATCATGTCCGATTTCAACTGGGAAGAGGACGCCAAGGGGGCGAGCTACATCATCCTCAACAACTTCCTCCCTCCCGAGGCCGCCGAATGGGAGGGGGGAGTCGCCGACATCCGGGAAGCGATGATGTTCTTCATCAGGACGCGGACCACGCTCCTGGGGGTGGTGGTCCTCTTCAACGAGCCGGAGAAGAATTTCCCTGCCACCGTCAACTACCGCAACCTCAACTTCATCCTCGACCAGTCGTCCCTTGCCTTCGAGAACGCCGCCCGGTACACCTCGGCCCGGGAGCTCCTCTACGTGGACGAACTGACCGGCCTCTACAACTACCGCTACCTGGACGTGGCCCTGGAGAGGGAGATCAAGAGGGCGGAGCGCTACACATCCAACCTGTCGGTCATCTTCCTCGACCTGGACACCTTCAAGGACGTGAACGACAACCACGGGCATCTCGTGGGGAGCCGGGTGCTGCGGGAGGTGGGGGACCTCCTGAAGAAGTCGGTGCGCGAGGTGGACACGGTCATCCGCTACGGCGGCGACGAGTATACCGTCATCCTCATCGAGACCGGCCAGGCAGGGGCGGGGGTCGTCGCCGAGCGTATCCGCCGCTCCATCGAGGAGAACGCCTTCACCAGCGGCGTGCGTCTCACGGCGAGCCTGGGGTACGCCTGCTACCCGCAGGACACCAAGTCGAAGATCGAGCTCCTGGAGCTGGCGGACCGGGCCATGTACCGGGGGAAGTCGGAGGGGAGGAACCAGGTGAACTGCGTCTCCCCCGCCATTCCGGCGGAAGTGCCTATGTCGAGGAGGCGCTGAGGGATGGCGATCACCGGCATCAAGGGGTTCAACGACATCCTCCCCGGCGAGGTGGAGAAGTGGCAGCACGTGGAGGCGACCGCCCGCCGGGTCTTCGAGCGCTACGGCTTCGCCGAGATCAGGGTCCCGGTCCTGGAGAAGACCGAGCTCTTCGCCCGCTCCATCGGCGACGCCACCGACATCGTGGAGAAGGAGATGTACTCCTTCGAGGACAAGGGGGGGAATGCGGTCACCCTGCGCCCCGAGGGGACGGCCGGGGTGATGCGGGCCTTCATCGAACACAAGCTCTACGCCCAGGACCCGGTGGCGAAGCTCTACTACCTGGGGCCCATGTTCCGCTACGAACGGCCCCAGAAGGGGCGCTACCGCCAGTTTCACCAGATCGGCTGCGAGGTGACCGGGGTCGATGACCCCAAGGTGGACGCCCAGGTCCTCACCATGCTCTGCCACTTCTTCGCCGATCTGGGGCTCACCGAGCCCTCCCTCCAGATAAACTCCCTCGGCTGCCGCGACTGCCGCCCCGTCTACCGCCAGGCCCTGAAGGACTTCCTCCGCGTCCGGCTCGACCTTCTGTGCGACGACTGCAAGCGCCGCTTCGAGACCAACCCCCTGCGGGCCCTGGACTGCAAGTCCACCGGGTGCCAGGAGGCGACAGTAGGAGCCCCCTCGGTCCTCGACCACCTGGACGCCGCCTGCGCCGAGCATTTCGCCCGGACGCGCCGCCACCTGGAGGCGGTCGGCACCACCTACACCATCAACCCCCGCATGGTGCGGGGCCTCGACTACTACACCCGCACCACCTTCGAGCTGGTGACGGGGCTTCTCGGTGCCCAGGCGGCGGTGGCAGCCGGCGGCCGCTACGACGGCCTCATCTCCGAGCTGGGGGGGCCGCAGATCTCCGGCATCGGCTTTGCCATGGGAGTGGAGCGGGTGGCGCTCCTCCTGGGGGAGGGGGAGTTCGGAAAGCGTCCCGATCTCTTCATCGCCGCCCTGGGGGAGAAGGCCCAGAACGAGGCGTTCCGCCTCATGTGCGCCCTGCAGCGCCTGGGGCTTTTCGTGGAGATGGATTACGAGGGGAAGAGCCTCAAGAGCCAGATGCGCCGGGCCGACAAGTTCCGCGCCCGCTATACCCTCATCGTCGGAGGGGACGAGCTGGCGCGGGGGACCGGACCCTTGAAGAACATGGACGCGGGGGGGCAGGATGAAGTGGCGCTCCGGGCAGAGGAGATCGCACGGAAAGTCACGGGATAGGGGGAGACCCCATGTCATCTGCGCGAGCGGCCGTATCCTTTCCTGGGTACGGCCGCTTTTTATGTGATTTTCGCATATCGTGGGGCGTTGCCGCCCCCACTTTCTTTCTTTGTGCGGACAAAGAAAACCGCCCCTGACGCCGTGGCCGCTGGGCGGCTCCCCTCGCTCCGTCGCCCGGTGCACCAGGGGGGAAAACCGTCGTGCCGGCCCTGAGCCAATCAGCGGGCAAACCCACGAAAGAGGGAGTTTTGCGGGAGGAAAATATCGCATCTAGCGATTGACAACGGGCCATAAAAACTGTATACAGTATGCAGTTGGACAGGCGAAATTACCGGACATTTCGGTACCATCATACAGAGGAGGAAACACCATGATCGAAGCATATCTCGCCCATGAAAAGGAAAGGGCCGCCCAGGGAATCCCGGCGCTCCCCCTCAACCCGGAGCAGACCGCGGAACTCTGCAAGCTCCTCGTGAAGCCCCCCAAGGGGAAGGAGAAGTTCCTCCTCGGCCTCTTGAAGGACCGCGTCTCCCCCGGCGTCGACCCGGCCGCCAAGGTGAAGGCCGAGTTCCTGGGACAGATCGTGGCCGGCAAGGCCAAGTCCCCCCTCATCACCCCGGCTGACGCCATCGAGATGCTCGGCACCATGATCGGCGGCTACAACGTCGCCCCGCTGGTGGAAGCCCTCAAGGATAAGAAGCTGGCTGACGCGGCCGCCAAGGCGCTCTCCCACATCACCCTCGTGTACGACGCCTTCGACGAGGTTGCCGCGCTGGCGAAAGCCAAGAACGCCGCCGCCGCCAAGGTCCTGAAGGCGTGGGCCGAGGCCGAGTGGTTCACCGCCCGCAAGGGGGTCCCGGAGAAGATCAAGGTGAAGGTCTTCAAGGTGGACGGCGAGATCAACACCGACGACTTCTCCCCGGCAGGGGACGCCTGGAGCCGCCCCGACATCCCTCTCCACGCCCTCGCCATGGGCAAGACCCGCTTCAAGGGCGGCCTCGACACCATCGCCAAGTTCCGGAAGGAAAAGTACCAGGTCGCCTTCGTGGGCGACGTGGTCGGGACCGGCTCCTCCCGCAAGTCGGCCTGCAACTCGGTCCTCTGGCACATCGGCGAGGAGATCCCCTGCGTTCCCAACAAGAAGACCGCCGGCGTCATCATCGGCGGCGTCATCGCCCCCATCTTCTTCAACACCGCCCAGGACTCCGGAGCGCTCCCCCTCAAGGCGGACGTGACCGGCATGAAGACCGGCGACGTCATCGTCATCGACACCAAGAAGGGGATCATCACCGACGAGTCGGGCAAGAAGACCCTCTCCAAGTTCACCATCGCCCCCAACACCCTGGCGGACGAGTTCCGGGCCGGCGGCCGCATCCCCCTCATCATCGGCCGCGCCGTGACCGAGAAGGCCCGTAAGGCCCTCGGCCTCAAGCCCTCCGCCGTCTTCACCCTCCCGGAGAACCCGAAGCCGAAGGCGAAGCAGGGGTACTCCCTGGCCCAGAAGATGGTGGGCAAGGCCTGCGGCGTCGCCGGCATCCTCCCCGGCACCGCCTGCGAGCCGAAGATGACCACCGTCGGCTCCCAGGACACCACCGGCCCCATGACCGCCGACGAACTGAAGGAACTGGCGTGCTTGAAATTCCAGGCCCCCATGTTCATGCAGTCCTTCTGCCACACCGCGGCGTACCCCAAGCCGGCGGACGTGAAGATGCACAAGAACCTCCCGCCCTTTATGATCGAGCGGGGCGGCGTGCCCCTCAAGCCGGGGGACGGCGTCATCCACTCCTGGCTCAACCGCCTGCTGCTGCCCGACACCGTGGGGACCGGCGGCGACTCCCATACCCGCTTCCCCATCGGGATCTCCTTCCCGGCCGGCTCCGGCCTCGTCGCCTTCGCCGGCGCCATGGGGTTCATGCCGCTCGACATGCCGGAATCGGTGCTGATCCGCTTCAAGGGCAAGTTCAACCCGGGCATCACCCTGCGTGACGCGGTGAACGCCATTCCCTACTACGCCATCAAGCAGAAGCTTCTGACCGTGCCGAAGAAGAACAAGGTGAACGTCTTCAACGGCCGGATCCTGGAGATGGAAGGTTTGCCCGACCTCACCGTCGAGCAGGCCTTCGAGCTGACCGACGCCGCTGCCGAGCGTTCCGCCGCCGCGGGCTGCATCCAGCTCTCCGAGAAGTCGGTGGCCACGTACCTCCGCTCCAACGTGGCCCTGATGAAGAAGATGATCAAGGACGGCTACCAGGACAAGAAGACCCTGCAGAACCGGATCAAGGCGGTGGAGAAGTGGCTCGCCAAGCCGGAACTCCTGAAGGCCGACAAGAACGCCGAGTACGCCGCGGTGATCGAGATCAACCTGGCGGACATCAAGGAGCCGATCCTCGCCTGCCCGAACGATCCGGACGACGTGAAGCTCCTTAGCGAGGTGGCCGGCACCGCCATCCAGGACGTCTTCCTCGGCTCCTGCATGACCAACATCGGCCACTTCCGCGCCGCCGCCGAGATCTGGAAAGGGAGCAAGTTCAACCCGAATGTCCGTACCTGGATCTGCCCGCCGACCCGCATGGACCAGCAGCAGCTCAAGGACGAGGCGTACTTCGCCGTGTACAGCGCCTTCGGCGCCCGGGTCGAGATCGCCGGCTGCTCCCTCTGCATGGGGAACCAGGCCCGCGTCCCCGACGGGGTGACCATGTTCTCCACCTCCACCCGCAACTTCGATGACCGGATCGGCGACGGCGCCAAGGTCTTCCTCGGCTCCGCCGAACTGGGGGCCGTTGCCGCCATGATGGGCAAGCTGCCGAAACCGGCCGAGTTCCTGAAGATCTTCAAGGAGAAGATCGAGCCGCAGAAGGAGAAGGTTTATAAGTATCTGCAGTTTGATGAGATGGCTGAATATAAGTGAGACGAGTGTACGTCAGACGTGAGATGTAAGACGTGAGAAGAACCCCCGCTTGAGCTTGCTCGGCGGGGGTTTTTCTTTTACTTCTAACGTCTACCGTCTTATGTCTCACGGTCCGAGGAGGGCGCTGTGAAGAGATCGAATGAGGATCTCCACGTCTGGCAGGAAGGGATGGCGCTGGCAAAGGAAGTTTATGCCGCCACCGTATCGTTCCCTAAAGAAGAGATGTACGGACTCACCAGCCAGATGAGGCGTGCGGCCGTCTCTGTGCCGATCAACATTGCTGAGGGAGCTGCGAGAGGAAGCAAGAAGGAGTTTCTCCAATTTCTCATTATTGCCCGTGGGTCGCTCATGGAGTTGGAAACACAGATCCTTCTGTCTCACGATTTCGGTTTTATTGGCAATCATGACAGTCTGATGAAAAGGACAAACAAGACCTATGCGTTACTGAACGGGCTGATGGAAAAGCTTCGGGACAGGCGGTAATTCTCTCAGTTTCTCCGTCTTACGTCTCGCGTCTTACTTCTTACGTCTGACGGCTTTCCCGGCGGGGGTTTTTTTCTTGACCGAGGATAAATTCCTTGTAATTATAGGGCGCATAGATTTGGGCGCCTGTGGAGCGAATATGGAACCGATTGTGCCGGAGGAGGTTATCGAACGCAAGATACTCCTCCTGCGTGGACAAAAGGTGATGCTTGATGAAGATTTGGCGACTCTCTACGGAGTCGAGGTGAGGGTCTTGAATCAAGCCGTCAAACGGAATACCATGCGCTTCCCCGCCGACTTCATGTTTCAACTCAACCAGGAGGAGTATGCCGAATGTACGGCTTTAAGATCACAATTTGTGATCTTAGAAACCGGGCGTGGCCGGCATAGAAAATACATGCCCTACGCCTTCACGGAACAGGGAGTGGCAATGCTCTCCAGTGTGCTTAACAGCGATCGCGCCATCGATGTGAATATTCAGATCATGCGGGCGTTCGTCAAGCTTCGGGAGATGATAGCCTCTCATAAAGACCTGGCGGCCAAGCTGGAGGCTTTGGAACAGAAGAACGATTTCCAGTTCAAGGTTGTATTCGACGCTATCAGGGAGCTTATGGTTCCGGCGGAGCCGAAGAGACGGAAGATCGGGTTTAAGGGGGAGTAGGAATTAAGTATTGTGTCCCCGGAATTTCCTCAGAAGGCTTGAAGTAATGAAAACCCCCGCTCTGAGGAAAGGCGATGGGGTCAGGTCTTGAAATATAAGATTGTCTTTCCCAGCCGTTCCTCTCCAACAAAAAAACCGCCAAAAGCGGGCTGTTCTCTCTCTTTCGCTGAAGGGAAGACATGGAGGATGCCATGGGAGTATAATGTAAATAGGAACGTAAGGAACGAATGAAAGGAGGTCGCCATGATGAATTCCTCCAAACTTCATTTCGTGCTTCAACAGGGGGTGACCGATGCCCGGCCGGAAGGGTGCGAGTTGCTCTACTCCGCCCTCATGTTCCAGCCGCGGGTGATCGGCGTTGTCGTGGTGCTTGGGCTCATTCTCCAGTCATGGGTGCTCTTTCTTGCCCTCGCCTTAATTCTTTTGTGGAACGTGCTATTGCCGCAGCTCAATCTGTTCGATATGGCCTACAACCATCTGATCGCCCGTCCGCGCGGCCTGAAGGCACTTGACAGCGCGCCCGCGCCCCGGCGGTTCGCCCAAGGGGAGGCCTCCAGTTTCATGCTCGGCATCGCACTCGCTCTCTTCTTCGAGTGGGGCGTGACGGCGTGGATACTGGAGGGGTTACTCGTACTCTCCCTGGCACTCCTGAACTTCGGCAGGTTCTGTCTCGGCTCGTACACCTACCACCTGCTGCACGGAAACGCCCGCTTTGCGAACCACACACTCCCCTGGAGCCACACCGGTACGGCAGCCAGATAAAGGTGGGCATGGGAATTCCGGGGACACATACGTAATTCAAAAGGCGGCCAAACG
>Ga0335083_10001234_pt1 | contig 35757 bp, 30 predicted proteins | sample Lox_Sample_42_FD_206716 | JGI IMG/M metagenome (GOLD analysis project Ga0335083, IMG submission 206716) | Soil microbial communities from Loxahatchee National Wildlife Refuge, Florida, United States - Lox_Sample_4.2 | ecosystem: Environmental > Terrestrial > Soil > Wetlands | place: USA...
ATGGATGGCGGTCGCAACAATGAGTGCATCCCAGCTAAAGGCTGCGATTTGCGCAACCGTGGTTCGCTCCGGGAAAAATCCCGCGGATAGTAGGTTGATTGGATACCAGATGCCATGCCCGCTGACAATGCCATACGCGGCCGCCAGCATTGCCATCACCACGCCCCCGGCTAAGCCCCCTTTGATGCCGGCAGAGATCGGATAAATCTCCAGAGGAAGTCGAGCTCGTTGCAGTTCCTGGCTCATCCACGCAACACGTTCGACGCTTGGGCGGGTAGTGGATACCGGCGCCACTCTCTCGGATACGGCGGCGGATTCGTGCTTTTCGTTGGGCAAAACCTGTCGAAACCATCCGACGGAGCCGCTGATTGCCAGGATCGCGCCAAAAATGCTGACCGAGGCGCTGGTGAGCAGACCGGCGAAGAGCAGTGCAATCCCTAGAGCCAGAATGATCGGCCACACTGTCGGCGCGGGAATATCAATGTGGTCCGTTCGCTGCTCTGGCGTGTCGCCCGGCAACTCGATGGTTGTTGATCCCATATACAGTCCTTTGCTAACGTCCAATCACGTAAACCACCGTGAACACCACCACCCAAACAACGTCGACGAAGTGCCAATACAAGGACAACACGTGCGCGCGGGAGGCGTGCTGAGATCCCACTTTCCCTAGGAGCGTGAACGCCATCACTATACTGAGGCATAACAGTCCAACCACGACGTGAAACCCGTGCAGGCCAACTAGGGAATAGTAGGTTGTGCCGAACAGGTTGGTGTCGATGGTCAATCCGTATTTGTAGATCAGGCGGTGCCACTCGCTGGCGGTGCCCAGTAGAAAGACAGCTCCTAGCAAAATAGTCGAACCCCACCAGAAGCCGAAACTCCTGATCCGCCCCTTGCGGAGAGCTTCAACTGCGCGGTGAATCGTCAGACTGCTCGAAAGCAGACAGAGAGTGAAAAAGATGGGCGCATCGAGCACATCCTTGGGCTGCGGTCCGGCCTGCGACTTGCCTATATAGAAGACGTAGGCGACGACGAAGATCGTGAAGATGGCGGCTTCCGCTGCGATCAGGCCGAACATCGCCACGGGCCCTCGCGCGGGAACTGTCCAAGTGGATTCCGATGCAGTCATGGCATGGTCCTATTCGTATTTCCAGTCTGGATCGTCCGGATGCTTCAGGTCCCAAAGCGGGCGGCGGCTTTTGACGGCCGGAATAGTTGCGAAATTGTAGGCGGGGGGCGGTGAACTCGTGGACCATTCCAGAGTCCAAGCATCCCAAGGATCGTTACCGGCAGGTTTGCCTCGGAGGTAGGACAACAGCAAGTTGCAAACGAATACCACAATGCCCAGAGCCTGAAGAACAACTCCAATGGTTACGATCACGTTCCATATTTCCCAGCCTCGCCCAGGTTCGTAGGTGTAGATTCTTCGGGGCATCCCCAGCAGCCCGGGGATATGCATAAAGTCGAAGGTCAAGTGGAACCCGATGAGAAACAGCCAAAAATGCCACTTACCTAAAGCTTCCGAGTACATCTTGCCGGACATTTTGGGGAACCAATAGTAGATGGCCGCAAAAATTGCGAAGAGGATTGCGCCCACGATGACGTAATGGAAGTGCGCGACCAAGAAGTAAGACCCCGAGAGCTGCCAGTCGAACGGCGCGGTGGCCAGCATGATTCCCGTCAGGCCGCCGATCAAGAACTGGAACAAAAATCCAATGCAAAACAGCATAGGAGCCTTGAACTGGATCTTTCCACCCCACATCGTGCCCAGCCAGTTGAAGATCTTGATGCCGGTCGGAACACTGATGGCCATGGTGGCAAGGACGAAGAACGAATTCGCATTGGCGCTCATTCCGACGGTGAACATGTGGTGGGCCCAGACGGCCATGCTGAGGAACCCGATAGCGACGGTGGCGCCTACCATGACGGGATAGCCGAACATAACCTTCCTGGAGAAGACAGGCACAATTTCCGACATAAAAGCGAAGGCGGGAATCACAAGAATGTAAACTTCCGGATGCCCGAAGATCCAGAAGAAGTGCATCCAGATCACGGCTGACCCTCCCGCCTGAGTATCGAAGAAGTGGCCTCCGAGGAACCGGTCAACTAAAAGCATCATCTGCGCGGCCGTGAGCGGGCTTACTGCAAGCAGCACCATACCGGACATAACGAGGTTCAGCCAGGCAAGCAACGGCATTTTGCCGAGAGTCATCCCTGGACAGCGCATGCTGATGATGGTCGCGATGATGTTGATGGCAGTACCGATGCTGCCAAAGCCCGAGACGAGCAGGCTCAGTGTCCAGTAATCCGTGCTGTGCCCTGGCGAGAACGCGAGCGAGGTCAGTGGCGCATAGGCAAACCAGCCCACATCCGGCGCATTTCCTGCTCCATAGAGGCCATTCGCGCCCAAGAGACTGAAGTAAAGTAGAAGGCCACCGAACGCAGTCATCCAAAAACTGAAAGCATTCAGTCGGGGGAACGCCATGTCGCGCGCCCCGATCATCAGAGGAACGAGATAATTCGTGAATCCGAAGACTAGCGGCATGGCAACAAAGAAAATCATGGTTGTTCCATGCATGGTGAACATGCGGTTGAATACCTGGGGCGAGACAAAGTCATTGTGCGGACGGATGAGCTGAATGCGCATGATCGCCGCTTCAATCCCGCCGATCACGAGAAAGATCAGGGCATAGACGATGTACATGATGCCCAGCCGTTTGTGATCGACGGTGGTCACCCAGTCGTGTAGCTTATCCACGATTGGGCGCGATACGATCTGCTGGGCCGGCAGTGCGATGGTTTCAGTCACCATGCAGCATCCTCCAAGAAAGTCTGATCCTCGGGCTCATTGAAGCGTCTCCAGGTATGCGGTGACGGCGTCGACGTCCTGGTCGCTCAAGCCCATGGACGGCATCAAACAGCCCGGTTTTACGACGTCCGGATTTCGAATCCACACCCGAAGGTCCTCGGTGGTGTTTCGAATTACGCCTGAGGCGATGGTGTCGCGGCTCATAAGGTGAGTGAGATCCGGACCGAATCGCCCGTTGGCGACGGTACCCGCGACGGTATGGCAATTAATGCACGCAGTGGTCTCAAGAATGTGGCGGCCCTTGGAGACTGCGGCGTCGAGGTGCGCCGGCTGGCGTTGGTCTTGAACCCAGCGGTCGAATTGCTCGGGAGAATCCACATAGACGCGCAGAAGCATCTTGGCGTGCTGGGTTCCGCAATATTGCGCGCACTGGCCCAGATAAAGCCCGGGTTCACGCGGGTCGATCCACATGCTGTTCGGATGGCCGGGAATCAGGTCGGTTTTGCCCGCGAGCCGCGGGACCCAAAAGCTGTGGTCGGTATCCGCAGACAGCAGCTTCAAGAACGTTGGAGTCGGGTGCTCCGGATCGCTTACCGGAACGTGCAATTCATTCGCGGTCACGATGTGCAATTTCGGGTAGCGATACTCCCACCAATACTGATGACCGATGACCGTGACTTCGACGGCGTTTTGCGGGGGAGTGGCGTTCTGAACAGTAGCAATCACTCGCGCAGCCGCCAGGAACAAGGCGACAACAATGAGAATCGGGATGACGGTCCATGCGAGTTCCACCTGGTTGCTGCCGTAAACCTGAGGCGGCTCACGGCCGTCGTCGTTGCTGCGTCTCCTGAATTTCACGACTGCGTACAGCAGTCCTGCAAAGACAACCGTGAAAATTGCCGCGGTAACTGCAAGCACGAAACGAGAGAGTCCAAAGATGGAGTCGGCCGGCGTGGAGACAGGCGCAAAAATGTTGGTTGGACTCAGCGCCGGATTTGTAGTTTGCGCCAATGCGGAAGCCGCATGGCAGAAAACAATAATCAAGAACGCGAAGACCCAACGCCCGCGCGAGTATCGCATGTTCACTCCTTGCCGCTCTTTCTCTCGCGAAGCAGGACAACGATGGACCTTGGGTCCACTACGTACTGTGTTCGCTCAAGACGCAGTCCCTGGTCCGAGAAATCCGCGGGGCTCGGTAAGGCTGTGTCCACGATGCGCCTCCACTCCTGCGCAGTGCCTTCTTGAATTTCGAATTCCAGCGGTTCCCAATAGGCATTGATCATCACGTAGATGTCGTCGTCGCCTTGAGATGCACCGTACAGGCAGAATGCGAGAGAGTGAGAATCGTTGGACAGGTCGGCCATCGGACCGACTCCGTACCACGCGACGTCCTCGCGCCAGAATCGGCTCCGGCTGATGCAAGGATGAGCCTTCCGGAACGCGATCATGAACTTGAAGAACCGGAAGATGTCCTCATTGGCGCGGAGTTGATCCCAGTCCAGCCACCCGATTTCGTTGTCTTGGTTGTAAGGATTGTTGTTGCCGAACTGCGAGTTCAGGAATTCGTCGCCGGCGCGGAACATCGGAATTCCATTGGAAAGAAACAGCAAACAGCAGAAATTCTTGACCTGCTTGCGGCGCACATCCAGGACCGCTGGTGGCGCGTCTTCCACGCCCTCATGCCCGCAATTCCAACTGTAATTGTTGTCGGTGCCATCTTCGTTGTGGTGACCGTTCGCCCAGTTGCGCTTGCGGTCGTACGAGACGAGATCGTACAAAGTGAAGCCGTCATGTGAGGTGACGTAGTTGATGCTCTGGTAGGCGTGATAGGCATCTGTGCGGTTGTCGGGGAAAAAGTCATCGCTGCCATAGATGCGCCGCATCAGATCTGGAACCAGGCCAGCGTCGCCCCTGACAAATCGCCGGACATCGTCGCGAAACCTTCCGTTCCACTGGAGCCAGGTCACGCCCGGGAATCCGCGGCCGAGTTGGTAGGCGCCAGTATCCCAGGGTTCCGCAATCAGACGTAACCGGCCCAGCTCGGGATCTGCCGCGATTTCGCTGAATATCGGAGCGTCTCCCCAATTGAGGGATCCGTCGGCGTTGCGGCTAAACACCGATGCCAGGTCAAACCGGAACCCATCCACATGCATTTCTGTTTTCCAATAGCGAAGGCTGTCCAACACCATCTTGCGGACATGTGGCTGGCTGAAGTTCAGAGTGTTGCCCGTGCCTGAGTAGTTGGCGTAAGGATTGGCCGGGTCCGGGGACAGCATGTAATAGCTGGCGGCATCGAAGCCTTTGAAGCTGTAGATGGGGCCGCGGTGGTCGCCCTCGCAAGTGTGGTTGTAAACCACATCCAGGACCACGCCGATGCCGGCATCATGAAATGCCTTTACCACTCTTTTGAATTCGACGTGCTGCTCGCCGTCTCCGCGGTTGCTTGCATACTGCGCATGCGGTGCGAAGAAGTTTAGGGGCATGTAGCCCCAGTAGTCGCCCTCCTGCGGATCGCGCTGGTAAACGGGCATAAGCTCGACGATGGTGATCCCGAGTTCCTTCAGATAGGGGATTTTTTCCACCAGCCCCGCATAGGTGCCGGCGCAGGCTGGATCGACGCCCGAATTCGGCTGCTTTGTGAAGCCCTTCACGTGAAGTTCGTAGATGATCGCATCGGACTCGTGGTGCGGTGATCGGTCTCCCTCCCAATCAAAGGCCGCCAGGTGGCCCGTCAACACTCCTAGCGGCGCCTCGCCGGCGTTCGATCCTTCCCGAGTTGCCAGTTCCCGATCAAAACCAGGTGGAAAGAAGATGCATTTCGCGTATGGGTCGAGAAGCACCTTCTGTGGGTCGAAGCTGTGAAGATGAGAAGCGGCTTGTCCCGATACCGAGTAAGCGTAGTAACACGCGTCGCCAATTTCCTGAATTGGCCGGCGGCAGTGCCACACGCGCCCTGACTTGTTACGCAGAAAATCGAATCGGAACGTTAGAACGGGGTTGACCAGGTCGGTGGAGCAGTAGAGTAACAGAGTGACACTCTCCGCATTTTCGGCGTGAACAGCGAAATTGAATGCCTGCTCCTCTTCAATCCAGGTAGCGCCTAGCGGCAACGGACTGCCTTCAGCCTGTGTCCACGTCGACCGGACGGTCCACGCCGGTTGCTTGGCCGCTTCGCGATTCTGATCTATCTCGGCAAGCATAGTATCGCTCGACGTCCCAGGCTGCCGGTTTAGCCTCTTCCTTTGGCAGCTACACTTTTCTAGAGATACAAATCTGCTGCAATGTTTGGACGCCAAGCGCCCTCTTTTGAGGAAATAGAATTCGGCTCTCCAGCGTTATGTGACTTTGTTCGCAGTACCGGCCGCCGCGCGATCCGCAATAATCACTGCGCGATCCTGGCGAATTCGGCCGGCTGGAATGGACCTATCGCCCGAGCGCAGCCTCGCCAGCATCCCCGTTTTCTCACTTCCCGTCACTAGCCAAAGAATGCGGCGGGCGCGATTAATGACAGGGTAGGTCAATGTCATCCGACACCTGCCCTGGTAAAGTCCCGTCAACGCGACATCCCCGTCGGCGACGCTTAACACCGGGTCTCCGGGCACCAAGGAAGCAGTGTGTCCATCTGGCCCGAGACCAAGATGCATGAGGTCGAGCGTCGGTGGCGAGCCGGCGATCTTGAAGAGCATACCGGCGTATTGCTTGGCCGCTGCTTCCAAGTTGGACGACTCGACGGGCATCGCATGAACGTGATCCGAGCGGATGGGCGCATGTTCGAGCAGGCTTTCGCGAATATGCGTAAGATTTCGGTCCATGTGTTCTGCCGGCGCGATACGCTCATCCACCTGGAACACATGTACACTCTCCCACGGGACCTCTTCGCCAGCGAGCGAACGCAGCATGATCCACGGCGTGCGCCCTCCGCTAACTGCCATGACGAACCGACCCCGCTCCTCGACCGCGGCGCGTGCTTCGGCCGCTATGATTCCTGCTGCCGCCTGAGCGGAAGATTGGTCATCCGCGAAGACTTCGACTTTCATACCAGCAAACATCTCAAGCGGCCCGCTCGCTGATCACGGATGTGTCGTGACCGACGGCAGGATTCTGCCAGTCTCCTGCTGGTGTGACTTGCTTGACTTCGTCAGGACCCCAGGTGTTCGGCTCGTAAGAATAGACAGGCGTGGTTTTCTGAAGCACCGGGTCGACGATGCGCCAAGCTTCTTCTACGTAGTCCTCCCGAGCGAATAGTGTCGTGTCTCCAACCATCGCATCCCCCAGCACTCGCTCGTAGGCGTCCATGTCTTCCGCGTTTGGTTGCCGGCTTCCTACCATTTCAGCTTGCTGTCCGACCATCCGGTCCCCGGGCCCCATGACCGTCACTCCCATAGCGGCCGCAACATCTGGGCTGATCCGGAATCGGAAGTAGTCCGAAGTCAGAAGGTCCGCTGGTATCACAGTCGGAGGCTTCCGAAGACGGCAGATAATTTCGGTACACGTAACAGGCAGGTTTTTTCCGGCCCGGATATAGAAAGGAACACCCTGCCAGCGCCAGGAGTTGATCTCCAGCTTCAACGCGGCGAATGTCTCCACTTTCGAGCCGGGAGCCACCCCTTTCTCTTGGAGATAACCGCGAAATTGCCCTCGAACCAAGTTCTGGTCCTCGATTGACGGGATGGCCTTCAGGACCTTTACTTTCTCATCCCGAATGGACTCGCTGTCCATCCGCGCCGGGGCTTCCATAGCAAGATTGCTAAGGACCTGAAACAAGTGGTTTTGGATGACGTCGCGAATCGTGCCGGTTTGATCATAGAACGCGCCGCGGCCCTGAATCCCGAAATTTTCGGCCATCGTAATCTGCACGCTCTCGATGTAATTGCGGTTCCAGAATGCTTCCATGAACGCATTTGCGAAGCGGAAGACCACCATGTTGTGAACGGGGCGCTTCCCCAGGTAGTGGTCTATGCGGAAAATCGCACTTTCGTCGAAATTCCGGAGCAGCACCCTGTTCAGATGTTGCGCGGATTCGAGATTGTTTCCGAACGGCTTCTCGACGATGATCCGAGCCTCGGCCATGCTGCCGCAGCGAGCTAGTCGTTCGGTTACCCCTTCGAACATTGTGGGCGGGATCGCGAGGTAATGCGCTGCCCTCCGAGCTCCCGTGAGTTCTTTCCCAAGCGCTTGAAAAGTAGCAGGATCGTTGTAGTCTCCATCCACATACCGGAGCAAGCCGGAGAGCATTTCAAACGCCGCGGAGTCAACTCCCCCGTGTTTCTCCAGGCTGTCATAGGCGCGCGCCCGTAGCTGCTCAACCGTCCAGCCAGCTTTGGCAACACCGATAACCGGCACAGTAAGGTTGCCTCGCTTGATCATGGCTTGCAACGCAGGAAAAATCTTCTTGTACGCAAGGTCTCCAGTTGCGCCGAAGAAGACCAGCGCGTCCGAGTGGGAGTTAGTGTTGGCCATTGTTATGCCACCTTCGCGGAAGCGTCGGATTTTTCCAAATGCCCGCCAAACTCGTACCGCATCGCAGACAGGAGCTTGTCGGCGAAATCGGCTTCACCGCGTGAGGCGAATCGCTCGAAAAGAGCACTGGTGAGAACCGGCACGGGTACAGCTTCGTCGATTGCAGCTTTGATCGTCCACCGCCCTTCTCCAGAGTCGGAAACACGGCCGGCGAACTTAGAAAGGTGGGGATCCTGCAGTAAGGCTGTCGCTGTCAGATCCAGCAGCCAGGAGGCGATCACACTTCCACGGCGCCAAACTTCGGCGATATCGGGCAGGTTTAAGTCGTACTGATATAGCTCGGGATCCCGCAGCGGTGTGGTTTCGGCATCTGCGGCGCCGCTGGCATGCTTACCGACGTTGGCGGCACGCAGTATTCCCAAACCCTCGGCGTACGCCGCCATGACTCCGTACTCGATTCCGTTGTGAACCATCTTGACGAAATGACCGGCGCCATTCGGGCCGCAGTGCAAGTATCCTTGCTCGGAAGTGCCGTCGTTCTTCTCGCGGCCGGGCGTCCGAGGAATGTCGCCTTTTCCTGGGGCAAGAGCCGCAAAGATCGGGTCCAGGTGCTTGACTACTGACGTCTCACCGCCGATCATCATGCAGTAACCTCGCTCCAGACCCCAGACACCCCCGCTGGTACCCACGTCGACATAATGAATGTTCCGCGAAGCGAGTTCGCGAGCCCGCCGGATGTCGTCCACGTAATACGAGTTTCCGCCGTCGATTAGGATGTCTCCCGCCACGAGATGCGGCAAAAGATCAGCAATAGTTTTGTCAACCACAGCCGCCGGGACCATCAGCCAGATTGCTCTCGGCGAAGCGAGTTTCTCGACGAATTCTGCCAGCGAGGCGGCGCCGGTTGCCTTGTCTTTGACCAGTTCGCCGACCGCTTGCGACGACATGTCAAAAACCACGCAGTTGTGCCCGCGATTGATCAGGCGCCGCACCATGTTGGCGCCCATTCTTCCAAGGCCGATCATGCCTAGTTGCATATATGCCTCCATAAATGAAAACTGATTACTAAGTTCGCGCAAAGCTCAAAGGCGCGACGCTGGTGCGCAGGCGCTTTATAGCCGACTCCACTCCCGCGCTACTCCCAAAAATCGACGATCCAGCAACAAAGACGTCCGCGCCCGCTGCGGCCGCTAACGGCGCAGTCTCCACATCGATGCCCCCGTCCACCTCGATCTCACAGCTCGGGTTCACTCGCTCGATCATCTGCCGGACTCGTTGGATCTTAGACAGAGTGCTGCGGATGAAGTGCTGGTGACCGAAGCCCGGATTAACTGTCATCACCAACACTTGGTCCAGATCGGGCAGGATCTCTTCGAGGACTGCGGTGGGGGTTGCAGGATTGATTGCGACTCCCGCGCGCTTGCCGAGTTCCTTAATCCGGTGAACCGTGCGATGCAGATTGTTGTTACCTTCCCAGTGAACGAGAAACGAATCAGAGCCGGCCTCGACAAACTCCTCGACAAAGAAGTCCGGATCTGAAATCATGAGGTGCGTCTCCAAAGGTAGCCGGGTGACGCGCCTGAGCGACTGCACGATGGGAGCCCCCATCGATATGTTGGGAACAAAGTGCCCGTCCATAACGTCGACATGGATCCTGTTGGCTCCCGCGTTCTCCGCTTCAGCCACTTGTTCCCCGAGACGAGCAAAGTCAGCCGCGAGAATCGACGGGGCTAGTTTCACAGCGTCCGTTTCGTCTCTTCCATTAGTCACGCCGGGACAACTTTCTCGCGGGTTTCGAAAATTTTCACGAACTCCTTATAGCGACTGGCGATCTCGGCTACCGCAGCATCCCGCGTGATGTTCTTCGCGCGCCAGTCAACCAGCGGACCCCAGAAACTCGTGCGCCCGACGGCGAAACCAATGAACCCGGGCACTGCGGCGGCGGTCGTGAGCCATTCGTGAACCTTCTGATCGTCCTCACCGCGCCCGAGGATGATGCAGCCGACTTGTTTGCGGCCGTCTCGGCGCGCGGCGGCCACAATCCTCTCGCAGTCCTCAGACCGGTCGAGCCCTTCGATCTTCCAGACATCCGGCTCAACCCCCGCGTCCTGCAGTTGCTCGATCGCCAGCGCCATCAGCAGCGGGCGAAGCTTCAGATCGTAGGCCTTCTTGTCTCCCTTCAATTGATCGAGTTGGGCCTTTTCCGCGGGAACCAGCAGTTCGAACATGAAACGGGTGTGGGTGTTCTCGTCATGCAGATACTCCGACAAGCGCTTCAGGCGAGTGGATTGCCGGCGGTTGACACTCCGATCTCCCTGGGGGTTGTACCGAACCAGCACCTTGCAAAAGGTAGGCTCAAAGGCTTCAACGTGCGCGGCAAAATCATCACCGTACTCGAAGTCGAACTCATCCTGTCCACTCTTCTCTGCCGGACAAGACGTCGAATAGCCTTCTCTAACGGCATCACGGAGAATCGCCGCCCCGAACTGTTCGTCGACAAGAATTCCGGCTTTGTCTTTGGGCACGCCAGATTGGACAGCAGATTTGAACCCATCGTAAATCACTCGTTTGGCAGCAGCGATTTCCGCCATTTGTTGCGCTGTCAGGTCGCCGTCCCAGCCGAACATCTTTTTCTCGAACGAGCCACGATGGTCGAAAGGCAGAATGTAAAGCGGTTCGTCAAAACCAAGAGTTTTCATGCGGTCTCCCTGCGTTTTCGGTAATAACGGATGAGTTGGTTTGTTGAACTGTCATGAACGAGCGTCAGTTCGGCTTTGTTTTCCAACTCCGGGATGATGCGCTGTGCCAGAACTTTCCCCAACTCCACGCCCCACTGGTCGAACGAATCGATATTCCAAATTACACCCTGGGTGAATACGGCATGTTCGTAGAGCGCGACCAATTTGCCCAGGGTTTCCGGAGTGAGTCGTTCAGCCAGGATCACGTTTGACGGATGATTGCCCTCGAATACCCGATGAGGCACAAGCGAACGCTGCGTGCCTTCGGCCTCCACTTGCTCGCGCGTCTTGCCGAACGCCAGCGCCTCTGCCTGCGCAAAGACATTGGATATCAAGATGTCGTGATGGCGGCCAAGCGGGTTAACGGGCTTGGCAAACGCGATAAAGTCGCAAGGGATAAGCCTGGTACCTTGATGAATCAGCTGATAAAACGAGTGTTGGCCGTTTGTTCCCGGTTCGCCCCAGTAAATTGGGCCGGTTTGGTGCGTCACCTTCTTCCCGTTGAGGTTGACGTGTTTGCCATTGCTTTCCATGGTGAGTTGCTGGAGGTAGGCCGGGAATCTTTTTAAGTACTGCTCGTACGGCAATACTGCAACGGTCTGCGCGCCGAAGAATTCGTTATACCAGATACCTAGAAGGCCCAGGAGCACGGGAAGGTTGCGATCGAGCGGAGCGGTGCGGAAGTGCTCATCCATTTCATGCAAGCCGCTCAGCATCGCGCGGAAGTTGTCTGGACCGATCGCGATCATGGTCGAGAGCCCGATCGCGGAGGACATTGAATAGCGGCCGCCGACCCAGTCCCAGAACTCGAACATATTAGCAGTATCGATCCCGAACTTGGCGACTTCCGGCGCGTTGGTCGAAACCGCCACGAAATGTTTTGCAATGGAGCTTTCATCAGCCCCCAAGCCGCCGAGCAACCAGGCACGTGCAGTTTGTGCATTCGTCATCGTCTCCAAGGTCGTGAAGGTTTTCGAAGAGATGATGAAGAGCGTCTCCGACGGATCGAGATCGCGGACGGCTTCCACAAAGTCGGTCCCATCCACGTTCGAGACAAAGCGAAACGTCATTGTCCTCTCGGAGTAGTGCTTCAGAGCCTCGTACGCCATAACTGGCCCGAGGTCGGAACCACCGATCCCGACGTTGACTACGTTACGTATGCGCTTGCCCGTATGACCGTTCCACTCGCCACTCCGCAGGCGAGTGGCGAAATCGGCCATGCGGTCGAGCACGGCATGGACTTTGGGCACCACATTCTCGCCGTCGACAATAACGGACGCATCTCGGGGTGCGCGCAGCGCGGTGTGCAAAACCGCCCGTTTTTCCGTGACGTTGATCTTTTCCCCCCGAAACATGGCGTCTATTCGTTCTTGCAAGCGCGACGCCTCGGCCAGGCGGATCAGCAGTTCTAGTGTCTCGCTGATGATGAGATTCTTGGAATAGTCTAGGTAAAGACCAGCCGCCTCGGCTGTCAGACGCTCGCACCGCTTTGGATCTTCTTCAAAAAACCATCGCAGGTTTACTCCGCGGATCTTCTGATAGTGAGCTCCGAGATCCTTCCAGGCCTGCCGCTTGGCGGCGGGGCGCTTGGGTATTGCTTCTACGTGTGCTGCCATTGGGTTCTCCTTTCCTGTCCTTTAATCTCGAATGATTCCTCCGCTAGCCAGAGAGCGGGTTTCCTTCCTCACTGAGGCGTACCTCCCCAAGCGCTCAACATCATTGTTGCCGAGCTTACATTTCCGTGCCGTTCCGCCTACATCAATGACGAGTACCTTCACAACGACCTTGTTGGCGAACTCGAAGAAGATAGCCCTAACTCAGTCCGGAATGCTAGTTCTCCAGGCCGCAGGCGGCGGCACCGGCCAGAGCCGCTTGACTGACAACAACGTGAACGGGAATCCGCGACATCAGTTCAGCGAACCGTCCCTTTCGCTTAAAAGCATTCATGAAGACCTCCTTCTGTAGAGCCGGCAGCGTGTGTACGGCGACACCGCCGGTGACGTAAACACCTCCCGTCGCGAACAACTTTATCGCAAGATTGGCAGCCTCACTGGCAAGAATCGAAAGAAACATCTCGATAGTTGCCGCGCACAACTTGCACGAGCCGCCTGAATCGAGGGCGCGATCGACGATAATAAGCGTTGCATCCGAAGACGACGCGATTAACTTGGCGACTTCTGGCGGCTCTGGTATCCGCTCGACATCCCGTAGAAACGCATAGATATTCGGGATCCCGATCCCAGAACACACATGTTCAAAGCTCACGTGATCGAATTTCTTGAGCATGTATTCGAGAAGACGGATCTGTCTCTGATCGGTCGGGGCAAAATCGGAATGCCCGCCTTCGGAGCTGTGAGCAACATAGCGCGATTCCTCCCAGGTCAGGAACGACTCTCCCAGCCCGGTGCCCGGCGCAATGACCCCAATGGCCCCTTTTGGAATCGGATCTCCCGTGTTGATGGTTTGGACATCGCTCGGCCGCAGGATAGGAATAGCTCGCGCGACGGCTTCCAAATCATTGATGATGTGAACTGACTTGAGGTTGATGTTCAGCTCTTGGGCGAGCGAGTTTTCTTCGATCACCCAGGGCAAGTTGGTCGTCTTAACGCGCCCGGCGACAACCGGTCCCGCCACGGCGAAGCAGGCGCGGTCAATTGGCCTTTGCGCCTGAATGGCGAACTCTTTCACAATCGCCTGTAAACTCGGATAACTCGCACTGCGGACCCTAGCTTTTGTCAGCGGTTCGTGGGGCCCAGTCTCGCTCGAGAAGATCGCCAAATCAGTCTTCGTTCCGCCGATGTCCGCCGCAAGTAGCATTGCCGTTCTCCCGTCTTATTCTCTTACGAGCCGCTCGCTGTTCGGTTTCGATCCGCTCACCGCGTAGAACAAAATGTATAGGTAGCAGAGCACCGGGATGAAAAACGCGTGGTGAAGGCCAAATCGATCTGCAATTGCGCCCTGGACGACTGGCAGGATTGCACCGCCCACGATCGCCATGTTCAGGATGCCGGATCCATTTCCCGTCAGAGGACCGAGTTCCGCAACTCCCAGGCTGAAGATGGTTGGAAACATGACTGAGTTGAACAATCCGACTGCGAGGATACTCCACATGGCCGTGCGCCCATCGGCCAACATGGAAAAACAGACTAATGCTGCTGCACAAACTGCGCACACGGCCAGCAAATTGCCGGGTTTGATCCTTCGTAGAATTGGTGCGCCCAAAAAACGTCCGACCATGGCGCCTCCCCAATAGAATGAAACGTAACCGGCAGCGGTAATAGCCGCGAGGCCCGCGATCTCAGGCAAGCCGAAATAGTTCACCAGAAAACTTCCGATCGAAACTTCCGCGCCAACGTAAGTGAAGATCCCAGCCGCGCCGAGAACAAGATTCCGATGTTTCCAGATCGAATCGTTCACCTTCGTTTTGCCGGTTCCAGCGGTCTCGATTGCTGGCAGCTTGGACATGCCAATCAAGAGCGCCAGCAGCAGCAGCGCGAACGCGATAACGATGTAGGGCAACTTCACGGAGGCGGCTTGCTGCACGCGGTAGGCCTGCAGGGCTTGCGGAGCGAGCTTCCTTAATTCTTCGATGGCAAACGGTGTCGAGCTTAGGATAAGCAGACCGCCGATCTTCGGCGCGATTGTCGTTCCGAGCGAGTTGAACGCCTGCGTCAGATCCAGCCGGCTAGATGCCGTTTCCGGGCTCCCTAATAAATCCACGTAAGGATTTGCCGCCACTTGCAGACCGGTGATCCCTGCGGCGAGAATCATTAGCGCCGTCAAAAACAGCGGGAATGACGCCGCCGATGCGGCTGGCAGGAACAGAAATGCACCGCAGGCCATCGTGAGCAAACCAATCACCATGGCTCGCTGGTAGCCGATCCTGTTCACGATCTTCGACCATGGCACCGAGAATAGAAAGTAAGCGGAAAAGAAAGCGAACTGGATCAGCATCACCCGCGCGTAACTCAGGTCAAAGATTGACTTCAGATGCGGCACCAGAATGTCGTTCAGGCAGGTCAGAAAACCCCACATGAAAAACAGCGTCGTGATGATTGCTAATGGGTGCCAGTAGTTTGTCGTCGCCGAAAAAGGCTGAATCCGCGCCCGGCTGGAACTAATCATGTCTTCTCGAGTTGCCATTTGTGTTCCTCACAATTCCGGTAGTTAATACCACGTTTCAGCTTGGACGCCGTAAGTCAGACCCGAGGTTCCGTGTTCGAAGGGCACGCCACCGACAAAGCCGCGGAGCCCGTCCGACCAGTTTGCGTACGTCAGAAAAGCGCGCAGTACGGGACGGCTGAAGAATTTTCTGCCGACTCCGATTTGCGGCGCAATAGTAAACTTGCGCAGCCAACCGTCATATAGAGGACTTGGGTTACCGGACAAATCCATGCAGCCAAGTGCGCAGTGCGTGTGATCGAATCCTGCTTCGAACGCAAGTGAAAGATGCTTTGTGAAGAAAAGCTCGGGTCTCGCACCAAACGAAACCCACTGATTCCAGCCGTGTTGTGGATTACCATCCTTTGTGCGTTGATAGATAGCAATCGGCATGATGGCGAACCTGTCATTAGGCTGAAAAAGCACCTGTTCTGCCACCAGAAGCTGTCTCGATCTGTCGATAAACGGCGTTGGGTTCGGGATCGTCGTGCCGTTTCCAGCGTTACTAAAATTACTAGCTGCTCCGGTGCCGTATTGAACGGAAAACGTGTGAAAGCCGCCATGCCATTCGAGGGCCTGGTGGCGAAACCCGAATGCGTATCCGTCGTTTGTGGGCACCTTTATGCCTGCCGCTGTCGTGCCGCCTTTGGACGTAGCGAAATCGAACCACCCCGCCCATAAACCTGCGTGTGGCACCTTCAAGTCATAGAGCCGCACATCGATGTTGCTCTTCGCCAAGTTGCCGTTTTCGGTGACAATATCTGGCCGCGCAGCGTTTACGAAAGCTACTGCCATTTTGCCGATGCCGACATTGAGGTCCTCCACACCCGCGCCGTACCCACTCATGTCCAGCGGATAGAAATCGATGATATCGATATGCTGGCGGCGGTAGTATCTCTCGCCGGCCCAGAACTTGGCATCTGGCTGGCTTTCAAAAATATTGCCCGCTTGGACGAAGGCTTCACGGAAGCGGAACTGATCGTTTCCAATTCCGTTGGGAAAACTTGCTGAATTGGCCGAGTTCGTTGTGTTGGCCTCCACCATGAACTCCGTCTTCATCCAAGCTTTGTTAGAATCGTGGTCCGGATTCAGCCAGTTGTCAACAAAGATGAGCTCGGCGTAGGTTTCTGCTTCATTTCCCAGTCGGTACTTGGCCTCGGTGCCAGGCGCTTCGAATGCCACTTGCTGACCACCGTCGCTATTCAGGCCGTAGCCGGAACGAAAGTAACCGTGGAACTCGAAGGTGCCCGCCTGATGCTCCAACTGTTCAATCTTTTGGTCTGCCTCTTGCAGGAGGTCATATGTCGGCTCCGAGGGCAGTTGGCCCTGGAAGTTTGCGCCGACCTGATTTGATTCTCCGGCGGCCGCGGTTTTAGCCGCTCCTTCGGCGGCAAGCTCCGCCGCCGAGATCGTTCCCTCTTTCGATTTTTCGCTGGCGGCTTTCTTTTTCTGCGTTTGCTGCTCTTGCTGTTTTTGAATCTGCTGTTCTAAAGAGGCGATGCGCTGCTGGAGGTCGCGAGTGGTCGCTTCGTACTGCTGCTCCAATTGCTGGAGCTGCTGTTGTAGATCGGTGGTTTCCTGAGCCGAAGCGGGCCCAAGCGCGGCAAGCCCCGCGCCCATAATCCAGATCGTTACCGTGAGTCCCCGCCTCAGGCGGATCGTCGTCGGGCGACCTTCCTGTAAGGGCGAATCTTGCATGACGCACGTTTCGTTGGGCATTCGCAATTCCACCCCAACTAGCACACAGATCCCGCCTTACGTACAAGATTTATCAGCGTATTTCACCCGGAACGCTGCTTCCGAATGTTCTGAAAGAAAGTAGCTAATGACGAGCTTTCGTCAATTGACGAACTTGACATCCCTAATGGGCAACAGCTCCAGCTCCATTCATCACGGAAGGTCCTTCACCTGTGAATGTCTTCATGTTCCTCATGATTTGCCTAAGCCATGACACTGGACGGCTATCGAGGTGCTGATATCAGAGGCCCTCGAAACCCTGCGGCGAGTCTCGGCTTGAAGAAAGGGAGGTGCGTGCTTGCCACCTGGCGACAGCGTTCGCGACGCTCTCCCTGTCTCCAGCATTATGCTGGGATTCTTGTTCGCCGGTTTCTGGTGGACGCTCGATCGAGAACTGACCTTCAAGGCCGAAGAGCGTCATTTCAAGTTCGGGATCGGACTGCTTCTTGTTGCAATGATCTTGCTCGCCGTGTTTGGCGTCGCGCTGCCGCTGGGAAGGCTTGCTGATGACAATCCGCACTTTCTTCTGTACTATCGGGGTGTCGTTTTGGCGCTAATCACCGTGTTCGGATACATGCTGACGGACTTGGGACACTACGGAGTGTTCAAAGCGCCGCGGTACAAGACCAAAGCCGAACTCTTTTGGTTCATTGGCACTCTGGTTGTACTAGCCACGTGCATTACCAGGTGGTGCTTCTTTTAAACGACGACTTTACGTGCGCTGCACTTGTCGGCCAACCGGCAGGCTTATCCCGGATTGTGGTGCGGTTCAGATCCTCATGGTTTCAGCTTCACCGGACGACCGGTTTCCGCGGAACGTTGGAGCGCCTCGATAATCTGGACGTCGGCTAGACCTTCTTCGCCCGAGGACTCTGGATCCCTTCCATTGAGCAGACAATCAGAAAATTCGGCCAGCTCGCTCGCAAACTGATCCTGCTCGGGAAACACTCGTTTCGTCGTGGCGCCATCAGCGACAATAGAATGCGTGCGCGGCCGAGCGCGTTCGTATGCCGGATCTGATCGCAAGACTGCTTTCGTGCCCACGATTTCGTACACCGAATCGCGAGCCGCTCCGAAGCTGCAGGTGAAAGTTGCGACTTGACTTTGTGAGAAACGGAGTATCGCGCTCGTGCTCTCCTCCACCTCTGTAAATCGTGGACCCTCCAGGTTTACATGGCACGCGAACACCTCACTAGGTTCCGCATCAAACAAGTGACGAGCGGCATTAATGCAATAGATACCGATATCGTAGAGGGTGCCGCCGCCGAGCGTCTTCCGCAAACGCACGTTTCCTTCTTTGACCTGCATAGTCAGCACTGAATTGAAAATGCGCGGAATCCCGAGCTGGCCGGACCGCACGGTCCTAATCGCTTCGGAATGCGCTGTGTCGAAGTGCATGCGATAGGCGGTCATCAGCCTGACTTGATGCAGCCGCGCTTCGCGAATCATGAGCTCGCACTCGGTTTCGGTTAGGGCCATGGGCTTTTCGCACAACACGTTGATTCCCGCCCGCGCCGCGGCGACCGAGTATTCGCAGTGCATGCTATTGGGTAGAGCGATGTAAACCGCGTCTATCTCCCCGCTGCGCAGACACTCGTCGTACTGGTCGTATGAATAGGTACGCGGGACGAGATATCGCTCGCTCAGTTCGCTCAATTTGCCGGCGTCGCCCGAGACCAGCGCTCGCAGTTCGGAGTTTTGCGTTGCGTGGGCGAAGGCCGGGAGAACTGCAACCTGCGCGATATGGCCGAGTCCTACAACCGCGTAACGGACTTTGCGAGTCGGGGAAGGGGACGTCATCTTACCTATCAGACGCTCAAAACGGGGAATGGCGAATCCCGCACGATTCCGTAAGTTAGATCGCGCATTCTACCGACCGGGCCTGATGGAAACGTCCTTCCAATTATCAACGCGTCCGCGGAGCACCGCTGTGCCGCTTCGAGCAGGGCACCTTTAGTTGGACCCTCCGCGATGGTGACAGCCGCTTCGCAACAGACCTTCTTCTGGAGTTCGGCCAGGCGCCGAAATGCACCTTTGCTCTGATCAGAATCCATCTCTCCCGCTGGGCTCAACCGAACTGGACCAGGACCGTCGATTACATGGACGAGGGAAAGCCTGGCCTGAATGTCGGCGGCCGCTTGGCTGGCGATGCGAAGCACTCTTTCAGAGTCAGGGCCCAAGCTAAGCGCGCAGACCCATACCCGTTGCTCCAACCGCCGTGGGACTACTGATTCAGCATGCTCGGTTGTCAGAACCGGACACGCTGCGTCGTTGAGCACCTTGGCGGTCGTGGACCCAAGCAGCATTCGCCGGAATCTCGCGGCATGCGTCGGCATGACGATGAGATCGAATCCGCCTGTGTTGGCGACCTCTGCAATTTCCGAAGCGGCTTCACCGGAGCGCAGCACTCTTGGTGACCCCGGAAACTCGGACAGCAAAAAAGAACGGAGTTCGTCATCCGCAACCACTCTGTGTGTTTCGGCAATCTCCTGTGGCGATCGCACGTAGAGTTCGAATCCATTGTGGCTTTCGAGGTCGCATACGTGAACCAGTGTCACCTCTGCGCCGAACAAGTCTGCGGCCCTTCTGACGTAAGGACCCATTGCGGTCGACGAAGGAGAAAAGTCCACAGGAAAAAGAATCTTCTGGATCATCATCGTATGCCTTGGCGCCTCTCCCGAGCTTCACTATCTAGGGGCGCGTAAAGCTTCTAACTTCTCGATCACCGCGTGCGCTAGCTCTTCTTCACGTGGACCCGCGGGTTGATCCAGGGCCCCACCGTGGCTAATCCGAATCCGAAGCAGTGCTTCGCCCTTAAGATGCTTGCTCGGATTCATGACGAGAGTATCCTCGATTGGTATGACCTCGATCTCGCTGTTATCGGCGGTCTGCGGTAGAATCTGCTCCGCTACTGTGGTCAAATCGTCCAGCGTCGAGCGTAAGAGTTCGTCGTCTCGGTGTAAATCGCCGTTCAGTGGCGATCCATACAAGTCCACATCGAAACCTCTTTGAACCCTGCGTTGGATCGGCGGTGTGCCGAGCAGGTGTTCATCCAGGAATATGTAATAGGGCGAAACTTGGTGCCGGATGGATGTCCGCCCGAGCAGTTCTCTGGTATCGTTCATCATGCCAAGTAGTCACTGCAACTCTGGCACCAGATGGTGCGATTGGTTTGGCTTTGAGACGGACTTCTTTAGGTTCGGAGTACCTGACTCGGCAGAACGCTTCGCCCCTTCAGTGATGTCGCGCAGCCATTGAAACGCTGGGGAAGACAGCATGTCTTGGTTGACGCGCCATCTCCAGTTTCCATCAGCTCGGCCAGGCACGTTCATCCGGCTCTGTTTACCCAGATTCAATAAGTCTTGCAACGGAGCGATAGCTAGCGCCGCCGTCGACGACCACGCCACGCGAATTAGCTCCGGAGCAACTTCGGCGCTTTCGCCGGGCGCGCGGTTCAAATAGCTCCACAAATTGCGCCGCTGGTCGTCGTTCAATTCCTCGTACCATCCGCGAGTAGTAGCATTGTCGTGCGTACCGGTATACGCGACAGTATTGCTGACGAAATTGTCTGGAAGATATGGATTGTCGCGATGCCCGTCGAACGCAAACTGCAGGATCCGCGTTCCGGGTATCCGGAATTCGTCGCGCAGAGCCTGAACATCGGGCGTGATCACACCCAGATCCTCAGCGATGAACGGCAGACAACCCCACTCTTTTTGCACCGTCTTGAATAAGCTGGCCCCTGGACCTGGCGACCATTGCCCGAACTGGGCCGTCGGTGCACCGGCGGGAACGTGCCACGCGGCAGCGAACCCGCGGAAATGGTCCAGGCGAATCACGTCCACGTGAGCCAGGAGCGCACGCAAGCGGTCTATGTACCATCGAAAACCAGTCGAACGAAGGGCGTCCCAGTTGTAGACTGGGTTGCCCCACAACTGTCCTTGAGCGCTGAAATAATCGGGGGGAACTCCGGCGACGAATCGCGGCCGCCGGTGTTCGTCCAGCAGGAATAATTCTGGGTTGGCCCAGACGTCGCTCGAGTCGGGCGAGACAAAGAAGGGCAGGTCCCCTATCAACCCGACGCCCTTGGCTTGGGCGTATGCCCTGAGTTGCTCGGCTTGGCGGAATAGCAGGAATTGCTCGAAACGGACTTGATCGACTTCACTTGCCAGTTCGCGTCCGGCTTGAGCCAACGCATGCGGCCTGCGCTCGACCAACTCCTCAGGCCATTCAAGATAATAAGCGTCGTGGTATTTCCCTTTGAGCGCCCGGAATAAGGCGTAGTCTTCCAACCAGTGTTCCTGGGCAGCACAAAACTCTTCATAGGCAGGTCGCAGGTCGTTCCGCTCGCCAAGTTGAAAATATTTCCACGCCCTTTTAAGCAGCCGATGTTTATACGGGATGACCGTCTCGTATTCAACTTCGTCCGACCCAAAGCGCTCTTCACAATCGCTCGTCCACAGTAAGCCGTCGGATATCAGGCGCTCGGGACTGATTAGGAGGCCATTGCCGGCAAACGAAGATAGCGATTGATAGGGCGAGTTTCCGTAACCCGTCGGACCCAGAGGTAGCGCTTGCCACCATCCCTGGCCAGTCTCGTAAAGGCGATCAACCCACGAAAATGCCGACGGCCCAAGATCGCCGATGCCATACTGTGAGGGCAGGGAAGTAACATGCAGCAGGATACCGGAAGTCCGGTAGTCGGGCGGGAACGGAGGTACAAAATCAAATTCCGAGCGCATGATTCACGATCGCCCGGGCTTCGCTCAAAATAGTGTGCAGGTGTGCTTGGCTCTTAAAGCTTTCAGCGTAGATCTTGTAGATGTTCTCAGTGCCCGACGGTCGGGCGGCAAACCAGCCGCGATTTGCCACGACTTTAAGGCCGGCGATGGGCGCATCGTTGCCCGGAGCCTTGGTCAACTTGGCTTTGATCGGCTCACCGGCAAGCTCCGATTCCTTAACATCATCGGGTGAGAGCTTTTGTAACCTTGCTTTCTGCCCGGGAGTGGCCGGAGCATCGATGCGAGTGTAATAAGGTGTTCCAAACTCTCGGGTGAGTTCGCGGTAATGCTCGCCGGGATCTTTGCCGGTGCGGGCCGTGATCTCGGCCGCCAGCAAGTCCATGATTGGTCCGTCCTTGTCGGTCGTCCAGACCGTTCCGTCAAATCGAAGGAAACTGGCTCCAGCGCTCTCCTCGCCGCCGAAACAGTACGAGCCGTCGACCAGTCCCGGCACAAACCACTTGAAACCTACCGGCACTTCGCGCAACTCGCGGCCGAGCTTGTGAACCACTCGATCGATCATGCTGCTGCTCACCAGGGTCTTTCCAACGGCACAGTCCGTGCGCCAAAGCGGGCGGTGTGTGAGCAAGTATCGGATGGCCACTGCGAGGTAATGGTTCGGGTTCATTAACCCCACGACGGGAGTCACGATGCCGTGCCGATCTGAGTCCGGATCGTTGGCGAAGGCCACTTGGTAATGATCTTTCAAACCGACGAGCCTGGCCATTGCGTATGGACTCGAACAATCCATGCGGATCTTGCCGTCGTGATCGACTGTCATGAACGAAAACGTCGGATCAATCGTGGGATTGACGACGACAATATCCAGTCCGTAAAAGGCGTTGATAGGTTCCCAATAGGGCCGTGCGGCCCCGCCCAGCGGGTCGACGGCCAGTTTGAGCTTGGCACCGCGAATCGCATCGACATCCACGACGTTCTTCAGATCGCGAACGTAAGGCAACACGAAGTCCTGTTGATGGGTGGTAGAGGCTTGAATGGCCTTGCTGAACGGAACCCGCTTGACGCCGACATTACCCGCACGCAACAATTCGTTCGCTCGGGCTTCCACCCAGCGCGTCACGTCCGTATCAGCGGGGCCGCCGTTGGTCGGGTTGTACTTGAATCCTCCGTCTTCGGGTGGGTTGTGCGACGGCGTGATGACGATGCCGTCGGCAAAGTGTTCTTTGCGGGTGCGGTTGTACACCAGAATGGCTCGCGAGATGACAGGCGTCGGAGTTACACCGTCATCTTGCTGGATCACCGTTTCCACGTCGTTCGCCGCGAGGACCTCGATCGCGGTGCGCTGCGCAGGGCCGGAGATCGCATGAGTGTCTTTGCCCATGTAGAGTGGGCCGTCTGTTCCCTGCGCGCGCCGGTAGTCGCAGATTGCTTGAGTAATCGCGATAATGTGCGCTTCTGTGAAAGTGCCATGCAGAGGCGAACCGCGGTGCCCGCTGGTTCCGAAGCTCACTAGCTGGTTGGGATCATGCACGTCGGGATGGCGCTCGAAGTAATCCCTTTCCAGGCGCGCCACGTCCAGTAGCATTTCCTTTGGAGCCGGTTTGCCCGCTAACGGCGAAATTGTCTCTTCGCTCTCTACAGCACTGGGCATGGTCCCGCCTTCCAAATGTCGTTTGCGTATTCAGCTATGGTGCGATCGCTCGAGAACTTCCCGGAACTCGCGATGTTCAGAATCGCCTTGCGCGCCCATGCGTCAGCATCGGCGTACAATGCGCCGAGCAGTTCTTGCGCCTGGCAGTAAGAAGTCAAGTCCGCTAGGTGCATATAGTAATCCCCGTGCGTCAGCAACGTCTCGCGCAACGGAGCGAACACTCCCGGCTCATCGCGGCTGAAGTGATCGGAGAAGATCAGATCCAAAGCCGCTCGGGTCTCCGGCTCATGCTCGTAATGCCAGTAAGGGCTATACCAAGCGCGGCTATTCTCAACCTGCTCTGCCGAGAGGCCGAACAGGAAGAAATTCTCCTCTCCCGCTTCCTCTGCCATCTCGATGGTTGCGCCGTCGCGTGTGCCGACCGTCAAGGCTCCGTTCATCATAAACTTCATGTTGCTGGTTCCGCTGGCTTCGTAACCGGCGGTCGAGATCTGATTTGAGACATCGCTGGCGGGAATCAAGCGCTCCGCCAACGAAACGTTGTACTCCGGTAGAAAGACAACGTTGAGCCTTCCCGCTACGGCAGGATCAGCGTCAATCGTGGCCGCGAGATTGTTGATGAACTTTATAATGAGCTTTGCCAGGCGGTAAGCTGGGGCGGCTTTGCCCGCGAAGAAGAACGTTCGTGGTACCATCTCGGCGCCTGGATTTGCCCGCAGACGATTATAGACGACGACGATTCGCAAAGCGTTCAGCAGTTGCCGCTTATATTCGTGAATTCGCTTTATCTGGCAGTCAAAGATCGTAGTTGGGTCCACAATGCGGCCGGACGTTGACTTAAGCCAATCGGCAAACCGAGTCTTGGCCTCATACTTAGACACTCGCAATAACTCAAGAGCCGCGTGATCATCGGCAAATGACTGCAGTCTACGTAATTGGCTCAGGTCGGTAATCCACTCTTCACCGATGACCTCGCTGATCGCTCGGGAAAGACCAGGGTTTGCTTCCAACATCCAACGTCTTGGCGTCACCCCGTTGGTCTTGTTGCTGAAACGTTCGGGATACATTTCGGCGAGGTCTTTGACGGTCGATGTACGCAGCAGCTTCGAGTGGATAGCGGCCACGCCATTCGTGCTATGCGAACCGACGATCGCGAGATTCGCCATGCGGATCTTGCGCTGGGGACCCTCTTCAACTAGACTTACGCGCTGGACCCGGCCCTCATCGCCAGGAAAACGCAGCCGAACTTGGTCCAGGAGCCGACGGTTGATTTCGTAAATAAGCTCCAGATGACGGGGGAGTAGTATTTCAAACCATGCCGCCGGCCATTTCTCGAGAGCTTCCGGAAGCAGCGTGTGATTGGTGTACGCCAGCGTCTTTTTCGTCAGATCCCAGGCTTGGTCCCATCCCAAATGGGCATCGTCCAGCAAGATTCGCATCAACTCAACGACAGCCATAGAGGGGTGAGTGTCATTGAGTTGGATCGCGACTTTCTCTGGCAGCAGGTTCCAATCCACGTTGTGCCGCAGAAAGCGGCGTACGAGATCGGCGAGTGAACATGCGACGAGAAAATACTCCTGAAGAAAGCGCAGTCCCTGCCCTGCGGTCGTAGAATCATCCGGATAAAGCACACGGGTGAGCGATTCCGCCTCGAGGGTCTCGCCCAGGGCACCAACGAAGTCGCCAGTGCCGAATTCCTGAAAATCGAAATACTCCGGCGCAGCCGCAGCCCACAGCCTGAGTGTGTTGACCGTCTTTCCACCGTAGGCCACCACTGGACGATCGTAGGGAACGCCGATCAGGCTCGACGGTTTTCCCCGCACCACCGTAAAGTTACCGCCTCGTAGCAGAAAAGAGCAGTTCAGCTTCACTTCCACTTTTTCGTGCGGGCGTGCGATCTCCCACGGATCTGTCTGACGGAGCCAATTGTCGGCGTCTTCCCGTTGAGAGCCATTCACGATGGACTGCTTGAACATGCCGTATTCATAACGCAGGCCGTAGCCCGTGGCTGGAAGCTGCATTGTTGCCATCGAATCGAGGAAACATGCCGCGAGGCGGCCCAGTCCTCCGTTGCCCAGGCCCGCATCGGGTTCCTGCTCGATCAATCCAAGCCAGTCGAGACCTTTCTCCCGGACGGCTTGCTGCACCAGAGGGTCCAGCAATAAGTTTGTGACATTATTGGCCAGCGAACGCCCGATGAGAAACTCCATCGAGAGATAGTAAATGCGCTTAGGATTCTCTCGCTCGTACGTGTTCTTGCTTAGGACCCAACGCTGCGCCAAAACATCACGTACCGAGCTGGAGAATGCCTCAAAGCGCTCGCGCACGCTGGCAGCTTTCGGGTCGATCGCTCTGTCAAAAATTAAATGACGCTCATAGAACGCGTTTTCTGTCCCGACAAATGGAATCGGGCCGCAGAAGTACTGTTCAAGAAGTTTCGACTCGTTGGCTGATCTTAGGCCAGACTCTGGGTGTACGACGCTCGTTGTGGTCATGAAAAAGTCCTCGCCTTTAACTGGTTCTGTCCGCTACGCCGCTACGTGGTGAGTGTCATTCCATAGCCTGATCACGGGCTGCGAAAGATTGTGCTCATACCCTAGTTCGCTTAGGCTCGCCGTGCTCAGGGCCAAATACTTTCCTCCATAGATCGTCTCCAGACCTAGCCAACGCGTCGCCAGAACGCGAAGGAAATGTCCGCTGGAGAAAAGAAGTACGTCCCCCGGGACCGTTCGGACGCGATGCACCACGCGCTCCGCCCGCTCACCGATCTGCGCTGGCGATTCGCCCTCTGGACAGCCGTCCCGGAATAACTGCCAGTCTGGGCGTCTTGCAAGGACCTCTTCTATGTGCAGCCCCTCATATTGACCGTAATCCCATTCCACAAGATCGGGATCGATTTCAGCCACGGATCCGAACCCGGCCAGTTCGCAAGTTCGTATTGCGCGCTGCAACGGGCTGGTAAACACCTTGGCAACCTTCAGGCCTTCCAGCCGTTCGCCAAGTTGGCGGGCATGACGTTCGCCATGCGGTGTAAGAGGCAAATCTGCCAGACCCGTATGTTGCCCCGACTCCGTCCAGGCTGTATCGCCGTGCCGCGCTACATAAACAACAGGAAGGTTTTCGATCATGCAATCTCCGTTTTATGCATTCGAGTGTCCAACTCTACTGCTTAGTTGACCTCGGGCAAAATGACCCTCTCAGTGCGGCGGCTCAAACCTTCTGTGACGAGAATTGGGCAATTGACGGTGCTAACACTCATTCACGACTTCGGCGGCTATGTGCGCCAGCTTCCAACATTCGGTAGCGATAGCCCAGTCCTCTTCCGCTCGAATCACCAGGATGCGCACGCGCGATCTTGCCATGGAGACATCCGCATCGAAAGTGGGTTGCGCATTTTCTTGAAAGTCGAGCCTGAGGCCGAGAAATTCCAATCCGTTGCATGCGGCGGCTCGCACCTCGGCGGAGTTCTCGCCCACTCCCGCAGTAAATACCAATGCATCCATTCCGCCCATTGACGCGGCCATAGCTGCAATCGCCGTCCGCAGACGATGTATGTAGATGTCAAACGCCAGCTTCGCTCTCTCGTGTCCTTTTTGTATGGCAGTGAGGATGTCGCGCATGTCGCCCGAAACGCCTGAGATGCCCAGTAGCCCTGATTTGTGGTTCAATACGTTGTCGATCTCCTCAGGATTCAACTGACCCCGACGCACCAAAAACGTCAGGATGCCGGGATCCACTGCTCCGGAACGCGTCCCCATCATCAAACCGTCCAGCGGAGTGAAGCCCATTGTGGTGTCGACACTGCGGCCGCCCTGAATGGCCGATACGGAGCACCCGTTACCCAGGTGGCAACTAACTACTTTGAGCGATCCCTTATCCCTCCCTAGCAGTTGCGCAGCGCGCTCCGAGCAGTACTGATGATTAATGCCGTGGAATCCGTAGCGGCGAATGCCGCGCTCGAACCAGTCATAAGGGCCGGGATAGATGCTGGCAGCCAATGGCATTTGGCGATGGAAGCCGGTATCGAAAACAGCCACCTGCGGGACAGCGCCGAAGAGGTTCTCGACGATGTTCAGGCCCTCCAACTCTGCTCTTGAGTGCAGCGGCGCAAATTCGGAGACACTAGCAATCGCTGCCTTTACCTCAGCGGTAATGACGACCGGATCCTCGAAATGTGAGCCACCATGAACCACGCGGTGTCCCACCGCATCAACATCGGAAGGTGAGGCAATAACCCGTGCCTTCCCGCTCCAAAGCGTGCTCAATAACTCCCGCACAGCTTGCTCACGGGATGAGAACCTAACCTGCTCTTTTTGGACCGCCCCCTTAGAGCTCTTTACGACCGTCGCCGCGGTATCGCCATTCCACTCGATCTTTCCTTCCCACAAAGGACTCGGTGACCGGCTCGGTAGCGTGTCACCGATTTCATAGACGCTGATTTTTTGGCTGCTGGAGCCGGAGTTGAGCACGAGAATTTTCATCGTTGAGTGACGCCCGGTTAGTTGTTGCTGGCTAACGACGAGGTATCCGGCAGCTTTGCCTGCTTTACAGCATTGGCCAAGTTACGCGCTAAGTTGTAAGTTGCTCGCAGGTTGCCTCCGAAGAAACGTACATTTCCGTCCACAACGTGATCAAAGACGACTTCGCCTGTCCGCGTACAGAGTTGGCCCCGAACCTTCAACTTCGTAGCTCCGCTCACGGTTGTGACGGCCCGGCGGGCTTCACTTCCTGGGGTGTATTCCTCAACAGTCGTTGTCAAAACTAGAAGGTGAGGGACATCGGTGGCCCGGCGGTCACCGTCGGGCAACACTTGATTGAACTGCTTCGTCTTGGCTAACTCATCCAGCAGATTCTCGTAAATTGCGACTCTGAAGGCGGGCTCGAGGTTTACGTCGCCCGGTATAACCTTTTCCACTTGTACGCTCCATTCCGCAGCCACCGAGCTGGTACCGGCCAAAAGGCGCGGCGGCAACTCAGAGTGCGTCGTCAGTATTGCGGCCATAAGCACCGCTGACGAGATTTTCCAATTTGCTTTCATTTTTTCTCTCCCGCCTGCTGTAATCCATTGGTTTCGCCCTCGGCCCGCGCAACGTGCACGCCCCGACCCTCCAGTTCCGTCTTAAGAACTTGCCCTAGTCCTTTGTTGAGCTGGAAGATCGCACCGTGAAGACCTCCATCTGAATCCAGATATTCCAAGGTCACGGTGTCATACTTCTTGTGCGCGAAGAGGCCGATCACGCGGCCTCCGCCGAAAGGCGCGGCGACCCTGGTCACAGTCATGGGCGTTCCGCCTGTTTCCTTGTCTTCCTCGCCGAGAAAGACATCCTGGATGGACTTGAGTTCTACACCGGCGCTGGAACCCTCGCCTGTCTGGAATCGCAGAGTCTGGTCTTGAATCGAAAGATCTCCATTGGCGTTTTTCGAAATACTTTCGAAACCCAAGATGTGGGTGGCGTGCAGTGTAGAGCTTGGACTCTTGACGTTGCCATCGTCTTGGCCCATCAAACCGGCGCTGAAAAAAATGGGCAACATAAGACAGGCACCTAACTGACAAATCTCTTGGAACCGAATAATCCGGCGGATCATGTTTCATCTCCCGCCGGAACCTTCCCGGCGCTACCAGATATGGCATGAGCAGTTCGGAGTCCACCACGAGCGGACGAATCCCAGCGAAGAGGCGTCCCTCGAAACAAGCTAGTTAGGACAGCATTCCAACGAAATCAGAATATTCAGTTTTGTCAATTGCCGAAAGCTTGGCATTACAAAAGGCTAAGGCGAGCCGGTCCGAAGTAGTGCATGCAAAGCGACACTGGGATGAAGCCTAGACCCTGACGGTTTGATGTCTGTTACCCGGCATCCTTCCCGTCGCGAACACCACGGGTTCGAATTGACCAGATTTGGACAAATGACAACGGATAAACATCCGGAACGCGGCCGGCGAGGCCCTGTCAAACCTCTCATAAAACAGCGATTAATCTGAACGGCGCAATTGGGTGCGCGGGTGCCTTATGCAGAGCACAGCCGAAGAGGGGCTGAACCTGAAATGAACAACCAGCCGATAACAAACGAGAGATTCCTTCGCGAAGGGGCGGTGACGGAGAAGTTCTTAGAGAGCCCAAACGAGGATTCGTTCGCCGATCTGTTCAACGTTTTTAGCCCACAACTCGTTGCTTTCTTCCGGGCTCGCGGGTGCGAGTTGGCATTGGCCGAGGACTTGGCCCAGGAAGTGATGTTTACGGTTTATCGTAAAGCAGCGCAAGTTCGCGATCGCGCATTGTTTCGCGCCTGGCTGTTCAAAGTTGCCCGGAATGCTCTTTGCCGGCACTATGGAAAGCAGACGCGCGAGGTGGAGACGGTGGAATTATCCGATCTCATTGATCGCATGACGGCCGCTAGTCCCAAACCCGCAGGATCTCCGGCATTCGAGTTTCGGCACTGGATGGCCTTCCTGGACTCGCGCGAGCGCGAAGTGATGACGCTGCGTTTCATCGAGCAGTGGGAATACCATGAAATCGCCGCTGCTCGGGACATCCCGATCGGGACCGTGCAGTGGAGAGTGTTCAACGCAAAGAAAAAACTGGCGCCGCATCTAGCGATGCGCCAAAACAATACTCGTAAAGCAGCCTGAAGGCATTAGAAGGAGAAGTCAAATGCCGAAGCTCACGTTACTGGATCCCACGAAAACCGGAAGGCAGGCGGAAGATCTGGAAAACAATCTCCGCCGCCTCATCGTCGGACAAGAGGAAGCAATTGACCAAATCGTGAGGGCGTATCAAACTCACCTGGCGGGATTGTCTCCGGCTGGCAGGCCAATCGGTAATTTTCTTTTCCTGGGACCTACGGGTTCCGGAAAGACTCGCGTTGTGGAAGCCACGGCCGAGTCTTTGGTAAGAAATTCTCAAGCCGTGATCAAGATAGATTGCGCGGAGTTCCAACACAGCCACGAAATCGCCAAGCTGATCGGCTCACCGCCGGGATACTTGGGACACCGCGAGACGCACGCCCTATTGTCGCAGGAAGTGTTGAATCAGCATCACACCGACAAGGTCAAAATCAGTTTCCTCCTTTTCGATGAAATCGAAAAGGCATCCGACTCTCTCTGGAATCTTCTCCTCGGCATCCTCGATAAAGCGGTTTTGACCTTGGGAGACAACCGCAGAGTCGACTTCTCGTCGACCATGGTGTTCCTGACCAGCAATCTCGGCGCGGCCGAAATGAGTTCTATCGTCAGCCCGCGATTGGGCTTCCATGCGCCCTCATTCGAGACGACTGGAGACGCCGCCAAGCTCAGCGCTCGAATTTCCCAAACCGGCATTCATGCCGCTCGCCGAAAATTCACGCCCGAGTTTATCAACCGCCTGGATAAGATCGTGGTGTTCAAGTCTCTCGGCAGCGAGGAATTGCGAAAGATTGTCGATATTGAGCTCGCCATAGTACAGCAGCGCATCATGACCGCAGCTGCGAACAAGCCGTTTCTCATTAGTGTCACCGATTGCGCGCGGCAATTCTTGCTGACGGAGGGCACCGACGTCCGGTATGGTGCGCGTCACCTGAAACGCGCGATCGAGCGCCTACTCGTTCAGCCGTTGTCGAATCTGATGGCCACAGGCCAGATCCAACGCGGCGATCGCATCAGCGTGACCCACAGCGATGGCGCAGAGACTCTAATGTTCTTCCGGGAGTCAGGCGCCTTGGAAGCTTGGGAATTGGCCGGGCGCGCTGCTGCCTAGCAGCGTAGAATATCTACACGGTACATCGGCCTGACGGCCAGCTTTCGCAGGCTTCAGTGTCCGACTGAAAGTGCGAGATGCTCCGCAATTGACCGAGTGTGTCCGGTTGTGATGCAACCCTCCGTTCGTGACGAACTTGGGAGGGCGACTGCCTCACAATCCCGGAGTGCGACCGACCGCTTGCTCGAGTTCCGCCCAAGCAAGCAGATATCCCAGGCTCGCCTGAAGATAATCCGCCTGAGCCTTATGTGTCGCCGCTGTAGCTTGTCGCCGGTCGGATACCAAGACCACTCCCTGAGTCAATTGGTTCTGTGCCAGCCGCTCACTTTCCTGCCGCAGTTTTACGACCTGATCCGCGACTTGTACCATATGTTTGGTCCGTTCCAGCTTGTTGTAACTTCGCTCGATCCCAACAGCAACCTCCTCTTTCAAGCGGCGCAGATTCTCTTCGGCTTGCGCCAGTTGTGCCTCGCGCTCGCGAACGGCTGCGCGCCGCTTGCCGAAGTCAAACACAGTCCAATCGAGGTTGACGCCGAACGTACCGAAGTTTCGAACCACAAAGGGAACACCATCCTGATAGCTTTGGCGCGCGTACGCGGTAATGTCGGGAATGTAGGCCGATTTCGCCGTGGTCACGCCAGCCTCCGCTTTCCGGACGGCTTCCTCCGCAGCCAAGATTTCCGGGTTCTCTGACCATGCTGTCTGGACATACTCCTCGCGCGGGCGGTCTTCGAACTTGGATGGAACAGCAGGGTCAAGTTGCAATTGAGTGTCGAGCGGAAGGCCTAGAATGTCGTTTAGTTCTGTAGTTAAATCCGAGAGCTGAAGGTCTGCGGTAAGCACCGACTGTTCGCCTTCGAGCACACCCGCGCGGCCTTGTATGGATGCCACCTTCAGTGCACTGCCATTGCGCACGTCCTCGTCACTCTCGCGCAGATTCTCGCTGGCAAACGCGGTCTGCCGTTCTGCCGCTTGCTTCTGCAACTGTGCGATCAAAATACCGTAGTAAAGCGCGTGCACTTGCAGCGCGACCTCGTTCTCTGCCTTTTTGAGATCGTCGCGTGAACTCGCGACCTCGGCCGCGGCAATCCGGTTGGCGGCATGGATCCGAATCAACTGGGTCAGCGGCTGGGAGATCTGCGTGCCGCTGGAGAATAAGGTTTTCTTACCCTGTTGTATACTGATACCTTGCTCCGGAAGGAGCGTTCCTGCCACCGTCCCAAGTGAGCCCGGTGGTATTACGATATTCTCCAAATCCGTAAAATGGAGAGCGTTTGACTGATTCGTGATTTTAGGCAAATAGTCGGAATGCTCGCCAGCCTTCTTCTGCTCGTTCTCGACCACCTTCAGGCGCGCTATCTTTAGCGCGCGGTTCTGGCTGATCGCAAGGTGGACGGCATCAGCCAGCGTCAGCTGCCGCACGTCAGCCGCGTTCTGCACACCTTGCGAAAGCGCAACGAGTGCGACAATTATGAGAATCCGATACCAAAGCGCACGATTCATCACATGTTCCTCAAGTCTTTGTAGCTGAGTTTGATAGGCCTCATGAACAGCATCACCAGCAGAAAGGCAGCCGAGATCCAACCGATAGCAATGAATCCATCGGCGATGGCCTGGGTATAAGCCTGCCCTCGAACTTGCTGGCTTAGAATATCGATCGCCCGATGTTGTGCTTCGGGCGATCCGGTGGAAGTTGGGAACAGTCCCCCGGTAAGCATTCGCACTCGCTCGTCAGTAAGCCAACTGCCGGCTTGCACATGTAGGCCTAGGAGGTTGGAATGAAACCGCTCTCGCACCGTGATGAGGCGGGTCAGGATGGCCACCCCAACTGAGCCGCCGAAAATGCGCGTGAAGTGCATGAGTCCAGAGAACGTCGCTATATTGGCAGGCTTGCTCAACGCACCGCCCCCCAGTGCTTCTAGTACAATGCTGCCCACCATTCCGATGTACGAGCTGGCAAACCCAACCGCCAGCGCAAGTTCTATCGCCTCGAAGCTGGTTCCGGCCCAAGACGAGTCAACGTGCGCACATAGCCAGCACGCCACCGCGGTAAAGGTAAGCCCTACAGCCAGGATTAGCCGCGAGTTCGTATAAATGATGATCACCGCGACGAGCCATACCACGAAGAGCTGCGGTGCGGCCACCCAGGCGAGGGCGCGGCCGGTCTGGATGGCCCGATAATGTTGGACATTTCCCAGGAACCCTGGGATGAGTACGTAACCCGACAAGAGAGTAAACCTGAAAACGAAAATCGCGCTCGCAAGAATGATGGTATTCCGAGTCTTCAGGAAGGCAAGATTTGCAATTGTGTTCGGCTGCAGTTTCCTTCGAACCCAGGTTGCTGCCAGCAGGAAGAGTCCCGCCGTTCCCATCCCGACAATCACGCCAGAGTGGAGCCAGTCCAGCCGTTCGCCCTGATCGAGCGCGCCGGTCAGCAGCGCCAGACCGAGGCTGAAGTACGCAAACCCACGCCAACTTGGGCCGGGCTCGGCCGGCACAGCTCGACGGGGAATGCCAAAATAGACGCAGATCATCATGATGGGCGTCACGATCGCGGCAGTCCAGAACATCCAATGCCATGAGAGATGCTCGGCGTACCAACCTTGCAGTGCTGAGGCCATGTTGCTGTCAAAAACGATGTCTCCGGCATAGGCCGCAATGCCGAAAATGACTAGCCGCCTCGGGAGAGCAACCAGAGCAAAGGTCAACGTCAATGAATAGAATGTCCCTGAAGTCAGTCCTGCAATCACGAGCAGGCCAAACATTACCGAGATATTCGGCGAAAAGGGAAGTAAGAAAGACGCAACCGCGAAGAGTGCCGCGGTGGGCAGTAGGATGCGGCGCGGACCTAACCGGGCGTTCAAGAAAACACAGAAAACTCCGCTGAATATCATGGCCATGTCGAGCACGGTCGGAATCCAGGAACTTTCGTCGAAGCCGAAACCACGCGCGCCCTTGAGATCAGCCAAACCTATGCTAATGAGACGCGCATTCAGCGTGGCGACTCCCGCGCCCAGAAACACTCCCAAAGTACCGATGTACGGGTTGGTCTTGATTTGCGGCGGAACTGTTTGCGAGGGAGCCGCTGCTGGTGTGGGGGCCTGCCCTGGCTTCACCTCTGTGACCGTCACCTGAGTTTCTCCCTCACCGGCTAGCGCCGTTCGCCCGGACCGTCGCGATAACGGATAGCCCAGGCCGCAATCGCTCGTCCTCTGCCTGGTCAGGATCCAACACGATCTTAACTGGCACTCGCTGCACGATCTTTGTGAAGTTGCCGGTAGCATTGTCGGGGGGCAACAAGGCGAACTGCGAACCGCTGGCTGGAGAAACATGATCGACTTTCCCACGGAAAATCACTCCCGGAACTGCGTCCACCCGAATTTCAGCCGGGTCGCCCGCGCGGATCTGGCGGAGCTGCGTTTCTTTGTAGTTGGCATCCACCCAAACGTCGTTTTGAACGAGCGAGATTACTTGAGTGCCTGGGCTAACCAGTTGTCCCGAGCGCACTTTGCGCTCGCTGACGATTCCGTTTTCGGGTGCGACGATTCGCGTGTAGCCGAGATTGACCTGTGCTAGCGAAAGCGAGGCTCTTTTTGCATTGAGATCAGCGCTGAGCAGAAGTTCCTGCGAGTCCAGCACCGCGCGTTGCCGTTTCTGTGCTTCCAGTTCGGCCTGGGTGCTCTCGAGCCGGGCATGCGCTCGAGCGAGATCGGCTTGCCGGCTGGCTAATTGCGCCGTCGCCGTGCTGAGGTCGGATTCGCGGCTCGCATGTTGCGCGCGAAAGCGCTCCGCGTCCGCCACTACCTGCTCCAGTTTCTGCCGTGTTGCAGACTCGGTTGCGATAAGCGCTTCCTGCCGCCGCCGCTCTAAAGTCGTGCGTTCTACGTCCGCTTGGCTTCCAGCAATTCCGCTCTTGGCGTTCGCGATGGATGACTTCGCCGCCTCAATGCCTGCCTCCGCCGCGGCAATGTCCGCCTGGGCCGCGCGAATACCGTCTTCAGCCTGAAGAATTCGGGCATCTTGCAATTCCTTTTGCCGCTGATTGTTGACGAGCGCATTTTCTCCGTACGCCACGGCGGCCTGGGCCTGCTGCACCTGGGCGCGAAAGTCGTCATCGCGCAACTGGACTAGCAAGTCCCCGGCTTTCACCGGTTGATAATCGGAAACCGCTACCGTGGCCACCAACCCAGCTACTTTGGTACTCAAGGGCGTCAGGTCCGCTCGCACGTAGGCGTCGTCAGTCTCTTGTGACGCCCGCTCGCTCGCCCATGTATTCCAGTTACCCGCGATTAGGAACAAGATCCCAATCGCCAGGAGCAGAATCATCGCCGGGACTAACAACCCTCGCAAGCGTTGCGCCCAGCTCGGGCTCTTCTTAAGTGGTTCCGTTGAATCAGGCATTCTTAGCTCTCCTGGCGACTCTCAATCAATCCCTACTGCTCAGCGTTGGAACGGCTCGAGTGCAGTGAAGCCACCGCTAGGCGGTCCAGCATGGAAGAAACGAGGCTGTCGACAGCACTCCCAAGCTCCCGAGACATTTCGGAAACAATGCCCGACACGGAGCGTTCATCCAGCGTGGCCGTTTTCGTCGAGGCGCCCCGCCACAGAACCTCGCCCGTCTGTAAGTTGACCAGTCGCGCGGACAGGCTCACCTCAATTGAGACATTGGAGCCCTGGTCAACTTCTTCCAGGTGATCGAGCGCTCCGGTGATCAAATATTCCGGGGACT
>Ga0335083_10001236_pt1 | contig 35734 bp, 36 predicted proteins | sample Lox_Sample_42_FD_206716 | JGI IMG/M metagenome (GOLD analysis project Ga0335083, IMG submission 206716) | Soil microbial communities from Loxahatchee National Wildlife Refuge, Florida, United States - Lox_Sample_4.2 | ecosystem: Environmental > Terrestrial > Soil > Wetlands | place: USA...
ACGCGAGCTACAGGCAGGAGTCCGACTTCGGCCATCGTCCCTCCTGCCTCACTAGAAAACACCTCGGGCCCCGACTTGTCGACTCCTCGAAACATACTCTGTGCCTAGGATGTCAACAGAGCCAGTGCGGATTCCAAAGGGGTTGCGGGCGAGTTTTTCGTAAGTGCGGATTCCAAAGGAGTTATTGGGTAGTGGTTGGTGGTTAGTCGTTAGCAAGGGGAGCAACAGCTGGTTCCTGGCTCCACTGGGAATGACGACTTGAGGCTGAGGGAAGCCAGACGGAGAGCCTCTGAGTTCAGAGAGAGGGAGCAGGCTGAATGAAGAAGAGCCGAGGATCGATTTAGGCTGTGGTGAAGAAAGAGCACAGGCTGAAGCCTGTGCCACCGACCCCCGCACCGGGAGGTATCCAGAGAAGAGTGAAGTAAGCGCATGAGAGGAAAGGGGTTGCGACGTCTGCTGTGCGTGCGAAGACAACGAAAGTGAGCAGCTGGAAGTGAATCGTGGGTAGAAAGAATTTGGGAGCGTGTCTCGATGCCGAATCACGGGGAAGGATAGCATTGGTTCTACTTACTGTCAAGATATAGTACTGTAGTTTTATCATTCGAATTGAGACGCGGGAAGTGGAGTGGATTGAGACGGTTGGCGGGAATTTGGGAGTTTGGTGAGACAGTGGACAATAAATATTTGCGGAAACTCGCGGTTCCCGTCGCTGTCAGGTTCCCCAGGTTCCTTGCGCGGTATTTAGATGTGTTATAGCCTCGCCTAAACACTGAAGCTCAGCCCATGTCCCATAAGAAAAACCGACAACACAGACGTCGCCGCACCAAAGAGAATTTGCGATGTCCGATTGAGGCCAGCGTTCCCCACCATACTATCCCTGCTAAGGCCGATGAACGACATGGCGAGGCTATTGCAAGCAGAACCAATTCCAATAAGGAGCCAAACGAATCAATGTTTAAGAGGCCTGATATGAACATTGTTATCAACGGAATTTTGGCCCTTTTTGCCATGCTTTCTTTCATCGTTCTTTGGAGTCAGCTGCGCGACGCGAGAGAGAGCTTCACAAAAGATCAGCGGCCATATCCCTGGCTGTGGAGCGGGAGCAAGAGTGACCCACCGATCCTAATGGGGATTAATAGTGCGACACCAAACACGGCTCGACAGATTTGGGTGAACATGTATTACACCAACTACGGCAAGTCGCCAGCCATCGAATTGCAGCAATCATTCGATATCTATGTTGGGGCAAACGCCTACCAGAGGGTCAAGGCAAGGCCGCTCTTGCCAGCGAAAACCATTTTGCCTACCGGCAAAGTGGATCTTATTACCCCAGTCAGCCCGAAATTGAGTGAAGAGGAAATTTCTGAGGCGATGAGCACTGACAGGGGCATCATAATCGATGCCCGGTGGCAATATCTCGATCTTACAGGGCATAGATATGAAACTGAAATTTGCATGGCAAGACTGAGAACGAACGTTTGGGCATATTGCCCCGAGCACAATCAATTCCGCGATTGTGAAGAGGAAGCCTGCGAAAAGTAAAGCCTCAAATGCCCTGGCACAGTTTTCTTCCTCCTACCGCCCAACGGATTCCACCTGATCTCTGCACCGACCAGCGCGCTTACCTTGCACGGAACTTAGTTGTGTTATAGCCCCGGTCCGCCTCGTTGGTTGTAGAAGAGGAAGCGGCACCGTTGCACTACTCGGCGAGAACCTGGGCGCTGGCGAAGATGGTGACGATTGTGTTGCGACCGACTTTTTTGACGTGCTGGCGGTCGCCGTCATAGGTGTGGGTGTGGGTGCAGGAGCCGCCGCTGGTAGAAAAGACGACGTGGTTTCCGGCGCCCTTACGACTCCGCTCATGGCAGGCTCCGTCGAGTGTGTTGATGCCGTCGTTGGCCATGTTGCCTATCGCGCCGACGATTGTAACCCTGGAATGCGTAGAGAGGAATCTCCGCACATGATGCGAAAAGGGCGTGCCTCGGATGTGGAGGAGATCCAACTCCGAAAGCACGCGCTCCCTGATGGTCGCGCTACTGCTATGTGGAGCCAGCGTAAGAATGTAGCGATCGATGAGGGGGGATGACGTAAGATGCGGCGTTCGCTGGGTGGTTTGATTGGAGAGGCTTTCGAGGTGCTTATGAGATGGATGGTCAGGGTTGTTTGTTTGGCGGCTAGCGTGGGCGCATGTTTGGCGGGGGCTGCGTCCGCCGAGTGTCAGGAGATTCGCGATGGATCGGCATTGTTGACGGCGATGCACGAACGATACAAGGACTCGTGGTACGGAACGGTGATCTTCAAAGAGAACGCCATTACATTGAATGACGATGGGACGAGCAAGAAGGAGGTGTGGGATGAGGCGGTGGAGGTGCCGGGGAAATTGCGGATCAACCGAGGGGCGGCGAGCGAGGGGAACGGTCTTATCCTTGCGGACAATATATTGACGAGATTCGAGAAGGGCAAGGCGACGGGGACTCGCCCCTTTGTGCACATGCTGCTGGTGCTGGGGTTTGATGTGTACCGGCAAGAGGCGAAGAAGACCATCGACCTAGTGAAGGAGCAGGGGTTCGACTTGGCGCAAATTCATGAAGAGAAGTGGGACGGGCAGGATGTCTACGTCGTGGGCGCGGCAAAAGGCAATTTGAAGGCGAGGCAGTTCTGGATCGAGAAGAAGCGGCTATTGTTCGTGAGATTGATTGCGCCGGATGAACAGGATGCGACGAAGATTCACGACACGCGATTCCTTGATTACCGTAAGCTTACCGGAGGATGGATCTCCGCGCGCGTTGAGTTCTATACCAACGGCAAGAATACGTTCAATGAGGATTATTTTGATATCAAGGCTAACGAGAGGCTGGAGCCAGCGTTGTTTGATCCGGCGAAGTTCAATGAGACGAAGATAAGCTACAACGCAAACCGATGAGGCGCTAGGACTTTAGGAAGGCGTCGAGTTTTAGGAATTTGCGGCCGAGGGCGGCGCTGAAGGCCGACCATTCCTCGTCGCCGGAGTCGGCGGCGAGGGCGGCGCGGACGGCGGCCATTTTGGAATCCATGTCGTCGAGATAATGGAAGACGAGAGCTTCGCGGATCATGGGGAGCTTGGGGGAGCCGAATTCGTACTGGCCGTGATGGCTGATGAGGAGATGCTGGACTACGGCTTTTAAGTGCGGCGGGAAACCTTCGATGGCGTCCATGGCTTTGCTGACAGTTTCGACTTCCATGACGATATGGCCGAGGAGCTGGCCCTCGGTGGTATAGCCGATGGCGACGTCGTAGCAAAGTTCTTCAAGTTTGCCGACGTCGTGAAGAATGGCGACGGTAAGGAGCAAGTCGGCGTTGAGCTCGGGATAGTGCGCGGCGATTTGTTTGGCGAGGCCGCAGAGGCCGACGACGTGTTCGAGCAGCCCTCCCAAGTAGGCGTGATGCATGACTTTTGCGGCGGGAGCGCGTTTATAGCGCACGGCGATGGCAGGATCAGCGAGAATTCCATTCACAAGTTTCTTCAGCCAAGGATCCCCAATGGAATTGGCGTATTCGAGGAGCTGTGCCCAAAGTTTGCCGAGATCTTCTTTCGTATGGGGCAGAAAATCGGCGAGATCGACTTCTTCGGGTTTGGCGCGGCGGAGCTGCTGCAAGGTGAGTTGGAGCTTGTTGCGGTAGCTTTCGACGCGAGCATTGACCTTGACGACGTCTCCGCGGTTGATGTCCTTCGCGGCGGCTTCAATTTGATCCCACATAACGGCTTCGATGGAGCCGCTGCGGTCTCCGAGTTCGAGACGGAGATAGGACTTGCCGGCGCGGGTGTTGCGAACTTCTTTTTCGTTAACGAGAAAGAAGGTGAGGATAGTTTGTTCGGGGGCAAGATCGGTGACGAACGGCGTCTTCATCAGTCGCCCGTGTCTCCGGGGCGCTTGCCAAAGAGCAGATATTTCTTGTGGCCCTTCTTGGTCTTGGTGACTTCGGGGGTGGCGCTGACTTCCTGAATCTCGGAGTTGCCGCCACCGGCGATGTCCTGATAGCCGGGCTTGACGATAACGTAACTCTGTTCGCGAAGGGTTTTGAGATAGTCACGCAAGGCCGGTTGCATGCGCTCGCCGTAGAGCTTGTCCATGATTTCATTTTCGACTTTGTCGATGGGCTGTTGCCCCTCATCGTAGTGCTCCATGACTTGCATGATGAGGAAGCCCTGCTTCGTTTCCATCACGTCAGTGAGGTCGTTCTTTTTCATTTTAAAAACTACTACTTCAAGCTGAGGTGAAAGCTCGCCGCGCTTGTAAGGTCCCAAGTAGCCGCCCTGTTTGGCGGTTGCGCCGTCTGAATAGCGCTTGGCGATTTCGCCAAAATCTTCGCCGTCCTTGACGCGCTTAAGAGCGGTCTCGGCCTTTTTCTTGAGTTCGGCGACTTCCTCCGGGGTCTTGCCAGCGGTGTTCACTTCGATGGATCGCAAGACAACCTGTTCGGGCCGGACGAAGTCGGTTTTGTGCGCGTCATAATATTTCTGGACTTCATCCTTGCCGATGGATATGTGGGAGCCCACTTCCTGGCTGATGACTTTTTTCGTGAGAATGCCGTTGCTGATGTTGTTCTTAAAATCCTCCCAGTTCAATCCCTGGGACGTGACGGCCTGCTCGAGGGCCTCCATGCTGGTCAGCTTGTTCTGGATGCGGATTTCGTCAAGCTGTTTAATGGTGTCGGCCTCGACGCTAATTCCCATATCCTTGCCGCGCTGCACGAGGAGTGACTGGTCGATAAGATCGCGAAGAGCATTTTTCTGGCTGCTTTCGACCAGCGACTTCAACTGCTCGGGAGTACACCGGTTGTCGCACTCCTGCTTGGCATCCTCTTCGGCGGTAACCTTGGAGTGCTCCAGTTCGGAGCGAGTGATGATCTCGTTGTTGACACGAGCGACGATCTCTTCAACGACCTTGCCTTCTGTATCCGACGCCGCCGGCTTTCTGATTGGAACTGCTTTTTTCGTAGAGGCAGGATTATCTGGCGGGGCCTCGTCGGGCCTCCCTAGAGCCGGCTGCGCCGGCTTTTGCGTTGGCGGAGGCGGCGGCGCGGGCTGCTGAGCCGCGAGCGGCAGAGCCGCAAAAAACGCGGCGATCATTACAAGATTACGCATGTAGTTCCTCACCCATAGAGTTTAGCTCTGGCCTTGAAGGCCGAGCAATACGTTTCTGAGCGCACCGGGGACGGATTCACCGCGGGTCGTTTCGAGCCACAGCACGCCACTGGGATCCAACTTGATGCCCTTGCGCGAACGGACGACTTTGACCAGCGTTGCGGGATCGAGCGGCGTTTCCGCATGAAAGCGGATGGCGATGCGGTTGCCTTGGCGCTCGACCGCGGAGATGCGCAAACGTTCACACATAGATTTGAGGACTGCATACTGCAAAAGGTTTTCCACGGTCGCAGGAGGCGCGCCGAAGCGGTCAGCGAGTTCGCGCTGAACGTCCTGCTTCTCGTCATCGCTGGCAATGGAGGAGATGCGTTTGTAGGTGCGGAGGCGAAGATTTTCGCTGGGGATGTAGCTTTCGGGAATGCGGACGTCGAGACCGAGACTCAGCGTGGTGCGGAGGTCAGGAGCGGTCTCTTCGCCTTTGAGCTTGGAGACGGCGCGTTCGAGCATCTGGCAATACATGTCGAAGCCGATGGCTTCGATGTGGCCATGCTGCTGGCGGCCGAGCATATTGCCGGCGCCGCGAAGTTCGAGGTCGAGAGCGGCGATGCGGAAGCCGGCGCCGAGTTCGCTGAACTCCTTCATGGCACTAAGGCGCTTGCGGGCAATTTCTGAGAGGGACGTATCTGGAGGAACGAGGAGATAGGCGTAAGCGCGCTGATGCGAGCGGCCGACGCGGCCACGAAGCTGGTAGAGCTCGGCCAGGCCGAGGCGGTCGGCGCGATTGATAAGAATGGTGTTGGCGCGGGGGATGTCGAGGCCGTTTTCGACGATGGTGGTGGCGACAATGACGTCGGCTTCGTCGCGGATGAATTTGAGCATGACACTCTCGAGCTCTTTTTCGCCCATCTGGCCGTGGCCGACCACGACGCGGGCTTTGGGAACGAGTTTTTGGACTAGAGTGGCGAGCGAGTAGATGGATTCGACGCGGTTGTGGATGAAATAGACCTGGCCGTCGCGAGCGAGCTCGTTTTCAATGGCGCGCCGGACAAGATCTTCCTGAAAGGGAGAGACAACAGTTTGAATGGCAAGGCGATCGCGTGGCGGAGTTTCAATGACGGACATGTCGCGCAGACCGACGAGAGACATGTGGAGAGTGCGGGGGATAGGCGTGGCGGAGAGAGCGAGAGCGTCGACATTTTGGCGCATTTCTTTGAGGCGCTCTTTGTGGGCAACGCCGAAGCGCTGCTCTTCGTCGACGACGAGGAGGCCGAGATCCTGGAACTTGACGTCTTTTGAAAGTAGGCGGTGCGTGCCGATGACGATGTCGACTTTTCCGGAATCGAGGTCGGCGAGAATTTTCTTCTGCTCGGCGGCGCTGCGAAAGCGGCTGAGCATTTCAATGCGCACGGGAAAAGCGGCGAAGCGCTGTTTGAAGGTTTCGAAATGCTGGAAGGCCAGAACGGTCGTGGGTGCGAGCACTGCGACTTGTTTGCTGTCGGCGACAGCTTTGAAAGCCGCGCGCATGGCGACTTCGGTTTTGCCGTAGCCGACGTCGCCGCAGAGGAGGCGGTCCATGGGAGTGGGGCGCTCCATGTCGCGTTTGATGTCGGCGATGGCGGTGTTTTGATCGGCAGTCTCTTCGAATTCAAAGGCGTCTTCGAACTCGCGTTGGAAATTTCCGTCGGCGGAAAAAGCAAAACCCTGGGCCGTCTTGCGAGCCGCGTAGAGATGGAGAAGCTGGTCGGCCATGTCTTCGAGGGATTTGCGGACGCGCGTTTTACGTGTGTTCCAGCCGGTTCCACCCAGCTTGTCCAGCGTGGGATGGGAGCCTTCGACGACACGATAGCTCTGGACCAGGTCCATGCGTTCGAGAGGAACGTAAAGCCGCGCGTCTTCAGCGTAGCGAAGCAGCATGAATTCGCCGCGGTGGCCGTCGGATTCGATCTGGCGCAGGCCTTCGAATTGGCCTATGCCATGATCGACGTGAACGATGAAGTCGCCGGGTTTGAGTTCGGCGAAATCGGTGAAAAAACCAGAGGTGCGGATTTTGTGACTGGGGCGCTCCACCGTGGGAGTGACGTCGAACAGATCGGCGTGGCCGAAGATCGTGAGTTTGGCTTCGGGAAAAGCGACACCTGCGGCGAAGGGCGCACGGATTAGAAGGAGGCCTGCGGTTTCGAGGGCGCCTTCCGCGGTGAAACCGGCTGCGGCGTTTTCTGATTCGCCGAGGACGTAGGGCACATCGTATTCGCGAGAGATATCGGCGAGGCGCTCGAGTTCGCCGGTACTGGCGGCGGTGAGGAACACTTTTCCGCCGGTATCGAGCTGGGATTTGATGGCACCCATGCAGGCGACGACGTCGCCGTGAAAACGCGAGCTTGGCCGTGAGGAGAGTTCGAATTGCGGAGCGGAACCGATGCTGACGGCAAGCTGCTCGAGATGGGCTTGCGAAGTTTTCGCAAGGGTGGCCGCGAACTCTTCTTCACTGAGAAAAAAATGCGAGGCCGATGGTGCGCTGGCGCTGCCGTGGCGCTCGTAAATTTCAGTGGCGTGCGCAAGATGTTCTGCCGCAGCTTCGTGCAGGTTCTGCGGCTCGTCCAGGAAAACGATAGGTCTGAGAGAGCTCTCCGCCAGTTCGAAGAGCGAGCTTTGGCCGCTTTGTGCGGCAGGACCAAAGAAGGAAGCCATCTCCCAGGATGGCGCCGAGTTTGAGACTGAACTTTGCCTGGCACCCTGCGATGCCGGAACAAGCGCGGCTAAGTTCCATTCCGTCAGCGGCAAGAGGGTAGTGCGGTTTACGGGAGCGATAGAACGCTGCGTGCGCGGGTCGAATTCGCGCACGGATTCGACGGTGTCTCCAAGCAGCTCGATCCTCACTGGGCGCGGTGCTTCCGCGGAAAAGATGTCCACGATGCCGCCGCGCTGCGCGAATTGCCCAGGAAGCTCAACCATTTCCGTGCGCGCGTACCCGACGCCAGCGAGGTGAGCGACGAACTCCTCGAGGGGAACCTCGGCGTCCTTCGTGAGAGTGCGCGCGAGCGATAGATAGAGCGTGGCATCCTGAAAACGCCAGAGCGCAGCTTGCACAGGAGCGATGACCAGCGAAACTTGGCCATCCGTCAGGCGAAAGAGCGTTGCGGCGCGGCGTTCGAGAATGTCAGGATGCGGGCTCTGTGATTCCCAGGGCAGTGTATCGAACGCTGGGAGTGTGGCGATGCCTCCGGTCGGACCGGGGAAAACGCTTGAAAAAAAGCGTACCGTTTCAGCGAGGGCTTCCGCGCGGCGATTTGAATCGGTGATAAAGAAGGCGGGGCGGCGGAGCTCGTGCGTGAGATACGCGGCGATGAGGGCTTTAGCCACATCGTGCAGCCCGGAAAGAGAAACGTGCTGCGCGCCATCACGCAAAGCGCCAAGTGCGCCCTCCAACGCCGGTTGGCGAAGAACGCCATCCAATCGCTCGCGAGCGGCAGGAAGAATCATGCAGGGGGTCAGGCTTCCACGCTGGGAGCGGAAGCGCCCTCGCGGATCTTCCGTAGGATGTTCGTGGTGGAGTGGCCCGGAAGAAAAGGGATCACTTCAACTCTGCCGCCGGCAGCCTCGACTTCCTCGCGACCGACAATCTGGTCGGGTCGCCAATCGCCACCCTTGACGAGAACGTCCGGTAGAAGGCTTGAGATAACTCTGAGAGGAGTAAGCTCATCGAAGATGACCACTCCATCGACAAACTCAAGTGCCGACAGGATCTCGGCGCGTTCATTGGCTGGAATCGCAGGACGGCCTTCGCCTTTAAGTTCACGCACGCTTGTGTCGTTGTTTATACCGACGACAAGCGCGTCACCGAACGACCTAGCCTTCTCTAAACACCAAAGATGTCCAAGGTGAAGCAAATCGAAGCAGCCGTTGGTGAAGACGACGCGCTTGCCGTTGCGTTTCTCAGGGCCAAACCGCAAAATCGCATCTTCGAGAGTGAGAATCTCCGAATTCAAAGGAACTCCATGAAGGCCGACGCGAAGACAGCCCTAGCTATTGCTGAAGCGCTAGTTTATCACGCACGGGAGGCGCAGTGCCTCCGCGCTGGCTTCCTGCGATGAAAACGAAGAAGACGGTTCGAGCCATGCTTGGGGCTGGACTCTTCATCGCCGGGCTTTTGCTCGTATATTCGGTGCCCTATCATCCGCGTACGTTTCGAATCGACGCTGGCGGATGCCGACTGATCACGGACATTGTCGAGCCAACGGATGGGAGGCCGTCTGGTGGCAGGCCGCGAGGATACGCCGTACTGCTTCATGGGCTATCAGCAAACAAAAAGATCATGTCGTATATCGCGGCGGGATTCGCTTCCGAGGGGATGCGCGTTTATGTGCCGGATTTGCCGGGACACGGCAGGACTGCCGGGCCATTTTCCTACGAACGCTCCGAACAGTGCAGCGGGAACCTGGTGCGCGAACTGATCGGGCGCGGGCTGCTCGATCCCGAAAAAACGATTCTGGCTGGCCATTCGCTGGGCGGCGCCGATGCACTCCGCGTCGCTTCCCACATCCCGGTAGCAGGCGTGATTGCGATCTCGCCGGCGCCGATGCGCCCGACGCCAGGCATCTCTTCGGAAATGCTTCCCTACTCGGAATTTGGCGCGCTGCCAGCTCACTCCCTCGTGATGAGCGGTGGCTGGGAGCCAGAGATAATCCGGGACGCAGCCAAGAGTTTGGTGCCAATTCCTGGTGACGGGACGAGTCTTTACGTCGCCATTCCACATTCGACTCACGTTAGCATCCTCTTTGACTCGATGGCCATGTCGGTGGCGCAAAAATGGGTTGCCCAAGTTCTGCACTTGGAAAAACTTCCGAACTTGCCAACCCGTCGAGGCTTGCTGGGTTTTTTCCTAGGATTTCTCGGGATACTTCTGTTCGTGGGTCCCTTCTTGCGCGAGACATTGCAAAGCAATCCAGAAGCGCCGCCCAAGGCTGATGCCGCCCCGGCCAACGCCAAAGGCCGATTGTTCGTCGAACTTGCAATCATCGCCTTGGGGAGTGCGGGAGTTCTCACCTATTCGAATCCGCTCAGAGTGCTGCATCTATTTGAAGGCGACTACTTCGCAGGCTTTTTGCTGATCCTTGGAACAGTTCTGCTCGCTCTGCATTGGAACTTGCTACGGGGCTGGTTTGCGAATGGCACCGGTGACACCAGACCACTCTACATCACTCTGCTCGTCGCGGCCTTCGCCGCCCTTCTGTTGCAATTTCTGATCACGTCTTGGATGGATTTGACGATCAGCGAGGCCTGGCTGACGGGCGCACGCTGGGCGCGATTCGCCCCGTTCGTGGTGGCTGTGCTTCCCTACCATGCAGCCGAGGAGCTGTTTCTCGGCCCCGCCATTCCGAGCAAAGGGCTGCAGAGAGTTGCCATTGCGATTGGCTTTCGCCTGGTGGCCTGGGGGGCCATCGTCGCCGGCCTTTTCCTCCTCCATAGCGGGGAAGTCCTCCTTGTGTTGCTTGCGCCTTACTTCGCGATGTTTTGTCTGCTTCAGGCGATGGGAATGAAGGTTGTCCGGGAGGTCACTGCGTCGGCGGCAGCGGCGGCTCTTTTCGGTGCTATACTCCTCGCAGGGTTTTGCCTTGTGGTTTTCCCCACCACTTAAGGGGCACCGTCACCTAAAAATTCGGTTGCCAAACCCGCCCGCCGCCTGTAGCTTCCTCATAAAGCGACGGATTTCGATAACAACAGCGAGACAGGATCATGGCTGAGATAGCGATTGTCGGCGGCGGACCTTCCGGCGCGATGTGTGGTGAGCAGCTCGCGCGCGCCGGCCATGAGGTGCACATTTTTGACGAGCGGCTCGCGTGGGAAAAACCCTGCGGCGGCGGGCTGACGCACAAAGCCGTCCAGTGCTTCCCTTTCCTGCTCGACAATCCTTATCCCAAAAAACTGGTCCACTCCGTGGAACTGATCAGCAGCCACGACCACCGCGCCAATCTCGAAATGACGCACCCCATCGTGATCTATTCGCGCAAAGTGCTCAACGGAATGCTGCTGGACCGTGCCAGAGACGCGGGCTGCCACGTGCAGCAATCGCATGTGCTCTCCGTCGATACCAGCACGCCAAAGCCCCGCTATTCCGTAGAGGGAGAATGGCGTACGGCCGATTTTCTCGTTCTAGCGGCCGGCGCACGCAATCAAATCGTGCCGGAAACCCGCGCCCTCCAACGCGACGAGCTGGAAATGACCCAAGGCTATTTTGTCCCGCAAACCGCCGACTCAATCATCGTAAAATTTCTTCCGCACTTTGAAGGCTACATTTGGTCTTTTCCCCGCTGCGATCATCTTTCCGTCGGCATTTGCGGCAGCATGGCTTCGCACACCAGCGCGGACCTGAGGACTCATTTGAATGCGTTTTTCGAAAAGCACGAGATCCCGACGGAGGGAGCGACATTTTATAGCCACGTCCTGCCTTCGCCGAGAGAGCGCACGCTTTCCGATCGCAAGGTCCTCGGAAAGAATTGGGCGCTGGTCGGCGACGCCGCTGCCTGGGTCGACCCGTTGACAGGTGAAGGGCTTTTCTACGCGATACGATCCGGAGAACTACTGGGGCGATCCCTCGCGGAAGGCTGCCCGGAGAAATATACGGCCTGGGTGAAGGCGGCGTTTTCCTCCGAGCTGGAATTTGCGGCGCGAATCGTCCGCCGGTTCTACAGCGGCTCGTTTCTGGGCACCGCCGTTACAACGCGCATGGTGCAGTTCATGAATCGCAGCGCGGTCTTTCGCCAGTTGATGAGCGATCTATTCAGCGGCACCCAGGATTACAGCAGCCTGAAACGGCGTCTCTGGGGCCATCTGGGCATTACGGTAAGCGATTTCATTGCCAGCGTACTGAACCTGGAGCGTCCTACTCCGGCGCAAGTCCCGCCCGGTGGCGCTGGCGACTGATCGCGCAATCGACCCACGGGCGAAAACCCGCCTGGGCCCGCGTCCAGACCGCCTGGCAGACCATGCGCACCAGGGGCCTGTAGATTTCCTTTCCCACACCGCATCCAATTGTCTGAGATAATCACTCCCAATTATGGCTGCCGAAAAAGATCCCTCGAAGGAATCGAAAAGCGAGAAGCGCAAAAACGCCTGGAAATCGCTGCCCGATGTTTGGGCGCTGATCAAGCCGCGCAGGGGCCTGCTCGCGCTCGGCTTCGTGCTGATGGCCATCAACCGCGTCTGCGGCCTGGTGCTCCCCGCATCCACCAAATATTTCGTGGATAACGTGGCGATCAAACATCAAGTGTATTTATTGACGCCGATCGTTTTGGGCGTCTTGGTTGCCACCGTCATTCAGGGACTGACTTCCTTTACTCTGACGCAACTGCTTTCCAAATCCGCGCAAAAGATGATCACCGAATTGCGCCGCCAGGTGCAGGCGCACATCGGCAGGCTGCCAATTTCTTTCTATGACGCAAACAAAACCGGCGTGCTCGTTTCGCGCATCATGAGCGATGTCGAAGGCGTGCGCAATCTCGTGGGGACTGGCCTCGTTGAATTCGTCGGCGGGCTGATGACGGCCGTCTTCGCGCTGGTCTACTTGATTCACACCAGTGTCCTGCTGACGGGAGTGGCTTTCTCTATTCTGTTGGTCTTCGGCTTCGGCATCAGCCGGGCGTTCGCGACGATTCGGCCCATTTTCCGGGCGCGGCCGAAAATTACTGCGGAAGTGACGGGGCGGCTGACGGAATCGCTCGGGGGCGTGCGGGTGGTGAAGGGCTATCACGCGGAAGATCGCGAAGAAGGAATTTTTTCGACGGGCGTGCAGCGGCTGCTGGACAACGTCTTGAAAACGCTCACGGCTACTTCCCTGATGAGCCTTTCGGGCGCGACACTTCTCGGCGTTGTCAGCGCCCTGATGCTCGAGCTTGGCGGCCACAAAATCCTCAGCGGCACGATGACGCTCGGCGACTGGTTTGCGTTCAACCTTTTCCTCGGATTTCTGATTGCTCCCGTCTTTCAGATCGTCGCCATCGGCACGCAGATTACAGAAGCCATCACCGGCCTCGAGAGAACTCGCGAAATCCTGAACGAAAAGAAAGAAGACGAAGATCCGCGCCGCACCGTCGTCATGGACCGCATCACCGGGCGAGTGGTGATGGAAAACGTGAGTTTTTCATACGATTCGGGCAAGGAAGTGCTTCACGAAGTGAGTTTTGAATCGGAGCCGGGAACCGTGACTGCGCTCGTCGGCCCATCCGGAGCGGGCAAATCAACGATCATCGGCTTGATTTCGGCGTTTTACGTCCCTTCCAGTGGCAGAGTTTTGGTGGACGGAATCGATCTGGCCACCGTGAAGCTGAACTCCTACCGCACGCAGCTTGGCGTCGTCTTGCAGGAAACTTTTCTTTTTGACGGCACGATTCGCGAAAACGTGGCCTTTGCCCGCCCGCTGGCCAGCGAAGAGGAAATTCTTGCTGCATGCCACATCGCGCGCGTTGATGAATTCGCCGAAGGCTTTGAGAAAAAGTACGACACGGTGGTCGGCGAGCGCGGCGTGAAATTATCCGGCGGACAGAAGCAGCGCGTCTCGATTGCGCGCGCAATTCTGGCCGATCCGCGCATCTTGATTCTGGACGAAGCCACTTCAAGCCTCGACTCCGAATCCGAGGCGCTCATTCAGGAGGGATTGCGTTACCTGATGCGCGGACGGACGACGTTTGTGATCGCGCACCGGCTTTCCACGATTCGCCGCGCGGAACAGATTTTGGTCGTCGAGAATGGACGAATAATCGAGCGCGGCACTCATGCATCGCTCTATGCGGCAGGAGGGCGCTACTTCGACCTCTACACCAAGCAGCATGATGTCGAGAGCAATCTTTTCCTCGCGCCGGGCGAGGGTTCCCTCGAACCGGAGGACGGCAATGGAGCACGCATGCCGTCGCTAGGGCGCGCCGGCGCTGCTCTTCCGGACGCAATTCGGCTCATCCGCGGACAAAGCAACTGAAGATTCTCGTTTTGAAGGCTAAGAGCCCGTCGCCGCCTGCACTGCGAGGCTACCCAATTACACCGTGGTGGTGCGCCGTATAACCAGCTTTTTCGTCGCTGGCGGCGGAATCAGCGTCGCCATCTTGCGGATCATGGCCAGCACAAGACGCTTGTCACCGTCAGAAAGCGTGGTGCTGAAGCGCTTGATCTCGGCGAGGAATCGGATCTCGTCTTGCGAAAGTTCGCCTAGCATCTTCTGCGTTTCGCGGTCGCGCGGCGTCTCCGTGCCCGGGAAGAAATCCGCGAGCGAGATGTCCATGGCTTCCGCAATCTTCGCAAGAGTTTCGAGCGAAGGCACGGTGTGGCCATTTTCGACGCGCGAAAGGTAGCAACGCAGCAGGCCGGTGCGGCGTTCGATATCGCCTTGCGACAGGCCTCTCTGGCTGCGATAGGATTTGATGACTTCCCCGATGTTTACGCGTGGTTTTTCTTTTGGCACGATAGCTCTCCAAGCTGAGGGGGTATCTTAGTCACTAACAGCAGGAAGAGCAAGACGGATTTTGGGGGTTCTGGTTCCAAAATGACAACGCCCCTCCAAGCTATGGAAAATAAAGGCAATCCGCGCCCCGAGCCTTGATAGGATAGCGGAGCATTCAGGGCGAACCGTTGCCGCTCAGCCTTGTGTAGGAGTTACCGCGGCGGGCTGCTGCAGCCGGAATTCCAGCAACGTTTCGCTGGGCACTCTTACCTGTTGACCTTTCGTTAGGACTTGAACCGTAGCACCAGCCGCCGATCCCACGCCTGCCCCAATCGCCGCACCTTGGCCTCCGCCGGCGATCGCGCCGATAATGGCTCCGAAAATGGCCCCGCCGCCAACTTTCTTGGCGGTATCAGCGCCGCGGCTCTTCCCTTGCACGCTATAGTCGCTGCTGACCAGCGGATAGTCATGCCCGTCAATCACGATGCGGATCAGTTCGAGTTGCAACTCCGATTTTCCTCCAAGATGTCCCGCCTCCTTGGCGTTCGCCAGCCGTCCATAGACGTCCGTGCCCTTCCGCGCTACCAAAGTGCCCCGGACGTAGAGGTCCGTCTCAAGACTCGCGCGAAAGACGTCGCCAACTTGGTTTCTCGAGGAATCAACTCCGTCAATCATGCGCACCAAAAGCGCTTGCCCGGCCGGAATCGTGACTTCGCCATACTGAGCAGCGGGGTCTTCCGCTGGAGTTGGGGCAACCTGGGGAGCAGGTCTCGCAGCCTGCGGCGGTACATCCTGAGAAACAATGGGCCGTTGTGCCGCCTCCGGTGGCGGAGCCTCCTGAGGAGGCGGAACGCTGGCAGTCTCAACTGGAGCAGCGGGAGCCGGGGCGGCACCAGATGCCGAGGCGCTCGCCGCGTTGGGATCGCCCGTGAAGGTCAGCGCGACCGTTTCCGAGACATAGAAGGTTTGCACCTGCCCGTTAATCTCAAAGCGCAGCACCGCTTGCGTGCCGCCCAGGTAACGGCCATGCAGCACTCGCCCATCTTTAAGTTCCAGCGTATCCGCGCTGGCAGCACCAGCTAAAAATAATCCCAGTGCTATTGAGGCAACAATCCTCGCACCATTTTTCATCATTTGGCCTCTCCACAGGCGCGATATGCTGATTGGGAGCTACGCGCCGGTTCCCCGTTTGCACTTGGCCCGAATCATTCTCCTATATATTTCGATGAGCCACCCCTGCGCCGGGTTGCGTAATTTCATCGGCTATTGGGTAGCTTGGTAGAGCTCGCGCGTGATGTCCGCCATTAGCGCCGAGCTGACTTTCATATCCGCAATCCCGCGGACGAGAATAACCAGCACAAATGGTTTCGGCGCAAATACGATGGCCGCATCGTGATGAATCTTTGTTATCTCGCCAGTCTTATGCGCCACCAGGGTTCCAGCAGGCAGTCCGGCAGGGATGGCTTCATTGAATTTCTGGCGCTCGAGGATTTCTATCATCTGCCGGGATGAAGCCTCATCGACGGCTTTCCCTTGCGCAATGGCCTCCAGCAACACGAAGAGGCCGCGCGCCGTCGTGGTGTTATTCATTCCCTTTTCGTATGCTTTCTCGTCCTCGACGCCGCGAAGAACACTCATCCCATCGGCGTGCAGCGAATGGACCGTAGCCCGGATGTTCTCCACCCCCAGCTTTTCGATCAGCAGATTCGCCGAAAAGTTGCTGCTGACGGTGATCATCAGCTCGCATAGCTGCCGCAGCGTGCGCGTCTGCCCCACCGCTTTGTACAAATCCGCGTCGGAATCATCCGAAGTGCTAAGCGTGTAGACCGAGCCGTCCACAAGGCTATGAAACTCGTTTTTTATGGGCAGCGGATCGTCCAGCTTCAGCTTTCCCTCGCGCACTTGGTGGAAAAGCTCGATCATCACCGGAATCTTCATCGTGCTCGCGGCGTGGAACACATCGTCCGCATGAAAAAACCATTCCGTTTTGCCATCCAGCGTGCCAAATGCAATGCCAACGTCCGCACCGCTTTTCTGAATGAGTTCCTGAACTTTGGCGGTGGCCGCGGAAAGGCTTGCATCCTGCCCGTGAGCGGCAGGCGCGACGAGCGCGATTAGAAACGAGAAACAAATCGCACGGCGGATTCGCAAGGTCAACTCGATGGTCCCGGAGGAGGGGGTCGAACCCACACGGTACTAAGTACCACTGGATTTTGAGTCCAGCGCGTCTGCCAGTTCCGCCACTCCGGGCTTTTGTTTTCAACTATTTGCAGCTAACTTTTTTCGCCTGCACCTGCTTGCTGCAATTCTGCTGCACTTCCAACACGGTCAATCTTCCAGTTTCGTGGCCGCGTCCTGAAGGTCGGCAAGGTTGCTGATGTTGTACCGGCTGAAAACCGCGTCCGTGGCATGGCCGGAAATCTTCTTTGCGATATCGCGCGACACGTTCTTACGAATCATGTTGCGCACAGCCGTGCGCCGGAAATCGTGGAGTAGCACCGATACACCAGCCTTCTCACACACCTGCTTCCATGTTACCCGAAAATCGCGCACACGTCTGCCGTCCTGCCATGTGAAAACGAAATCAGCGGCCTGCTTGCCTTTGATGCACTCGGAAATCAGCGCAAGCACGTCGCTGGTCATAACGATAGTGCGCCCCTGCCCGTTCTTCGTTTCGCCGGGCAGCAGGCTGATAGTTTTCGTTTGCAGGTCCACCTGCCCAACGCGAAGATTGAGCAGTTCCGATTTGCGGAAGCCAAACCGATAGGCCACAGCCAGCAATCCGCGCAACCACAGGTCCGTGCACGCGGCCTGCATCGCGGTGTACTGCTCTGCGGTCAAGAATCCTTGCCGTGGATTCGCTTCCGTGAGTACAACCGGGAAGCACGGGATATGCGGAATTTTTTTGCTGCGCAGTGCCTTGCGGAAAATCGCCTTGAGAATCGCCGTCTCACGGTTTATGGTCGCCGGTGCCGCGCCCGCATCCGTGCGATTGCTTCGGTACTTTTCAATCAGGTCTTCGTCCACGCGCCCGGCGTTCAGGTGCCCGAAGAAATCCTTCAGGTGTTTTTCCCAAACCAGCGAGCACCACCAGTGGGATTTTGGTTTCGAGTTTTTTATGTAGAGCAGATACGATTCAGCCAGCGATGCAACCGTGCCGCGCGTTTCACCCTCTTCTGCAACGATATTTTTTTCCTTCAGCGCGGCCTGTGCGCTCAGTTCTTTTTCCGCCTTCTTCAACGTTGAAAGAGTCTTCGTGCGCCGGACGCCGTGTGCGTCCGTAAACTGAATCTGAAATCCGCCCTTGCGTTCGCGGATTCGTCCGTGCGCCGTGTTGTGAATCTTTTCCGTGGGCATTTCCAAAACGTTGGTGAGTGGCATTAGAAACCCTCTGGCTTTCCGGTGCGCTTTTGGCGTATGTCGGCTGCCTTCTCTTCAAACGCTTTCAGCGGGGTTGTGAAATAATAACGTGTGGCCTCAGGAACCTTTTTGAGTGAGCAGAAATACTGAGGCTTTCCGTTCACGATTTCGCTGAAAGTGTAGACGATTTTCCCAGCCGCCACGCCTTCAGCTATCAATTTTTCTTTTGTTTGCATGGTATCTCCTATACGCACTAGATTGCCAGACGCACTAGATTTTTTCAATGGTACTTCGGTACTAGCGACGAATCGGTACTTAAGCACTCTTGCACTTTGTCGGTTAGGAAGCGTATCGTTGCCACAGTAAGAAAAACGGAGCCACACAGCGTTTGCGCGCGGTGCGGCCCCTAACCAAAAAGGAAAGGTTGGTTTCCTCAATGGCTTCACACACCGTATCTCATTCCCACGAAATCTTCTACCGGACGATGGTCGATTTGGCCGGTGGGCGCTACAAAGGGATTTTCCAAGCAATCCAGCGCAAGGACGGCACGTGGCACGAAGCCCTGTGCCTTTTCGATTCTCCGCAGACAGGTTCCACGCTGGCCCTGCCCGTTTCTCAAGTATCCGCCGAGAACGTTCGCAAAAAAATAGCAGAGAGCAACGCGCTGTTTGAAGAGTTCGCGGAGAAAGCCTGCACGCGCGTGCTGCGCCAGTTTAGCGCGGTCTGAAAAAGTTTCGGGCGCGACCAGACAAGGTGTGCCCGATTTGAAGGAGCAACCATGAAAGCAATCCGTTCAGCAATAGCAATCCTGATGTGTGCGGCCCTGCTGGTGGTGCCTGCACTCACGGACGCGACTGGAATCGTTGGCACAGTTGCCAACGTTACCATGAGCTACACCGTTGGTGAATCCATCGCAGTGAGCGGTGTGCCGCCGTCGTTCTCGTTTCTCGGCAGCACGCCAACGTTTACGGGGCTGGCAGTTACGACCACGTGGAACGTGAACAGCAGCCGCACGCACGTTGACATGGCGATGTACGTTTCGAGTGCAACACAGGCCATGAGCGACGGCGCGGGCCACTACATCACCAGCGCTGAAATCTTCCAACAGAAAAACGGCGCGGGATACTTGGCGTGCACGAAGCCCAACACCTACGTGCCTACCGAACTTCAAGCGACCGTTGTGACCGGCGCGACCTGCGCAGGCCAAACCAACGTAACCGTAACCGGCGCAAACCTTGCTGGAACGCAAACGGATACTTTCGACTTCCAGCTACAGGGAATCCCCGGCAATCAACCGGCAGGCAGTTACACCGGTCTGCTTAACCTAGTAGCAGGTGCAGCCTAAGTAAACACGGCAAGCGATAGGAAGGGACGGGGCAGGCTGGCGCGCCTGCCCCGAATTTATCTAGGAGAGAAAAAGTGAATCGCCTAAAAAGTGAAATCGCAATCCTGCTCATGCTTCTGATTTGCGCTGCTTTGCTTTGTGTGGTTGCAGCGAATGCACAAAGTATCAGCCCGTTGCGCGGTGAAGGCGGAAAGGGCCGCGTGCACGGCAGTTTCACAATCACCAACACTACGCTGAAGCCAATCGTGGTGACGGTGGAAGCTCACGGGTTTTCACTCGACAAGCAAGGGCGCGTGACCGTGCTTCCGCTGGACAAATACGCGGTGGTGACGCTTTCTGAAACTTCCGCGAGAATTGGCGTGCAGCAAGCCCACCGATTCGACTACACCGTTGAGTGCTTACAGCCACACTGCATGATTGTTTTTACCGCGAGCAATTTCCTTTTCAATCGCGCGGAGAAATCAGCCGGTGGATTCTTGGCCCGGCTGGTGCTTGAGCACTTCGCGTACATCTGCCAAGACGGTGGTAGTGGTTGCCGATTGCGAATCAGAAAGGAGCTTGGCGTAGAGGCTCCATGATTTTTCCCCGCACGTTGACCACGCTGTTTGCCTGCCTGCTACTGGCTGGCACCGCTGCTGCGCAAACCTTCCAATTCAGCGGTGGTGCCAGCAACCTTTTGCAATCCGAAGGCGCGACCGCAACGATGTACACACCGGGAAGCACTTCGCTGGTTTCTCTTGGCATGTCCAACGGCCACTTGGTTGCGGCTGCGCAGACAGATTTCCGGACGCGATTCTGTGAAGTGATTGCAGGCGACCAGCAAATCTTTCTCAGCGGTGGTGAAACGGGATTAGGAATCACAGCGCGTGCGATTTCCTGCCACAGAAAGCACGTGACCTTTTTCGTTGGCGCAGTGGGCCGCGCGTTCAGTGCACCGTACTTCAACGGAATGCAGGCCGCTGATTTTGGCACAGGCGTTTCGTATGAGAGGACGTTTCACGAAATCGAGACAGGTGGTGTGCTGGCCGTGGCAGCCGGGCGAATCACCGCTGTGGAATCCGCACAGCGACGCTGGCAGCATTTCACTTTGCACGGGCTTGGCGGCCTGCTGGATTCATCGTTGCAGTTTGGTGGTCGCGCGGAAATGCAGTACTCGCACTTCGCTGCCGTGGCCGGGCGCACGACCTACTTTGTGCAGAATCAATCCGCGACCACAAATGATTTTGGAATCAGCGCGACCGCTGGAAATTTCGGCGCACACGCAAGTGCATTTCTCGGAAGGTCCAGCGGGCAGGCCGTGGGCGCATCCTACCTAATCGGCCCGGCGCGATTCAGCGTTGATGAGTATCTGGCGCACAGCGGCAAAATCTTCGTTGCGACCGCCACAGAATCCCTGCGCCGTTGGACAATCAGCCAGCACTTCACGCGCAGCAACGGCACGTCCGCGTTTTCGTTCGGTGGTGGATACGCGGGCAATCTGATTTCAGCCAGCGCGGATTATCAGGAAATGTTTTTTCCTTTTGCGACACGCGCACCGTTTCAAAAAGTTCTGACCGTGACGATTGCGCTTCAGTTGCCGCATTCGATTTCAACGCACACAAATCTACAGGCTGCGCCCGGCCAGAGGCTTGGATTCACGGCCTACGGTGCCGCGTTTCTCGCCACAGGCACGCAGCTAGCGCACACGGCTGGCGGAAAGATTGGTGGTGTTGAGTTTTCTGGAATCGTTGAGAGTGAATCCGGCGCGCCCGTGGAAGGCGCGGCCTTGCAGATAGGACCACAGGAAGTTTTCACTGACGCTGCCGGGCATTGGATGGCGCGATTTCCGAAGGCGCGACCTCAGCCTGTATCGCTTGTGCTTGGCGATTTCCTAATGCCCGGCGACTGGACCGTGGTATCTTGCCCGGCCACAGCCACAGAATCCCCTATCCGTTGCATTCTGGCACACCGCTAGGATGCCTATTAAACCGATTTAATAAGCCCGGAGCCAGTACTTCAGTGCCGAGTAGCTGGGATTACCGCTTGCGGCGTTTCCGGGCGCGGTCAAACCGATAAAGCAATCCGGCTTGCCGGACCATGTCGTAGCTGTAGAAATATCCGTTCGCGCAAATCCACGTGTACGTGGGAAGCTTGCCTTTATTTTTCTTGGCCAAGCTCTGAAGAATCCTGACATGCTTTTTCAAAGTTTCGATGCTCATGACTTTTTCTCCGTTTCTAATGTGATAATCTCAGGCTTGGTGTTACGACTTAGAAATCTAGAGTTTCCGCAGCGTACACCGGCTGTTCCGCCACATACGGCGCGTCGATATCGCCCGGCGTGAAAACTTCCTCAATCACCTTGCGTTGGTTCATTCGTTGCATGTATGCGGTGCCCCAACGACAATTTTCCGGCGAATAATCACCATTCGGGTCGATGCGGTCAAGGCTGTGCTTATCGGAAGGGCGCGGCCTCATGTCACGATAGAAATTCAGAAAGCAATCGCTACCGGCCCACCGCTCACAAACTTTGACACCGCGCCCACCATAATCGGGATTGTTTGGATTGTTGCACCGGTTGCGCATTGCGTGCCATGCGCGGTATTCTGGACCATCGGACAGCCCGTGGTTGCGGATATGCTTCCCTTCGCGTATCTGCCCGGCCCTTGTGTTCCATTTGCAGTTTTTCGGTGAGTAATCACCATTCATGTCTTTACGGTCTAGTAAATGCTTCTTTGACGGGCGCGGTCCCATATCCTTGAAAAAGTTCTGGAAAAGTCCTTTGCCATTCCAGCGGGCACAAACTTTGATGCCGCGTGCGCCATTGTGCGCGTATTCGCGGGCGCGTGGATTGTTGCAGGACTGCCGCATGTTGTGCCAGATGCTATATTCAATCGTCTTGGTCAGACCGTGATGAAAAATCCGCTTGGCAAACAATTCTCGCTTGAGGCAATCACAGCTCTTGGAATCACCCCGGCGCAACGATATGGCCAGAACGGTTCTCTTGGTGCCGCAATCGCAAACACACACGCAGAATCTAGTCCCGCGCTGGTAGGTGGAACTGAAGCCCGTTTTATAAGTTTTTTTGTTGGTTACATACGTGCGAAGGACTGTCCAGCGTCCGAATCTTTCGCCAGCCTTGATTGCCGGTAGGCGCGTTCCTTTCGGCGGTCTTTTCTCTGGAAATACTCTGTAGTAGTGCTGTGCAACGGTGGGACCGGCAACGCCAATGCTGTCACCGATTTTATCGAAGGTTTGTCCCAGCGCGCGCAATCTGCAAATCAGCGTGACTTCATTGAGTCCAATTTTGATGGGCATATACTACGTGATAAGTGTTACAGTTGAAAAATGGGAATGGGCCACGGCGACGAGACCGTGACCCATTTTTGACGTGTGCATTTCACCGTAACATATGGACCGTTTTTACGAGCGCGTTCAGCGGTCCTACCTGTTGCGCGCAAGCTTGTTAGCGGCCCGGCTGCGTTATCGCAATCGCTTTGGCCGCAAGACCTTTCTGGTTCTGTTCTAGATGGTCCACAAAGACAATCTGGCCTTCCCGCAAGGGAAGTTTCAACGGCTCGCATACCTGCGCTGCCGAGAGATACACAGGTATTTTGTCTTCGGTGAAACCGAATCCGAAATGCCCGTGCCAGTGTGAGACCTTAACGTTCATTTCTTCTTTCTCTTGCCAGCAAACTCACCGGTGTAATCATGCCGATGCTTGGCGATTTCCGACGTGGGCAATGGCATCAAATGCGATGGCCGCACGCAACTGTGATTCAAACAGATGGGGCTTGCATTCCAGCCGGGCGGAATTTCTACCCCGCAAAGTTCGAGCACCAATCTCGCAACGCGCCACTGCTTGCCGCGTAGCTTGAAAAATCCGTAGCCGTCGCGGTCTTTCGCGCCGGTCCAGATGAAACACATACCCTCAACGTTTCCGGTCTTCGCTTGCGTGCAATCAAAATCAACGTGTTGCCACAAGTCTTCTGCTTCGTTGGCTCGCATGTTACCGGCGCGCATTCTTGTGCAGAAATTCCCGCACGCTGCCGGGCTTGGCGGATTCAGCAAATAGCTGCATCACGAAATCGGCCACGTCTTTGTCAATCGTTTTGTTCGCGGGCTTCACCTGAATTGCCTTCAGCAACGCGACCACGTCCGGGTCAATCTGATGCTTTGGCAAATCTTCCGCGTAGGGCTGAAAGCCTTTTGCGCCGAGTAGCCGCGCTGTCTTTGCGAGTGCTTCAGGGTTTGCCGGTATCGGCACACAGGAAAGCTCAAGCAATTCCCACGTGATGAAACGCATCCCCGTGGGCTGGCCGTCTTCCATCAGCATTTCCATTTCCAGCGGCCTGAAACCGATACTGACGGCGTTCATATAGCCGCCCTTGTACAGTTTCCAAACGTTTTCCGCGATTGGATTTTGGTCGGCGGTCGCAAATTGCACCGTGCACTCAACGGCCTTTGCCGTTTTCGTGATGCTCACGGTTTTGCCAATCGGCAATTCGCTGGCATCATGTGCGAAAAGTACAACTGGATTTTGCATATACGCGGAGTAGTCGCAGCCCAACGGCTCGACAATGTCGCTGTAGCGGTCCGGCGCGCCTGTGCTGGCAACGAAAGTGATTTGGCGTTTCGCTTCGTCGAGACTCGACGCGCTGCGTTGGAAAGTGCGATTTATTTTTTTCATGATTTTTTCCGTACTCCGCACAGGCCGCGTTTCCCACCAAAGGAAACGCAGCCCGTTACGGAAGAGGATTAGATGACGTTCTCCAACACGCAAGCGCTTTCCGGGTGCGCCAACACGTAATCACGGTGCACGGTGCCACGGATTGCCATAATGTTGGAATCGAATTTCCAATGCGTTGAAACCGCGACATCGAGCCCGGCGTCACCAATCATCACGTTGCTGGGATTCAGAAACGCGATGTAGGTGCAATCGCTTCCGCTGCCAACATGGTTGGGAATCGCCGGGGTGAGATATATGCGATGGCCAAGCAACGAATACGTGGTGCCGTCTTCGCTCAAATGCGCCTTGAGGATTGGCCGGTTAGAGGAATCTTTCAGCCCGCGCACTTTGTTTAGGCCGAGATTGCTCATAAAGAAAACGAAGTTTTCGATTTCGTCTTCGGTTTCGCCCGCTGTTTCCATCAGGCCGAGAATGTCCGAATAGGCCAACGTGCTTCCGGCTTGGTCGGTGATATTGATTCCTGCGATGTTGAGCAGGCTGGTTGGTCCGTTGGCTTTTCCAGCGAAGAAAGAAAAGTCTTCCGCGCGCGCGATTTTCCGGGCAAGGATTTGCTCGCTAAGAAGGTCAAACGCTGGCCGAGAAGTGCGCGCCAAGTTTGCCGACATTTCAAAAAGGATGACAAGGTGCTTCAAATCGAGCACGCGCTGTTGAATGTCAGGCGTGATGGGAGAAAGCAGTTGGTCATTGTCGCTGAGGTACTGTGATTCATCGTCGGAAATCGTGCCTTCAACGGGAATCTGCATTTTCTGGCTTAACGGCATGGGCACAACGATTGCACCGGCCCGGCGTAGCTGTCCACCACGGGAAAGGGCAGGTATCAGTTGGTTGTATGCCTCTTGGGGCACCAAGTAGCTGCCCGGTACTGCGTTGCTGGAAAGGTCGCGTGTTGCGAGTGCCATTCCTTCCGAGAATCCGTCGCTGCTGTACTTTTTGTGTGCAATCGCGCGGATTACTTCGCCCACAGTTGGGCCGTTTTGCTTGCCCGCGATTTTTGCGGCAAGCGCTTCAATGGATTTACTGTCAAGACGTACTTTCATTTTGAGTCACTTTTTCTGCGCTCGGGGCGCTAAAATTTCGCTGCCCGTTAACGATGAGCAGCGTCCGTGTCTAGCATTTCTGCTCGGCCCGGAATGGCCGTTTGCAACACGTCTGGTACACGTGAAGCGAAACTTTTATCCGGCGATTTTCACAACCAGCCGTTCGCTGGTGCTTGGCTTCGTCGCGGCAATCACGCGCGCGGCCCACTTTGCGCCTTCGCCTTCGCCGCGCATTTCATCCACTTGCTCGATTGCTTTTTCCTTCCAAGCAGTGTTGCGCCGTTCGGTGGTTTTGATTTCGGCTGTAAACAACCCGAATCCAATCTCCGCGCCTTCCTTCAGTGCTTCAAGCACCAATGCTTCGTCGTGCTCAACTTCTTTTTTCAGTTCTTCCAGCGCAGCGCGATTCTGCGCGATTTTTTTCAGCAAACTTTGCGCGATTTCTTTTGTGGCAACCATTGCGGTGTTCTCCTGCAATGCCCCGCAAGTGTTTCGCCTACATGCGCCCGAAGTTTCCAAAATCTGTGCGGCCAAATGCACTTTCATCGTCCGGGCCGCCGCTGATAACTTTCCAGCCCGCATCAACACCCTGCCCCGGAATCACTGCGGCACTGCCTCTTCCGACGTTCAAAGTTTCAAACCACGGTGCCGTTGTTTGCTGCGCTTCAAATGATTTATAAATCGCCAGCGCACACGCAACCGCAAGGTCGTCGTGGCCGCGCTTCGCTTCCACTGCGCTCCCACCACCGTCAACAAACTTCATTTCCAACGCCTTCAACTGAGAAATCAGAGTTTTATTTTCAGGAATCCGCACTTTGCCGGTCACAAAAAGTTCTCGCACCACGCGCCACATTGCTGCTGCGCCAGTACCGTAAGTGATTGTTCGCTGATAAAAAATCCCGTACTTTTTCACCGTATGCTCTACAACGCTTTGCAAAACTTGGTCGCTGAACGCCTGCGACACGTTGTATTCCTGCATCGCTGTGCACGCTTGCTCCAACACCAGAAACGGGTCGATTGTGTTTTGCCCCGCAGGACGTTTCCACAACGAGCACAAATCTAGCTGCACTGTGCCTTCAAATGCATGTGCGATTCCCAGCGCAGAATCATCACCACGCGCGGAAAGGTCGAACCCCGCAACGTAGGCGCAATTTTCCTGCGGCAAAAAAGATTCGTGGCCCTTCACCACCGCGCGGTCGATTGCTTCCGGTGGAATCAACGATTCGCCGCTGTCCACAAACTCGCTGAGATATTCGCGCTGGTACCACGATTCGCCTTGCAAAAACTTTTGCGCCTGCATCGCAACTTCGGAAAGGGAGGGATTTAGGTCGCGCGATGGTAGCTGCATCACCAGCGTGTGCGCCGCGTTTTTTTCTTCGTGGCGTTTCGCAAAGGCGTCCCACACAAGCCCCGATTTCACCCACGGTGAGGAAACGAAAACCATCTTCGCGCCCGTGGCTTCGCAGGTGAGCAGCGATGGGCGCAAGCTCGCCACAATCTCGGAAAGTGGATGCGCGCTGCGGTCTTCGCGCCCGAAATGGCAGCTTTCTTCAAAAATCACGGCCACGCACGCACCACCGCGCACAGCATTGGAACGCGCGGCCTGCACGGTAATCGTGATGCGCGTTGTCAAATCAATCGAAGCTTCACCCTGCGAGAAACGCGGAGTGCCTTGAATCCGCTCGGGGAAAAATTTATCGAGCAACCGCATAATCGTTTTGAAAGTCTTGCGCGCCTGCTCTTCCGTGGGCGCAATTACCGGCAAGTACGCGTCTTCCGTATCCGGTACCGCGTGCCCGGCGAAAAGCGATTCCCACAGCACAATCAGCGCAACAAATCGCGTGGATTTCCCCGACCGGCGACCGGCGAGCATCACCGCGTTGAGGAATCGGCACGCAGCGGGCAGGGATTCGCGGCCCGTGGCCTTCAGCGCGAGCCGGATTTGCTCCGGGTCAACGATTGGCAGGCTATAGAGTAGGCGCAGACAGGCCTCTTGGCCGGGCGCAAGTTCAATCTCGCACAGCTTGGCGAGCGCAAGGATATCGCGCGGGCGTTCAGTTGGTACGGTCGTGGTGTGGTCGTGGTGTCGCATAGAGGCTCCGGTAATACGCCTGCGGGCGTGTTAGGCGCAGGTTCACTGGTTCAAGCTCTCCCACTGCCGCTGTCTGATTTCGGCACGCCATGCGGCTTCCGTGGGCGCATCGCTGCGCCTTTTATAGCGCGCCCGGATGTTTCCCCCGGCGTGCGGGAACGCGCCCAGCCGCCAAAGGGTAGTAAGAAACCGTGTCGTCACGTTGGAAAGTGCCTTTCCGCTCAAACACGGTTTGCTTGGCGCACGTTTGCCGGTACGTGGCCGCCTGATACCGGCTTCCAAAATCGCCCGATAATCCCGCATGAGGATAGGCACCAAGCACTTTTTCTCTGGCGTGTTTGCGCGCCCGAGCAGAACCATTTCCAATTCGTGCAGGGCTTCTTCGCGCGCCCGGCGATTGGCCTGCGCACGCTGGCCGCCCTTGCGCCCGGCATCTGCATTGGATACCTTATCTAATGTATCTTGTTGATTGTCCATGTGTTATTCCCTTCTGCTGCACTATCGCTGCAACCGTTCTGCACTTTCCACGAATCGCGCTAGCGTCGCCCGGCGCACGAAGAGCTTACGGCCCACACGTACAACCGGCAGCCTGCGCCGAGATATCAGCCCACGCACGGCCCACGTGCCGACACCAAGCACTTGTCCGGCTTCCACAACCGAGAGAAGCAAGGGGTCCGGATACCCCGGCCCTGCATATTTTTTACTTATACGCTGTGTAAGTAATCCCTGCCCGTTTCTCACTTCGATACCTTCGCTGCTCATGTGAGTTTCCGATACTCTTCCACGGAGATACCGGCCATTTCCGCAAAGTCGGCTTCGGTTTCTTCCCGTTCTTCAGGTGGTGCCTCTGGCGCAACGTAGGTGCCCGCAACGATAGCGTCTAGGATTTCCGCGTACTCGCGTTTCTCGCCGGGTAGCCACTGTGCGCGTTGCGCTTGCACCTGTTGCGCGTCGAAAATTTCCTGTGCCTTATTTTCCTCAGCGATTTGTGATGCTGTTGGCGCGCCCGTGTGTGCTTCGTGCTCTTGGATGAAGAAATGCCAGCGTGCTTTCAAATCCTTCCAGCCCTGTGGCCGTTGCTTCCAGCTTGCGAGCATCGCGTCGAGTTTTTCCGGCCCGTAGGTTTTCTCTAGGCTTTCAAGGACTTTGATGTTTTCTTTCGATGGCCGTCCCATCTGAAGGGTTTGGTTTTTCCACCACGCCTTTCCATCCATCCTGCTGCCGGGGTTGGTTGGTTGGATGGTTGGTTGGTGTAGTAGTGGTGTTGTGTGGAGTGTAGGCGATTTATCGGCGTTTTCGCCTGCGGCTATGCGAAATTCGCCTGCGGCTCCTTCGATTTCGCCCGCGGCTCTGGCACTTTTCGCCAGTGGCGAATTTGCGGCTTTTTCGCCAGCGGCTAAATCGCCGTGTTTTCGCACGCGGCTTTTCTTCTCTTCCGAGTAGCCCGGCCAATACTCTGGAAAGTTTGGATGCTCGAAATTCAACGGCCAGTAAGAGAGTGTTCGTGCACCCGCGCCCGGTATGGAAACTTTATGTTCGGGTTTGAGCATATCGAGTGCGACCAACGACTCTAGGATTTTTCTGATTGCGCGTCCTGTTTTCACGTTCGTTGCTTTTGCAACGATTGCAAGACAGATGGGTTGGCCCCACCACGAAGCAACGGCAACAAGCGCAAGTTTCTGTTTCGGAAAATATCGCTCAGGAAGCAAACCGATTTTTTCGACTGCTAGTGCTGTGCGAATCGCATCAATGATGTTTTCAGGTTTTCGTTTCATTTTGAGCACTCAAGAGAAAAGGGCCGTGTTAGCGCACGGCCCCGTAGTTGAGTGCTCTAGCTGGCAGGCATAGAGACTGCAAAAAAATTGTGTGTGCGCCAGCTACATCCCCGCTAAGGGATAGAGTTCAACTACAAACCACGCGCGCCGTGTTACGGCGGAAATTCCCAATTGGAATTTGCTACTTGGATAGGATGGCCGTTCTTTTTATCGAAGGGCCGCGCTTGAGGCTCGCCGTTCGTGCAGCAACACCGTTTCGCTTACTCTAGCTAGCGGTGCTCCCCTGAAGGGAATGCACGGGCGAAATCAATGCGCGTATCTTAGCACGCGCAGTGCCACAATGCAAGATATTTTTTGTTAACTGCTGCGTGTGTTGATAGATGAGTAAGTCTATGCTGCAATTCTGCTGCACTTCTGCGCAAATCTGCGCCAACGTGCACCAACGAGCACAAACAACAAAACCCGCATTTTCAGCGGGTTGTGTTGATGGCAAAGGATTTGCAAGGGATAGCGGATTTGATTTTGAGTCCAGCGCGTCTGCCAGTTCCGCCACTCCGGGTTGATAAGTGAAAATAGCATGGCCGCGTCCGGCACTCAAGGTACAGGCAGTTCTGCTTGCGCTGCTTTTCCGAGAAGTTCGCTTGGTTCCTCGGCGCAGAGAACAGGCGTCGATCTATTTGGAGGCGCGCCTCTCGCGCGGCGACGGAACTCTCACCGAGGCCATACCCGCTGCCGTTGCCGCTTGAATACCCATTTCCGTGTCTTCAAACACGAGACAACTCTTCGCCGCTACTCCGAGTTTTGAGGCTGCAAGCAGAAAAGCCTCCGGATCGGGTTTGCTCTTCTTATACTCTCCGGCGCAAACCAGCGTCTCGAACCGGTCGAGCAGATGGAGCGTTACCAGCGAGGCGGTAACCGAGTCGCGCGCGCTCCCGGACACCACAGCGAAGGGAATCCGTCCGTGCTGCGCATCAATATGCTCCAGAACTTCCGGCACGGCCTTCAACCGCGGCAGCAGTTCGAAATAAAGTTCTTCTTTCCGGTGTGCCACCGTTTCGACCGGCATCTGCAGTCCATGCCGTTCATTTAAGGCCGCGATGATTTTTGTGGTTGGCATGCCTCCCCAAGCATAGAAAAGCTCCTCATCAAATTCGCAGCGCCATTCGCCGAGCGCCTTCGTCCACGCCACGTAATGCAGCGGCATGGAGTCTGCAATCGTGCCGTCGCAATCGAACAGGTAAGCCTCGAAGGAACCGGCGGGCAGTTTCAATCTCATACTCTATTCCTGATTTCCTCCTTATCAGTTTAAATTACCTCCGGGCAAAATCGCTAACCAGCATTCGAATCACTTCATTCTGCCGCGCCCGGAATCGTTCACCCGTTTACGCTTCCGTTCCGAACAGCTCCGTGCCTACTTGTCCACCGCGCACCGAGCCGATAGACTCCGCCTACCCATGCCGGCCCAATCTCCGCCCCGTTCCGATTCATCACTCCCCACGCAGCCCGCCAGCCTGGCTGGTTTCTGGGCCCTCATCGCCGTGCAATTTCAGGGTGCCTTCAGCGATAACGCCCTCAAGTGGCTCGTCAGCTTCCTTGTTCTTGACGCCGCTCTATCCAAGGAGCGCCGCGACTTCTGGTTCGTTCTGGTCGTGCCGCTGCTCTTCGCAGTTCCCTTTTTGCTTTTCTCCATCCCCGGTGGGTATTTTGCCGACAAATACAGCAAACGCACCGTCACACTTTGGACTAAGGTTTTCGAGCTGGGCGTCATGGGCCTCGCCACATTCGCGCTGGCAAGCGATCGCCTGGACATCGCCGGCGCCGCTCTTTTTCTCGCCTGCACCCAGGGTGCAATCTTTGGCCCAACAAAGTACGGTCTCCTCCCCGAACTCCTGCCCTTGGAAAAATTAAGCTGGGGTAACGGCATCATCGAACTCGGCACTCTTCTCGCCGCCATCAGCGCCGCCCTAGCCGGTGGCTACCTCGCGCAGGCTTTTCACGGACGCCAGGTCTGGTCCGGCGTGATCTTTCTCGTTCTCACCGTGCTCGGCCTCCTGACAAGCATGGGCATCACAAACGTCCCAGCAGCCGATCCGGGCCGCCGCTTCGATTGGAACGTCCCCGCGGAGTTCCTCCATGAGCTCCGCCATATGAAAGGCGACAGAACCCTCTGGACCGCCGTCATTGCCAACACCTTCTTCTGGTTTCTCGGCTCCCTACTTCTGTTGAACATCGTCCTTTACTCCACGGACATTCTTCATGTGGACGACCCCCATAGCAGCTATCTCCTCGCCGCGCTCAGCCTCGGTATCGGCATCGGCAGCTTTCTCGCCGGCCTGGCCTCTGGCCGCAAAATCGAGCCCGGCATGGTGCTTCCCGGTTTGGGCGGCATCCTCCTTATGGCCGTGCTGCTTTCCTTGCCGGGTATTGGCTATTTGACGGTCCTTCTCCAACTTGCCTTCCTCGGAATCGCGGGAGGATTCTTCGTCGTCCCCATAAACGCTCTCATCCAGCAACGCCCCCGTCCCGAAGAGAAGGGCCGCGCTATCGCCATCGCGAATCTGCTCTCCTTCGTCGGTGTGGCGCTTCAGCCCCTCGCGCAATACGCCATGCTTAGGCTCGGCCATCCTGATCCCTCGCGCGTCTTTCTAATTGCCGCAGGTATGACCCTGCTCATGGGTATTGTTCTCGCTCGCATGTTGCCCGAGCTTTTTCCACAGGCCCTCGGCTGGACTCGCCTCCGCCCAAGAGCTACTCTATAGACCCCGTTCGTCAGGGGCTCCTGGTCCCCCAGGAGCAAACGAGCGGTTCCAGAGGTATACGATGGCTACGGCGCTGACCGCCTCCCGGTCACCCCTCTCCGTGACCGCTGCACGGTCACCTTTTACAGTTGTCCCTGTCCCCGGCCCGCGTCCGGAACATCGAGGCCTCGCCCACTGGATGAACCGCGTCCTCGAAGAGCTGGGCCAACTGCAATCTTCGCCCGACCTTGACACAGTCCACGATCTTCGAGTTGCTATTCGCCGTTGCCGCTCCATTGCGACCGCCATGGAAGAAGTCGACACGAATTCTGCGTGGCCCGAAATGCGGAAAGTGGGTCGGCGTCTATTTCGGGCGCTAGGCACTCTGCGCGACACCCAGGTGATGGAAGAATGGATCAAGAAACTCGGCTCCGAGGATGACCTTCTGCGGGCAGAGCTTCTCAGCTCGCTCGAAGCCGACGAAAAGCAATTCGCGGAATCCGCACTCCGCACGGCAGCGAAATTTGACAAGAAGGAATGGACGCGCCTCGAAAGGATACTGCGCCAGCGTATCCGCCGCGTGCCGGTCGGCGGCCTGGTAGCCGAGTGCCTGGCCCTCGAACGCTTCGAGGAAGCGAAGGACCTGCACAATCGCGCGTTGCGCACGGAGAAACCCAAGCCGTGGCATTCACTGCGTGTCGGCCTGAAGAAATTTCGTTACACCGTTGAAGGATTGCTGCCGGAACACTATGCCGTCTGGAGCGAAAATCTGAAGCGGCTTCAGGATCTCCTCGGCGACATTCACGATTTGGATGTTCTGTCCGGCTTGGTGGAGGACACGAAAATTTCCCAAACCGTGGGGTCCTCCGCGTTCCAGAAGTCCTGGCAAGAAAAAATCGCGCGCGCGCGCCACGAGCGGATCGAGACCTACCGTCAGCTCACGCTGGGCACAACCAGTGTCTGGCACGGCTGGCGCCACAATCTTCCGCATGGACGGCGCTTGGAAGCGGCGGCAACGGCTCGTTTGCGCGCCACGGCCCGGGCCGCCGGCGCCCATTCTCACCGCAACATCCTGGTCTCGCGCATCGCCCTTCGCGTTTTTGACCTCTTGCGCCGCGCAAAAGCCGCGCCGGCATTTCAGGACACTTCGATGCGGCGCATAATGGAAGCGGCCGCGACACTGCATGGAATAGAATCCGCAGGTGAACACCGTTTGTCTCAAAAGGGGTTGCGCAAATTCCTCCTTTGTGTGACGGTTCCGCCCAATTGGACCGCTCAGGAGTGGGACTTGATGGCGTGGTCTGTTCGTTTTCAGCGCGGCGCGGAACCCAAACAGAAAAACGGCTTCGCCAAACTCTCCGAATCTCAACAAACCGCCGTTCGAACCATGGCAGGCACGCTGCGGCTGGCGCGCGCTCTCCGCAAGTCAGGCGTCGAAAGCACGGTCGGCCTTCGTTCGGAAAAATCGGCCGACGCTATCGTTCTGCGCGTCCCCGGTTTACCCGACACAGCGGAAACTGCGGCCCGCCTCGCCGCCGCGAAACACCTTCTCGAATCCGTTTTGGAGAAGCCGCTGCTCCTCAAAGCTGCCCCGGCGCCCGCAGAGGCTGCCGCGCCCCTCGAAAAAAAACCTGAACCGCCATTAGTCGCCGTCGCTACCGCTTAGCTCGACTCGATTATCCGTGACTATTTCTACTTTCCTGCGCGCCGAAGGAGTTTGGGCGGAGCCAGCCATAGTAATTGGCCGGTTGGTGGCGAGACGCGTTTCAACTCAATCAAGGCTACTCCCGCTTTTTTGAGTGAAGTGAGGTGGTGCTTCGAACCTAGCGCCGTCGCGATCAGGTCATCGAGCTGCGGCGTGTGCCCAAAAATAAAGAGAGTTGAAGCGTGCTTGTCCTTCGCCAGTTCGCGAAAAAAAAGCGTCGGCTCAGCACCTGGGAGCAGTAAATCCGTCCGCCGGATCTTTTGTTTGGGATAGTCCAGCGCGGTCGCGAAAATTTCCGCCGTCTGCGTCGCGCGCACATAAGGACTCGAAAGCAACACATCGGGTGCCTCGCAGAGCGACGCCACAGAAGCAGCCACGCGCCTCGTTTTCTCGATGCCTTCCTCGGTCAGGTACCTCTCGGGATCGGGCGGACATTTGGGATCTTCCCGGTCGATCGCGATGCCATGGCGCACGACATATAAGTCCATCAGCACGTCACCCCTCTTTAGAATTTAAACGATAACCCAACGGTGCTGGAGCGAAACTCACGACTGCTTTCATTAAGAAGCAGCCTGGCGAAAGTACAGTCGCACGTGAAATTCTTTTTCGAACATTTCCGCGCTGCGGTTCGCGTCAAGCAAATCCTCCGCCGCGTCGCCCCGCGCGGTAACTTGCAAGCCCACGGCTCCGCCTTGAAAGGTCGCACGCAACTGCATGACCCGCTGGCGATGCGAATGGTCAAGGGCCTCTGCAATCCTCAGTATGGCGGAGAGCCGCCGCGCGATTCGTTTGTCGCTGTTAGTCAGCGAAGAATAGGCGGTGTGATGTCCCGCGGGCTCCGATTTTCGATTGTGATAGCGCGCCAGTGCCGCAACAATCGCGCGGTCCCGGCCTTCCAGGCCGGGAATATCTCCGTGCAGTACAAGATATTCTCCGTGCTTATGGTGGCCCCGATGGCTGATCATGTGACCGCTGTCGTGCAGGAGCGCGCCGGCCTCGAGCAAAACCCGCGACTGCGCAGGAAGATGATGCACCGGCTGAAGCTGATCGAAAAGGAGAATGCTCAACTCGCGCACGTGCTCGGCGTGGGTTTGATCCTTCTGCAGGCGGCGAGCGTAGGCTCGCGTTCCGACGAGCAATTGCCTTGCGGCAGCGTCGTAACGATGCGGCTCCGTCCGGGAGAACGCCTCGCGGGCAATCTCCTGAAGCAAACCTTCGCGCAATCCAACACCGGGAATCGAGAAATTACGGATGTTGAGGTAGCGCCCCAGCGTCACAAACGTAATCGCCGCGATACCGATCACGTCCGCTCGGTCACGACGGATTCCGTAGCTTTTCATACGCTCACGAAGGTCTCGCTGCAGAAGATCCGGCAGCCGTTCCCGCAGCAGTGAAAGTTCCAAGGTGGGAAGTCCATGGAGACGCGGGCCGGGCGCGAGATTTGCCAAGGTTTCCGCGTTTCCTCCCAGCGCCACGCAAATTTGCTCGCCAAGATTCGGCCGCGAGGGCAGCCGCGATTCCAATAGTGCCCGCACGTATCTGCGCACTTGTTCCGCTTGCATCGGGCGGATCACGCCGGGAATGTTCAGCGTGGTCATGAGCCTCACCGTTCCCACGGGCAATTGCGCGCTCTGCTCGACATTGTGATCGCGGAGAAGGCTGATCTCCAGGCTGCCGCCACCCAAATCGACAATGCATCGGGGCGGCGACTCCGGCCCAAGAGCCGCCAGTACCGCCACGCGGCCGAGTCGCGATTCCTCGGGGGAGCTGATTACCTGGACCGCGATACCTGACCTCTGCTTGATGTGCCGGACAAACGCGTCGCGGTTGCGCGCTTCGCGTGACGCGCTCGTAGCTACAGCCCGATAGCGCGTGACGCCGAATTCCTCCATGATTTCGCGGAAATGGCGGAAGGCCTTGGCGCCCTTCTTAAACAGCTCTTCGCTGAAGCGGTGCCGCAGAAAAACGCCTTCGCCCAGACGCAGTGAGTAGCGTTCATTGACCAGCGGCTCGATATCCAGCGCCGAATAAGCCCGCGCCACGGCAAGGCGCAGAGCATTTGAGCCCGCGTCGATGGCGGCAATGTGGACCGGATCGGACATTTCGGAAATTAGCGCCAGAGATGAGCGAGCGCGGCGGAGGGCGTGTACTTCGTCGCGCGAATTCCCAATTGTTCGCCGATGCGCTGGCGAAGCTGCTTGTTGACGGCGGAAACGCTGGCCTCGCCGTCCAGCTCGATGAACGCGTGCCGCTTGGCCATCAACTCGAATTCGCGCTTGATCATCGTCTGGTAGCGGATGAACGACCAGTACAAGTCATGCGAGAGCGACATGTCGCGCCCTGCTTCCCAGTAACTGATGGCCTGAGCCTTTTTAAATTCGCGCGCGAACGCCGTTTCCGGGCG
>Ga0335083_10001237_pt1 | contig 35731 bp, 36 predicted proteins | sample Lox_Sample_42_FD_206716 | JGI IMG/M metagenome (GOLD analysis project Ga0335083, IMG submission 206716) | Soil microbial communities from Loxahatchee National Wildlife Refuge, Florida, United States - Lox_Sample_4.2 | ecosystem: Environmental > Terrestrial > Soil > Wetlands | place: USA...
TGAATCCACGGAAAGCGACAGCGCCGCCCGGCTGCGATCGGGCGACGCGAGTTTATAGGCCAGCGATCCTGCGAGCAGGATCGCGACGGCGGCGTAGAATGCGATGCGCGGAACATGCTTCATGGTGACTGGCCTCCCCATAGCAAGTGCCGGGAGGATCGGCTCGCGAAGCTGAACGGCGGCTGAAGATGTCCACTTTTATACGTGGCCGCTTCTGGCTGTCACGCTTTGCGGTTACAATGCGGCGCCTGCCCGGAACGCCGGGAGTCCCCCGATCATTCCTCATGCTTCAAAGGACGCCTCCCATGCGCCTCCCCCTCATCGCGCCGGCCGATCTCAGCGACGCCCAGAAGCCGCTCTATGACGACATGAAAAAGGGCATCGCCTCCAACTTCAACGATTTCGTGACGGTCGCCCCGGACGGCGCGCTGATGGGGCCGTGGAATCCCTGGTTGCACCTGCCGCGCGTCGGCGGCGCGGTCTGGGAGCTGACCAAGGCGATGTCGATGGAAGCGACGCTGCCGGACAGCGCGCGACAGGTCGCGATCCTGGTGACCGGCGCGCATTTCGATGCGGCTTATGAGCTTTATGCGCATATCGCCGTGGCGGTGCGCGAGGGGATGAGCGACGTGCGCCTCTCCGAGCTGTGCGCCAACATCAAGCCGGCCGATCTCGATCATGAGGAGAGCGTCGCCTATGACGTCGCCTTCGCGCTGGTGAATGGCGGCGTGCTGCCCGAGCCCTGCTGGCAATTGGCGCTCAAGACTTTTGGGGAGAAGGGCGCGATGGAACTGGTTTATCTGGTCGGGCTTTATTGCCTGGTTTCGATGACCTTGAACGGCTTCAATGTGCCGGTGCCGGGGGCGGGTTAGCCAAAATCCCCTGTCATTCTCGCGAAGGCGGGAATCCATCTCCTGACGCGGCTCCAATGTTCGGGATTCGGAGCTGGATTCCCGCCTTCGCGGGAATGACGAACTTGTTTGTCCACAAAGGATGCTGGCCTATAGCGCTTCCCCATGTCCCCGCTCGCCCTCATCCTCGTTTCCATGCTCGCGATGAGCGGGATCATTGCGGTGCGCTATCTCCTTTCCAGCGGCGGTTTCGCGCTGGCGACGCGGGCGGTGCGGCCGGGGCTCTATGCGGGCCTGCGCCCCCAGATCGGCCGGGAAATCCGCTGGTCGCTGTGGAGCGCCTTCATTTATGGCGCGCCGGCCGGCTTCGTCGCCTGGGGCTGGCAGCATCGCGGATGGACACTTATCTATAACGAAGTCGGTGTTTATCCGCTCTGGTATCTACCAGTATCGGTAGTTCTCTATCTCGCGGCGCACGACACATGGTTCTACTGGACGCACCGGCTCATGCACGTGCCCTGGTGGTTCCGCGTCGCCCATGCCGTCCATCATGACAGCCGCCCCCCGACCGCATGGGCGGCGATGAGCTTTCATCCCTGGGAGGCGTTGACCGGCGCGGTGGTGATTCCAGCGCTGGTGTTCCTGATCCCCATCCATGTCGCGGCGCTGGGCGTCGTGCTCACCATCATGACCGTGATGGGCGTCACCAATCATATGGGCTGGGAGATGTTTCCGCGCTGGCTGGTGCGGGGGCCTGCCGGGGCATGGCTCATCACCGCCACCCATCACCAGCGCCATCATGACCGCTACAAGTGCAATTACGGGCTCTATTTCCGGGTCTGGGATCGGCTCTGCGGCACGGACGATGGCCTTGGCGATTTCACGAAAAGAGGGGCTGCATGAGGAAGCATATTCTGACGGTGGCCGGGCTGGCGCTTGTCGCATCGACCGCCTGGGCGGACGATGCGCCCGGCACGCTCAGCGTCAGGTTCGAGGGGCTGCGCTCGGCCAAGGGCATGATCCGCGCCTGCCTGACCCGCGATCCCAAGCTTCTGGCGCATTGCGAGCAGGACCCGGCCGCACTCAAGGCCAGCGTGGCGGCCGGGCCGGGCGCGCATATGGATTTCGCGGCGGTGCCGCCGGGCGATTATGTGCTCGCCGTCATCCATGACGAGAACAGCAACAACAAGCTCGATACGGCGTTCGGCATTCCGCGGGAGGGGTTCGGCTTTTCGCGCAATCCCGCGATTCACTTCGGTCCGCCCAGCTTTGAAGCAGCGAAGTTTCACATCGGGACCGGCGCGACCGAGCTGACGGTGAAGATGAAGTATTTTCTGTAGGAAAATCGGTTACCCGAAACCATACTATAGTATTGAAATAAAAAGAAATAATTTGACGTTATTCGTCCGAGGAGATATGCTTGCTTCCTACCCCCAATTGGAGCGAGGCCATGGATTGGCAGCTGTCCGGTCGGAGCAAGGCAGGCGGACTGATTTGGGAGCTTCATCCCTCACAAGCAGCAGCGGCCGCCCGCAAAACCACCTTGGAACGTGATGGAGCGCGCGTGGTGATATCGCCGTATCATCCAGTTCAGCCTGTTGTGATTTCAACTTAGCCTTAAAGCCCCATCTCGCTCAGTCCCGGATGGTCGTCCGGGCGCCGCCCCAGCGGCCAGCGGAACTTGCGCTCGGCCTCGCTGATCGCATGCTCGTTGATGCTGGCGATGCGGATTTCCATGAGCCCCTCGGCGTCGAACTGCCAGTTCTCATTGCCATAGGCGCGGTACCAGTTGCCGCTGTCGTCATGATATTCATAGGCGAAGCGCACGGCGATGCGGTTGCCCTGATGCGCCCAGACTTCCTTGACCAGCCGATAGTCCAGTTCGCGCGCCCATTTGCGCGTCAGGAACGCCTCGATCCCGGCGCGGCCGTTGATGAACTCCGCGCGGTTCCGCCAGCGGCTTTCCGGCGTGTAGGCGAGCGCGACACGAGCCGGGTCGCGGCTGTTCCATGCGTCCTCTGCCATCCGCGCTTTTTGCGCGGCGGTCTCGTCGGTGAAGGGTGGCAGCGGCGGGCGGGACATGGACTCTCCTCAATTTGGCGCTCTGCAAAAAGTCGTTTCCTCGCCCCTTTCAAGGGGAGAGGATAAGGAGCCTTATCGCCGACAGGCGATTAGGCGGAGTTGGAGAGGGGATGCAAGCGGCACGCCTTCCCTTCTCCAAGCTCCGCTAGCCTCCTCGCGTCGGCAAGCTGCGCTATCCTCTCCCCCTGAAGGGTGCGAGGAAGGACCGGATCAGTCCGATCCATCCTCATAACGGAAGTCGATGAGATAGACATGGTCGCCCGCGCCATGTCGCGCCACGCCGAGCAGCTCCTCGACATCCTCGAAGCCCGAGCGGCGGGCCAGCTCCGGCGTGATGTCGGACAGCGCGATTTCGCGGATCGCCTCGACGACGACATGGCCGCCGCCAATGCCGGGTGCTTCGACCGGATAGCGCCCGCCGACCTTCACATGCGGATATTTCCAGATCCGCACCGTGCAGTCGATCTCGCCCGAGACGATGCGCGGGCGCAGGCGTCTGGTGAACATCATAGCTTGAACATCATCGCGCCGCTCCCCGGATCAGGCGGCGACGCCGCAGCTCATTTCTGGCCCTGCGCGGCCTGCTGGTCCTGCTTGTCCATGCGCGCGCGGGCGTCCGCTTGCGCCTTTTCGTCGGACGCCTTGCTGGCTTCGTCGGCCTTTACTGCGGCCTCGATCTTCTCGGAATCGGCGTCCACCTTGCTCATCCGTTCGGCCCGCGCCTTTTCGATGGCGGCGGTCCAGGTCGCTTCGCCGAGCGTCGTCTTGCGCTCTTCCCTGGCTGCCTGCGCCAGCTTCTGGAAGCAGCCGGTCCAGCCGCCCGCGCCGGCGGGGGAGCAGCTGTCGATACCGCTTGCGCCGACGGTCTCGAGGCTGCGGGCGCGATTCACCCAGCTCTGGTTCTGCGGCGCATAGGGATCGTCGCGCAGCTCCTTGGGGATGCGGTAGCGGTCATTATTCGGCAGGCGCGCGCAGACCACGATCTCGTCCGAGGCACTGGGGGGGCAGGGGTCGTCGCCATAGACGAAGACCTGCTTCACCTTGGTGGTGTCGATCGGGCCGTTCTCGCCGACCGGATTGGGACCGTCGCGGCCAGGCTGGGCCATAGCGGGCGCCGACAGCGCCGCAGCGCTCAGGGCGAGGAGGGGGAGAAGGCTGCGCATGATCGGATCGGTCCTCTTCATATTTTTTCGGATAAAGCAATCGCGGCTCGGCAGCCCATACGTATGAATCCGGACAGCAGCGGATAGGCCGGGGCCTTTTCGGCGCCGGACTTGATCGCCGCCTCGCGATGCTCGACCTCCTCCGCCTGGAAATCGGCAATGGCCCCGGAGAGTTCCGGATCGTCGCCGCCTAGGCTCTCGAGCTGGCGGGCATAATGGGCGTCGATCTCGGTCTCGATGGCTGCGGTGCAGGCCATCGCCGCCTCGGGACCGAGCAGGGCCGTCCCCGCGCCGAGCGCGAAGCCGGCGACATGCCAGAGCGGCTGGAGCAGCGTCGGCCGCACGCCGCGGCGCGCCACCATCGCGTCGAAATGGGCGCGGTGGCGCTCTTCCTGCGCCGCCATGCGCGCGATCTCGCGGCTCATCGGGTGGCGGTCGCCGAGTATGGCGAGCTGGCCGGCATAGATGCGCACCGCGCCATATTCGCCGGCCTGGTCGACGCGCAGCATCGCCGCCCGGTCGGCGGCGCGCTGTCCAGGACGTGGATGAGCTTTGGGCGCGGTCATGCCTTGCTCCAGCGGCGCAGGAGCAGGAGGATGAACGCCGCGCCGAGCAGCGAGAAGATCGCGTTGAAGCCGGCAAGCGAGATGCCGAACAGCGTCCACTGCGGCACGTCGCAGCGGATCAGCGGCGATTTCATGATCGCCTCGAGCATGTCGGCGCCCGGCTTGATCTCGGCGGTGCAGGCGGTGAGGCCCTGCCACCAGTGATATTCGACGCCGGCATGATAGACGCCGATGCCCCCGCTGGTCGCGATCGCCAGCGCGGCGAGCACGGTGAAGGTGGCGCTGGCGAGCGGATTGCGGCGCAGCAGGATGGCGATGAGCGCGGCGCCCGCCGCTGCGAAATGGGGGTAACGCTGCCACCAGCACATCTCGCACGGGACGAGGCCGCCGAAAAGCTGCGAGCCATAGGCGCCGCCGAGCAATGCGAGCGGCAGCAGGATCGCGACGAGTCGTGCCCGCGAGAGAAATCTGTCCTGTCCGGGCACGCCTATTTCCGCTTCACCGCCGACTTGCTGTCCGCCGCCGCGACCTTGACGGGCAGCGCGCCCGGGCCGGCGCCGAGCCGCGCCATGGTGTCGAGCGCATAGCGCATCTGATAGTCCTCGATGCCGTCCTTCTTGAGCTCCTCGGCGGTCTTGATGAAGCGCGGATCGGTCTTCTCGTCCTTGACCAGGTCCTTGCGGTCGACCTTCACCTCATTGATGAGGTGGCGCTTGAGGTCGGTCTCGCGGAACTTCGGCTTCTTGGCATAGTCCGGATCGGAGAGCTGCGGCACGGCGACGTCCGGCTCGATGCCGCCCTCCTGGATCGAGCGGCCCGAGGGCGTGTAGTAGCGTGCGGTGGTGAGCTTCAATGCGCTGTGATCGCTGAGCTGCTGCCAGGTCTGCACGCTGCCCTTGCCGAAGCTGCGCTCGCCCATGATGACCGCGCGGTGCTGATCCTGCAATGCGCCGGCGACGATCTCGGACGCCGAGGCCGAGCCCGCGTCGATCAGCACGATGATCGGCAGGCCGTCCGCCATGTCGCCCTTGTTCGCCACGAACACCGCATTGTCATAGGGGAAGCGGCCGCGCTGCGACACGATGGTGCCGGAATCGAGGAAAGTGTCGGCGATGGTCACCGCCTCGTTGAGATTGCCGCCCGGATCGGACCGCAGGTCGATGATATAGCCGATCGGGTCATGGCCGAGCGCGGTCTTGATGCCGCGAATGGCGGTGCGCACGTCCTTGCCGGCATCGGTCGAGAATTCATTGATGTCGATGACGCCGATACCTTCCTTGACCTCCCATTTGACGGGCTTGAGGTCGATGACGGCGCGGGTGACGGTGATCTGGAGCGGCTCGTCATAGCCTTCGCGCGCGACGGTCAGCTTGACCTTGGTGCCCGGCTCGCCGCGCAGGCCGGCCACGGCTTCGTCGACGGAGCTGCCATAGACGACCTTGTCGTCGATATGGGTGATATAATCGCCGGGCTTGAGGCCGGCCTTGTCGGCGGGGCTGCCCTCGGTCGGTGCGACGATCTTGAGGAAGCCGTCGTCCATCACCACCGAGGCGCCGATGCCGGGATAGTTGCCGTCGATGCGGATCTTGAAATTGTCGAATTCCGAGCCGTCCATATAGCTGCTGTGCGGATCGAGACTGGCGAGCATGCCGTCGATCGCGCCCTTGATCAGCGCCTTGTCGTCGGTCTTGTCGACATAGCCCGAGCGCACGCGCTGGAAGACGGTGAGAAACAGCGTCAGCTGCTTGTCGATCTCGGTCTGGTCCTCGGTCACAGCGGCGGTCGAGGAGGGAATGGCCGTCAGCACGAGCAGACCGACGGCGGCCTGGAGCATGAAGCGGTTTTTGCGGCTCAGCATGGATTTGGCCTCGATGGGATGTTTGCCGTCATTCTATAGGGATGAACGGGCGCGGTGGCTAGCGTGACGGCTGTTTGCATGGGGGCAGATTGCGGCAGGGTGAATGGCGCCCTATCGTATGGCAATACTCCACAAATGCCGAATAGCGACGTTAGGTTGAGCGATGCATTTCATTGATGAGGAAAACTATCGGGAGGCCGAGGACGCCATCAGAGATATTCTGATGTTCTACGTTGAGCTAGCCGCTGGCTCTGCCGGCTTTGGACATAATGCCGATGTTTATATCCGATTTAATCCGATGAAGTTCATCGATGTCGAGAACGCGGACGTAAACCACCATTACGTGGATATTGATTTGTTGCGGACGGGTTCAGCTGTCGCGCTCGTATGCGCATTCTATAATATGTGGCTTGAAGATCAGGATTTGCAGGACAGTCCTTTTTCCAAGAGCTGCCAGGCTGCGATTGATGCGGGAAGGTTTCGCGCGTTTCCGGATATTGAAGAGGTATTGGTAGGAGCGCTGGGCCGCAATTTTATACCGATAGATGATCCGTGGTTCGACGCAGCAGTTGCACCGATCTATCGGAAATACGTGCTTGGCTTCTTCGGCCGCCTAGCCTCCCTGGATCGGGCCGCATCCGATCAGGAAGTTCGTCCGCTCTTGACCCCTGGCATGTGAACGACATCGTCAACGCAGTGCCGAAACGATGTCGACCGGCCCGGCGCCGTTGCGCAGCTCCAGCACGATCTGGGGACGGCCCTCACTGGGCGCATTGCCGACGGGATCGCCGGCGCGCAACTCGTCGCCGACCGAGGCGGTGAGGCCGCCGAGATTGGCGATGAGGCTGGTCCAGCCGCCGCCATGCTCGATGATGAGAATGTTGCCATAGCCCCGGAACGGCCCGGCAAAGGCGACGCGGCCGGCGGCGGGCGCAACGATCGTGGCGGATGGCGTGGTGATAATGGTGAGACCGCGCGAGCGCATGCCGGCGGCCGAGACCTCGCCGAAGCCGGTGGCGATATCGCCGATGACGGGCAGGCGATAGCCCTGCGGACGTCCCGCCGCCTGGGCGGGCGCATCGGCTGCGACAGGCAGAGCGGCATTGCCGGGCATCGCGGGGCGCGGCGTGGGTCCCGGCAGAAGCAGCAGCGCCTCGCGCACCGTGCCCGCTTCCTTGATGCGGCCCATCAGATCGCCGATGTCGCGGGCCTGCTCGCCCATGGCCAGCGCCCGCTCGCTCTCGGCGCTGGCGATGTCGTGAAACTGACGGGCGGCGACACGAAGGCGCTGTTCGAGCGCGGCGAGGGTCTTGCGCTGTTCGCCAAGATCGGCCTGCGTCTTGCGCTGCACGGCGGCGGCCTGCTCCTCGCTGCGGCGGAGCGCTGCGCTGCGGGCGAGGTCGGCGCGCAGGTCCTGCGTTCGCGCCAGCACCACCGGCAGCATCTGCGCCAGCACGATACGGCGATGGACGGCATCGGACACCGGCCCTGGCTCAAGCAGGGCGAGGACGGGCGAGCGGCGCGCGAGCTGCTGGAGCGCGGCGGTCAGGCGGGCGATCGGCGCCTGGCGCAAGGCGAGGCTGTGCGCCTGCTCGCGCTGCTGTGCCGCGATGATAGCGATGCGGACCTCGCCGGCACGCAGCTCGGCCTCGGATTGCTGGATGCGCGCGGCGAGGATCGCCGCCTGGTCGCGGGTACGGTCGGCAGCAGCACTGGCCAGCGTCGCGCGGGATTCGAGCTCCTGGCTGCGGCTGCGGGCCTGATCGGCCAAGGCGTTGGCGCGGGCGAGGGCGGCCTGCTGCTGGGCGAGGCCGGGGGTTTGGGCGGGAAGGGGGGCGGCTAAAAGCAATATCGCCAGAAACACCCAACTCGTTCGTGTCGAGCGCAGTCGAGACACGTTGAGCGCCGCGGTTCTCGACTTCGCTCGAACCGAACGGTGAATGGTGTTCGGATATGCCCCCATCCCCTCATCCTTCGCGATGATAGGGATGATTGGCAAGGATGCTCGTTGCGCGCCAGAGCTGCTCGGCGAGCATCGCGCGGGCCATCATATGTGGCCAGGTCATTTTGCCGAAGGCGATCCGCAAAGTGGCGGCGGCGCGTTCCTCATCGGTGAAGCCGTCCGCCGCGCCAATGAGGAAGCGGCACTCGCGCATGCCATCGTCGCGCCAGCGGCCGAGGCGCTCGGCAAAGGCCATGGAGGTGAGCTGTTCGCCGCCCTCGTCGAGCATGATGGAAATGGAAGGTGAAAGAGAGGCTGGCGGCGGCTTGCCGCCGTTGTCCGGCAGTTCGGTGATCTTCGTCGGCCAGGTCACGCGCTTCAGATAGCGCTCGACCAGTTCCGCCTCGCTCGAGCGCCCGATGCGCCCGCGCGCCACGATATGCAGTAGCATGAAGACCGTCCTCCTGGGCTAGTCGAGCGCCAGGTTCGCGGCCGTCAGGCTTCGCCGGCTATAGCCGTGTCCACGAAACCCCACATGCGCTCCAGATTGTAGAAGCTGCGCACTTCGGGGCGGAAAATGTGGACGATCACGTCGCCGGCGTCGATCAGCACCCAGTCGGCCACGGGGAGCCCCTCGATCCGCGAGTTGCGGCCGAGCTCGGACTTGATCCGTTCGGCCAGCTTCTGCGCGATCGCGGTCACCTGACGCGAGGAGCGGCCCGACGCGATCACGATATGATCGGCCACGCTGCTCTTGCCGGCGAGCGGAATGCTGACAATCTCCTGCGCCTGATCGTCGTCGAGCGACTTGAGCACAAGGCCCAGAAGCTCGTCGGCGCTGTCATCGGACGCAAGCGGCGGCACGCCCCGGTCGTTGGCGACGGGACGGGCGACAGGACTGGATATCATGGTTTGCAATATCACTCCTTCATGAGGTGATGAGGCGGCCGGTCACGTCGTCGCGCGGCGTGGCATGTGCATGGATCCGGTGCCAATTGGGGGCCTTCTGCCGCAGCAGGGTGGCCGATCGTGGATCAGGGCGAAAGCGCAGCAGCACGAGCGCCGGCAGTCTCCAGTTCGTCCAGCTCTTGCGCTGGTTCACGGGCCGGACGAAACGCCGGAACCAGGCCATGGCAGTGGAGCCATAGGCAGCCTTGTTATAGCCCGGACGCGCGATCACGGCAATGGCCATGGTCCGCGCGATATCCTGCCAGTTCCGCCACTGGTCGAATTGCGCCAGATTGTCCGCACCCATCAGCCAGATGAAGGTCAATCGCGGGTAGCGGCGCGTGAGGGCGGCGAGGGTATCGTCGGTATAGCGGGTGCCCAGTTCCATCTCGATCGCCGAGACCCGGATCGGCGCGCGACGGGCGAGCGACTTGGCGCTCATGACGCGGGCGGTGAGCGGCGCCATGCCCGCCTGGGCCTTGAGCGGATTGCCCGGCGAGACCAGCCACCAGACCTCGTCTAGCCCGAGCGCTTCCATGGCGTCGAGCGAGATGGCGAGATGACCGCCATGGGCCGGATTGAACGATCCGCCGAGCAGGCCGATCTTGCGGGGCGCGTGCTTCACGGCGCGGCCTGCCGGAGACGAGGGGCAAAACGCAGCAGCCCATAGCCGGCGATAGCCGAGACGAGCGAGCCTGCGAGAATGCCGACCTTGGCCTGCTCGCCAAGCTCCGGCGTGCCGGGGAAGGCAAGGCCGCCGATGAACAGGCTCATGGTGAAGCCGATGCCGCAGAGCAGGGCGAGGCCATAGAGCTGTGGCCAGCTGGCGCCCTCCGGCAGGCTGGCGAAGCGGAACTTCGCGCTCGCCAGCATCGCCCCGAAAATGCCGATCTGCTTGCCGAGAAACAGGCCGAGCGCGACGGCGGCGGGGAGCGTCGCGGCGAGCTGGCGGATCGGATCGCCCTGCAGTGCCACACCGGCATTGGCGAAGCCGAACAGCGGCACGATGACATAGGCGCTCCACGGATGCAGGGCACTCTCCAGCCGGTGCAGCGGGCTCGCCTTCTCGTCCGAGCGGATCGGGATCGCGAGCGCCGCGAGCACGCCGGCAATGGTGGCGTGGACGCCTGAAAGCATCACCGCGTACCAGAGCAGCGGAGCGAGCAACAGATAAGGCCAGAGCGCTGTCACGCCCATCCGGCCCAGCAACAGCATGACGCCGACGATGGCGGCCGCTGCGAGCAATGCCGCGACGTTGAGGCTCGCCGTATAGACCAGCGCAATGATCGCGACCGCGCCCATGTCGTCGACGATGGCGATGGTGGTGAGCAGCAGCTTGAGCGAGAGCGGGATACGGTCGCCGAGCAGGGCCAGCACGCCGAGCGCGAAGGCGATGTCGGTCGCGGCGGGGATCGCCCAGCCATGCCCAAGGCCCGGTTGGCCCCGGGCGACGGCGAGATAGACGAGCGCGGGCGCGATCATCCCGGCAGTGGCGGCGAACACCGGCAGTCGCCGCTGGTCCCAGCTCGAGAGATCGCCTTCGAGCCATTCCCGCTTGATCTCGAGCCCAACCACGAAAAAGAAAATCGCCATCAGACCGTCGTTGATCCACAGATGCGGAGTCATTTCGCCGAGCCTAGCCGAGAGCGTGTGGCCGAGCGGCATGTCGAGCGCATGATGGTAGAGCGCGGCACTGTCGGGCGAGACATTGACCAGCAGGATCGCCAGCGCCGACGCGAGAATGAGCAGAGCGCCGCCACCCGCCTCGCTGGCGAGGAAAGCAAGCAAAGCCGCCTGCGGCGGCTGCGGGGCCGGTGTTTGTGCCATGGCCTCGCCCTCGCTAGAGAAGCGCTGCCATGCGGTCAAACGGAAGCGGGCGGGAGGAAGGCGCGATGAACTATGCCGACTATGCCGATGCGTTCAGCAGCGCCGATCTCGAGCGGGCCGGGCGCTACTATACCGACGACTGCACGCTGTTCCTGCCGTCCGCGCCGCCGATGAAGGGGCGCGACGCGATCCTCGCTTTCTACGGCGCGATGTTCCGGCGCGTCCGCGAGCATCTGACCATCCACCGCTTCGATGAGGATGCGGACGGCATCACCGTCGACTGCACCAGCACCTTCACGGCGATTGCCGATGCACCGGATTTCGTCGTCAAGCCGCTCAACGCGGGCGAGAGCACGTCGACCCATGTCATCGTGCGCTACACGCTGCGAGACGGGCGCTTCTGCCGGATCGAGGTGACTAGAGCGCCAGGGTGAGCTGCTTCACCGGCCGCTCCTCGTCTTCTTCCTCTTCCTCGCCGACGAGATTGGAGAGACCCAGGCCGAGCAACCGCGCGCCGATGGGCAGCGGCAGCTCCGCGCGCAGCAGATCGACGCCGATGGCGAGGACGGCTTTCGCACTGGCAGGCGGCGCGGGCAGGGTGCGCGAACGGGTCATGATGCGAAAGTCGCCGAGCTTGATCTTAAGCGTCACCGTCTTGCCGATGGCATGGGCGCTCTCGACCCGGTCCCAGAGCCGGTCGCCGATCTTCGTCAGCTCGGCGATCAGCTCCTCCGCCGCGCCGATGTCGCGGAAGAATGTGTCCTCGACGCTGATTGACTTGCGCGCCTCGCGGTCCCGCACCGGGCGCTCATCGATGCCGCGCGCGGCGCCATAATAGAAGCTCGCCGCCTTGCCGAAATGGCGTTGCAGCGCTTCGAGCGTCCAGGCTTTCAGGTCCTCGCCGCTGTGGATGCCGAGGGACGTCATGCGCCGCGCCGTTACCGGGCCGATGCCGTGGATGCGCGCGACCGGCATCGCCGCCATGAAGGTTTCAGCCTCGGCGGGCCTCACCACGCACAGGCCATCGGGCTTGTTCTGGTCCGAGGCAAGCTTGGCGATCAGCTTGTTGCAGGAGACCCCGGCAGAGGCGGTGAGGTCGGTCTCCTCGCGGATCAGACGGCGGATTTCCTGCGCGATATAGGTCGCCGAGACGATGCCGAGCTTGTTGCTCGTGACGTCGAGATAGGCCTCGTCGAGCGAGAGCGGCTGGATGATGTCGGTGAAGCGCTCGAAGATGGCGCGGACCTGCTGGCTGACGGCGCGATAGGCGTCGAAGCGGGCGGGCACGAAGATGAGCTCCGGGCAGAGCCGCCGTGCCTGTCCGCCAGGCATGGCCGAGCGCACCCCGAACTTGCGCGCCTCATAGCTCGCCGCCGCGACGACGCCGCGCGGGCCGCCACCGCCGACCGCGAGCGGCTTGCCCCGGAGGTCCGGATTGTCGCGCTGCTCGACCGACGCATAGAAGGCGTCCATGTCGATATGGATGATCTTGCGGTGCTGCCCCAGCGCATCGGCCATGGGCTGGCATTATAGCAGCGGCGGGACCGAACGGAAGGGGAACGGCGGGCTTCTGTGCCGTGCTTTCGGTTCAGCGGCCGTTGCCGCCCTGATCGCCGCCGCCCGGACCGCGATCGCCATGATGATGGTGCGGCGGACGGGTGCTGCCGGGCCGGTTGTCATGGCATGCAGCCAGCGAGGTGGTGACGATCAGCACGGCTGAGGCGGCGGATATCCAGTTGCGTTTCATGGGGGGCCTCCTTGGGACCGGGCAAGGAACCGGCGGTTCCTGACCGGGAATGAACGTTCGGGGCCTCGAAAAGTGCCCTCAGTTCTTTCCCAGCTTCAGTCCCTTGAGCGCCGCGAACGGCCCCGCATCCTCCTCGCTCAGCACGCCGAGCTTGCGCAGTGTCGCGTCCGCATCGGGCGCGCGGGGATAGGGATCGAGATTGAGCGCGAGGCTCTGCGCGACCGTCTCGCCCATGTCGATACGCTCGCCCTCGAGTTGCAGCAGGTCGCAATCCTCATCGCTGAGCTCGATCTCCTCGGCTTCGGGCGAATCGAGATCGCGCACGAAGCGGACGGAGAAGGGCGCCTCGATATGGGCGGGCACAGGCTCGCCGGTCGCGACGCAGGACTGCTCGACATCGGCGATGAGCGTGCCGGTCACCAGCCAGCTTTTCGCTTCCGGGATCACATGCAGCCGCGCTTCCAGCCGGCCGAGCGCGATCAGGCCGAAGCGCCGCGCCAGCGCCTTGCGCTCGGCTTCGTCGGCTTCGATCGTGCGCTCGCGCGTCCCGTCGCCGATCTCGTTCAGCCGGATCACACGGGAAAATTCGGGCGCGGGTGCGCTCATGCGCCAAGCCGGCCCGCGAGCAGCGCGTCGGCGGACAGTGCCTCCAGTGTCGCGGCGAGCGTACGCAATCCGGCCTCGACATGGGCCAGCGCCGCCGGCTCGGGGGCCTCGCCGCGAAAGATGTTGCGGCCGATCGCGTCGCCCAGCCTCGCCTCGCCGGACAGCCCGTCCCGATAGGCGGAAAGCCGGCCGCCGAGCGCGCTCATCATCTTGCCGATCTGCTTGCCGACGACGAGATCGCCGAAGCCGATCTGGCGAATCTGGCCGTCCATATCCTCGACGAAAATCTCGGTGAGGCGCGCGCTCTCGCCCTGCAGGTCCAGCGCTTCCATGCGCAGCAGGACGAGGCTCAGGACCGCGACCACCATGTCGAAGCGGCCGTCGATCGTGTCGGGTACGGCGCCGGCCTCATACCAGTGCGGCTCGCGCGCCCTGGCGACGATTGCGGCATAGAGCGGACGCAGCGGCGCGCGCCCGGTGTTTTTGGCATCCCCGCGATTGAAGAGGGAAGCAAGCAGGCTCATCGGGCGTTCAGCTTTCGGTGCGCAGAATATGGATTCGGTGCCGCGCCGCCCCGTCCCGATCCTGTGAATGGAGGCTTGCGGCAGAACTTGCATATTGATTGCTATGGCTGGCAATGCAATGGGCGTTGGGACATGGCCTTCGGCCAATGGATATGTCGGCCGACGGGCCGTGAGTGAAGGACAGACTGTGCGGGATATGAGGATGGCTCGACTGGGCGCTCGGTCGATAATTGTCGCGGGCGGCGCGCTGCTCCTCATGATGACCGGCGGCTGCTCGCGGATTCGCGAACGGCAGGGCTTCCTCATCGAGCCAGCCATCGTGAATTCGGTCCTCGCCGGCGTCGACAACAAGCAATCGGTCGAAGGCTCGATGGGCCGACCCACGTTCGTGTCGCAGTTCGGCCCGGAGCGCTGGTACTATGTGTCGCGTGCGACCAGGCAGCTCGCCTTCTCCAATCCCCGGCCCGACGGTGAGATCGTATATGTGATCGAGTTCGACAAGGCCGGCAACGTCGCCAAGGTCAGCAGTGATTTTACGCTGAACAAGGTCGCCAGCATCAACCCGGCGGGCGACAAGACGCCGACGCTGGGCCGCAAGCGCAGCATCTTCAACGATATTTTCGGCAATATCGGTGCGGTCGGTGCTGCCGGCCTCGGCGACGACGAAGGTCCCGGCGGCGGTGGTGGCCCGAATGGCGGCGGCAGGGCGCCGGGACCGAACGGCAGCTGACGAGTCCGTCGGCGTCTAGCTCGGGCAGGCGGCCGTCATGTCCGCGACGGTGCCCAGCCGGACCTGCGCCAGCGCGAATTCCGCCGACCCTTCGATCGCGAGGCTGAACGGCGCCGTGACATGGCCCGAATCCTGCGGGCTCATCGCGAAGCAGCGCAGCGGTATGCCCAGCTTGACCCATTTGCCGACCGGAATCGTGGCGATGGCCGGCAGCGGGATGGGCTTGCCGCAGGCTGTGCCGCACGTGACGCGCGCGGTCCAGGCGCCGCCAGGCACCGTATCGAGCTTCACCGTCATCACGACCATGGTTCCGCCGAATGCGTCGCGGCGCAGGTCCTGCGGCTGGTCGGCGACAAGCTCGAGCGTCGCGGGCGCCTTGCCGGCCTTGAGCGAAACATGCCTGGCGCCGGGCTCAAGCTCGTCCCTTGCGTCGCGGATGCGCAGCCGGCCGGATGGCGCCGCGGTCTTGAACGACCAGCCGGCAATGGCCGTGCCCTGCCCGGTCAGCAGCGCCGGCGCGCCGATCGGCGGCATGCCGGCATCCTCGCTGAGCGGCGTCCATGGACGCGGCCCTTGTGCGAGCGTCAGGCCATAGCCGAAGCCGAACTGCGCCGGCGCGCCGGGCCTGGCGCTGGCCGGCCAGGCCATGGGCAGGCGGCCCTGGAAGTCCGCGCCGCCCTTGGCGAACAGCATGTCCGCGACGCCCTCGCCCTCGGACCCGGGTAGCCAGGCTTCGACGAAGGCGTTCGACGCATTCATCTCGGCATTCACGAACAGCGGCCGGCCGGACAGCATCACCGCGACCACGGGAATGCCGCGCTCACGCAGCCGCTTCATCACCGCGAGCGGTCCCTGGAGTTCGGTGCGCAGCTGCAGCGAGGCCAGGTCGCCCAGTCCTTCGGCGGTGGGCGTCTCGCCGAAGACGATGATCGCGGCATCCGGCTTCGTTTTATAGTCCCCGAGCGGCGCCAGTTCGGCGGTGCCGCCCGCCGCGCCGACCGCATCGGCTATGCCTTTCCAGATCGTCGTCGCGCCGGGAAAATCCTCGGTCGGAACGCCGGTTCCCTGCCAGCTGATCGTCCATCCGCCGGACTGACGCGCGACATCGTCGGCGGCGTCACCCGCGACGAGGATATGCGCGCCTGCCTTCAGGGGCAGCACGCCGTCATTCTTGAGCAGAACGAGCGATTTGCGCACCGCCTCGCGGGCAATGGCACGATGTTCGGGCGATCCGAGCATATCGAACTGGCCACCAAGTTGCCGCGCCGAGGGCTTGCCGGCCTCGAACAGGCCCATGCGCATCTTCATGCGCAGCACCCGCGCAACCGCATCGTCGAGTCGCGCCATCGGAATGCTGCCCTCCGTCACCTGCGCCTGGATGTTGGCGTAGAGCTGCTTCCAGCCGTCGGGGATCATGTACATGTCGTTGCCGGCATTGAGTGCCTGCGGGCAGTTGGAAGGGGTGCAGCCCTTGATCTGGGCGTGACCGTTCCAGTCGGTGACGATCAGGCCGGCAAAGCCCATGCGGTCCTTGAGCACATCGGTGAGCAGGCTCCTGTTGCCGGTCATCTTGGTGCCGTTCCAGCTCGAATAGCTGACCATGACCGACGAGACGCCCGCCTCGATCGCAGCGGCATAGGGTGTGCCGAAGGCCCAGCGCAGCGTGCTTTCGTCGACTCGGGTGTCGCCCTGGTCATGACCATCGAACGTGCCGCCGTCGCCCAGATAATGCTTGGCGGTGGCGGCGACACGGCCGCGGGCGAGAATGGGGGTGGCGGAGGGATCGCCCTGCAGCCCGCGGATCATGTGCTGCGCCATGGTGGCGACAAGCGCGGGATCGGAGCTGAAGCCCTCATAGGCGCGGCCCCAGCGATAGTCCTGCGGCACGGCGATGGTGGGCGCAAAGGTCCAGTCCTGTCCGGTCACGCGGACTTCCTGCGCGACAACCGCGCCGATCCGCTCCATCAGTTCGGCGTCGCGGGTGGCGCCGAGGCCGACATTGTGCGGGAAAAGCGTCGCGCCGATGATGTTGTTCTGGCCGTGGACGGCATCGATGCCCCACATCACGGGGATGGCGGGGCAGCCGTCGGTCGGCTTCATCGATGCGTCGTAAAATTGGTCGGCCAGCGCGAGCCATTGGGGCGGCGGCGCGAAATCGTCGCCATGCGGGCCGGAGCCGCCGCCGTTCAGCACGGAGCCGAGATGATAGGTGGCGACCTCTTCAGGCGTCACCTTCAGGATGTCGGCCTGGATGACCTGCCCCGCCTTGCAGGCCAGGCTCATCTGCGAAATGAGCTGCTGCACCCGCGCTTCCTGCGCGGGCGTCAGCGTCTCGGGCCAGGCGATCTGCGGCCAGAGTTCGGGATGGGCAGCGCTTTCGGGCGGGACCGGCGCGAGCTTCGGCTGGGCCGACGCCGCACCGGCAAGCGCCAGCGCGGCAAGCGCAAATGTTCCGGACCGGATCCCCATCGGCAGCTCTCCCTTGTCCCGGCCGTCTCGTGGCGGCGAGTCAGGGAGAGCTACAGGCAGTGCCTGCCCGGCGGCAAGGCCTTAGCGCGAGCGGCCCGCCGGGCTGCGGCGCTGGCCCTGGCCTTGCGGACGGCCCTGATGACCGCCATGGCCGGGCCGGCTGCCTTCAGCGCGGGGACCGCCCTCGAAGCGGCGGCCGCCGTCATTGCGGTGACCGCGCTCGGGGCGCTGACCATTCTCGGCGCGCGGGCCGCGCTCGGGGCGCTGGCCCTGCTCGGTGCGCGAGCCACGCTCGAAACGGCGCTCGCCATCGGGACGACGTTCGCCTTCCGGCCGGCGATTCTCGCCACGATAGCCACGCTGCTCCTGCTGCCCCTGATCTCGACGCTGGCCATGCTCGCCGCGCTGGGCGTGCTCGGGACGGCGTTCGCCTTCGAAGCGGCGTCCGCCTTCGGTGCGCTGGCCACGATCCGCGCGCAGACCATGTTCTGGGCGCTGACCGCGCTCGGGGCGACCGGTGCGATCCTGCCCCGGCGCCCGGCGATTATCCTCGCCGCGCGTGCCGAACGGGCGGGGCTCATGGACCTTGCGCTGCGGGCGGCCTTCGTTACGGGCCTCGTTGCGGCCTTGCTCGCGGCTGGTGCGGACGTCACGCTCAAGCTGGCCGAGCGGATCATAGCCGCCCGTCTCGCGGCGCGGATGACGCGCCTCATGACGGCTCTCCTCGCGGACCGGACGCTCGCGGCGCTGCGGACGACGCTCGCCCTCGCTGCGCTCATTGCGGCGATGCGGACGATGGCGGCTCTCGCCCTCGTCCATGGCGACCTGCACCTGCTTGCGCGATGGCAGCGGCAGGCGCGCCGCTTCCTTGGCGAAATCGGCGGGGAGCGGCATAGGGTCGAGCTTGACGCGGGTGAGCCGCTCGATGTCGCGCAGATAGGCTTTCTCGTCGGGCGCGACGAAGCTCATCGCGATGCCGTCGGCGCCGTTGCGCGCGGTGCGCCCGATGCGGTGGACATATTGCTCGGCGACATTGGGCAGCTCGTAGTTGAACACGTGGCTGACGCCCGGAATGTCGATCCCGCGCGCGGCGATGTCGGTCGCGACCAGCACGCGGATGTCGCCGGTGCGGAAGCCCTTGATCGCGGCGGTGCGCTGGCCCTGGCTCTTGTTGCCATGGATGGCGGCGGCCTCGATGCCGGCGGTGACCAGATGCTTCACCACCCGGTCGGCGCCATGCTTGGTGCGGGTGAAGACCAGCGCGCGGTCGATGCTGCCGTCGGCGAGGCCGGCGCGCAACCTGATGCTGAGCAATGCCTGCTTTTCGGACTGGTTGAGGAAAGTCGCATATTGCTCGACACGCTCGGCGGTCGTCGCCTGCGGCGTCACCTCGACGCGGACCGGATCGTTGACGAACTGCTGGCCGAGCTCGGCCATGGCCTGCGGCATGGTGGCCGAGAAGAACAGGCTCTGGCGGTCGTCGGGCAGCAGCTTGGCGATGCGCTTCAGCGGCGCGATGAAGCCCAGGTCCATCATCTGGTCGGCTTCGTCGAGCACGAAAATCTCGACATGGCGCAGGGTCAGCGCGCGCTGGTCGATGAGGTCGAGCAGGCGGCCGGGCGTCGCGACGAGGATGTCGCAGCCGGGCACGAGTGCGCGCGCCTGCTTGCCGACGGGCACGCCGCCGAACACGCACTGGACGCTGAGCGCCAGATATTTGGCATAGGCGCGCATGTTCTCGGCGATCTGGGCGGCGAGTTCGCGCGTCGGCGAGAGCACCAGCATGCGGCAGGCGGCGGGCTTGCGCGCCATGGGATTGCCGGCGAGGCGATGAATGGAGGGGAGGGAGAATGCGGCGGTCTTGCCGGTGCCGGTCTGGGCGATGCCCAAGAGATCGCGGCCTTCGAGCAGCGCGGGAATGGCCTGCCGCTGAATCGGCGTGGGATCGGAATAGCCCTTCGTGCCAAGTGCGCGCAGGACGGGCTCGGCGAGGCCGAGCTCAGTAAAATAGGACATGAAATACCTTCAAAATATGCGGCTTCGGCGCGCCGAAAGACGGCGCGCGAGCAGGGTTCGAACGATGCGACCCTGCGTGAAAAAGGAAGCCTGTGCGGTTGTGTATGATCGTGTGCCGGGCAGATCCGCCGCTTGGGGCTGGACTTCACGCTACTCCGGGCTGCTGGGCCTCAGGCCCGCATCGATCGGGGGCGCATCTAATGTGCAATGCAGCAAAATGCAAGAGGGATCGGATGAAAGGGAGGGTTGGCGATCTTGTTCAGCTCACCACCAGTTTGAACAGGACTCCCACTGTCTCGGCCGTCAGCCCGTAGAAAGCGCCGTCTCGTCCCTGCACTACACCGCTGTCGGGATCGGACGCGTTTGAATTGAGCGGGCCGAAGGAATAGAGCGTTGTGATCGTGCCGGATGGCGTCAGCATGAAAGCCGTCCCGTCCAAGTCGCCGAGATTGGCGCCGCCGGAACGGTTGGTTCCATAGAAATTTCCATCGTTGGCCTGGATGAGAAATGGCGCCGGGCCATCGCCATTCAGTCTCGAGTTCAGGGAGAAGGCATAGAGGACCGTGACGGCGCCGGACGCGGTCATCCTGTAGACCGTGCCACAGCCGAAAGAGTTCCCGCATCTGCCGCCGCCTCCGGATGGGGTCGTTCCGTAAAAAGCGCCATCGCGTCCCTGTATCAGCGGGCCTTGAGGCGCAATGGCGTCCTGCAGCGTCGTGCCGAAGGAGTGCAGGATGGTCACAACGCCGGCCGGCGTCATTCTGAACGCTGTGCCGCAATTATTTGTCCCGCCCGAGAGGCTGCAGGCATTGGCGCCGCCGTCCAGAGTGGTGCCGTAGAAGTTGCCGTCGCTGCCCTCGACGAGGGCTGCTGTCGGTTCAACGCCGTCGGAAATTGATGTGCCGAAGGAGTACAGGATGGTCACCGCACCGGCCGGCGTCATCTTGAAAATCGTGCCGCAATTGCCGCCGTCTTCAGGAATCTGAACGCAATGATTGACGCCACCGGAGCTCGTCGTGCCATAGAAATTTCCGTCGCGAGCCTGAATAAGGGAGCTGACCGGAACGGCACCGTCGCCGGGCGCGGCGCCAAAGGAATAGAGCAGCGTGTAGGCGCCATCGAGGGCGATCTTGTACACCGTCCCGGCACCATAAGTGCCACCGTAAGCGGTTGTGCCGTAGAGTGCCCCGTCCCGCCCCTGGATCAACGCGGAACCGGGGTTCCAGCCGTCGGTTGCCGAAGCGCCGAAGGAGTAGAGGACGGTTTCCTGACCGTCAGGCGTCACGCGGAAAACGGTCCCACAGAAATGGTCGAGTGAAAAACACCGGTTCGCGCCGCCGGCGCGGGATGTTCCATAGAAATTTCCGTCGTTGGCCTGCAGGAGCGGTCCATTGGTCTGGCTTGCGCCGGAAACGTTACCGCCGAACGTGTGGACGATACTGAACTGAACGGTTGGCGTGGGCGTGGGCGTGGGCGTTGGGGTTGGGGTCGGCGAAGGGGTCGAGGGAATGGAGACGGGTGACGACGTGCCACTATCACCGCCGCCGCAAGCCGACAAAGGTAGGATCAACGCCAGTAACGTCAGCTTTTTGCGATTCACTTGAAGTTCTCCCAACCTCTGCGGCCGGGTAGACATAGCTCTGGGAAATGAAGTGGCAAGCTCAGGATTTCGGCGCTGTTTTAGCTACCACCGAATGCAGGAGGATATTCGGACTCGTTATTTTCGTGCCGAACCGAAAATCAGTGCCTCGATCTTGGGCGGAATGCGCAGCACCTGCATCATGTGCGCCCGATCCTTCGCTTCGGGATGGGCCTTGTAGAGGCTGGCAAGCTCCGTGTCCGCCTCGCGGCCGTCGCCGTTCAGCCGTTCCGCCGCTGCCATCAGGAACATCTCCAGCGGCCCGCGATCGGAAATGTTGAGGCGGGCATATTTGAGCGAATCGTCCTTGAGCCCGTTCTGCAGGGCGTGGACGGCGAGGCCGCTCCAGTACCAGGAGGGGTGGCCGGGATTGAGCTGGACCGCCTTGAGGCTCAGTTCTCGCGCCCGGTCGTCGCCGTCCATCAGCGCATAGGTCAATCCGATGTCGGCCAGCACCTCGCTGTCATTGGGGCTGAGCCGCAGCGCGTTTTCCGCCGCCTCGCGCGCATCGGCATCGTCATTGCCGAGCAGGAAACGGGCGACGGCGAGATATTCCTGCGCCATGGCGCTGTTGCCGTCGGCTGCGACCGCCCGCTCGGCCGCATGCAGGGCCCGGCGCCGGCCGTCCTGGCCCGGGATCTTGTTGAAGCCGTAGCGCTCCTCGTCGCCATACATCCATGAGAGCAGCGCCCAGGCCGTCGCATATTTGGGCGAATGGGCGATCGCCTTTTCGAGGCAGGTGCGCACCTGGAGATGCTGCTCGGCGGTCTTGTGGCGCATGTAGTTATAGGCGCTGAGAACGCAGCGATAATCGTCGAGAGACGGGTCCGGCTGCGTCTGCACCTGCTCCGCCATCGCCTGGGTGATGACGCCGTAGGACTGACCGATCTTGCTCGCCACGCTGGCGGCGATGTCGGCCTGGACAGTGGTGATCGTCACGGGCCGCACACTGTCGGCCGTGGCCTGGTCGGACCAGATGATGCGCCCGGTGCTGGTCTGCTTCAATTGGCTGGTGATGCGGACGGTGTCGCCATTGACCTCGATCGCGCCGCCCAGCACGAAATCGGCGCCGGCCGGCTTGGCCGAGGCCTCGTTGAAGCCGTTGCCGCTGACGGTGTCGATGCCGAGCACGGCGATGCCCGAGAATTTGGCGAGCTGGTTCACCAGGTCGAACTGCAACCCCTGGGCGAGCTGGCCGGCAAGATCGCCTTTGCCGATCACCCGATATTGCGAGACATAGACCAGCGGTCCCTCTTCATGCGCGGTTGCCGCGTCGATCCTGGTCGTGGTCTGGTGATAGGCGACGTAAAGCGCCGCGCCCGCCAATCCCACGAACAGCAGGAGGACGAGACCGAGCAGCGCGGCCCGGTCCCGGCGCAGGCCCAGGACGCCGGTGAGCGCTGGCGGTTGGGGCGGCAATGGGGGCGCGACGAAGCCCGGCTGGGCGGAATAGGGCTCGCCGAGCTCTTCGTCGGACAGTTCCTCGCCGGTGGCGAGTTCGAAGCGTGGCGCATAGCGGCCGGCGATGAGCAGGATCCGGATGGGGTCGCTGGCGCCCGAGCCGTCATAATAGCTCTTCAGCAGCTTGCGCAGCCGGCCCATCTGGACGCGGACAATGGCATCGACGCCCTGGTCGAAGTCATGCTGCCGGTCGAAGACGTCGACGCCGATCGTGTAGCCTTTCAGCCGCTCCGAATTGCCGGCCAGCGTTTCGGTGACGAGATAGTAGAGCAGCTCCGAAAGCTTGGGCGACGCCTCGAACTCAGCCGATGCCAGGACAAGCCGCAGCTGCCTCTCAACATCCTGGCGTGAGGGTGCATCCATGTCGTTTCCCGCTTCCGATCAAGGGGGTACGGGAAACGCCAACACAAAGCAACGCGCGCAATCGCATTGCGCACGGTTCCTGCTCCCCGTCAGCGGGGAGTCGGGATACTCGTCGGGTCAGGCCGAGGCCGGCCAGCGACCCGGAATCAATTCGTCACGCCGGCCCTTTCGCCGGGCACGGCATCACGCGAGAAGCCGCACAGCAGCTCCTGCAAGCGCGTTTCGGCCGAAACGGTCAGGCTGAGCGCCCAGTTGTCGGGCTTGTCGGCGGAGACATCGCGCTCGATCAGGCCGCGCTCGAAAAGCATCTCGATGTAACGGACCGCGAGCGGACGCCAGGTGCCGGTGCGCTCGCAAAGGTCAGCGGTCGTCACGGTCCGGCCTTCGCGGCCGCCGACGAAAATGTGCAGCATGATCTCCCAGCCGGGATGATCGGCCAGGTCACGCATCGCCGGAAAGAATTCGCGGGCGGTGCGAATGAACTGGAGCATCCGGTGGGCCTGGGCGAGGGCGGCGCTTTCTTCTGTCATGTTCGAACCCCAAGGATAGGCCGGGACGGAAAAGGCCGTGGCGACGTCCGAACCATACAGGCCGGCGAGGCTGTCGCTTTCTGCAATCGGGGCATCGTCCCGGAAGGAGCTGGCAAACATCGAACGATCCTTTTGAAGCCGTGTGGCGATGACAATGAGGTGCCACGAATCACCGGGGTCAAACCAGAGCGATACGGTAACGATCGGCCTGTTACCTCGTGTAACAGCGCACTTTACCGTGGATTTCGGGTGTTTCGCGGGCGCATTCGACGCGGAAATCGGCAGGGTTGCGCTGCAATATTGTCTGATTTAATGACCGTTCGCATTCAAATCATTAGCATAGCCGATTTTACCGTGAATAACTGCCGGTCCCAGGCCGGGTCGCCTATTAGATAGTGCATGGAACCGATGACCACTCTTCGCAGGAACAGGACGCCGCTCGAACTCGCGGCTGCCATCGCTGCCCATCCCGTCCGCATCGACGGCGACCTCGTGGCGAGCGAATTGCTGGCCGGTATTGCGCTTTCGCCATGCACGTCGCGGCTTTGGGAAGAGATGCGCAGCTTTTGCCTGCAGCTTGGATGCCCGGCGATGGGTTTCGTCGACATGACCGGCTGCGGCCGCCCCGCCGAGACGGTCGCTACCACCTTCGCCATTCATTTTTGCCTTGACGATCTGCGCCAGGAGCTGATCGCCGCCGCCGGCGCGCCGGTCCTCCTGGACAACCAGACACTGGCCCTGCCGGCCTTCGGACCGCACGGGCTCGCCGCGGCGCTGGTGGTGCGGCTCGCCGTTCCCGAACATGAGGTTCCGGGCTGGACCCACCATCTCGCCATGGCCTTCCAGCTTGCCTATGTCCGCTATCGCCAGCTTTCGCCCAGGGCGCAGAGCGCGGAAGCGGCGCTGAGCGAGCGCGAGCGCGAAATCATGCTGTGGGTGACCCGCGGTAAGAGCAACTCGGTGATCGGCTCGATCCTGGGCATCTCGCCGAGCACCGTCGATACTTATATGCGGCGTATCTTCCGCAAGCTTGACGTGGCCGACCGAACCTCGGCGGCCATGCGCGCGGTGGCGATCGGCGCCATCGCCTGACCTGATCACGAGCCCCCCCGCGGGACCGGCACGGCACCTCCTCCCACACATGCCGTGTCGGTCCCGCACCCGGGAACAGCCTAGCCGGCGCCGGTCCGCACTCTCTCTCCCCCACTGCGGATCGGCGTCGGTGCCCTCAATCGGGCACGACGGCGCGCTTCAGTGTGGCGATGTCCTCGCCACTGCTCCGGGCATCCGCCGCGACATGAGCGAACAGGCCGGCCATGCCCTCGAAAAGACGCGCGCCGGCTGGATCATGCTCCGCCAGGAACGCGGCGATCTCCTCCATCTCGGCGACCCAGCGATAGGCCTTCGGGATCATGTCCGGGATCTGGCGGCCATAGCGCGTGAACAGGTCGGGCATGGACCGCTGCATCTCGGCGCGCAGCGCATCGGCGGCGCCATGGCGCTCGGCGGCAAGCAGCAGCGCGCTCGCCAGGCCGACGACGCCCTTGTTGATGCCGCCGAAACACATTTTGAGCGCCGACGCGGCGCCGATGCCGCCTTCCAGGATTTCGACCTTGCAGCCGGGTATGTCGAGCCAGACGGCCTTCGTGGCGGCCGGCCCCGAGAGGTGGATGATCGTCGGCCTGGCATTGCCGGTCGGCGGCGGACCGATGATCGCCCCGTCGATCATGTCGACGCCTGCCTCCGCGAGTCGCGCGGCGAGAGTGCGCTTGCTCTGCGGATTGAGAGCATTGGCGTCGATGAACAGCGGCTTCGCCGGCGCCGCGCGCAGAAGCGGCATGAAGCGTTCGACCAGCCCCGCGGCCTCCGCCGGCGGGACGATCGAGATCATGAGGTCGCAGACCGCCAGCTCGGCGTCGGTGGCGTCCCGCATGCCCGCCGCAGCGGCCCTCGCGCGCGTATCGGCGCTGCGCCCGGCGAGCGAGGTCAGCACCGCATGCCCGGCTTCAGCCAGCCGCGCCGCGACCGCGCTGCCCATGGCGCCGGGCGAGATGAGCGCGATGCGTCGGGGCGAGTCGGTCATCGGTCGGTCTCCTGCTTTCCGCGCCAGCTCAGGCCGGCACCACGGCGCGCAGCGCGGCGACCAGCTTCTTCTCGAGCAGCTCCGCTTCTCGCGGCGCCTTCTTCGCGCGCACGACGATCCGCTTCATCGGCGGCAGCTCCGGCCCGAGCGCGACGAGCCGACCGGCGTTCAGCGCGTCCTTCACCTGCTCGGTCATCAGGATGCTCGCCCCGAAACCGCCTTCGATCATCGACTGGATGACATCGAAAAACTCGACATAGCGAATCGGGGCGCGCGGCACGATGCCGACGACGCCGAGCTGGCGCTCGAGCCATTGCTCGGAGACGGTGGCATTGTGGGGCAGGATGATGGGAATGTCGTCGAGCGTCCGCTCGCCTTTCCGGATCGACTCGGCGATCGCCGGCGAACCGACCAGCACGATCGGGACATCGCGCACCATCTGGACATTGGGGATGCCGTCGGGAAGCCGGCCGACATGATAGAGCAGCAGGTCGACGGTCCCCTTTTCGAGCGCTGCCGGCACCTCGCGCATCGGCAGCACCGGCATCAGCTCGATCTCGATATCGGGATGCTCGGCATAGAGCCTGGAGAGAAGCGGCTTCAGATAGACCTCGCGCAGCCGCGGCCCCACCGACAGGCGGATGCGCACGCGTCCGTCGCTGCCGACATGCCCGTTCGGACGGCGCATCGCCTCGCTGGTCATCAGCAGGTTTTCGGCCCGGTGCAGCATGTCGACGCCGGCCCCGGTGAGTCGGGGCGTGGTGCCGCGCCGCCGCTCGAACAGGGGATGGCCGAGATGGCGCTCCAGCGTCGAGATGTGATCGCTGATCGCCGGTTGCGAAATGCCGAGCTGGTCAGCGGCAAGGGCGAAACTGCCGGCCCGGGCCGCGGCCACGAACGAACTCAGTTGCCGGAATGTGAAATCCCGCTTGCGCACCGTCATCGAGGCAGTCCCCACCCATCGCCCGGCGCGAACCTATAAGCTTCAACCTATGAAAGCAATAAGGGCTTCCTCGCTTGCTTTGGCGCGCTTGCCTCGCGACTAATAGCGTTCGAAGGAAACGGGCTCCACGTCCGATTTCCCGCTGGGGATCTGCTTTGGGGGAAGCGATTGCTCTCGTGGACGGGATGATCTGCCTGCACGTCAGGCGCAGGCCGATTCCGCCACCATCCCATGCTTCCTATCTTTATTGGTTTCCGTCGTGTCTGAACGGTTGAGTCAGCCCTGACGGGTCGCACCGGGCCGCGTCGTGCTCCCACTCGGCGCGGCCCACCACTTCTTTTCCTCGAGAGTCGTAGCGGGCGCGGGCGGGTCGCCCAAGGTCAATGCATTCCAGCTCTCGCAGGCATCGCGAAAGCCCGAGCGGACGGGCCCCAGGGTCTGGCAGGCGGGGCAGCGCACTCGGCTCCAGCCTCCGCTCAATCTCAGAACGTCGCCGTCCGGCGCGAAATGCCCGAAGATCAGGCTTTCGCCGCAGGCGACACAGGGTTTGAGAAGCTGACGAATCTGCACTGTCTCATCTCCAATGGTCTCCCACGGCGAAAGGTCGCTCAAAAAGATTTGCTAACGGTAAAGCCCCAGGTGCGCGGATCGCCCGGCTGGCCCACGATCAGGCCGCTGCTGCCCGACTGGACGGAAAGCAGCTCGAAATAGTGCCGGTCGAAGGCGTTGCGGACCCAGGCGAAAATGTTGAAATCCTTGCCTTGCCGATAGCCGATCCGGAAATTGTGCAGCGAATAGCCGCCGATCCAGGTGTAGGCCGACGGGCTCGGGTTGGACGAGAATTTCGAGCGCCAGCTGCCGTCATAGCCGACATAGATCTCGCCGGTGCTGGTGACCGGGACACCATATTGGCCGCCCCAGGACAGCGACCATTTCGAGACGCCGGGCAGGACCTGGCCCGAAATGTCGCAGAAGGCCGGGCTGATGCCGCCCGGCGTGCCCGCGGGCGAGGGCGTGCCGATCGGATTGCCGTTCCCGTCGAGCGCCTGCGCGCTGCCGCCGGTCAGTTCCGGCGGGCAGGGCGCATGCTTGAAATCGACATATTTCGCGTCGGTGTAGGCGCCGTTGAAATAGGTGCTGAGATGATCGGTCGGGCGGAGCGACGAATCCCACTCGAAGCCGCGCACCCGCACCTTCGGCGCATTGGCGAGATAGCCGCGAATCACATTGACCGCATTGTTGTTCACGGTGGTCTGATAGTCGTTGATCTCGGTCCAGAAGCCGGCAAGGTTCAATGTCGCGCGCCGGTCGAGGAACTGGGTCTTCAAACCGACCTCGAAGTGATTTTCCTTTTCCGGCTTCACCGTCTGGGTCGTCAGGTCGACGCCGGTGCTGGTCGAGTTGAGCGGCAGGCCGGAGAGGTTGATGCCGCCCGATTTGAAGCTGCGGGCATAGGTCGCATAGGCATGGACGTCGCGCGCCACGTCATAGGAGACGGTGAAGTCGCCCGACAGGTTCCAGTCGCTGAACGCCGGATTGTAGCGCTGCGGCGCCAGCGTGTTGATCTGGTTCTGGAACGTTGTCTTGGCAGCGCCGGTCTTGGCGTTCAGCAGGTCCTGCACATTGTCCGCCGTCGCGACGAAGTTGTACTGGCTGTTGGCGATGCTGACGATCGCCTCGTAGAAGCCCGACTTCTTGTCATAATTGACGCGCAGGCCCGGCTGGATGTGCAGCTTGCTGACAGGCTCCCAGTTCAGCTTGCCGAACACCGCGAAGCTGTCGTTGCTGAAGTTGATCGTGTTGGTCGAGGTCAGGCCGTTCAGCACATTGGGATTGTTGGCGTCGGCGCCCGAGAGCAGCCAGCGGCTCGCCGCCGAGCCCTGCACCTGCGATCCCTGCGTGTTGATCGTCTGGTGGAAGAAGAAGGTGCCGAGCGTATATTGCAGCGTGTTGCTGCCGTTCGAGGCGAGGCGGAACTCCTGGCTGAACTGCTTCTGCTGCGACGGATTCTGCGAGACCGTGGTGATCGGCAGGCCGATATAGTCGCGGTCATTGGCCGGCTTCCAGTCCCAGTAGCGCCAGGCGGTGACGGAGGTCAGCGTCGCGGGCCCCAGGTTCCAGTTGCCGAGCAGCGAGACGCCGCCCATTTCCTGACGGCTGTTGATGCTGGCGTCGAGGTCGGTCACCCGGTCGAACGGATTGGTGCTCGGCGGCGCATAGTTGAACGCGGCGGCGAGCGCCGCATATTGCCGGGTCAGCGCGCGCTCGGTCGGCGCGACGCGGGCATAATATTGCACGCAGCAGAGCGGATTCTGGCGGTTGAAGTCGCCTGCCAGGGTGAACTCGAGATCGGCGCTCGCCTTCCACAGCAGCTGGCCGCGAATCGTCGCATTGGAGAGGCGATGCAGGTCGGTCTGCGATGTTACATCATAGATCGTGCCGTCGCGCTTGGTAAGCGAGGTCGAGATGCGCGCCGCGAGCGTGTCGCTGAGCGGGCCGGAGAGCGAGCCCTTGAATTGCAGGAAAGTATCGTTGCCGACGCTCACCTCGGCCTTCCCCTCGGGCGTGAAGCTCGGTGGGCTGGTCGTGATGTTGACGGCGCCGGCGGTCGTGTTCTTGCCATAGAGCGTGCCCTGCGGTCCGCGCAGCACTTCCACCCGGTCGATGTCGACGAAATCGAAGGTCGAAGCGCCGACGCGGCCGATATAGACGCCGTCCAGGTAGAAGCCGACGCCCTGTTCGATGCCGTCATTGGTGAGGCCGAACGGCGCGCCGAGGCCACGAATGTTGATCGCGCTGTTGCGCGGGTTGGAGGAGTAGAATTGCAGCGTCGGTTGCGTCGTCTGCAGGCGATTGAGATTGAACGTGCCGGTGTTCGAGAGCGCGAGGCCGGAAACCACGGTCAGCGCGATCGGCACGTCCTGCGCCGACTCGGCGCGGCGGCGGGCGGTCACGACGATGTCGCCGTCGCTGGTCGGCGCGGGTTCGGACGCGGCCTCGGCGGCCGGAGCGGCAGCGGTCACGGCAGGCGTCTGCGCGGCGTCGTCGGACGCGGCGTCAGCGGCATGGGCCGCGGTGAATGCGGTGAATGTGAGCGCCAGCGCCGTGCCGGCCAGAAGATGTTTGCGGACCATGGGATCCCCTTTTCTTGATATGGAAAAAGAGATGCGTCCGGTGGTCCGGTCAGCATCAGCTATGGGAGGTTCGGAATATGTGGTGACGCGGGCGCCGGGTCAGGCCGGCAGGCGCGTGCGCTCCGTTACGTCGATCTGGACCAGCTTCCCCTCGTGGACGGTGAGCTGGATCGATCCGAAGCGGAGGCGCGACAGGGCGTCGCGAATCAGAGTCCACTTGGCGGGATCGATGTCGACGCGGGAAGAGACCGTCCTGTCGGGTTCGGCAATGGGCATAAGGGCTCCTGTTCCGGGGCTCCGAGCATGGCCCCGCTGGCAGGCTGCTTAAAATCAATCGAAACGATAGACAATATGGTTGCGACGAAGAAAAGCTTTTCTGCGGGGAACCGTTTGTTGGTTTACGCAGCCTTCAGGAAAAGATCGAACAGACTCAATTGCTTGGCTTTTTGGGTGCCGGAATGAGGCTCTCGACGCTGCGGCGCGCGAACTTCCATTCACCCTTCTCGCGCACCAGATCGTCGCGATAGCGGGCCATCAGGGCCGGCGAGGGCGCACCCTTCTCGTCCGGCACCATGTAGAGCGACATGGACGTCGCATGCGCCTTGTCCGGCCCGTCGAAGGCGATGACCTCGTTGAAGAAGATGTGGAAATTGGGTGATTTGAAGCCGAGCGCATTGGCCGCGAAGATTTTGCGCATCGATTCGGCCGCCGCCGCGCCGCCTTTCGTCTCGCCGCCGGGGCCGCCGCCGGCATAGACGCCGTCCTTCGCGAACAGGCGCCCGAAGCCATCGAAATCGCGCGCGTCGAGCGTCGCGCCATAGTCGATCAGCAGCTTGTGGATCGCTGCGCGGTCGGCGGTTTCGTTGCGCTGGGCGATTGCGGGCGCCGCCAGGAGCAACGCTGCAAGCGTGGCAGCAGCGAAGTGCCTCATTTCTTCGCCGCCTCCTTGGCCTTGGCCGCGCGCTCGGCGGTCATTTCCTTGAGCCATTCATCGGCGGTCGGCATCACCGGATAGTCGGTGCGGTGGGCGATCTTCCAAATGCCGTCCTCGCGCACGAACTCGTCCTCATAGCGCCCGGCGAGGCGCGGCACGGGGTGGCCGCTCTTGTCGCGCATGATGAGCAGGTGGCGCGAGCGGGCGCGGGCATGATCGGCGTCGATGACATCGACCGCGATGTTCGAGACGAGATGATAGCTCTCATTGTTGACATAGCCCGCCGGCGGCGTGCCGTAGATGCCGACCAGCATCGCCTTGATGTCGGCGGCGCCCTTGTGGACGGTCTTGCCGTTCTGCCAGATGCCGTCCTTCGCGAAGAGCGCGGCATAGCCCTCGAAATCCTGGGCATCGAGGCGCGCGGCATAATCGGTGATGACGCGCTGGATCGCGACTATGGCTTCCAGCTTCTGGAGGCGGAGTTGGTCGCCTGCCACGGTCGAGGCCGGCGGCTGCGCGGCGGCTTGCCCGATCGCGGGCGCAGGCGCATTGGCCTCGGGATGATCCGGGTCGCGCCAGGGGATCGCGCCATAGGTGGTGCGCTTGGCGATCTTCCACACGCCGTTCTCGCGCACGAACTCGTCGACATAGCGCCCGGCGAGCATCGGCACCGGCTTGTCGTCCGCGCTCTTCGTCACGAACAGATATTTGGACGTGACATGGGCATGGTCGCCGTCGATCTCGATCAGTGGGTTGGAGAGCAGGTGAAAGCTCGACTTGTTGATCCAGCCGGGCTCAGGCGTCCCCAGATTGTCGACCAGCATCTTTTCGATCGCGGCCGGCCCTTTGAACGTACCGAAGCCGCCGATCCAGATGCCGTCCCTGGCGAAGAGCCCGGCATAGCCCGCATAGTTCCGGCTATCGAGATCGGCACCATATTCGATGAGGATGCGGCGGATCGCGGACTCATCCTCCATGCGCTGGACGCGCTGCTCGAGGCTCGGCCCCTTGGGCGCGGCCATGGCGCCGGTCGATGCGGTCAGCAAGGCGACCAGAATGAGTGGCCGAAACGTCATGGCAAGTCCTCCCCCGACTCGATTTTGTGCGGGGGAGTTTAGGGCGTCGCGCGCAGATCGAAACAAGCTTGTGCTCCTGCGGAGGCAGGAGCCCAGGGCGAGATCGCGCTGTAGCTGCCCTAGGCTCCTGCTTCCGCAGGAGCACCAGGTTGCTCTACCAGCACCGCTCCGCTCGACATCGGCCGGACCTCGCGCTGATATTGGCCGAGATAGCCGTCCGCTGGCGCGGCCGATTTGGGCGCGCGGGTCGCGAGGACCGCCGGATCGACGAGCAGGTCGAGCGACCGGCTGGCCACGTCGATGCGGACCCTGTCGCCATCCTCGACCAGGCCGAGCGGACCTCCCGCCGCCGATTCCGGCGCGACTTCGGCGACCGTCAGGCCCTTCAGGCAAAGCCCCGAAAGCTGGCAGTCGGTGACGAAGGCGGTCTCGCGGGCAATGCCGGCGGCATCCAGCGCGAACAGCACGGTCGATGCCCCGCCCGCCATGGCCGGCCCGCCCTTGAGCCCCTGACCGCGCAGGATCACGACATCACCGGCCTTGACCTCGCCCTTCGCGATGGCGTCGAGGCAGGCGATATTATTCTCGAAGCAACGCGCCGGGCCTTCAAAGAATTCCGGGCGCGTGCCGTCGCGGATGCCCAATTTCACCACCGCGCTTTCCGGCGCGAGGCTGCCCTTGAGAATGGCGATGCTCGGCCCGGGTGAAACCGGATCGGCGAGCGGGCGGATGATCTCCGGATCGGGCACGACATAGTCGGCGAGCAGTTCGCCCATGCGCTTGCCCGAGCAGGTCAGCGCATCGAGATCGAGCAACGGCTCCATCTGCTTCAGGATCGCGCGCGCACCGCCGGCATCCTCGAACGCCTCGATGCGGACCTCACCGCTCGGCCGCACCGCCGAGAGGATCGGCACTTGTCGGCCGACCTCGTCCCAGAGCCTGAAGATATCGACATCGACCCCGCTTTCGACCGCGACCGCCTGCAGATGCTTGATCGCGTTGATCGAGCCCGAGACGGCGAGCACGGTGGCGACGGCATTGCGGAAGGCGCCGGGCGTCATGATGCGGCGAGGCGTCAGATCCTCCATCACCATCTCGACGATGCGGCGGCCGCTCTCCCGAGCGCTGTCGAACATCTTGCGGCTGTTGGCGCGCACCGGGGCCGAGCCGGGCAGCGACATGCCGATCGCCTCGACCACGCTGTGCATGGTGTTGGCGGTCGCCATGCCCGCGCAGACGCCGGGGCCGCGAATGGCCTGGCGGATCATCTCGTCCTTGTCGTGGGGCAGGGGCTTGCCGAAGCGGGTGCCGACCGTACCTGACCAGAGGTCCTCGAGATCGACATGCGCGCCGTCGATCATGCCGGAGGCCTGATAGCCGCCGATGACGAGGATGGTCGGGATGTCGAGGCGCCCCGCCGCCATCATGTGGCCCGGCGGTGTCTTGTCGCAGCTGGTGAGGCAGACCATGCCGTCCAGCATCGCCGCCTCGACCTGCGCCTCGATATCGTTGGTCACGAGATCGCGCGCGGAGAGCATATAGGCGCCGCGCTTGCCCGCGCCGGTGATGAAGTCGGACGGTGCCGTGGTGCGCACCTCAAAGGGGATGCCGCCAGCTTGCCGGATCGCGTCTTTCACGACCTTGGCGACGCCGTCGAGATGCGCATAGCAGACCGCCAGCTCGGACGATGAGTTCACCACCGCGATCTTGGGCTTGTCCATGTCGGCTTCGCTGAGGCCGAGCTGGTACCAATGCGCCCGGCGGTGCGGCGAATCGGCTGCGGCGCTGCGCAACGGCCTGGTCATGACAATCGTCTCCCCTCGACTTTGCCGGGATCATTAGCGTTGAAACGATCGCGCGTCTCGGCTTTTTATGCGCCTTCGGCAGGCGGGACGGGCAGCGGCTCGGCGTCATGGAAGCGGCGATAGTCGAGCTGCCGCCGCCCGCTCGGCCCGACGCTCAGGATTTCGACGAACTCATGATCCCAGCGGATCGTGCTCGCGCCATAGGCATGGCGGGCGTGGATCTGCTGCGCCATGCTGGAATCGAAGCCGGTCATCAGCACGACGATCTCATGGCCTTCCTTCGCGAAGCTCTCCGCGTCGATGCCGAACAGCGGGCTCGTTTCGTCGATCTTGTGCATGACCAGCCAGGACAGCGCGAAGACCGGATTGCTCGAGCGCACCAGATCGAGATCGTGGAAGCGGCGGAACTGCTGGCCTTCATGATATTCGGTGCGCAGCAGGGCGAGGCGGACGCTGGCCTCCAGGATGAAATTGTTGCGCTGGTTGGCGGCGCGGAACTTGAGCGTCGGCACGCCCTCGAACGGGCTCACCACCGCGACATGAGAGAAGAGGATGCGCGCGATGGGGCGGGAGAAGCGCGCGAACATGAGGCCCGAGCTGATCGCGATCATCATGATGCCGCAGGCGATCTCGACCACCACGACGATGTTGGTGAAGATGTCGCGCGGCGTGACATTGCCATAGCCGACCGTCGCGATGGTGTGGACGCTGAAGAAGAAGGCGCGCAGGAACGCCGGGTGCAGCGCGTCATGCTCGGAATAATCGAGCCCCGCCTCGTCGAGCCAGTAGAGCGTCGCGAAGGCGAGATTGATGAGGATGAAGAGCAGGCCGAAGACGCCGAAGAAGCGCGGCCAGCTCATCCGGATCAGGCGATGATAGACGTCGACGAAGACGCCGCGCGGCGCGCCGATCCGCTCGACATCGACCCCGTCGAATTCGACGATCGACTGGGCAAGGCTGCGGGACGGCGTGGCGGGCGGCTTCATGAGGGGGAGGTGTGGCGGAAAGCGGGGGGTTTGGCCAGAGGGGGTTCAAGTCGAAGCCGTCGTTGCACCTCGCGCCCAACAAAAACCGCGTCACCCCGGGCTTGACCCGGGGTGACGGAACCGTTGGTCCACCGCCCTCAATGCGCCATCGCCAGTTCGCCCCTGATCTCGAACTTCGCCGTCCCGCCCGGCGCCATCGCCATGCCGTCGCGCGCTACGGGTTGGCCGCCGCCGACCCAGGCTTCGACCGGCCCGGCGAACACCTTGCGCACGCCCTGCGGATCGACGGTGCTGAGTGCGCGGCCTGAGAGGGTGAAGTTGACCGCGCGCGTCTCGCCCGCCTTGAGCGCGATGCGCTGGAAGCCGGCCAGCGCGCGGATCGGCGCGCCGGGAAGGCCGGGCCGTGTCAGATAGAGCTGCACGACTTCCTCGCCGTCGCGCTGCCCCGCATTGGTGACCGTCGCGCTCACCGTGACCGCGCCATTGGCATCGACCGTTGCCCGGTCCGCGCTGACCGCCGAATAGGCGAAGCGCGTGTAGCTGAGGCCGTGACCGAAGGGATAGAGCACCTCACCCTTGTGATAGCGGTAGGTGCGATTGCCCATGCTGTAGTCCTTGAAGCCGGGCAGGTCGTCGAGCGAGCGGTAGAAAGTGACCGGCAGACGTCCCGACGGATTGGTGTCACCAGCAATCGCCGCCGCGACCGCCGCGCCGCCGTCGACGCCGGGATACCAGGCGTCGAGGATCGCGGGGACATGCTTGTCCGCCCAGTTCACCGCGACCGCGCTGCCGTTCATCAGCACGAACACCAAAGGCTTGCCGGTCGCCGCGACGCGTTCGAGTAACGCCTCCTGCGGCTTGGGCAGGTCGATGGCGGTGCGGTCGCCGCCGAAGAAACCTTCGGCATCGACGCGCATTTCCTCGCCCTCGATGCGGGGGCTGAGGCCGCCGACGAAGATCACCAGATCCGCCGCCTTCGCCGCCGCGACCGCATCCTCGCCATTCATGTGCGGCATGGTCCATGACAGCGACTGATTGCCGAACAGGCCCTTTTGCGCGGCGACGATGCGGATCGCATGCGCCTTGCCGCCGGCGAGCTTGATGACGCCGGGACCCTTGCCGGGCTCGGACTGGCTGGCGCCTTCCTCATGGACGAGCTGGCCGTCGACCCAGACCGCATAGCCGTCCTCGCCCGACCATTTGAAGCGATACTCGCCGCTTTCGGGCGCGCGAATATAGCCGGTCCATTCTGTCGTCTCGTCGCGCGCGGGGTCGGCGCGGTTCTGCCCCCAGGCCACGCCGGGCACCGCGTCGGTGCGGGTCGCTTTCGCGGCGCCATCGGCCTTTGCGCCGGCATAAACATTAGCGGTGAGGCCCTTCTTGCCGCAGCCGGCGTCCTGGCAGAGCATGGCCGCAGGCACGGCCTCGGTGACCGGGCCGATGAGGCC
>Ga0335083_10001238_pt1 | contig 35711 bp, 33 predicted proteins | sample Lox_Sample_42_FD_206716 | JGI IMG/M metagenome (GOLD analysis project Ga0335083, IMG submission 206716) | Soil microbial communities from Loxahatchee National Wildlife Refuge, Florida, United States - Lox_Sample_4.2 | ecosystem: Environmental > Terrestrial > Soil > Wetlands | place: USA...
CCGGTTCGGTCCGGCTGCGCGTTGGGTACCGACTGCTGGATGAAATAGCAGTTGATAGTTCCCTGGTTGTCGATTGAAACTATCCACATCATGGCGAATCCCTTCATCGGGACCTGCGATTTGCCGTTGATGTTGCTGAAGTCCACGATCGGAATCAGCATCACGCGCGGGTCGTTCAGGTCGTGATTCTGGAAGGTGCCGGTCGAGAACTGATTCTGGCCCATGCTCAGGACGGTCTTGTTGTCCGGGCTCACCGTGCATGAAACGATCTCGCTGGCCTTGATGCCGTTGCGCTCCGCGTAGTTCTCGGCGACGGATACCGCCTGGGAAGGATATGATGGAAGATAGAGCGCGCCTGACAGCACGCCGCTGTCGATCGCGACCTGCATACTCACCTGGTTGAAGTAGAGATTGCCGACATCCATCACCAGCGTGAGAACGCCGACGAGTGCGGGCAGCGCCAGGATTACTATGAACATGGCCTGGCCTCTTGAAGCTCGCAGCTTGAGTAATGATTTCATGGTCTATACCTCGATATAGTTAGAACGTTCGGACGTTTTGAATGTGCTCAAGGCCCAAAGCCTTTAAATGTTGACCCAGGATCCCGGCGTTGGCGAACGTGAACGGCGGACGGGTGTCCTCCCACGGCTCGGGCGAACTGGATTCGAGTAGGGCGAGCGCTCTTTCGTGTCGGGCTATTTTCTGCTGCAGAACGATGCTTCGCCTGAACGTCGGACGGCGGGTTCCGTCTTCATACGTATCTGCGGCGGTCGCGGCCGCCTGCGCTTCGCGCGCTCTCGGATCGAAGGGCTTGGGCAGGATCGTTGAGGGCTGCCGGATCGGAATGTCCCACGCATCGCCGACGGCCGCCATCGCTACCGCATCGAAGTGAGCAACCGCGCTCGGCACCGCCCCCCAACGCTTGCGATACTTCCAGCGGCGGAGCCGGTCGGAAAAGAACACGGCGCTCATGCAAAACGAGGCGACCTCGGCGGAAACGATAACGGTTGCCACTGTGTTGAGATGGTTGATCCAGTTCATGGCTTGGTACCTCCTTGCGACGGCTCGCGCACGGCTACTGGCTCATCGCGATGTCCGTCGAACTGATGGTCGCGGGAAAACTGATCACCGACGGCACCGCGATCGTCGGTCCGGTGAAGCTCACTGACACGGATACCGGGCTACCGTGACTTCGCGGCATGGTCGTCGGTGACATCGAGACTTGAATCGTGCCCTGCTTGAGTGCGAGCGGCTCGGACTGTGAAACGAAAGCGAGGACGGTGTCGCTACTGTATCCGGGATTGGCAGCGGCGTAGCGGGCGCCCTGCTAGGCGAGCTGTTTCACCGCGATCCCGCGATTGAGCACGATGGAACCTTCGATCGCGGTGATGATCACCACCGCGACTCCCAGCACCGTGAACACCATCTCGACGTAGGACTGCCCGCCCTGGGTGCCCTGCAGACTGGTCTTCGCCGCCCTCAGAGCGCGCTACCATTTGCGAATCGGCGCAGGTAAAGGGCGGTTAAAAATCTGTAGTGTCTGGACATTCTTCTTCCTCCTGAAAACAACTGAGTATTCGGTTCATTGCGCATTACGATGCATACTTGGATTAGACTTTCGCCCGCTCCAATTCTCGCCAGATAGAGGAGCATAGGCCGTGCCAGCCAAGAATTGACTGTATATAGGCTGAAGAATGGGAAATAAGCGTTAAAAGGAGCGTGCTACTTTAAGTAGCATAGCGTAGCCGAGAGTAGCGAATCGTGCCCGCCGGATACGCCGCACGCGTCGAGAACCACACAGGCTGATCAAAATGTATCCGCCGAGCGTGTCTGTACACGCCTGGTACCTGCGCATAGGTAGCGATTCGTCCGTTCAGGACACGCTTCGTTTCCTGTCGGGCCTGCGAACGACCGAACTAGGCGAGCGCGTCCGCTGTCGACCTCGGGTCTCGTCTTTGTTTTGCCTCCGGCCGGGCCGGAAGCGGCGAAGCTGTAAGGAGGGTCAGCCCTTGGGGAGACCGAGGACGCGCTCGCCGATGATGTTGTGCTGGATCTCGTTGGTGCCGGCGGCGATCGTGCCTCGGCGCGCGGCGAGCAGCCGATGCGACCATTTGCCGTGGTCGATAGCGCCGGCGGCGCGGTACTCGAACTGGCCATAAGCGCCCAGCAGTTCCATCGCGAACGACTGGATTCGCAGGTTCAGGTCGGTGGTCCCCAGTTTCATGATCGAGCCTTCGGGGCCGGGCGGCAGTCCCTTGAGCTGGCGCGTCAACTGCCGATAGCTGGTGTACTTGAGCGCCTCCGCCTCGCACGCGAAGCGCGCGACTCGCTGGCGCACGTAGCTGTCGTTCCAGGCCGGGCGGCCGTTGCGCTCGACCTTCTTCGCCAGCGCGGCGAGCTGGCGCACCTCGACCATCATGTCCGTGCGGCCGCCATGAATCGTCCGCTCGAACATCATGTTGGTCATCGCGACCATCCAGCCCTGGTTCTTCTGTCCCACCAGGTTCGCCCTGGGCACGATGACGTCCTCGAAAAAAACCTGGTTGAAGCCGCTCTCGCCCGTCATCTGCACCAGCGGGCGCACGGTCACGCCGGGGCTCTTCATATCGATCAGCAGGTAGCTGAGGCCCTTGTGCTTGGGCAGCGTGGGATCGGTCCGGCAGAGCAGCGTGCTGAAGTCAGCGTGATGGGCGTTGGACGTCCACACCTTCGAGCCGTTGACGACGAAGTGATCGCCCTCGTCGACGGCGCGGGTTTCGACCGCGGCGAGGTCGGAGCCGTGGTTGGGCTCCGACAATCCCTGGCACCAGATTTCCTCGGCCGACGGAATTTTAGGAATGAAGCGCCGCTTCTGTTCGGGCGTGCCCCACTGCATCAGGGTCGGACCGACGCGCGCGATGCCCTGGAAGTTGACCGTGGGCGGCGCCTTGGCGCGGTCGAGTTCCTGCGAATAGACGATCTGCTGGAGGAGGGTCGCGCCGCGCCCACCGTACTCCTTCGGCCAGTGGATACACATCCAGCCGCCGTCGTAGAGCTTACGATGCCATCGGCGGCGGCGCTCGAACTCGTCCCTGGTTTCGGGATCGTGCAGTTCGCCCTCGTCGTGCCAGTCGCGCGGCAGGTTTTCTTCCAGCCAGGCTCTGAACTCGCGGCGAAGCGCCTCGTCCTCGTCGCTGAACTTGAAATCCATCGCTACGCCTCCGCAACGCTCTCCGCGCAATCCGCTGCCGCGGCGACTGTAGCACAGCGGCGCCGTCGCAGATTACGGCCGCGCGGAGCCGCGTCGCTTGTCGGATCGCTTTGCGGTTGGCTAGTGTCAGAACCCGAAACTCAAGTCCGGCGCGAGGGTTCAGGGCGATGGAACAGGAACTGGCAGGCAAGGTCGCGATCGTCACCGGCGCGGGACGGATGCGCAGCATCGGCCGCCCGATCGCGAAGCGGCTCGCGCAGGCGGGCGCGGCGATCGTGATCAGCGGAACCGGGCGTCCGCCCGAGCGCTATCCCGACGACGAGAAGGCGGCCGGATGGCGCGATATCGACAGCGTCGCCGAAGAGATCCGGCAGGCGGGCGGACGCTGCCTGGCGCTGGTCTCGGACATCGCCGACCCGCGCGCGGTTGACGCGCTGGTCGAGCGCACCGTCGCCGAGTTCGGCCGCGTCGACATCCTGATCAACAACGCGAGTGCCGCCCGCGGCGAGGACCGCGTCGCCGCGATCGAGGTCAAGTACGACGTGTGGAAGAAGGTGATGGTGACCAACGTGGACGGGACGTTCCTGATGTCGTGTGCGGCGGCGCGCGGGATGATCGCACAGGGCCACGGCGGCAGCATCGTCAACATCTCCTCGATCGCAAGCAAGATCGCGGCGGCCAGGTCGGCCGCCTACGCCGCCTCCAAGGCCGCGGTCAACGCGCTCAGCCGCTCGATGGCGCTCGACCTGGCGCCCAACGGCATCCGCGTCAACGCGATCTGTCCCGGCCTAATCGACACTTTCCGCCTCGACGACCTCGGCCGCGGCGAGAGCTGGGAGAAACTGGTCAAGAGTTTCATTCCGCTGGGTTACGCGGGCGACGGCACCGAGTGCGCGGAACTGGTGCTGTTCCTGGTGAGTGATCGCGGCAAGTGGATCACGGGCCAGGCGATGAATATCGACGGCGGATCGATTTGGGGATAGCCGATGAGCTCTGACGTCGTCCTTTACGAGTCAAAGGAAAGCATCGCGACGATCACGCTGAATCGCCCGGACAAGCTCAATGCGCTGTCCAACGCGCTGGTCGGCGAACTGCGCGACGCGCTGATCCATTTCGAAAAGAGCGATGATCGCGTCGCGGTCCTGACCGGCGCGGGCGAGCGCGCCTTTTCCGCCGGCGCCGATCTCCGCGATCCTCCGCGCGACCCGGAGCTATGGGAATGCATGCCGGGGGTCGGAGTGCCGCTCAGCAAGCCGATCATCGCGTCGGTCGCGGGCCATTGCGTCGGCGGCGGCGTATGCCTGGTCGAGTTCTGCACACTGGCGGTGGCCGCCGACAACGCGGATTTCTCCTATCCCGAGGCGCAACTGGGCTTCTGCGGCGGCCTGATCGCCGGCCTCGCCGTGCGAATTCCGTACAAGGTCGCGATGGAGCTGATGCTGACCGGCGCGCACATGAAGGCCGCGCGGGCCTACGAAGTCGGGATGGTCAACGCCGTGGTGCCGCTTGCGGAGCGGATGGAAGCCGCCTACGGCTACGCGCGCAGGCTCGCAGAGAGCGCGCCGCTGGTGCTGGGACTGCTCGAGACCTTCACCCGCGACATGCTCTTGCCGCGCGGCCCGTCGGAAATGTCCGCGATCGCGCGGCGGTATCTGCTGCGCGTCGCGCACTCCGAGGACGCGAGGGAGGGCGCGCGGTCGTTCGCCGAAAAGCGCAAACCGCGCTTTACCGGCCGCTAGCCGAGAACCTCCACGTTGCGGCAAACCGGCCGCTGTGACTATCGTCTCTGATGGGGAACGTCAGGGCCGCCGCCAATCCATCCTCGCCGTCCCCCGATTCGGCGCACGCCGAAATGGAGACTATCCGATGAAAGTCGTTGTGGATCACAATCTTTGCGAGGGTAACGGGCGCTGCGTCGAAGTCGCGCCCCAGGTCTTCGAGCTTCGCGACGACGATCGCAGCTACGTGCTGCTCGAAAATCTGCCGCAGGATCTGCGCGCCAAGGCAGAGCTCGCGACGACGCTCTGTCCGCGCCAGGCTATCCGCCTGGTCGAGGATTAACCCGCCATGGCAGCACTGACCCTCGAAACGCTCGACATCGTCGATCCCGACCTTTACGTCCAGCGCGGCTATCCGTTCGAGGAGTGGGCGCTGCTCCGCAAGGAAGCGCCGGTCTTCCGCTACGAGCGGCCCGCGGTGGAGCCCTTCTGGGCCATCACCAAACACACCGATTTGGTCAACGTCTCGCGCCAGCCCGAATTGTTCAGAAGCCGCCAGATTCTGTTCGTCACCAAGGACGAACCCGGGTCGCCGCTGCCCGAAGAGCCGGTGCTGCGCCAGCTGCTCAATATGAATCCGCCCGAGCACGGGGAATTGCGCCGGGTGGTCAATCAGCGCTTCACGCCGCGTGCGGTGCAGCAACTGAAGGATCAGATCGAAAAGATCACGACCGAGACGCTCGACGGCCTCGTGGGGCGCGAGGAATGCGACTTCGTGACCGAGGTTTCGGCCAAGCTTCCGCTCGCGGTGATCGCCGAGATGTTCGGCATCCCGCGCGAAGACTGGGCGATGATGTTTCGGCTGAGCAACGCGATGATCGGGCCGGCGGATCCGGAGTACGGCGGCAGCGCTACGATCAAGGAAAACCTCGAACGCGCGCGGATGGAATTTTTCCAGTATTTCAGCCAGCTCTGCGAGGAGCGGAAGAAAAGCCCGCGCAACGACCTCGCAAGCGCCCTGGCCAACGGCAAGGCCTTCGGCGAGCCGCTGCCGCCCTTCGAGCTCCTGTCCTATTTCGCGCTGCTCATCATCGCGGGCAACGAGACCACGCGCAACGCGACCACCGGCGGGCTGCACGCCCTGATAAGCCATCCCGACCAATGGAAACGGCTGCGCAAGGATCCCTCGCTCGCTCCCAAGGCGACCGAGGAGATCGTGCGATGGACCTCGCCGGTGATCCAGTTCACCCGTACGGCCACCGCCGACACCGTGCTCCACGACCAGCAGCTTCGCGAGGGCGACGTGCTGGCGCTCTTCTATCCCTCGGCCGCGCGCGACGAGGACGTTTTCGAGCGGCCCGACACGTTCGACATCGGACGGTATCCCAACCCGCACGTCTCCTTCGGCATCGGCGAGCACTTCTGCCTCGGCGCGAACCTCGCACGCCTGGAGCTGCAGGTGATGTTTCGCCAACTGGCGGAGCGGATGGAATTCGTCGAGCTGGCGGGGCCGACGCAGCGGATGCGCTCGAGCTTCGTCGGCGGAATCAAGCACATGCCGATTCGTTACCGGATTCGCCCCCGCGCTTGATTCGCGCGCGCCGCACGCATCGACTGAGCGCTGGGCGAGGAACGTGTCGCGGGTCAGGAACGCTTCGCCGGCGATGCGGCGAGGCCCTGAGCAAGCAGGTCGAGCGCGGCGGCGGCAAACGCGCGCATGTTGGCGACGCGGTCGCTGCTGCCCGTTTCGACCGTGATCGCACGCTCGAGCGGCCCGGCGATCGCGATACAGCTATGGCCCGCCGGATCGCCGTAGCGATTTCCGGTGGGGCCGGCGGCGCCGACCTCGGCCACGCTCCAGGTGGTCGCGAAGCGCTTTAGCGTCCCGCGCACCAGCACCAGCGCCAATTGTTCGGTCACGCCGCGGATGCCGGCGAAAGCCGAATCCGGAATATCGAGCAGCGTGCGGCGCGACTCGCGCGTGTACACGATCGCGCCGCCGAGAAAATAGGCCGACGCGCCCGGCGCCGCGAGCAGCGCCGCCGAGATCAATCCGCCAGTCGAGGATTCGGCGATTGCGATCGTTTCACCGCGCTCCCTAAGCAGGGCGCCCAGCCTGGTGGCCGTCGGCAGCAGATTTTCCATCGAGGTCGTTACCGTTCCTTCCCGTTCCTTCGCGCTCATCGATATTGCGGCAGCATAGTGGTTGACCCCGCCAAAAGGCCAGCCGCATCGCGCGCGTGCGGCGGCCCTACTTCAGTTCGATCTCGATAAACCTGAACTCGAAGACGTTGGGATTTATCACGTCGTGGGCGACCCCGGCCTCGCGTGCGTAGGGAGCGCCGGTCTCAAGCTCGGCATCGCTCGCGGCCCCGTCGGGAGCGACGATCCTGAGCTTACCCGTGCTGAGCGGCACCACGACGTAGTCGTGCGCATGAACATGCGGCCCGGTAGCTTCGCCCGGAGCGAAAGTCCATCGCGTCACGATCACGCGGCGATTTTCGATTAGCCGCTCCGACTTCGCCCGTGGTTCGTTCATGCCGGCCTCCTTGACCCCTTTCGAATCACCCATCTTGCGACCGCTTTAAGAGCGAATCAAAGCCCGGCAAAATAGTACATGGCCCTCGCGCAGGAGGGCGGCGAAAGCGCGCCGGTCGTGGAAATCAGGGCGGAAACAGGCTAAAGGAGACCACGCGCCGCGCGCGCCCGATGCCGCGGGCGGCCCGAGACCTTGCACACCGGGTCAAAAGATTCCTCAAGCTTCGTGAAATATGCAGCGCTCGCCTTCGCTGTCGCGGCGCTCTGTCTCTTCGCAGGATGGGCCGCTACGACCGACGCAAGCGGCAATGACACGGCCGGCAAGGTCAAGCCGCACGCGGTTGTCGCGGGCAAGGGCGCGGCCTACGTTGAAGGCGCGAGCCACGACTATGGCACCGCAGCGGCCAATTACAACGGCCTCGAACGCTATTCGACCTGGGAAAATTCCAACGGCAAGGCGGCGACCTACCAGCCCGAGGGCCCTTTCACCGCCGACAATCCGTTTTTCAAGCCGCTTGGAACCAACGGCCGCGCCTGCGTGACCTGCCACGATCCGAGCTCTGGATGGACGATCACGCCGGCGCGTATCCGCGCGCGTTTCGAGGCGAGCCGCGGCGCTGACCCGCTGTTTCGGCCGAATGACGGCGCGACTTGTCCCGACGCCGACGCTTCAACGCCGGCAGCGATGAGGAAAGCGTACGGCCTCCTGCTCAACAAAGCGCTTATCCGAATCGGAATCCCGATTCCGCCGAACGCCGAGTTCTCGGTGCTCAAGGTCGACGATCCGTACCGCTGCACCAAGCTAAGTGGTCCGAAGAGCGGCGTGCTTTCCGTCTATCGCCGCCCGCTGCAAGCTACCAACCTGCGCTTCGAGGACACTCTGATGTGGGACGGGCGGATGCCCGACCTCGAGCATCAGGCCAACGACGCAGCGCGCGGGCACGAGCAGGCGGCCGACGGACCGATGCCCGATCAACTTGCGCGGCTGATCGAATTCGAAACCGGCACTTACGACGCGCAAGTCTGGATATCCAAGGCCGGCTCGCTGCAGGACGGCGGCGTCGGCGGCGGTCCGGTGGCGCTCGCGCGCGAGCCGTTCTTCATCGGCATCAACGATCCCTTCGGCAACAATCCCGTGAACGTGCAGACCTCGCTGCACGTCTTCAACCTCTACGATCTCTGGCGCGGCGACCCGAATCCCGAACGGGCGCGAATCGCGCGGGGCCAGGCGATTTTCAACGCCACCCCGATGATCATCGGCGAAGTTCCGGGCCTCGACGATGCCGAGGGACACCCGACTCACGAGGGCTTCTGCACCACCTGTCACGACACGCCCAACGTCGGCAACCGATCGATCAACATCCTGATGAACATCGGGACGGCCGACGTCTCGCGCCGGACGCCCGACATGCCGCTGTTCACGCTGCGATGCGACGCCGGAGCGCTCAAGGGTCAGACCTTCCAGGTGATGGATCCGGGCCAGGCGCTGATTACCGGCAAATGCACCGATATCGCGCGCTTCAAGACCTCGAGCCTGCGCGGACTCGCCTCGCGCCCACCCTATTTTCACGACGGCCAGGCGGCGACGCTGATGGACGTGGTTAACTTCTACAACGATCGCTTTGAGATCGGACTGACGGTGCAAGAAAAAGAAGACCTGGTCGCGTTCCTCGGCGCGCTCTAGCCGATTCGCGGTTTCTCAGTCCCGCACAGGCGCAGGGCACGGCCGCCTCGCGGGCTAGTCCTTGAGCATCGCGACGCATTTGATTTCGACCATGAGGCCCGGCATCGCCAGCGCGGTTACGCCGACGCCCGTCCACGCCGGATATTCGCCGGTGTAGTAGCGATCCTTGACGGTGATGAAAAGCTGCAGGTCGCGCATGTCGGTATGGTAGGTGACCATCTCGACCACGTCGTCGAAAGTCGCGCCGGCCGCGGTCAGCACCTTCTTGAGGTTCTCGAAGGCCTGGACGAATTGGGCCTCCTTGCCCTCGACCACGTTGAGGTTGGCATCGCGTCCGACCTGCCCGGCGATGAAGAGCAGATTGCCGGCCTTTACGCCGGGATTGTAATGAAAGCGCTGCTTGATAACTTCCATCTCTTTGGGAACGACGTTCGAGCGCCTGGTCATGATCGATTCTCCTTCGCGTGCCGGTTCTGTAGCTTTATCGTGCGGCACATTCTAGCGTGAGGGAGCGCGCGCCGCGAAGGCAAACGCGTCGGTCAATGCAGCAGATAAGCATTGCTGCTGAACGATGGCGCTAACAACTTTCGGCCAAGGACACCCCCGCGCCCGCAGGAGACATGACATGAGCGTACTCGTACTGGTTCAAGGCACTCCGCGTGCCGATCGCAAGGATGAACTGGCGCAGTATCAGCAGGCCGCTCGCACCGTAATCGCGAAGCACGGCGGCCAGGTCGTCGCTCGCGGCAATGGGCTTGGCAGCCTGCACGGCCGAGGCAACTACCAGGTAGGAATCGTGCTGCGCTTTGCCGATAAGGCCGCGGCCGAGGCCTGGTACAACGACCCCGACTATCGCAAGGTGCTGCCGCTTCGCGACCAGGCGTACGCGGAACTTGAAATCAGTATGTTTCAGGAATGAAGCGGCCCTGCGGCGCGCGCGGCGGAAGAGAACTCCGCCGCCGCGGGCGCCCGACCCGCTTATCTCGCGATCACATGCCTTTCCAGTCGCCGGATTGTTCAAAAGCCTCGGCGGCGCGATAGATCGTCGGTTCGTCGAAGTGCCTGCCGGTCAGCATCAGTCCGGCGGGCAGGCCGTCGATCATGCCGCACGGCAGCGACATCGACGGGTGATGCGTGAGATCGAACGGCGCGGTGTTGGTGATCATTTCGAGCGCCCGCGTCACGTACTCCTCCCTGCTCGCGTCGGCCCCGGGCAGCGGCGTCGCCTTCATCGGCGTGGTCGGCATCAGCAGCAGGTCATATTTCACCAGCACGGCGTCGTATGCCGCGCGCAGCCGGCGCACGACATTGATCGCCTTGCCGTAGTAGCGCGAGCCGTAATGCTCGCGCACGTAGGTCCCGAACATCAGGAACAGCTTGGTGGTTTCCGAAAGCTCGTCGGTGCGCTGGCGCCATCCGCGATGGAAATCCATCATCGAGGTCGCGTACAGATCGTCGCGGCTCACGCCGAAACCGTCGCCGTACATCATCGTCTGCGTCAGGCCCTCGATTCCGATCGGCGTCCAGATCGCGCCGCCCGCCAGATGCATTGGGATCGAAACTTCCTCGACCCGCGCGCCGAGCGAAGCGAGGCGGTTTGCGGCGGCGCGCACCTTTTCGTCCACGGCGCGCTCGGAAGTGGGATGGCCGAAACCTTCCTTGACCACCGCGATCTTGAGGTCCTTCGCGCCGCGTCCGAGCGCCTGCGTGTAGGGATGCACCTTGGGCGCCTTGATCCGCGAGTCGTAGCCGTCGTCGCCCGCGATTACCTCGAGCAGGAGCGCATTGTCGGCGACGCTCGCCGTCATCGGGCCGGTATGGTCGACGAAAATTTCGATCGGCATGATTCCGGTGTAGGGAACGAGTCCCCACGTCGGCTTCATCCCGTAGATGCCGCAATACGACGACGGCATACGAATCGAGCCGCCCTGGTCGCCGCCGATCGCCATGTCGACTTCCCCCGCCGCGACCAGCGCCGCGCTGCCCGAAGACGAGCCGCCCGCCGAGTAGCCCATCTTGCGCGGATTGTGCACCGCGCCGGTCGCGTTGGTGTGGCTGCCGCCGGAGAGGCAGAAACACTCGCAGTGCGCCTTGCCGACGATCTCGCCACCGGCGTCGAGGATCCGCGTGACCACAGTGGCGTCGAAGTCGGGCACGTAACCCTCCATCGTCGCCGCGCCGTTCATCATCGGCACGCCCGCCAGCATTACGTTGTCCTTGAGCGCGACGGTTTTGCCCTTGAGCTTGCCCTCGGGCGCGCCCTTGACCGACGATTTGAAGTACCAGGCGTTGTACTTGTTCTCCTCGGGGCCCGGCCGATAGCCGGGCGTGCGCGGATACTTCACCCGCGGCACCTCGTCGGGCATCGCGGCCACGGTGTTGTAGGCGTCGACGTAGGTCGTGAACAGCGCGCGAAACGAATCGACGCTCGCGTCATCGAGTGACAATCCGCACTGTCGCGCCACCGCGCGCAACTGCTCCCGGGTCGGCAATTGAACGGACATGCGATCTCCTCCTTGTGCGGATTGAACCGCGCCGGTTAAAGTTTTGTCCCGGCCGGCGCGACCGGCGCGGAACCTAGAAGAACTTGATCACGCTGCGCAGCACCTCGCCCTTGCGCAGCAGATCGTAGGCCTCGTTCACACCTTCGAGCGGGAAGGTGCGCGAGACCAGCTCGTCGATTTTGATCTTCTTGTCCATGTAGAGATCAATCAGGAGCGGCATGTCGACGCGCGGGCGGGTCGAGCCGTAAAATGAACCGACCAGCCGCTTCTCCATCATCGTGAAGACGTTGGGGTTGAGCGTGATGCGCGCGGTCTCGGGCGAGACGCCGACGATGGTGCAGGTGCCGCCGCGCCCGGTCATGCGGAACGCAAGCTCGATCGTCTTGGCCGTGCTGATGACCTCGAAGGCGTAGTCCACGCCGCGGCCGTGAGTCAGCTCCATCACCGCCTTGTAGGCGTCGTCCTGCGAGGGATTGACGGCATGCGTCGCGCCGAACACTTTCGCCAGTTCGAGCTTGTTGGGCAGGAGATCGATCGCAATGATGTCGTGCGCGCCGGCCAGCGCCGCGCCCTGGATCACGTTGAGGCCCACGCCGCCGCATCCGATCACCGCGACGGTCGCGCCCGGCCGGACCTTGGCCGTGTTGATCGCCGCGCCGATCCCGGTCATCGTGCCGCAGCCGACAAAGCAGGCGCGATCGAGCGGTACGTCGTCGCGAATCTTGATCGCGCAGCTCTCCGGCATCACCGCCTCCTCGGCGAAGGTCGAGGCGTACGCGAAGTGAAAAATCTGCGTGCCGTTTTTGCTGAGGCGAGTGGTGCCGTCGAGCAGCGTGCCGAGTCCCTTCGGCCGCGTCTCGCAGAGATTCACCTGTCCCAGCGTGCAGTAGCGGCAGTGGCCGCATACGGGCGAGAAGGTCAGCACCACATGGTCGCCCTCTTTGACCGAGGTGACGCCCGGGCCGACCTCGACGACGATTCCGGCTCCTTCATGGCCCAGCACCACGGGAAGCGGCATCCGCATATCGCCGGTCATGACGTGAAGGTCGCTGTGGCACGCGCCGTTGGCGGCGACCTTTACCCGCACCTCTCCGGCCTTCGGCGGAGCGAGCTTGAGGTCTTCGATAACCAGGGGTTTCTGAGGTTCATACAATACTGCGGCCTTCATCGGCGCTTTCCTCCACGGCTGACGATAATCGGTACAGGGATTGACGTGCGTAACTTAGAAGGCGGGGCGCGCAGGTGTCAAATCGAGCGGTTTTCGCGGTCAGAGCTGGCGGGTCAGTCCGTCGTGGCGCTGTATTTGGTGGGACTTCCTGGGGATAGCCGTGCCATTTAAGTAAGAGCGCACCAGACCCTGCGTTATTGCAGACTTGCAACACGCGTATCCGAGACGGACGCGTGCGGCAGCCAAAATTCCAAACCCTGCTTGGATTTTCGATCCCGAAACCGCTGGCACGTTAAGTGCTCTGACATTCCTACGCTTGCTATAGCGATGGCTGCCCATCGTCCAATCAAATGAAAGCCTACGACTTTTTAACCTCCGATCTTCCCCGGCGTCGCGAATGCCCTTCGACATTCGCGACGCCGGGGTGCCCGCCTCTTTCAAGGACGAGATGAACCAGTCGGCCACCGCCGTTCGCAACGTCCTGCTGACGATCGACCGCCAGCCGCTCTTCCCCCGCCGCGCACGGCAGAAATGCCGCTCGTGCGGTCATCAATCGATCGAGCACATCGGCTTCCCCGACGCCGCGGTCGCCGAGCAGCTAAGCCTGATCCACGGCGGCTGTCTCGACTGCGAATCCTGCGCCGACGAATAGCCTCCGGCTCTGCCAGTCACCGCACCGCGCCTATTGCGCGAGGTACGCACCGTCGATAGGCATCGGCACGCCGCTTACGAACGACGACGCATCGGTCGATAACCACAACACCGCTTCGGCGATCTCCTCGGCCTGGCCAAGGCGGTTGATCGGATGGGTCTGGACGACGGCCTTTTCGTCGAAGCTGCCGCGGTCCATCACCCGCGCGACCATCGGCGTGCGGATGAATCCCGGGCAGACGGCGTTGACGCGGATCCCCTTGCTCGAGAACTCGAGCGCCGCGGTCTTGGTCAACCCGGCGACACCGTGCTTGGCCGCGGTGTAGGCCGAGGTGTTGGCGATTCCGGCAAGCCCGCAGATCGACGAGGTATTGACGATGGTGCCGCCGCCGTTCTTCAGCATCTCGGGGATTTCATACTTCATGCAGTAGAAGACGCCGCTCAGATTGATCGCGATCACCCGCCCCCAGTTCTCGAGCGTGCAGTCGGGCGTAGCCGAGAACTCGCCTTCGATTCCGGCGTTGTTGAACGCGCAGTCTAGCCGGCCATAGTGCTCGACCGTCTTCTTCACCATCGCCTCGACGTCCTTGTGGTTTGCGACGTCGGTGGGGAGGAATATCGCGTCGCCGCCGGCTTCTTTGATCGCGCGCAGCGTGCGCTCGCCGCCTTCGACACTGTAGTCCGCGATCGCCACTCGGGCGCCCTCGCGCGCGAACAGCATCGCGGTCGCGCGGCCGATGCCGGATCCGCCGCCGGTGATTAGAGCCACCTTACCCTTTACGCGATCGGCCATGACTTACTCTCCTTTCTGCGCCGTTTCTCACGGTACCTTATACACCCGGTTCTCGCCCTTAAGGTCACCTAGTCGTACGAATTCCTGCTCTTCGGAGTCATATACCCACGCCTTTAACACCGATTCGCCCGCGGGGAGAAAGACGGCAGGGATCGATACCGACCATCGCGGCTGCGCCACCTGGTCCGGCTGCCTGGCTTGCGTTCGATCGCGCCTTGCATGCGCCTTCACCCACGCGGCCGTGATAAACACCCGCGCATCCCCGACTGAGACCAGGACGATCCGAGCCGGGCGGTCACCACCGGGAACGCTCGCCCATCCGCGAGCCTCGACGGCCTCGCCGTCACGCACAGTAGGCGGCTCCCCGTCCTTTGTCGACAACTCGAACGTCCCGTATGGCTTGGTGGGATTTTCGATAAAGGCTACGTGTCGAACGATCTTGCGGAACCCCAAGGCGTCAAGTTTTTCGGCGCCGCCCCGGATCCGCCCGGTGAACGGGACCAGCGGAAACAGCGGGAAGAGGCAGCTCTGCTCGTACTTGTCAGTCGCCGGATCGATATAGCGTTCGACTTCGAGACAGGCTGACGCCCGAGTGCGCTCGCGCTTGAGCGCGCGTGCGACGGGAATCGACGCGATCGATCCGGCCACGCTCAGCGCGGCGATCGCGCCGGCGATCGCGATGAAAATCGCGCGCCGCTTGACCATCACCTGCCGGCATAGTTCCAGTGTAGCGACCGCCACCAGCGCACTGGCGCCCATGTAACGCGACTGCGATGCCGCAACGCCCACGCCCAGGCGGAACGCCCGAGCGTGTTCATCGCGGCGAATCCCAGGCCGAACAAACCGATCGCGATCCACGGGGCAGCGGAGGGAAACCGGTTTGCCCGGATCAACCACGCCGCGCAGGCCGCGAACAGCGCGATCAATGCACAACCCAGAAATGGAGCCAACGTCGCAGGCGATATCGGATTTCCGTGGGCCAGCGGAGCGCCCACCAGCGCGCACAGGAATTCCAGCGCGGCGATCGGATGTCCGAGCCAGAAAGAACGATCGACCGGATAGAGGAACGGCCGCTCCAGCAGCAGAAAATACACCGCGATCGCAACACTCAGCAGCAGGACCGATCCGATCGCGGCGGCCGCCGCCCGGCGCTTGTTCCGGCCGCGCGAAAGCTGCGCAGGAATGATCACGAGCCACGACAGGAGCCCGTATAAGGCCGAGAACGACGCCACCAGGCAGCACGTCCATGCGAGTATCTGGCCGCGCAGCGGATGCTGGATCGAGTTGCTAATCAGATACACGGCCAACACCGCACAGGTATTCGCCAGGACGAACATCAGTTGCCATCCCCACAGCCAATCGTCGTAGTGGACGAATGAAAACACCAACAGGCTCGCCACAAACAGACTGATCGCGGTCGTCCAGGTAACGCCGTCGCGCTCTTCGGCGGCCGCCAGCCGGGCGATAGCCGTGAACATCGCCAGTGCCGATAGCAGCGTCACCGCCATCTCGACCCGCGTGTTCCACCTGGTGGTGAACGCAAGCGCGAGGAAGATCAGCTTGGGAAACAGGACGGGGTGCTCATTGTTGCACGTCAGGAGTCCCGGGAGCACCGGGCGTCCGGCGGCCGCGTTGTCGAAGAGGGACGGCAAACCCCACTGATCCATGTCGGGCACGTCGACGCTGTACTTCGCGACGAACCACACGGCCGCGGCAAACGGGATCAGCCACATCGAATCGATCATCCGTGCGATCGATCCGCGCGCGCGCGTACTCGGATTTCGATTGATGCTCAACTGCTTCCGCGGCCTGCTCTTTTCGGCGGCCTCGCCGGGACCCCGCGGTGCGCGTCCTTCTTCCTTCCGCGCGCCTCCTTGATGATCCGCGCGAGCGCCATCGCGTAGCCGGGAGAAACCCTGATCGTGCGGAAGGTCGAGCTGCCCATCTCGGTGGTCCGGTTGATCCACGACATCGGAACTTCCTTGAGATCGTAGCCCGCGAGCAACGGTTTGAGGCCGGTTTCCGCGTTGGCCGCGAAGCCGGGCTCCTCGATCACGAGATTTTTCAGGATCTCGGACCGGTAGAGCTTGAGGTTATTGGATAAGTCTCTCGCCTGTGGAAACAGCAGCAGCCGGGCCAGCGCATGGAAGCCGCGATTACAGACGATCTTGGAAAAGGGATAGTTGATGAGCACCGATTCATGGGAAAAGCGGCTGCCGATCGCTCCGTCGTGGCCGGCGGCGATCGCGTCGAACAGGTCGCGGAACTCGGGCACGATCCGCACGAAATCGGCGTCCATGGTCAGGATGTATTCGCCGGTTGCCGCCGCGTAGCCGTCGCGCAACGCGCGGCCCACGCCGTTGGGCGGCGATCGATCCACCAGCTTGACGCGCGGCTCCCGCGCCGCGATCTCGCGCGTGCGCGCCGCCGTTTCATCCTGGCTGTTGTCGTTCACGATCACTATTTCGTGAATATACGGCCCGTATAGCGCGAGCAGCGTGTCCACCAGGCCACCCACGTTCATCGCCTCGTTATGTCAGGGAATCACCACGGAGACCTTGCCGAAGAGCGCGCGATGCTCGGCCAGGCTCGGTTTGAGTTCGCGCTCCGGGCCCGGCCGCTTGGCCCAGATGTAGAGCGTGCCGCAGAGATCCCGCAATACCGGCGCATGCTCGAACACGAACGCGAGCGGCTGCAGCGCGGGCACCAGCCGCGCCGGCGTCCGCGGATGGATGATGTCGAAGGGGATGATGTCGACGTCGATGAGGCCCTGATGCGACGCCTGGCGCATCAGCTCATATTTGCGCGTCCCGATTTGCCCCGGCGCATTGCCGCTCCAGCGCCCGACCGCCGGCACCGTGCTCTTGAGGAACACCTGTGGATTCCAGTAGTTCGCCTCGAAGAACAGGAGTTGTCCTCCGGCTTGAGCAGCCTAAACAGCGCGCGCAGGGTCTGCGCGTATTGCTCGTGGCACAGGATCGCGTTACCGACGACATAGTTGAAACTCTCCGCCGGCGGGCCGCAGGCCAGGTCGTCCACCAGCGCCACGGATACATTGGGCAATCGCTTGTTGCAGGCCTGTTCGCCGAGGTCGGGGTTGAACACGGCGGCCGTGATTGGGCACTCGCCGCGCATCGCGCGGGCGAGATGCTCGGTCCAAAGCCCGCTGCCCGCGCCAACCTCCAGGATCGACTCGCCCGGCAGCACGTGGAAGCATTGGCGCACGGTGACGGCGCGCCCGCGGAGTTTGGTCGGCGACGTCTGCGGATAGCGCAGCCAGTAGGCTTCGCGCGCCCGCTCCATTTCGCTCAGGATTTTATTCACGAGCGTCCGCAGGAGCCGTCTGACGGCTCGCGCGCGGTGCAACTTCGCGCGGGAGGCAATCCCGCGCAAGTCTTACCACTTTGCCGCGCAAATGCCCACGTTATCCGAATGTTCCCGGCACAAATCGCCGGCGCGGATCGCAGCTCCGGCGGCCGATCTCACTATCGACCTTCAGATCTCGGACCGAATTTCGATCATCCCGGCGCACGGACCGGGGCTGGCGCTTTATAGAAGATGATCGTGGCGGTCAGGCCGCCCTGCGGTTTCAGCGCGTAGCCCGGGATCGCGCCGACCCGGATGTAGCCGAGGCGCTCGTAGAAACCCGCGGCGCCCTCCTCGGCGGCGGTGTCGAGCACGAGCAGCGTGCGGCCGCGCTCGACGGCGATTCGCTCGGCCTCGCGCATCAGGCTTCGCGCGACGCCTCGGCCGCGGCGGCTGACGCGGGTCATCAGCTTGGCGATCTCGGCGCGATGGGGCTGGTTGGGCGGCATGGCCAGGTCGAGCGTGACCGTGCCGATAAGCTCGTCGCCCTCCCACGCGCCCAGCACCACGCGGTCGCCGGCCACGGCCCGCGCGAGCGAAACCTTCCAGAAAGCGGCCGCGTCCTCGCGCGCCAGCGGATACATGAAGCTGACCGAGCCGCCGTTGGCGACGACTTCGATCAGAAGATCGGAAAGCGCCGCGACTGTTTCAGGCTGGTCCGTAAGCGCGGTGATGCGCATGGCCGACGTCACGCTCCATTTATTCGTTTGATGCAGCACCGGGCCGACGGAGCGCGTCCCAGGACCCGGCTTACAGCATGCGGCTTCGCTTCACGAAATTCGAGCGGCAGCATCCCGCTGGAAGTTAAGCGGCAGCAGCGCGGCGCCCGCCGCGCCGGCAAAGAAGCTTGCAATGATCGTCTGCACCTCGTCGAGCGCCGGTAAAAACGCATGCAAGTCCGAGTTTACGAGGCCGCGAAGAATCGGATGGGACAGGTAGCTCACGTCGTCCTGGCGAATCTCAACCGCCGTGACTCCGGGCAATTTCGCAGAACCCATCAGCACCACGTCATCGCCGTCGCTCTTCACCGCGTTATCGAAGTCGTACCACTGGTTGGCGTCGTTCTGCACTTGCACCACCTGCAAGGTCGAGTTCGGTTTGGATCCGTAAACCACGAGCAGGTCGCTCGGCGCGATCCCGTGGTCGATGGGCATCGGCAAGGCCCTCAGCACCCGCTCCGCTTCGGTCAAATGAAGCTGCTGCACGTCGAATCCACTGTTATTGGCGTCCGGAACCGCTGAGGTCGTGTTGACCTGCCAATTCTTTTCCTGAAAGAGGTCCAACTCGACTCCATTCTTCTCCGCTCGCATCACGCCGTTTCGGTAGAGCGGGAGCAATTCATAAACGGATGGAAAGGTGCGCGCGAGCTTGCGCATTTCCTTCTGGCCGCCGAAAACGGGACTCTCGCCGCTAATCAGCGCCTCGGCTGCGCCAAGCGAACCCTTGTGCGGCGTCGCGATGAACGCGACGCGGCCGACAGGCAGCGGTACGCCCGGCTTGAGTCTCGCCCATTCGTCGAGGAACTGCCGGAAAACGAGACCGCCCATGCTATGGCAGGCGAAATCGAAGTGGCCGTTCCACGCCGGCACGATATCCGCCATCCTCTTCAATTGCAGCTGTTCGATAAAGCGAACCAGCGCGACAGCGGAGTGCACGATCGAATAGCGCCAGTCGTACGCGAACAGGTAGGCCGGAACCTTGTTACGGCCTTGAAGACCGTTTGCGAGCGTGGCGTAGGCAATGTCGATCAATTGCGAGGGGCGGCTGACGACCGTCGCGTTGCGGTCGGACTTCGCATCGTCCGAGAGCGCCAGGGTGTCGAAGTCCAGCGCGAACAGCTTCCCCTCGGCGATGACGAGTGTTGACCAGGTGGTAGCCGGATCGATTGGATAGAAATTTTGCAGTGTCGAACCTTGAATTCCCGGAATCACGATGCACGGACGCGAGACGCGTGCCATTGGATGCCTCCTGTCGCCGGCGAGTCGAGGATGGGGCGCGAGCCGTCCTCGCCGATCACGTCGTGACTGAAAAAGGCGATCTTATCAACCTCCACGCCGTGACCTTCAGAATATTTTCATCGCAAACCAGGCTGGCGGATCACGCGTTGTGTGCGTTAGGAGCAAACTTACGCGCGCGGCCGGCGCGCACTCGACGTGGATAACGTGTGACGCTCGGCGAAATACCCTCGGCAATCGGGACGGACCATTCCGAATAATCATTGAATCTCCGAATCGTCACTGAATCGTCAATTCAACTTCAGTCGCCCGGCCCCTCGAGGTAGTAAGACTTGGTCCAGCCGATGTGGCCCTGCGCATCGACCTGCACCGCGTTTGCATCGCCGCTTACCGTCGCGGCCAGGACCTTGACCTTCGCCCCCTTGGTGAGCGCGCTGCAGCCGGAGACGTCGGGTGTGCCACCGCCGTCGTACACGTAGGCGGCCGCTACAAGCTCGTCATGAGTCTCACAAATCGGAGCATCGATTCTGGCTCTTTGCGGGCTGCCGGTCTTTAACGTCGGATATGCCGCTTGAGGGATGTTGGATGCCGACGCTGATTGAGGGGCTGAAGACGCCGCACACCCGGCAGCAACGAGCGCTATCCCGATCATTGAAAAGAGAGCAACAGCGCGTCTCTTCACGATTGCGCGTCTCCTTATTCCGACGGCTTTAAGCGCGTCTTCCGCTCAAATCCCCAAGGAGGATCGCCGGATGGATGAAGCAAGTCACATTTACCGATAAAGCGCCGAAATGCCCGCACCAGGACCCAACGGCGGTTGAATATGCAGCAGCTCGGCGCGAAGTTCACCGTACGCGCTGAGACGTCACTCGCAGCTGGTGAGACTCGGGTGCTTTGAAAGTATTTTGCAACTGGTTCGCAACTACTCAAGAGCTATTATGGCCATAATTGCTCTGAAGTCAGACGATTCCAAGCTGATTAAGCATTTGGTATCTGTCGAAATAGATAGCGAGAGAGGCTATCAGAAGATCGCTGCCTTGAGGCGGATTGGATGACGGAACTGGGAAGGTAAAAATACAGCAAGCAGCCAGGCTCCGAAAGCTTTTATTCGTTATGGGACGATTATTGAGTGGCGAGCTATCGAATCCCGGATTCCAAGGATGTCCTGTGTGGCTGGCCTTAAGCCTCCCTGCGACCACGATGGCTGTCGTCTTGGATGTCGCCACCGGCTCCAGGATGGACACATAACGCGAAGTTTGGTCGAAGCCGAATCTCGGGAAAGTCTTCGCGATCGCTGTGAAAAGCCCGGCTACCTGTTGAGTGCCGATGTAAATTGGACCATCGCTTGTGATACCTACTTGCGGATTACTGCCAAAGAGGGTCATCAGGTTTGCGTGATCGCAAGGACTAGCGCTCAGGTAGTTTATGAATTGGGTTACTACGTCGTCATACGTCGCCGGCGCCGCAATGTACAGTTCGACTTTCTGGTTTGCCATCGTCGAAGCCCCCCTAAACGATCTTCTTCGTTGCAAAACTTCGACATTTTGCTCTGCGGGACTTTTTAAATCAAGCAGGCGCGTTCTGGCAGTTTTGAATGACTTCTGTCAAGCTCGGACCCGTGGCCAACCCAAGGGGGTGCATGGCAATTGGTCGACAACGGACTGCTTCGTTCCAAGACTTCGTCTTTCGTTAATCGAGTCCGCGAGCTGACTGAACTTTGTGCCGGCGTTCACGACACTTTAGCGGGTCAGGGACGATTGTTCACTGTTGCGGGCGAGCCAGGGATCGGCAAAAGCCGTTTGGCCGACGAAGCCGCGAACTACGCCGTCAGTAAGCATATGAGCGTCCTATGGGGTCGCTGTTGGGAAGGCGGCGGAGCGCCCGCTTATTGGCCATGGATCCAGGTTATTCGAGCATTAGCTAGCTCCACCCAGAGTTCGATCGTCGTTAATTGGCTAAGTTCCGACGTCGCCGAAGTATTCCAAATTGTCCCGGAGTTGCGCGCTCTTGTGCCTGACCTATCCGAGCTTTCGCCAGGCTCTCTCTCCGAACCGGAGCAAGCCCGATTCCGTCTCTTCGATTCCGTGGTCCGTTTCTTTCGTCGCGCCAGCGAACACAAACCCATCTTAGCAATCTTGGATGATCTGCACGCGGCGGACCCCACCTCGTTACTGATGTTACTTGCTCTAGCGAGAGCAGTCCGCGGTGCGGGTCTGATGATTGTAGGTATATATCGCAAAGCCGAGGTACGTAATTCAGTCGAAAGAGCCGCCTTAATAGCAGAAATCGAGCGCGAAGGCATTTTGCTACCCTTACGCGGATTGGCAGAAGCTGAAATCGGTGAGTTCATCGAGCGAACAGCCGGAATCTCTCCGACGCCCTCTCTGGTATCTCTGCTTGAGACTGCGACGGAGGGTAACCCCTTTTTCTTGAGTGAAATTCTCCGACTGATGGCGGCCGAAGGGCATCTCGCGACTGACCCTGCAATCGTATCGCATCCATTGCAAATTCCGGATGGTGTGCGAGCATCCATCATGAGGCGGATTCAACCGCTAAGCGATGAAACCCGCCAAACCTTAACCGTCGCATCCGTAATCGGACGCGAATTCGACCTCAATTGCCTGGCAATGACAAGAGACGTTCCACGAGAGAGAATCGTTGATGCTCTCGATACAGCGATCAGACTCGAATTGGTAACGGGACTCGAAGGGTTCGCTGGACGTTACACCTTCCGACACATGTTGATCCGCGACGCTCTCTACGGAACTCTACCTACAAACAGTCGTGTCAAGCTGCACCGACTAGTCGGAGACGCCATCCGCAGCCTTGATGATTCTGACGGCCGCAGTGGCGAAATAGCTTACCATTATTCTGAGGCGGCTGTTGCCGGAAACGCCGATCTGGCTGTTCAGTACTCCCGGCGTGCCGCACAGATTGCGACACAAAAACTGGCATATGAAGAGTCTTCACGTTATCTCAGCACAGCATTGCAGCTTCTACCCTTTACGTCTCACCCCAGTGAACAACTGAAAGCCGATCTGTTGTTGGAACTGGGAGAGGCACAGACCAGGGCGGGTAGAGTTACAGAGGCTCGCAAGACCTGCCTCGAAGCGGCCGATCGAGCAAAGAGGCTTGCCAACTTTGACCTTTTTGCACGCGCCGTCGTAACCGCTGGTAGAGCGATAAGCGACTCCGGTGTTACTGACAGCGCTCTCGTCGCGCTACTTACCGAGGCCTTGGAGGTGCTTGAAGAAGCCGATAGCCCTGTGCGAGCTCAAGTCCTGGCTCGCTTAGGGGTCGAGCTCTATTGGTCTGAACGTGACCGAGGAACCCATCTGTGTCAAAAAGCTGTCGACATCGCGCGCCGACTCGGCGATCGCCATACGTTGATTCTGGTCCTATGGGCTCATCATCTCTCATTGCGAAATCCCGACAGTATTCAAGATCGTCTGGCTGACACTAGTGATATCATCAGGACTGCGGAGAGCGCTGGCGAAAGGGATTTCGCACAGGAGGCACGCTTTTATCGCATATCGGATCTCATCGAGATCGGCAACGTGTTGGAGGCGGACCTTGAATCGCAAACGTATCTGCGGGTTGAGGAACAGACCAAGGACCCGTTTAAGCGAGGACTGCTCCTGCGCGGGATGCGTGCGCTCCTCGATGGCCGTTTCGAAGAAGCGGAGCACTTAGCCCAACAGGCTTTGGTCGCGGGCCAAGAGAGCGGGCGGCCCCTCTCCTTTAATTCCTTTCTTATCCAAACCGGTCATGTACTTTGGGAACAGGCGCGCCTGAGAGAATTCGAACCTTCCCTCAGAGCCTATATTGACCGGAATCCGCTGATACTTTTTGCGCAATGCGCCTTAGTTCAGTGTCTGATTCAGGGCGGCAAGGCATCCGACGCGAGGGCGGTATTTAATACTCTCGCCGTCAACAATTTTAGTACCATTCCGAGGGATTGGAATTGGCTTCCTTCGATTTTCGTCCTTGCGGATGTGTGCGTTGATCTCGGTGCGCGCGCTGAAGCCGAGATTCTATACGAGATCTTGCGTCCGTACGCTTCGCGCAACGCGGTCTTGGGTTATGTATATTGCTATGGATCCGTAAGCTACGCTCTCGCCCGTCTGGCTAACATCTTAGGGCGCGTGGACGAGTCAGCAGTCCACTTTGAAGACGCTATCGCTGCAAACCGACGCCTTCGGGCGAACACCTGGGTTGCTCACTCCGAATGCGAGTACGCCGCGCTGCTCTTGAAGCGGAATACATCCAGTGATCGCCGTCGTGCGTTCGAACTCTTGGAATCCGTCCACAAAGCCACAGACACATTCAGAAGCATGCGGCTGCAGGAAAAGCTTCAAGCAATACGCCTGGAGGTTGAGACCGCGCAGGCGAGTCCTGGCTTAATCGGCGACAATAGACAAAATCGCTTCATCGAAAGACCAGGTGACTCAGCCACACGCCTGAGCCAAGACAATGTTCCTGGTACGATCACCGAGTCATGCCCGGCTATCGATGCGATCGCCGATATCGCGGCAGAGAACACGCACAAGTTAGCCACGCACGTTCCTCTCGATGGCACAGTCACGATTTTATTTTCAGACATGCAAAATTCGACTGGAATGTTCGAACACCTCGGCGATCTCCGCGCGCAGGAGATCATCCGTCTACACAATGCTATCATTCGGAAGGAGGTTTCGGCCCACCAGGGAATCGAGATAAAGTCGATGGGCGATGGTTTTATGGTCGCTTTTGCCGGTGCTCGCCGTGGCGTCTTATGTGCTATTGCGATTCAACGCGCCTTCGCCGATCATTGCGAAAAGCACCGTGATGTTGCTATTCGGGTTAGGATCGGACTGCATACGGGCGAACCGATAAACGAAGCTACGGATTTGTTTGGCAAAGCTGTTATTCTAGCCGCGCGGATAGCGGCAACCGCAGGTGCAGGAGAGATACTGGTCTCCTCAACGCTACGTGATCTGGTAGAAGGCGCCGGTGATATTCGTTTTGCAGATTCGAAAGAGATTTCTTTGAAAGGATTGGCAGGAACCCATCGCGTCTATCCAGTGATATGGTAGGCGCAGAGCAGCCGAGCGCTCCGGTTACGGCTGATCGGGTGCATTCGTTTCCCCTTCAGAAGACGACCTGGCGACAATCGGCCCAAGCTACTGCCGGCGGGCTGAAGATGAAGGATCCGCTGGCGATGGACAGGAATTGCCGCGCCTTCGCGCTGACGCGCGTCTCTTCACGATTTCGCCTCTCCTTACTCCGACGGCTTTAAGCGCCTCTTCTTCTCGACCCCCCGGAAGCGGCCCGATTTGGAGACGACCTGGCACGCCTCGTCCGGGAATGCCAGACGGCCTCGTCGGCGTGTCCGGCGCGCTCAGCTGTCGCTTGGCCTACCGCATGGCGGCTTCTTTTTACCCCTAGCAGCGCTGAGTGTTAAAGAAGTCGCGCCCCAGTCTGCCCAAAGCCCATAGCCCGTGCGGTGCCTGGGCGCACGTTCGCAATGATTATGGCGGAGGGGGGAAGGAGTCGAACCTTCCGGCAAGCGTATTGCCCGCCAGGCCGGTTTTGAAGACCGGTGGGGCCACCGGGCCCCTTCCTCCTCCTCTGCGCGCGCCGCTTACTTCTCGCCGTGCCACGTCGCCATATGCCGGACGTGGGTGTCGAGATAAAAATCGCCGTCGAAGAAGCGATCGTAAAATTCCATCTCGCAGTGCTGCGCCTGCGCGTAGGCGCGCATGTAGAAGCTCGGGACCGACGCCGGGAAGCGGCCGAAGGTGTCGTAGATGTACTGCGCGACCTCGCCCATCAGCTCGATGAACTCCGCCGTGTAGCGCTCGATGCGCGACTTGACCCGCGCGTTCTCGCGGTACGGGCCGGGCCGTTCGGGATCGAACGCGCCGTTGGTCCCGAACTTGAGATCGGCGAATTTGCGCACCGCCCCGCGCATGTCGGCGCAATACGGCGGACAGAGCCCTTCGAAATACTTGTCGATTCCGACCGGATTGGGCACCGCCCAGCGCGCGTCGGTCGCGAAGCGAAAGCCGAGGCCGGGAATTCCACGCGCAGCGAACGCGCCCATCAGGCTCGGCGGATTGATCCCCGTGTACATCCATCCGCCAAGCCCCATCGCCTGCATTGCAAGCACGATGTTATGGCACACCAGCGCAAGTTCCATCGCGCCCGTCGCCAGGCAGTACTGGTCGAACTCGAAGATCGAAAAACGCTTGGCGCCGTCGATAAGCCCTGCCTGCATGAAGCGATCGAGGTCGCCGCACACGCGGCCGTTTTGCGGATCGAACGGCGTAAACCCCATCCCCAGATACACCGCCATCAGGTCCATCATCTGCTGCGTCAGATCGATCACCGGCACGAACAGCGTGGTGCCCGGCTTGTTAGCGTTCCAGAGATTGTGGGCGCTCGTGTGCGGCGGTTCGGCCGGCACGGTGACGCGGCCGGGCGCGAGTTTCACGCAATGCCGCTTGACCGCGTCGAAGAGCGCGGCGAGGTCGTCCGGCCGCCTGCCGCCGAGGATGTCCTGCGGGTCGAGGTCGCGCAGCTGCGTCAGATAGGTGCCGTCGTCGTCGGTAAAGATAAGCTCGGAGGCGTAGATCCCCGCGCCGCTCGGGTAAGTCCGGCCGAGCAGGCGCACCGGGTAGTTGCATCCGGTGTCGGCCTCGCCCGCCGACGTATGCTCCATCCCGGTGTTCCAGCCGTTAATTCCCGCGCCGCATATCACGAGCAGCATCCGCTCGGTCTCGCTCAGCGCGACGGGCTCCTTGGGCGACTCGTAGGCGAGCGGCCCGTCGGGAATCTTCATCCCGAGGCCGAAGCGGCGCGCGCGCCGCCCGAACATCGCGCCGAGCAGCGGAAAGGAGGAAAGCTCGCGCACCAGTGCTTCGGGAGTGGGAGCCGATTTCTTTTCCGCCATGATCGTCGTCGTCCTCGTTTTTGTAGTGTTCCTGTCCTGTTTTTCCAGCGTTGCTGCAGCGTGTGCGGCAGTTCGGAGGCGCTATCGTAGCAAAAACCCGCGCCGACGCATCAGCGCGCTAGCCGGGTTGGTCGTGAGCGTGCGACGCGCGATCCCTGCACGGCCCGTGCGCCAGCGTGATGTTGCTTGCGCTGTTGATGAGCGCGATGTGCGAAAGGGCCTGGGGAAAATTGCCGAGCTGGCGTCTGAGTTGCGGGTCGTACTCTTCAGCGAGCAGGCCGACGTCGTTGCGCAGCGCGAGCAGGCGGCGGAAGGTTTCATGCGCCTCCTCATGGCGCCCCATCAGCTCCAGGCAATCGGCCAGCCAGAAGGTGCACGGAAGAAAGACGCCCTCGCCCGGAGGCAGGCCGTCGGTGCCGGCCTCGGTCAGGTAGCGCTGCACCAGTCCGCCGCTCATGAGCTCGCGCTGGATCGCTTCGACCGTGCCGACGACGCGCGGATCGTTTGCCGGCAGGAAACCGACGAGCGGCATCAGCAGCAGCGAGGCGTCGAGCGCGCCCGCGCCGTAGTACTGGACGAAGGCGCCGCGCGCCGGATTGAACCCGCGGCGGCAGACGTCGTCGTGGATGCGCGCGCGCAGCGCTTTCCATTTTTCGAGCGGCCCCTTTACCCCCGCGTGCTCGACCGTCTTGATCGCGCGATCGACCGCGACCCACGCCATCACGCGCGAATGAACGAAGAGGCGGCGCGGACCGCGGACCTCCCAGATACCCTCGTCCGGCTGCTCCCATGCGGTCTCCACAAAATCCATCAGCTCGCGCGCCACCTGCCACGCGTCGTCGTTGGAGTGGAGGCCGTGGCGCCTGGCGACGTGCAGCGCGTCGAAGATCTCGCCGTAAACGTCGAGCTGGAACTGGTTGTGCGCGGCGTTGCCGATGCGCACCGGACGGCTGTCCGCATAGCCGGGCAGCCACGGAAGCTCCAACTCCGTCAGCCGGCGCTCGCCAGCGAGCCCGTACATGATCTGCAGTTCGCTCGGATGGCCCGCGATGGCGCGAAGCAGCCATTGCCGCCACGCCTGCGCCTCTTCGGTATAGCCGCCGATGAGCAGGGCGTAGAGCGTGAACGTCGCGTCGCGCAGCCAGCAATAGCGATAATCCCAGTTGCGCACGCCGCCGATCGTTTCCGGCAGCGACGTCGTCGGCGCGGCGACGATCGCGCCGGTCGGACTGTAGGTCAACGCCTTCAGCGTGATGAGCGAGCGGATCACGGTCTCACGTGAGGGCCCTTCGACCGAGCATCGCGCCGACCATCGCTGCCACCAGTCCTCGGTCTCGCGCAGCATCGTTGAGGCGTCGCGGATGCGCGGCTCGCCGAGATGCGAGTCGTAACGCGTCATCACGAACGCCACGGTTTGGCCCTCGGCAATCTCGAACTCGCCGACGGTGTGGAAGTCCTCGCCGCGCAGCTCGATCGGAGAGCGCAGCTGCACCGCGTCGGGACCGGCGATCGCGCTGATGCCGTAGGGGCGCTTGCGTACCCACGGCACGACATGGCCATAGTCGAAGCGCAGGATGAACTCCGTGCGCATCGGCACCCGGCCCGCGCGCCCTTCGACGATTCGCACGAGGTCGACCTTGCCTACGCGCTCGGCAACCGGCATGAAGTCGATAACCGCGGCCGTGCCGCCGGCGCATCGGAACTCCGTCTCGAGCACCAGCGTGTCACCGCGGTAGTGGCGGAGCGTCTGATGCGGCTCGATGCGCGGGGCGACGAGCCAGCGTCCGTGCTCCTCATTGCCGAGCAGCGCCGCGAAGCAGGCGGAAGAATCGAAGCGCGGCATGCACAACCAATCGACCGAGCCGTCGATCCCGACCAGCGCGGCGGTGTGCATGTTGCCGATGAGCGCGTAGTCCTCGATTCGAAGGGTCATCAGGTTCGTCCTTAATTCGAACAACGCAAGCGACGGATTTCGGGTAGTTCTGGAGTAAACAAGGCGATGGCCCCAGTCACTGTCAACGGGCGGTTCAGTGTGAACCTCACTTTCCACGCGGGCTCGGTCGGTTCGTTGCAACCGGCGGCATCGTCGATCCCCTCGTCAAACGCGACTCTCCGGTGACCCGGAGATAAAGACTCGTTGGCCTCAGCCACTGGGGTCTACTGTAGCCGTTTTTGTGTCGAGGCGGGCAAGCCAAGTTGCCTTTCCCGATCCACTCTTTCCGGAGGTTGGTTCAGGGGTTGCGCCGCAAGACCCAAATTCGTTGCCGCAAGGTGCAGCCGCTGCCAGAGCATCCCAGCCCGCACCGCCCGCTCCTGATCGTACAAGTTCCCGACCGCGAGCAGCCCGAAAACTGCCGCCGTCGCAAGCTGTACATCGCGAGTCTGGCTGAGCCAGATGCGATGCGCCCGCGCGGGCGAGGGCACGGGCAGAATCCTCGCCATCAGCGTCACGAACGGCGAGAGCCCTGCCGCCGCGATGGTCGGGCCGTCGCGATGAGCCGCGATCTCGGCGTCGGAGCCGCGAAACCACGCGTCGCTGTCACGGATCATTGCGGGGTCGGCGATGATTGCCTCGGTCGCGACGATCGTGGTCGCGGTAAACTCCGAACGCACGGTCGCCTCGGTAAGCAGGAACAGTTTGACCTCCGGCTCCCCGCTTCCGAGCGCCGCAAGCTTTGCCAGCATCTCGGGAGCAACCGGACGATCGCGGGTCGTACGGGCCGCGATTGGTGTGCCGCGCCGGTATCGCGGCGTAGAGTGGCGAACCTTCCGCCGCGCCGCGCGAGAGCGCGACCGAAGCCACCCGGCGCCTTCCCTCGACCGGCGCCGGCAGCGAGAGCGTCGCGTGTTCGATCGCGATTCGGGCCGCGTAACCAGCCGCCTAAGCCCGCAAGCGAAGATTCTCCAGCGCGCAGCCGAGACTGATCCGCATCTCGCGCCGAAAGGGGTCCATCACGCCCAGATTGCGGCTCTCGTCGGCGCGGAGATCGATCCGATCGGGATGAACACAGAACTTCCACGGTTGCGTGTTGTGAGCGTTGGCCGCAAGAATTGCCGACCTCACCGGCGTTCGCGCCCCCTCTCCAGGCGAGCCAGACCATTCGCGCCACGGAGCGTACGCGTCGGCGTCCGGCAAATTCTCTTCCGCGCTTGCATCAGAGCCAAGACGAATTGCGGCTACGGCGAGCGCGCCCAAGCCCGAAAGGACCGCCCATCGGCGTGGAAGATCCTCAAAACAATTTGATGGCCACTCGGTCAGACCTCCGGCTGGAGACACCGCCGGTACTGCTGCTGCCAGGGCCTTGCCGCCTTACCTCTGCTCCTACACTAAACTATATTTGGATGAGCATGTGGACATACGAGAAGCGAGCAACGTAGGGCACAAGGCGCGCCCATTTCCCGCCCAAGCGCCGGCGCATGCGCCCCCCCCGAGAAAGTCTGATCCTTCGAGTCCTGGCCTCAGGCACCGCGTGCAAACGTCCAGGTCGCGGGCAAAAAAATAGGGCCGTCCGTCGGCCGCGGCAGCATACCGGTGCCCAGCAGGTCGGCAGGCACTACCTCGAACGAGATCGCCTCACGGATTATGTCGAGTTCGCGCGAGGTATCAGTGAAGTCTCCCAAGTACAGGTCGATGAGGTAGGTTCCCGGCATCAGCGGAAGCCGATCGAACTTGCATGTCACGATGCCGCTCGACATACGCTGATTGTCCGCTCCCTGGTTGGTCAAGCGGTTGTTGACGCCGAACAGTGGCATCCCCTCGGCAGTCTTCAGGGTGACTCCCAGGATCGGCCGGACGGGATGAGGCGCAACAAAGTGGACTGTCACCTCAAGCGGTGCTCCCATTCGCACAACACCGGTCGGCTCGTCGCCTTCAGAGTGCAGGCTTATCGACTGCATCGTTGGTACTGAGTCGCCGCGCCGTCCGGCATGGCCTGCCAGCGAGCGGATGCCGCCGCAGCCTCGCAGCTCGGAGGCCATGTAGCGCATCACGATCTGGGTCGGTTCGCCCTCGGCTTCGAGACGGCCTGAGCTGATCAGCAGGCACGAGCTGCAAAGCGACTCTATCGAGGCCATGTTGTGGCTGACGAAGATTATCGTCCGCCCCGTGCGTGCGACATCGCCCATCTTGCCCATGCATTTTTTCTGGAAGGCAGCGTCGCCCACTGCCAGCACCTCGTCGACCAGGAGGATCTCGGGTTCGAGATGGGCGGCAACGGAGAAGCCCAGCCGCACGTGCATGCCGCTGGAATAGTGCTTTACGGGGGTGTCGACGAATTTCTCGACCTCGGCGAAAGCCACGATCTCGTCGAACTTGCGCTGGATCTCGGCGCGCCGCATGCCGAGGATCGCGCCACTTAAATAAATGTTCTCGCGCCCGGTCAGCTCGAGATGGAACCCCGTGCCGACCTCGAGCAGACTGCCGATCCGGCCATAAATCTCGGCACGGCCGGCGCTAGGTTCGGTGATGCGCGAGAGCAGCTTGAGCAGCGTCGACTTGCCGGAGCCATTGCGCCCGATGAGGCCGAGCACCTCGCCTGGCATCACGTCGAAGCTCACGTCGCGCAGCGCCCAGACGTGGCGCTCACCGTCCTGCAGCCCACCATCGCGCGCTCTGCCGCCGAGCATATCACGCGCGATCCGCGCCGGCGCGCTGACCGAACGGATGATGCTCTCGCGCAGAGTGCGATAGGGCTCGACCCTCCCGATGCGGTAGCGCTTGGAGATGTTTTGGACTCGGATTATCGGCTGCATCGCAGTTGGCCTCCGCAGACGTCAGATGACGTCTGCGAAGCTCCGCTCCATGCGCTGAAACGACCATACCGAGTAGGCTGCGGCTCCGAGCGTCAGCGCCGCTGCGACGGCAATCGCGGGCCAGTCAAACGGCCTTTCCAATAGCGCGGAGCGGAAACCCCCGATGATTCCGGTCAGCGGATTGAGGGTCAGTATCCAGCGCCACCCGCCCGGCACAAAGTTGGAGGGATAAATGACCGGGGTGGCGATCATCCAGAACTGGAGCATGAATGGCATTACGTACTTGATGTCGCGATACTTGACGTTCATCCCCGCCATCCACATCCCGACTGCCCCGGCGAAAATCGCGAGCAGTGCCACGAGCGCTGGGAACATCAAGATCCCGGCGCCGGGCGCCATTCCGTAGCAGGCCATCATCGCGAACAGGATCACCGAGGCTATCGCAAAGTCGACCAGCGCGGCGCCAACTGCGGCGCCCGGGATAGCCATACGCGGAAAGTAGACCTTGGTGACGAGTTGCGCGTTGCCGATCACGCTGGCGCCGCTCTGAGTCACCGCGTTTTGGAAAAACTGCCAGGGGACCAGCCCGGCGAATGCGAAGAGCGAATAGGGTAGACCGTCGGAAGGCACGTGGGCGAGCCTGCCGAATAGCAGCGTGAAGGCCACCATCATCAGCAACGGCTGAAGCACGGCCCACAGCACGCCCAGCGCGGTCTGCTTGTAGCGCAGTTTGACGTCGCGCCAAGTCAGGAAGTAGAGCAGCTCGCGATGCGTCCATAGTTCGCCGAGCCCGACCCACAGCGAGCCGCGCCCGGCCTCGATGATGAAGCGCGGTGCCTTGGCCTCGGGCGTGGCGGCGACCGGCGCGCGGGCGGATGGCGCGGTCTGGTGCGGGAGTACTTCCACAGGTGCGCTCGTTGACGGTTCGCAGCGAAGCCGGTCCGTCACGCGGCGAAGCCGGAACGGCCTGAGGTCTGATCGGTCAGCTTTTGCCTTGGGGCATTCGACGCGACCCGTGTCTTATCATTCGCGGTGCGGGGCCCCATGCTCAGTTGAGCGTTCTGCATGTTGGCCTCGGGCCGCCATTCAGCGCTCATACCTTCGAAGGATTCTCCCGCGACCCAATGCTGCTGCCCAACAAGAAATTATATACGAAAAGTCAATGGTGTTCTGAGCGCGGCCTCAGACGCTGAGATGGCGAGCCCGATATGCCCGCGTGCGAACGAGAGCCGGGGCTACAGGCTGAATCGGGGTATGACGGCGGCCGAAACTCGCGAGCAACCGCAAACTGCATCGCGCGATGCGCGAGAATCGGGTTCGGCGGCAGCACTTCCCTTTCGGCGGGATGACAGGGCCTCTCGTAAAATTAGTCACTACTAGATCGACCGCTTTTGGAACCACAAATTGCTTGACACTATGGGGCGGTTGAAAAAGCCGGAAATTTGCCCGATCCGGACCGGCGAGTTTTTCCAATTTTATTAGAGCGGCTTATGGAGCCGCTGGTCGAGAAATATGTTGAACAAGCGCCTGCGCCACGGGGGCAAGAATGCGTGCGCGGGCGAGCGGGATACTTCATCATGACCGACGCCAGTCAGGCAAGGGGGCGGCCACGTCGGCAAGAAACCGCCGATGGCGATGTAGCGTAAAGGGTCACATTCCGTCTTGGATGTGACTCGCATGAGAAGTTCCTAGTGCTTCCGCGGAGGGGCGAAGTCGTCAAGGTACGGCGCAGTCAGCCGGTGGCCCGGGATGAATATGTTGCCCCAACGGGCCATAGCGCCGGTTTCGTCATGTATGAAGCGCTTCTCGAGTGGTTGATTCACATCACAGCGGCCACCAGGCGAACGCCACAAGGGCGAGGCCAAGGCAGGCGATTATGATACCCCACAAAGTCGCGGTCGGCGCTTCCAAGTCGGACCATTCGGCGCTGTCCAGCGGATGCTCTTCAGGGATCGGTTTGCCGCTGCTTCTCGGCATCATGGAGACCCTCGCCCGCAGATCCCAACCATCTGGCGCCTTTACGCGTTGGTCAGAGTGGAGTCCACGCCGCTGGCGAGCGAACTGACGTTGTTGCCCAGTGCCATATAGGTGCCGAAGACCACTACCGCGATAGCCGTCACGATGAGCGTGTACTCCGTCATCGTCTGGCCACGGGTGTTGCGAACCATTGACTCACGGGCGCGGATGAACATCTTCGTCACTGGCTCCATTTTCAGATCTCCCTCCTATAACCGTTTTGGATGCTACGGAGGCTACAGGCGCCGCGGGCTCCCGCATCCGGGTCAGGGCATCGGAGGCGGTGGCTGGCCCTCGTGATACGAAACATCAAACATGGTGCCGCGGGCCGAAGCGACGGCATTGGGAGTATGAACCTCGAAATTGGGAGGGCTCCCTGAGCTAACCTTAACCAGGGAGCGCACCAGCCCGTTTAGCAGGGTAACCTTGGTGCTGGCTCGTGACCCGTCGGGGTTGAGGATATTTTCCGTCAGCACAAGAGTACTCGAGTCGCTCAACTCCAGCTGGCTGCCGTCGCTGAGCCCAATGCTCACGCGGCTGTTGGGCCCAGTTGTCAGCTTGTCTCCGACCTGAAGAGCGGTGCCGTCGGCTGCCGGAATCGATTTGCCGGCCCTCTCGACCGTAACGGTGCCGCTGAGCGTGCCTATCGAGCCAGCGGATGTCTGTGCCCAGGCGTGTGGGGCAAGTGCCAGTACAACCGAAAGGAAGGCCGTTGATGCTACGACATCTATAATTCTTCTAGACATGTCTAAAAACTATTAGAATTCTCATGAGATGTCTAGATGGCAAAGGCTGTGCGGTTGACGCCATATCGACCAGCTTGGCGGCTCATGGGGAGCTGGTGGGTTAGACGGACTATCTCGAAGAAGCCAGCGCGCCGTCGTTGAGTGCGGCGCCGAACCTCCGGCTCACTATTTCGGTGATCGCCGGCCTCGCCTCGCAATCCTGATCGCTGCATGCCTGGATAGACCCAGCTCGGCTGCCTTTGACCTTCGGTATTGCGGACGCCTTAATCTCGCAGTTTTTCTCAGGATGCGCCCGGCACTTGCAGGTTCGGACGGAGCCGGCCGAGCAATGCGCACTCTGTGCCAAGCCGTGGCGTTCCGGGATCGTTGACGACGAACCCTGCGCTGAAGGGCGAAGCTTTACCCTGGGACCGTACTTCGCGGTTATGTATGACTGACTTATTTACACCTATTAAGCTATTTTCAGATAATATTAGCTATATACAGGGGCATAAAAAGGCGTTCGCAGTGCACTGGCCAAGCCGTCATCGGAGTTCGAAGTTATGAGACGAAAATCAGCATTTGTCGGGGGCCATTTTTGGGAAAACTTCGGGTTGTTGGTGTTCTTTGTGGCCGGGTTGACCGGCCTCGTGTACATGGTGACCAACGTGATTTCCTGGTGACTCGCACGCCGTACTTGATATCCGGCGGAACACGGCGCCGCCAAGGTGTTTGGCTTTGCTAACTGTTGCTGTGAATGCAACAAGTGCTCGACGGACCATGGGGGTGGCAGGTGTCGACGGCTTCAGCACGCAACCTACGACTCGCTCCCGACCAGGACGGTGCAATTCAGGAGAGCCATCTCTGCTCTCGAAGCGCAAAGAGTTTTTGAAGAAGCACCGCGCCATCGTTGAGTGCGGCGCCGAACCTCCGGCTCACCACTTCGGTGATCGTCGGCGTCGCTTCGCAATCTTGATCGCTGCATGCCTGGATAGACCCAACTCGGCTGCCTTTGACCTTCGGTACTGCTGACGGCGGATCGCGCGGTTCTTGTCGGGATGAGCTTTGCGCCAGTTGCGGGTGCGGACGGCTTGCGAGCAGACGCGCGGCGCAGTGTGCCTAGCACCGGGTCGGTACGCTCAAGCGAAAGTCATCGAGCTCCATAAGATATGGCGCGCACACGCGGTAGCCGTCGAGGGTGCCGCGTCGGGCCAGTCATTGATCTAGCTCTGCGCCTGTCGCCTGAGGTTGTATAGTGGCGCGAGGTATGCGTCGCACGATGGGCGACTCGAACAGAGGCGCCGCTTTTCTAGCATCGGGGTAATCGCAGCGACCCGTTCAAACTTGAAGAGGTCTAGGTGGATGGTCTTAACGGTCAAGCGGTGCCGCTGTAACTTTGCGGTCGAGCGCATATAAACGAGAAGGTGTCCATGCCGGAGGAACTGTGAACGGCTACGTATTACTTGCCGATGTGGTAGCTGTGTTCCACTGCGCATACATAGCCTTTGTGGTAGGTGGTTTTGCGCTAATCGTCGCAGGCGCCGTAGAACGTTGGCAGTGGATTCGAGGCTTCTGGTTCAGGGTCGCACATTTTGCAGCCATCGTGTTCGTATGCGCGGAAGAAGTCACCGGCCGAGTGTGTCCCTTAACCAAGCTCGAAAGTCGCTTGCGGATGGCTGGTGGTGAAGTCGAATATTCCCGCGACTTTGTGGGTTAC
>Ga0335083_10001239_pt1 | contig 35710 bp, 31 predicted proteins | sample Lox_Sample_42_FD_206716 | JGI IMG/M metagenome (GOLD analysis project Ga0335083, IMG submission 206716) | Soil microbial communities from Loxahatchee National Wildlife Refuge, Florida, United States - Lox_Sample_4.2 | ecosystem: Environmental > Terrestrial > Soil > Wetlands | place: USA...
CGAGTTGGAGTGCTTCCGGCCGAATCAGGATGCAGCCTCCAGCGGCGCCGGCGGTTGCACGGTCAGGATTGGCGATCCACTTCGGCGGATAGAGCTGAAAGAAGAAATAGACGAAGGCGGGAATCAGCAATCGCTCAGGAACGGTCTTGCAGTGCAGCTTTGCCATGTAAGAGGCGAGATCGTAAGCGCCGCGTTTGGCGATTGTCACCAATGTTGACACGTTGCCTGGCGAGTGTTCGATATCGGCGTCGGTAAGCAAGAAATAGTCTGGGCTGCGATCACCAGCAGCGTCGATTCCCTGCTGCAAGGCCCACACTTTCCCGGACCAGCCTGGCGGTAGCGGCGATCCAGCGATGATTGTCAGCCGATTTTCCTTTCCGGCGGCTGCTTCACGGGCGAAGTTGGCGGTTCCATCGGAACTGTGGTCGTCGACCAGGATGACCTCGAGAGAGACCGCAGTTTGATCGAGAAGCGAACGCACGGAGCGAGCAACGACGGCGGCCTCATTCCGCGCGGGGACGATGGCGACCACGCGGGCGTGAGTCGATGTGGGCACGCGCTGCGTTCGCAGGCGCCAGAACTGGCCGCGACCCAATAAGAGATAGAGCCAGATCAGCAGGCAGACGCCGCCAGGCAGTGCGGGGCCGTGGAAGTGGCTCATGCGGTGAGTGTATCGGGAATCGAAGTCTTTGTAACACTTGCGAGTGGAGGGTCGGACAAATACTATCTTTGGACCATTGGACTGGTGGAGGATGGCGTGGGGAAAAGACTGGCAGGCAAGACGGCACTGGTCACGGGCGGCGATCAGGGCATTGGGCATGGCATTGCGCTGCGGTTCGCGCAGGAAGGCGCGAACGTGGCGATTGGATTTCGGACGAACAAGAAAGGCGCGGACGAAACAGTCGCCGCGATTGAAGCAGAGGGCGTGAAAGCGGTTGCGATCCAGGGCGACCTCGGGAAGGTAGAAGATGGCCGCAACCTGGTGGCACAGGCGATTGCACAGGTTGGAAATCTCGACATCCTGGTAAACAACGCAGGGCTGGAACGTCGAGCCGATTTCTGGGATGTGACGGAACAAGACTTCGACCTGGTGGTGAACGTCAACCTGAAGGGCGTTTTCTTCACGACGCAGGCGTTCGTGCGGCATCTGCGCGAGACGAAACGCCCGGGAAAGATCGTGAATATCAGCTCAGTGCACGAAGAGCTGCCGTTTCCCCACTTCGCGTCGTACTGCGCGAGCAAGGGCGGACTGAAGATGCTGACCCGGAACCTGGCCATCGAGTTGGCGCCACTGGGAATCACTATTAATAATGTTGCGCCCGGGGCGATCGAGACGCCGATCAACAAGGCACTGTTGAATGATCCAAAGAAATTGAGCGAGTTGCTGGAAAATATTCCGCTGAAGCGGTTGGGGACGCCGGAAGACGTTGCAGGGCTGGCTGCGTTCCTGGCTTCGTCGGATGCCGACTACGTGACCGGCACGACGTTCTTCGTGGATGGCGGACTGCTGTGGAACTACGAAGAACAGTGAGATCAAGTGTGAAGCAAGAAGGGTAAGTTCGAAGTCAGAAGGATGGAAGTCGAACTCAGTATTCGGAAGCGGTCAATGGGAGCGGGGTCGATTGAGCGAGAACAATAGAAATCAGATCCGACTTGTAGTTTCCGATGTGGATGGGACGCTGGTGACGAAGTCGAAGTTGCTGACCCCGGCGGCCAAGGATGCGGTGAGGCGGCTGCGTGATGCCGGCATTCGCTTCACGATAACGAGCAGTCGTCCGGCACAAGGACTGAAGGTGGTGGCAGAGCCGCTGCAGATCACTGAGCCAATGCCGGCGTTCAATGGCGGGCTGCTGGTTGCGCCGGACCTGAAGACTGTACTGCGCGAGCGGCTGCTGGAGAAGACGCTGGTGGAAAGGCTGATCGAGGCTCTGAACGCGGCGCGGGTTGGCATCTGGATGTACACGGACGAACATTGGTACGTGCTCGACGCGAAGGGACCGTACGTGGAGCACGAACAGCACGCGGTGAAGGTGGATCCGGTGGTGGTGCGCGACTTTCACGAAGTGGCGCTGCACCGGGTAGCGAAGATGGTGGGCGTGAGCGAGGATTTCGAAGGCCTGAAGACCTGCGAGGAATCGATCCAGGAGACTTTCGGGAAGAATGTTTCGGCGACGCGCTCGCAGCGGTATTACCTCGACATTACGCATCCCAACGCGAACAAAGGCGAGGGCGTGCAGATGCTTTCGGAGCTGATGGGCATTCCCACCAGCCAGATTGTCACCATCGGTGACATGGAGAACGACGTCTTCATGTTTGAGAAGAGCGGAATCAGCATCGCGATGGGCAACGCCACCGATGCGGTGAAGGCGCACGCGAGGTATGCGACGACGTCGAACGAAGAAGAAGGGTTTGCCAATGCGATGGAGAAATACGTGCTAGGCTCAGCATCAACCCAGGGACACTCGGCATGATCATCGTGGTGATGGGAGTCACGGGCGTCGGAAAGACGACGATCGGAACGGCGCTGGCAAACCACCTTGGCTACAAGTTCGAGGATGCGGACACGTACCACTCGGCGGGCAACATCGAAAAGATGTCGCATGGCATCCCGCTGACGGATGCGGATCGGCTTCCGTGGCTGGAGTCGATGCATGCGATGCTGGAGCGCCACGCAGCCCAGGCGGAAAGCGTCGTGCTGGCGTGCTCGGCGCTGCGGCAAAGCTATCGCGACATTCTTGGCCGTAACTTGATCGTTACATGGGTATACCTGAAAGCTTCGCCGGAAGCGATTCTGGAACGAATCGAGCACCGGCACGGACACTTTGCGAAAGAAGATCTGCTGAAATCGCAATTCGACACGCTGGAAGAACCGCGGGACGTAGTCGTGGTAAACGCCGATCCTCCGGTGGATGTAGTGGTGGAAGAAGCGATCGAAAAGGTGATGGCCGAAAAAGCGGGCGAACGCTAAGGGGATCACGTCCGCCCGAAGAGGCAAGAGGTCTGAGGCCGAGCCCCAACTAGTCACCGGAGGGGAGGAGTTCCTCGAGAGGCTCGCCGGGCGTCACCAGATTCGGACAATCGCCCAGGATGGGGCGGCACGCTGCCGTCGGCCCGGAGTGGATTTGTAACTCCTTCGTTCTGCCCTCCGTAAACTGCGCCGCTTCGGTGGAGTGCTCTAACGCCAGCGTTGATGCTGCTCCGCCGGTGATCACCTGCTGGACGGCGTCGAAGTACCCGGTGCCAACGAAACGCTGATGCTTCACAGCCTGGTAGCCGTATTCCGCTTCCCTGCTGAATTCCTTGTCCTGCAGGCGGGAGTACGCGGACATTCCCGATTCCTTATAGCCGCGGGCGAGTTCAAACATTGCCAGGTTCAGCGCGTGGAAGCCGGCGAGCGTAATGAACTGGAAGCGATAGCCCATGGCTGCAAGTTCACGCTGGAATCTGGCGATGGTTGAGTCATCGAGATTCTTGCGCCAGTTGAACGACGGCGAACAGTTGTAGGCGAGCATCTTGCCGGGATGATGGCGATGAACGCCTTCGGCGAACTCCCGGGCTTCGTTGAGATCGGGCTTCGACGTTTCGCACCAGAGGAGATCGGCGTAAGGCGCATAGGCGACGGCGCGGGCGATAGCGGATTCAAGTCCGCCGCGAATGCGGAAGAATCCTTCGGCGGTGCGTTCACCTGTGAGGAATGGATGATCGCGCGGGTCGATGTCGCTGGTAAGGAGCTGAGCGCTATCGGCGTCGGTGCGCGCCATGATCAGGGTAGGCACGTCCATGACGTCGGCAGCGAGACGAGCGGCGACGAGTTTCTGGATGGCTTCCGAAGTCGGCACAAGAACCTTGCCGCCGAGGTGTCCGCACTTCTTGGCGGAGGAAAGCTGATCTTCAAAATGAACGCAAGCAGCGCCGGCTTCGATCATGGACTTCATCAGTTCGAAGGCGTTCAAGTTGCCGCCGAATCCAGCTTCGGCGTCGGCGACGAGCGGAGCGTACCAGTCAATGCCGTTTTTGCCTTCGGCATGATGAATCTGATCGGCGCGCTGGAGAGCTTGATTGATGCGACGCACAACCGACGGCACGCTGTTCGCGGGATAGAGGCTCTGGTCGGGATACATCTGGCCGGCGTCGTTGGCATCGGCGGCGACTTGCCATCCGCTGACATAGATTGCTTGTAACCCAGCCGTTACCTGCTGAACAGCCTGGTTGCCGGTCATAGCACCGAGGGCCGCCGTGTAAGGACTGGACTGCAGCAGATCCCAGAGACGCTCGGCGCCATGACGGGCCAGAGTGTGCTCGACAGGCATGGTGCCGCGAAGGCGATCAACATCGGATTGCGTGTAAGGACGAGCAATTCCCTGCCAGCGCGGGTGGGTCTTCCAATTGTCATGAAGCCGGGTTGAATTCGTTTTCGGATACATTTGTCACCGCCATGTTCATTAGAAGCGGGCGGACGGGCGGGGACAACTGTGCCTGGTCCATGTTGACTGGTAGTCCGAAACGGACTAGTTTGCATCCGATGAAGGAACAAGCATTTTAGGATGGGACCATGAATACGACGACCATGGAAACTCATGCGGAAACTGCGATCCTGACGGCGGAAGCGAGAACGTTCCTGGAGAAGCTTGCGCGCAAATTCGAGTCGCGGCGGCAGGAACTGTTGGCTCGCCGGAAGGTGGTACAGCAGGAGATCGACAAAGGCAGGATGCCGGATTTTCTGCCGGAGACGGCGTTTATGAGAGCGGGCGATTGGAAGGTGGCGCCGATTCCGAAAGATCTGATGGACCGGCGAGTGGAGATCACCGGGCCGGTGGACCGGAAGATGATCATCAACGCGCTGAATTCAGGCGCGAACGTGTTCATGGCAGATTTCGAGGACTCGAATTCTCCGACCTGGCAAAACAATATGGAAGGGCAGTTCAACCTGCGCGATGCCGTGCGAGGAACGATCACGTATGAGAGCCCGGAGGGAAAGAAGTACGCGCTGAATGAGAAACGGGCGGTGCTGCTGGTGCGACCGCGGGGATGGCATCTGGATGAGAAACACTTTCAGGTGGATGGCGAGCCGATGTCGGCGTCGCTGTTCGATTTCGGGTTGTACTTCTTTCACAATGCGAAGGAATTGATGGCGCGAGGGACGGGGCCCTATTTCTATCTGCCGAAGATGGAGAGTCACCTGGAGGCGAGGCTGTGGAACGACGCGTTCAACTTCGCGCAGGATGAGCTGGGAATTCCGCGAGGGACTATACGGGCAACGGTGCTGATCGAGACGATTCTGGCGGCGTTCGAGATGGACGAGATTCTGTACGAACTGCGCGATCACTCGGCGGGATTGAATTGCGGGCGGTGGGACTACATTTTCAGCTTCATCAAGAAATTCCGACACAAGCCGGAGTTCGTGTTGCCGAACCGGGCGGAAGTGACCATGGAGCGACACTTCCTGAAATCGTATGTGGAGTTGCTGATCCGGACATGTCACCGGCGAGGCATTCACGCGATGGGCGGAATGGCGGCGCAGATACCGATCCGCAATGACGCGAAAGCGAACGAGAATGCGCTGGAGAAGGTGCGGCAGGACAAGCTACGCGAGGTGAAGGCGGGACACGATGGAACGTGGGTGGCGCATCCGGGGCTGGTGCCGGTGGCGAAGGAGATTTTCGACCAGTACATGCCGGAAGCAAACCAGATTACGAAGCCGCGGGCTAACGTGGAGGTTACACCGAAGGATCTGCTGGAAGTACCCACGGGAACGATCACGGAACAGGGACTGCGGTGGAATATCGATGTGGGCCTGCAGTACTTGTTGTCGTGGATCCAAGGTCTGGGGTGTGTCCCGATCTACAACCTGATGGAAGACGCGGCGACGGCGGAAATCTGCCGTGCGCAGGTGTGGCAATGGATCCGGCATGGAGCGAAGCTGGACGATGGCCGGCCCGTAACTCGAGAGATGGTGACAGGCTATATCGAGGAGCGGAAAAAGCAGCTGCCACCGAGCAAGGCCCTGGACATAGCGGTGCGACTACTGCATGGGCTGATGACGAGCCAGGAGTTCCCCGAATTTTTGACGCTTGCCAGTTATGACCTGCTGGACTAGAACGTCGATGATATGGGCGGACGCAAACGGCTGGAGATCGGCGAACCATTTCTGACTGAGTTGCGGGAGTGCCTTGCCGACCGGCGCATCGAAGAAGGGCTGGCGTGCCTGCGGAAGCGATCTGCGATTCTCGAGGCGATCGATGCGAAGCAAGAAGGCTCAGCGCAATTCGTTGGGCATCTTGCACAGTGGATTGACGCCGGCGCATTCGACTTCCCTACCCTGAGAGCGGTGTTGCGGCGCTTCGATGCCGACGCGCGGGGCAATCTGACGCTCAAAAGCTACCTCTATATAAGGATGGCCGAGGGAATCCTCGCGATGTCGGACGAGGAGATCGACGCGGCGATCCGGCACTTCGATTTTGTACTGGGATTACCGGAAGAGTTACAGGACCAGCAAGCACTGTCGATTGTCTTCTTCTGGAAGGCCCGGTGCCTGCGGCGACGAGGCGAATACGAGAAGGCGCTGATTTTCGCGGAGCGAGGAAAGCAGTCAGCGCTGGAGTTGGGGTATCCGCGAATGGCAGCCTTATCGGAGGTACTGGAGAGCTGGATCCTGTTTCAAAGGGGAACGCTGAAAGAGGCGGAACAACTGTCGCGTCACGCCGAGGCGGTACTGCGCGAGACCGATGATCATGTAACGCTGGGAAACATCCGGTCTTTTTACGGGCGGATGGACCGGCGAGCGGGACGCTACGACCAGGCGATCGAGCATTTCGGCCGGGCGATCGAGGAATTTCGGACGCGCGATCCGCGTCATCCGAACCTGGCACGTACGCTGGCGAATATTGCGCTGGCAAAGCGAGCCATTGCCCTGCAATTGCGCAAAAAGATCGATAAGCAGGCGGAACGGCGACGGAAAGAGAGCCGTGCCCCGGCGAAAGGGGCTTCCTCGACGGCGCCGGAATATCGCAGGCGGCTGGAGCGCCTGCATCACGAGATCGTTACACACCTGGACGAAGCCGCCGCGATCTATGAGCAGCATCCGACGCATCACGGCATGGGAACCGTACAGCTGAATTACTCCTATGTGTTGCTGGACGACGGGGATTACCAAGCGGCGGACGCCAAGGCGCGAAATGCGTATCGACTTGGCGAGCAAAAGCAGGACTACATCCTGATGGGCCGGGCGCGCGTGGTGCAGTGCATGATCGAGAATGCACGGGTGGAAGAAGGGATCAGTGAAGGCACGGACCCAGGGAGCCATGCGCGGCGAGCGCTGGAATGTGTGCGCGAGGCGGTGGAACTGGCAAAGCATACCCAAAATCAACGATTGCTCACCAACGCATACCTGTGGCTGGGCTTCACGCACTGCAATGCATTCTTCGATGACACCGAAGCGGCGCGCGAGGCTTATGACCTGGCGATTGCGTCACGCAAAGGCGCGCAACCCGACAACATGTGGGAGGATCTGCAAGCGCTGAAGGCGAAGGTATTGGGCGGCGGCAGTATCGATTCGAAGCTGAAGGCGTGGTCGCAGGGCGCGCTCGGCGATAAGACATTCCAGCAGATCACGGAAGAGTTTGCGGAACTAATCATCCCGCGGGTGTGGGAGCGTGAGGGGCGAAAAGTATCGCGGGTGGCGGCGAAGCTTTCGATCTCGCCGAAGAAGGTACGCCGTATCCTTGATCGAGTGGGGAGAAGGAAACCGTAAGGCCTGATGAGATTGGAATCCTGGATATCCGATCCTCTGGATACCCGGTTATTCGCCAATCCGCCTATCACGCACTTAAGACCGATCCAAATCACCTTAACTACTTCGTTACACACTGTTTGAACTGAAATTGCCGCCTACATGCGGAGAGACGCAATAGTGCAAACATATTATTTTCCTTTTTTGCTCATGTCACTCGGTGAATGTGCATACGTCACCGACCGTTTGTTTGCTGCGCAGATAGCTTAGGCCTTCAGGTCGGAGCAACTACTTCGTGTCTGCGAATTGGGCGAAACAATTCTCTGAATATCCGCTGGTAACAAAATCACCGGACTCGGCTACGCGAGTGGTCCACGTGGGAGATATCGCCATTGGCGCGGGAGCGTTCGTGGTGATGGCGGGACCGTGCTCGGTCGAATCGGAGCGCCAGTTGCTGGAGACCGCTGAAGCGGTGGCAAAGGCGGGAGCGGTGATCCTGCGGGGAGGAGCGTTCAAGCCGCGGTCGTCGCCGTATGCGTTCCAGGGACTCGGCGTGGAGGGACTGAAGATCCTGGCGAAAGCGCGAAGAGAGACAGGGCTGGCGATCGTCACGGAAGTTCTATCGGAATGCGATGTAGATGCAGTGGCGGAGTATGCCGACATCATGCAGATCGGGTCACGAAACATGGAGAACGTGGCACTGCTGGAGAGCGTGGGGCGTTGCGGGCGGCCGGTGTTGCTGAAGCGCGGCATGGTAGCGACGCTGGAAGATCTGCTGGCGGCCGCGGAGTGCATCGCGGCGAAGGGAAATCTCGACATCATGCTGTGCGAACGGGGAATTCGGACGTTCGGAACCGCGACGCGGAACACATTCGATATCGCGGCGGTGCCGGTTCTGAAGGAAGTAAGCAAGCTGCCGGTGATCGTGGATCCGAGCCATGCATGCGGAGTTCGGAGCCTGGTGCCGGTGCTGGCGAGGGCGGGGGCAGTGGTCGGAGCGGACGGAATGATCGTGGAAGTTCATCCCGATCCGAAGAAGGCGCTGAGCGACGGAGAGCAGTCGCTGCTGTTCGACCAGTTTGAAGCAATGATGCGCGACCTGGCGCAGTACGTGCCGATGGCGCTCCGAAGCGAGAGTTGCTGCGCCTCGATGGCCGGAGGGCGTGACTGATGCGCATGCGCACGACCACGACTCTGGTGTCGCTGATCACACTGCTGGCGGTTATCGCCGGGGTTAGAGCGGAAGTTCCGAAACGTGCTGCCGGGCCAGCACTGATTTACACCTCAACAGCTCATTATGACGGATTGGCGTGGCTAAATGGCGGAGAACGCTTCCCCGCAGGGGCGACCTTAATGGTACGAAGCGGCGGAACGACTCGCGCGCTGGCCGAGGGATGGGCGTCGACGGCCGATGCGAGCATTTCGTTCGACGGGACAAAAGTCCTGTTCGCGGGGAAAAAGGCTGTAACCGATCGCTGGCAGATATGGGAAGCGACGATCGCGGGCGGCGAAGCGACACAGTTGACGCGATGCGATGACGATTGCGTTAAACCGTTTTATCTGCCCGAGCGGCGGATCGCTTATGCACGGAAGATCGATGGAGTTTTTCAGATTGAGGCGGCGGCAATGGGTGGCGGCACTCTGCGGCTGACATACGCGCCTAGTGATGCGATGCCGACCGATGTGCTGCGTGATGGGCGAATCCTTTTCGAAGCTGCGTTTCCCCTGGGCGAGGGAAAGCAGGCGGAGCTGTACACGGTGTACTCCGATGGAAGCGGGGTGGAATCGTACCGGTGCGATCACGGCACAAGCCGTTATGCGGGCCAGCAGGCTGCGTCGGGCGATGTGATGTTTGCCCACGAAGCCGGAATGGGACGATTCACGTCAGCGTTAGCACACGAGGCGGGAGTTGTGGCGCCCGTGGGCGAGTATGCGGGAGAGATGGTTGAGGCCAGCGAGGGACGCTGGATCGTTCCGTGGAGATCGGATTCCGCGAAGCACTTTTCGCTGCAGGAGTGGAGCACGACGACCAGGGGGTTGCGGCTGATCGCGGCGGATGCAAAGACGGATCTGGTAGAACCGCGAATCGTGAAGGCGCGCGAGGTTCCGAATCGGCATCCGTCGGGACTGCACGACTGGGACGGAGCCAACGTGCTGTGCCTGAACGCGTACACGTCGAAGCTGAAGATTGCGCCGGGATCGGTGGATTCGGTGCAGGTGTATGCGCTACGAGACGGTAGAACGGAGTTGTTGGGGCAGGCGCGCGTGGAGGAAGACGGATCGTTCTTCCTGCATGTTCCGGCGGATCGTCCGTTGCAGATGGAGTTGCTCGATAAGGCAGGCAAGACGGTACAGCGCGAGCACGGATGGTTCTGGATGCGGCGGGGCGAGCAGAGGGTATGCGTGGGATGCCATGCGGGTCCGGAACGCGCGCCGGAGAACGCGGTGCCGCAGGTGGTGGTGAAATCGACGGAACCGGCCGATATGACGCGGCAGGCGCCGCTTTCCAAGGGAGGTCGTTAAGTTGTCGTTCAGAATTCTATCGGTGCTGGTGCTCTCCTTCTCCTCCCTGCTGGCGCAGACGGCGCCTACGGCGGCGATTCGTTTTGACGATGCAACAGCCGCCTCGGGGATCAAGTTCTCGCACAACTTCGGCGCACAGAAGCTGGGATCGCTACTGGAAGCGACGGGCGGGGGATGCGTGTGGTTTGACTATAACAATGATGGGCTCCCCGACTTATATGTGGTGAGCGGCAAGCCGCTTGAGGCGGGAATGCACCCGTACCCACTGAAAACGCCGCCCGCGGAAGCGCCGCACAACCACCTCTATAGAAATGACGGGAACGGCAAGTTTACGGACGTCACGGACAAGGCTGGGGTGGCAGCGAATATCTATGGCATGGCGGCGATCGCCGCCGATTTCGATAACGATGGGTTTACAGACCTGTTCGTCACCGGATATGGACGGGCGATCCTGTATCGCAACAAGGGAGACGGAACATTCGAGGATGTGACGGAAAGGGCGGGAATCAAGGTCAGCGGCTGGGCGATCAGTTCGGCGTGGCTGGATTACGACAAAGACGGATGCGTCGACCTGTTTGTCGGGCGATACGTGAAGTTCGACCCGAAATACCGCGCGTTTTATCCGGCGGACAACTATCCGGGGCCTCTCGATTACGAGGGCGATTCGAACCTGCTATTTCACAACAATTGTAACGGCACGTTTACAGATGTATCGGACAAGTCCGGGATTGCGGCTTACAAGGGCCGCACGATGGGCGTGACAGCGTTCGACTTCGACGGAGATGGCTTTCCCGATATCTACGTGTCGAACGACAAGACCGAGAATTTTCTCTTCCACAACAAGAAGAACGGCACGTTTGAAGAAGTCGCGACCGATCTGAGCGTAGCGTACGGCCAAAATGGCGAGTCGACGTCATCGATGGGACCGGTGTTCGCCGATGTCGATCACGACGGCTTGCCCTACCTGTGGGTGACGGATTCGAAAGACAACCGCTTCATGAAGTGGAACGGCAAGGACCAATTCCAAGACAAGAGCGCCGATTCGGGCATCGCGCAGATGACAGGGCAGTACGTGAGCTGGGCGTCGGGGATGTACGACTTCGACAACGATGGCCAGATCGACATCCTGATATTTCACGGCGGATTGGTGCATATGGTCCCGCAGGAACACTCGCTGCTGCGCGGTGTCGGCAAAGGGAAATTCGAAGATGCCTCGGCTTCGGCGGGGGCGGCGCTGAGCGTGAAAACCGTGGCGCGCGGCGGCTGTTTTGGCGATTACGACAACGACGGCAAGATCGACGCGTTCATGGTGAACCTGGGCGCGCCGGGGACGTTGCTCCATAACACAAGCGTTAACGGCGGCCACTGGCTGACCGTGAAGCTGACAGGCACGAAGAGCAATCGCGACGGACTCGGTGCGAAGCTGGAATTGACCGCCGGCGGAGTGACGCAAACGGCGCAGCGGTTGGCGGGATCGGGATATCTGTCGCAGGACGATGGGCGGCTGCACTTCGGGTTGGGGGCGGTCATCGCGATAGACAAGCTGGTGGTGCGCTGGCCGAGCGGAGTGGTGCAGACGGTGGAGAAGCCGGCGATCGACCGGATCCTGACAGTGGAGGAGCCAAAGTGAGCGGGCGAGCGAAACTCTGGGCGCCTGCAACGTGGTGGATCACCGGCGTAGCCGCGGTTGCAGTGATCGTGCTTGGATTCGTGCCTGGCGCAGGAGCTAGACCGGAGAGCGCAGAGGGAAAGTACCTCTCTCCGGGCGAGATGGCGCTGTCGTCAGATGGGCGAACGATTTACGTCGTGTGCGAGAAGAGCAATGAACTGAAGGCAGTCGATCCGCGGACAGGAAGGATTACCGCCACGGTTACAGTCGGGACGGCCCCGAGGGGAATCGCACTCTCGCCGAATGGCGGCACGATCTACGTCACGAATTCGTGGGATGACACAGTGTCGGTGATCGATGCGAAGACCCTGAAGATCACCCGCAGCCTGAAGACGGGTTTCGAGCCGACTGGAGTGGTGGTCGATCACGACGGCAGGTTCCTGTACACGGCGAATCGATTGAGCAATGACGTATCGGTGATCGAACTGGCGACGGGTGAAGAGCGGAAGCGGTTGACGGCAGGACGCGGCGCGAGTTACCTGGCGATTTCGCCCGATGGAACCCGGATTTATTGCACACACGTGTATCCGAGAATTCCAAAGAAGCGGGAAGCACCGCAGTCGGAAGTGACGGTGATCGACACGGCACGGCAGGTGGTGGTGGATCGGTTGCCGCTCAGGAATGTGGCTGGCGTGTTCCATGTGGCGTTCTCGGCGGACGGGAAGCTGGGCGTGGCGGCGCAGTTGCGTCCGAAGAATCTGATCCCGTTGGCACACGTGGAGCATGGCGCGGTTTTTGGAAACTCGCTGGCAGTGTTTGGAGCCGGGATCGACGGAGTGCTGCAGTTTCCGCTCGACGAACTGGAACGTTACTTTCCGATGCCGTATGGCGTGGTGATTACGCCCGATAAGACGAAGTTGTACGTAACGTCGGGCGGAGCGCAGGCGATCACGGTGATCAGCGTGCCGAAGTTACTGGCGTTTGCGAAGTCAGCACCGGCTGACGTGGCCAACGATCTGTCGGCGTCGGCGAATTACGTGATCGCGAGAATTTCGACAGGCACGAATCCGCGGGCGATGGTGCTGTCACGCGACGGGCGGTTCCTATATGAGACGAATCGCATGGATGACAGCATTGGTGTGATCGATACCCGGACGGACAAGACGGTGTCGACAATCGACCTGGGCGGGCGGAAGGACTTCAACTCGCTAAGGCGCGGCGAACGGCTTTTCTACAACTCGAAGTACGCGTTCCAGGGACACTTCAGCTGCGCGAATTGCCATATCGATGCGACCTTCGACGGGATGGAATGGGACCTGGAGCCGGACGGATTCGGCAAGGATATTGTCGACAATCGGATGATCGAGGATCTGTCAGGCACGGAGCCGTTCAAGTGGAATGGCGGCAATCCGACAATGGCGCAGGAATGCGGACCGAGGACGGAGAAATTCTTTTATCGCTCGCAGAGCTATGACTCGGCAGAGCTGGCCGATCTTGTAACGTTTGTGTTTGCGCTGCCGATGCGGCCGAACCGTTACCGGCTTCCGGCAGGCGAGCTGACACCGGCGCAGGAGCGCGGCAAGGCGATCTTCGAGCGGACCGTGGATAAGAATCGCAACCCGATTCCGCAGGAAAACCAGTGCGCTTACTGCCACAGCGGTCCGAAGTACACCAACCAGAAAATGTTTGACGTGGGCAGCGGAAAGCCGACGGACCGTTCCCCGGTGATCGACGTGCCACAACTGGTGAACGTCGCGTACTCGGCGCCTTACCTGCATGACGGATCGGCGCGGAGCCTGGAAGAGATCTGGACGATCTTCAACCCCAAAGACACGCACGGTGTTACCAACGACCTGACAAAAGATGAGTTGAACGACCTCATCGAGTATTTGAGGACCTTATGAAACGTCGCGTTGCGATTGTTCTGTTGCTCGCCGCAGTAACGATACCTTTACTGGCGGCCACGCCGGAGATGCCGCGCTTCAGGTGGGAAAACTTCACGACCGCGGATGGGTTACCGAACGATCACGTGTTCTGCGTGCTGGTGGATGGGAATCGCATTTGGGCCGGGACCGAGGACGGGCTTGCGCTCTACGAGAACGGCAAGTGGAAGGTTTACACCACGAAAGATGGACTGGCGCACCGGGCGGTGCTGTCGCTAGCGCTCGACAAGGAAACTGGTGATGTGTGGGCCGGGACGATGGGCGGAGCGAGCCGTATCTCCGCCGGGCGAATCGATACGTTCAACCAGCTGAACTCCGGCGTCAGTAACGACGTCGTTTATTCGGTTTCTGTCGGCGGCGACTACGTTTGGTTCGCTACCGCTGCCGGCGCCAGCCGACTGAACAAACGCACTGGCCAGTGGAGCCTGTTCAACGAGCGTAATACCCCGATGTATGAGATCTGGACCTATAACGTGACCGCTACCGATCCGGACAAGGTGTACTACGCGGTGTGGGGAGCTGGGGTTCTCGAGTACACGGTGAAGACCGACAAGTGGAAAGACTACAACGATCCGGACGGCGAGACAGAGATGGTGTTGTTCAAAGACCAGGGGTTAATCCACGAGATCACGACGTCAGTGAGTTACGTGGACAAGATCCTGTGGGTGGCGACGTACTTCGGCGACAGCCGCTACGACGGACGCAACTGGCACAACTTCCTGACAAAAGACAGCGGTCTACCGAGCAACTTCACAAACCAAGTGAAAGCGGTGGATGCGAACAAGTGCTGGTTCTCCACCGATAAAGGTCTTGCGTATTACGACGGAACGAACTGGGCGGTGTATCGCCCGGCGCTCGATACGGGCAAGCCGGAGATGTACGTGCGCGATGCAGACGGAAAGATCACCAGTGTCGCGGTCGATTCAGCGCCAGCGCATAACTACGTACTGGGCGTTGATTTTCAGGGGAATGATATCTGGGTGGCGACCGCCAAGGGGCTGAGCCACGGGATTCGGCAATAAGGCTGTGAACACAAGGAGACGGTCATGACAGTAGCAGAACTCTTACAAGAAGTGACGAAAGCGCCGGTGGAAAAGCGCGCGATCACCAACCTGAACACTCTGAACGAAGCTTATCACTACGCCAAGCCGAGTTCGTTTTCGCGGGGCATGAGGATCGATCTCGGCAACCTGGTTGTGCTGCTGATATCTGGCACCGCCAGCATCGATGAGCACGGGGTAAGCGTGCACATCGGCGACTTCCGCGCGCAATTGCGGCGCACATATCACAACATTGGCTTGTTGCTGGAGGCCGAGGGGGCGACGTGGAAGGACATCGTTCGGACGACGTGTTACCTGCGCGATATCGAGCGGGATTATGAGGCGTTCAATGAAGAGCGCACGAAGTTCTTTGCCGAGCAGGGACTGGATCCGCTGCCTGCCTCGACGGGCATTCAGGCCATTCTTTGCCGTCCGGAACTGCTGATTGAAATCGAAGCCATCGCGATGTTCCACAAGAAGAACGAAGAGTAGTTTGCAGAGGAGTGAGACGATGTCGCGCGTTGCCATAATCGTAGCGTTCGTTGTGCTGTGCTGTGCGGCGTATGGCCAGACGTTCACAGGTTGCCCGTGCGGAAGCAATCCGCCCGGCAAGCCAAAACCACGCACGATGAAGCCCTACGCGCAGGAGCCTGAGGACCTGCGCCCATATTCGAAGTTCACGGTTCCCTACTACGAGAACTACACCGACACAGTGGAGTTCAACGGCGCCGCGCGCGATTATCCGGTAGTTCAGGCCAAAGACGTAGATGAAGTGCGCATCGGATTCATCGGTCCGTTGGAGAACCATCCCGATGCGGCTTTGGGGAGAAAGATGTTGAATGGGGCGGCGATGGCGATCGACGAAGCCAACGCGGCCGGGGGATACGGCGGCAAGCCTTTCAAGCTGATGCTGCACAACGATTCAGCGACCTGGGGAGCCAGCAGTAACGAACTCGTTAAGATGGCCTACGATGAGAAAGTGTGGGCGATGTTCGGTTCGATCAGCGGCGACACAACGCACATTGCCCTGCGCGTGTCGCTGAAGGCCGAGGTGCCGATCGTGAACAGCGCGTCGACCGATCCGACGATTGTGGAGACGATCATCCCATGGTACTTCAGCGACCTGCAGGATGATCGTACCCAGAGCTACACGCTTGCGCGCCACATCTTCACGGACCTTGGTCTTAAGCGAGTGGCGATCCTGCGCGTGAACGACCGTTACGGACGGTTCGGGGTACCGAAGTTCCGCGATGCTTCGCGGCGCCTCGGACACCCGATCATCATTGAACAAAAGTTCATGCCATACGACACGGACATGAGGCGGCAACTGCGGGTGATCAACGATTCGCGCGTGGATGGAATTGTGGTCTGGACCGATGAACTGAAAGCCGCGCTGATCCTGCAGCAGATGAAAGAACTGGGCATGACACAGAAGGTGTTCGGCAGTCATCGAACCCTAGGTGGCGACTTAATCAAAACAGCCGGACCCGCAGCAGAGGGATTTGAGGCAGTGTATCCGTATGATCCGAGCAGCAACGATCCGGCGTGGCTGGACTTCAAGGCAAAGTTTCAGAAGAAATACGGGGAGCAACCGGATCACTTTGGCGCTCTCGCCTACGACCAGATGCAAATCCTGCTAAAAGCAATATGCGAGGCTGGACTGAACCGTGCCATGATCCGCGACGCTCTTTATGGCACTACGAAGTGGCGAGGCGTAACGGGTGAGATGAGCTTTGACCCGAACGATAAACAGATCCGGCCAATGTATCTCGGGACCGTTCACGACGGCAAAATTGAATACCACGTCGCCACGATGGAGAAGGCATATGCGAAGGTCGGCGACGAACCCGTGGTGTATGCCGGACCGACAGTTCCGGATTCCAATCCGGATGATTTGCGGGTGGCGGTGTTTGGGCCGGAGTCGGACGTCCGATTGAAATCGGCAGAAGTGCAACGGGTGCTCGAACGCTTGAACCGGCAGGGCCGGAAACTTTCGTTGATAGCAATCTCGTCAGATCAGCCATGGGGCAAAGCGTCGAGCGAACTGGTCCGGGCGATCTATGAGCAGAATGCGATTGCGATGATCAGCCTGGATCGAAATTCAAGTCATCTTGCCGAGCAGCTTGGTGTGAAGGCGTTTGTCCCTGTGCTGGCGATATCGTCAGACCGCGACCTGACGTCGATCAATATTCCGTGGATTTTTCGATTGCCGGATGACACAACTCCCGGGTCAGCGCTAGAAACCCTGAGCGCCGCGGTGCAGCAAGCCGGTCCGAACCGGGTAAGAGTTCGCGATGTGCTGGCTTCCGGTGAGACTCTCGGGAAAATGAGTTTCAAGGCTACGGGGGAGCCGGCCGGACAATAGTCCGACTTCAATTGTGGCTCTGGAAGCGGCAAATCTTCGAATTTGTTGCCAAACATCCCCCCTTACCATTTAACATCCCCCCTCGAACTCAGTAAGGGAAAGACGGTTTCATGGGATATCCCCTGCTTGACCTGAAGAATAAGACAGCGGTAGTAATCGGCGGCACGTCGGGCATCGGCCTAACTCTGTCGTTAGGCCTGGCCACCGCCGGGGCAAATGTAATTCCCACGGGGCGGCGCCGGGACCTGGTGGAGTCGGCATGCCTCGAACTTGAAAAGTGCGGAGCACAGTCGCTGGCTGTCACCTCCGATGTCACAAATCGTGACAGCCTCAAGGATCTTTTGCACAGAGTTTGCGAGCGATTCGGCAGCGTACAGATTCTGGTGAACTGCGCGGGAATCACGAAAAAAACTCCGACCCTTGAACTGCCGGAGAAGGAATGGAGCGAGATTCTGAACACAAACCTGACGGGAACGCTGCTGGCCTGCCAGGTATTCGGCAGCTACATGGTTGGGCAGAAGTACGGAAGGATCATCAACACCGCTTCCCTTTCCTCGTACGTGGGGTTGTACCAGGTGGCAGCTTATGCAGCGAGCAAGTCAGGCGTAATGTCGCTAACGAGATCGTTAGCAGTGGAATGGGCTCGCGATGGGGTGTGTGTGAATGCGATTGTTCCGGGAGTATTTCGGACAGCGCTGAACGCGGACCTGCTGGACGGAACTCCACGAGGCAAGGAATTCCTGATGAGAACGCCGATGGGGCGTTTTGGCAAGCTGGAGGAATTGGTGGGAGCTACGGTTTTCCTGGCGTCGGATGCCGCCAGCTTCGTGACCGGACAGGCGATTATCGTCGATGGCGGGTTTATGGCAAGCGGAGTGAATCAGTAGCGGAAAGACCGGCAGTTGCTTGCGAGGAAAGGAAGGCGCCAAGCAACGCATCCGGCATGAGACCCTGAAAATCGGGAATTACTTCCTCCGCGCCGGCGGATCTCAGTAGATCGCATCTTGCACCCTCGGCGACGCCAATACATCGCATTCCTGCCGCCTTCGCTGCCTGGACGCCCGCGACAGCATCTTCAAATACAACAACGTGCGACGGCGACACATTGAGGCGCGCAGCAGCGATGCGAAAAATCGAGGGATCCGGTTTGCCGTTCCTGACGTCGTCTCCGGTGACCACTGCAGAAAAGTGCCGTCCAGCTTCGAGATGACCCAGGATATAAGTAACCCGCGTCCGGCTGCCGGATGAAGCGAGAGCCGCGCGGATTCCCGATGCTGTGACGCGATCAATAAACTCCATGAACCCGGGAATAGGGCGAATGCTTATGGCCTGGCGACGGAAGAGAGCTTCCTTCTGCAGGCCGTACTCGTGCAACTGAACGTCGCTTAAGTTTCCGAGGAAGTGCCGCAAAATATCGTTGCGTTTCGTTCCCTCGCGTACGAAATCGAGATCGTCGTCAGAGACTGTCTTTCCCAAGGATTGCAGGAAGAGGCTCCAGGAACGTTTGTGAATGGGATGGCTGTCGATCATGACGCCATCCATGTCAAAGATAATCGCTTTGAGCATAATTAACCTAGCCGGGCCAGTTCGCTTGAGCCGCTCGATAGTTGGCCATGGTACCGATGTCGAGGAGGTACTCGTGAATTTCGTAACCTGCCAGCCGATTAACGAGGCGAGGCAAAACATGGGAACCGATATCGACGGGCGTGGAATCTGGAATCTGGGCGAGGAACTCGGAGGTCGCGATCATGATTCCGGAAAAGACCAGATCACCGAGAGGATGTTGGGGTTTCTCGACAAAGCTCCGAACCACACCGGAGTCATCGACCTCGACGACGCCGCAACGCGAAGGATCGGGGACCCGATAAACACCGATGGTAGCCGCCAAAGAGTGACTTTGATGATACTTGAGCATGCGAGTGAGATCGACAGTGGTGAGGACGTCGGCATAAAAGATCCAGAACAGAGCTTCGGATTTCACCCACTCGCGATGTGCATGGATGGTGCCGGCGCTGCCCAGGAGGACCCGCTCTTCCGAAACGGTAACCCGTATAGGGCTGCGATAGGTCTTCAGGAATTCGAAGATCGCCTCCCGCTGAGCGTGCACATTGATGAGAACATCGTGAATGCCAGACGCAAAACAGAGGTCCAGCCATATTTTGAGCAGAGGCTCACCACGGATGGGGACCAGACACTTCGGAATCGTGTCGGTAAGTGGACGTAAACGAGTACCGTGGCCAGCTGCGAGGAGGAAGGCCTTCATGTGGGCACAGACTAGGACGAAGCGCCAGTAGAGACGGGGGTATAGGTCCAGCGGATGCCGCAGTTGTCGTCGGAGCCAATAAAGGGGTCGTTGACGACTACGTGCGCGCCTTGAGTATCGAATTCGAAATTCATTTCGCGGGCTCCTGTACTAACCAAAGCATCTCGCACATTTTTCTTTGCGCGTGGCGGGCAAAAGAGCAGCAAGAACCCGCCTCCACCTGCGCCGGTGATTTTTCCGCCCAGGGCACCGCTTTCGCGAGCGACTCGATACATATTGTCGATGTGCGGATTGGAAATCTTGTCCGAGACCCGTTTCTTGGCTTCCCATCCCCGGTGGAGCAATTCACCGAAACCAGCCAGGTTGCCGGCGACCAGAGCGGCGCGAGCTTCGTCGGCAAAAGCGCGAATCTCGTGCAGCGACTCTACCTTGTTTCCCGATGACGTTTTGAGCGTGCGTTCCTGTTCGTCGAGAATGGTCCATGAATGATGAGAAACGCCGGTGAAAAACAGCATCAGGCTCGATTGGAACTCTGATAGGAGATCAGATGGAAGGTTTAGCGGGTCTACGGTGGTAGAACCGTCGGCATGAAAGGCGATGAAATTCAAACCACCGAAAGCTGAAGCATACTCGTCTTGCTTACCTACCGGCTTTCCGAGGGTTTCGCGCGCGATTTTGAATGATAACTCGGCGAGCTGATGCTTGGACAAAGTCTGATGGCGATAAGCGGCAAGGGCTTTGAGAACTCCGACACAAACGCTGGCCGACGATCCCAGGCCCGTCCCGGGTGGAATCTCAGAGGCGAGAAACATGTCGACGGGAGAATCGAAGCCGACTTCCTTGAGTGTAGAAAGTGGGATTTCGAGCGAGGAGCCCTTGACGGTCATCCGCCGAATATCCTCCCAGGTCTCAGTGACTCGAAGATCCGACGAGATGACCTGGATGCGGTCATCGGAACGCTTTTGGAGGATGGTATAGAAATATTTGTTTATGGTAGTGCTAAGGACAGCGCCGCCGTAACGTTCAAAGTATCCGGGAAGATCGGTTCCCCCGCCGGCGAAGCTAATCCGCACCGGACTGCGCGCGATTAACATCCACGTCTCCCAATGACATGCCTGGAATTACAGGATTCTGTGGCTTCTGCTTCCTGGCAGCGGAGTGGCGGCGGTTGCTCTGAGATTGTTTGATGCGAAAGCAAAGCGTCCATGCTGTCTGCACCAGAAGGGCAAGATCCACCAAAGGTGACCATTTATGGATGTATTGGAGATCGTAACGGGATTTCTCGTCGGAGGAATGATTGTCACGCAGACCTTCGACCTGAGCGAGTCCGGTCATTCCTGGCTGAATCGCGAGGCGTTGGCGTTGCCATTCGGAATAGTTTTGCACCCGGGCTGGATCTTCGGGGCGAGGACCGACCAAGCTCATGTCGCCCTTCACGACATTCCACAGCTGAGGCAGCTCGGTGAGACTCAGGCGATCCAGGACTGAGTCGAAGGCGCCAAGATGTTCAGAGTGTCGCGGAAGGTTGAAGCGATACATGCGGAATGTGCGCCCCTTGTACCCGCAACGCCTCTCCGAATGGAGAACGGAGCGTTTACGCAAAATGAGGCTGGCAGCAATGACGATGGAAGGGGGAAACGACAGAATCAAAAGAGGACCGAGAAGCAACAAGTCCATCGAACGCTTAAGGAGGAGGTCCAATGATTGTGGAATGTGGGATTCGACTTTGACGAAAGGGAGTCCGCCGAGATTCAGAATACGTGCATGCGAAGAATAGAGATTGTAGGAGTGAGGGATAACACATACCTCAATTCCATTCTGGTGGCACTGCCAGATCAACTGGTTGCCTTGGGTACTTCCGGAATCGAAATCGGCGAGGATTACTTCCCCCACATGCTGAGCAAGCAGGACATCGAGAAGTTTGAGAGATGACAGAGATGTCAGTCCTGATGCTGGAGCTGCAAGCGAGAAATCGGGGGGCTCGCAGTTTGCAGGGTGAACAAAAGCAACGAGATCACGCATAAGTTCCGGGCAAGAGGTGATGTTGCCCGCAATTTCCATCGCTACTCGCCCGGAACCGATGATCACAGTGCGCAGCGCAAAGTGCGATCGAAACTGAAGAATAACTCGTTTCAAGGCGATGCGCAGGGCGGTAAAGCCGAAGACGAGCAGAGGACCCAGGTAGACAAAAAAGAGGCGGGAATACATATTTCTCGCCAGGAATGCGAGACCCATCATCAAAGGCACGAGCAGAACGACACCAATTGTGACCCTGGAGAAGATCGCGGAAAGCTGAGAAAACTCTTGCAATTGATCCAAGGAAAGCTTGCGAGTGGTGAGGGTCCACAAGGCCAGACAGACGACGATTGGAAGGATGAGGGTGGATAGTGAGGAAGAATCCAAGGACCCGCTTTGAACAAACAAGGCGATACCGGTGGCAAGGCAGATCCAGAGAGAGTCGAACAGAAAGATCAAGTGACGCAGGCGCTTTTTGCCGAGGAAAGATGTTGTAAGTCTCATGAGAGGTTAAGCACTCCTGGCAACCGCGGGAAAGGGCGCCTGGACCGGCGCCCGTTTCTGTTCCCATTCCCAGGCGCTCCTTACGATTGAGCGAAGGTCGGAGGCGTGAGGTTTCCAACCCAAGTTGGAGCGAATTTTGTCGGGACTGGCACAGAGGACGGCTGGGTCGCCAAGGCGACGAGGACCAACGCGAACTTTAAAGTTACGACCCGTCACTTCCTCTACAATCCGGCAGATCTGAAGCACAGAATAACTGACACCAGTTCCGATGTTGTAAACCTCGAAACCAGGCTCATGCATGAGTTCCAACGCCAGGCAGTGGGCTTCGGCAATATCGAGGACGTGAACGTAGTCACGAAGGCAGCTTCCATCCGGAGTGTCATAGTCTTTGCCATGAACGACAAATTCAGATCGCACGCCAGACGCCGCTTGAAGGAGAAGTGGGATAAGGTGAGTTTCCGGCTGGTGAAGTTCGCAGTGAGTTGCCGTTGCGCCACAAGCGTTGAAGTATCGAAAGGCGACGACGGACCAACCATAGGCCCTCGAGTACCACTCCAGGAGTCGCTCGAAAGCAAGCTTGCTTTCGCCATAGGAATTCAGCGGGAATTTGGGATGATCTTCAGGAATTGGGACAATCGCGGGGTTTCCGTAGACGGCGGCGGTTGATGAGAAGACAAAGCGATGCAGTCCCGCAGCCCGCAGACATTCGGCCAGTGTGAACGCCGAGTGCAAGTTAGTGCGATAGAAAAGTGCAGGATCAGTCATCGATTCGGCGATGAGGGCTTTCGCGGCAAAGTGAAAAGCGACATCGAAGCGCCGGTCTTTGACTAGATTCGAGAGCTGCCGTTCGTCTCCGATATCGAGCTGGTAAAACTCGGCGCCTGCGGGGATTGCTTCGCTATGTCCTGTGGAGAGATCGTCAATGATCGTGACTTCGTGACCCTTGTCGACCAGATGAGCGGCGCAGATGGAACCCACGTATCCTGCGCCGCCGGTTACCAGAACTCGTTGCATTAATAAGCTCCTTCGCCCTTAAGGACCTCGATTGGCGTTTGCAAGAGAATTTGTAAGTCGAAAAAAAGCGACCAGTTTTCGATGTAATATGTGTCCATCGCGACGCGCTCTGCGTAGGAAGTTTGCTGGCGACCGTTCACCTGCCAATACCCTGTAAGGCCTGGTTTGACAGTGCGTAAACTGTGTCCGCAATCGCCGTATTTCTGAAGTTCAGCCCCGGTAACCATACGGGGGCCTACAAGGCTCATGTGCCCAAAAAGAACATTGAACAACTGCGGAAGCTCATCGAGGCTGTACTTACGCAAGATCGCGCCCACACGAGTAATCCTAGGATCGTTGCGCAACTTGTAATTCCGCTTGTATTCGGCGAGTAGCTCAGGATTGTCTTCCAATACGCGATCGGCGTCGACTCGCATAGTGCGTAACTTGAATGCGTCGAACTCGCCTTTCTGCCCAATGACTCGACGGCGGTAAATGATTGGGCCGCCATCGGCAAGTTTGATCAGCAAAGACGTGGCGAGCAGAATGGGCGAAAAAACAAGAAGAGCGATCGACGCTCCGAGTACGTCAATGATTCGCTTTATTGCGCACTCGCCAACGGAGCGAGCTCTCACCGAGCGAACGGAGGCTTCAGGCTTAGGATCAGGGGCGACGATACTCGACATCTGACAATTCTGGCTAGGCAATCGAGGTGCCAGCACGCGATGCTGCTTCGGCATTGGTTGTGATCGGGACTGGCGCGGCGATGCGGTTCGCCAATATCGTGAACATGCAGTGGGCAATGCAGAGGTGAATGTCTTCGATAAACTGCATGTTGTCGGACGGAACGATCAGCGGAATGTCGCAAAGCGATCTCATCCTCCCGCCCTGGAATCCTCCAATGCCGACCGTGATCATCTTCAGGCTTCGTGCAACCTGCAACGCCTTGATGATATTGGGGGAGTTACCGCTACCACTTATCGCCAGGGCGACATCCCCGGCCTGAGCCAGGTTTTTCAGCTGTTCGGAGAAAATGTTCTCGTAACCCGTGTCATTGGCATAAGCAGTAATCGTCGGAAGATTGTCGGTCAGCGCAACGACGCGAACACGCTTGCTGCGACGCGACGATGAAGTTCCTTTCCCCAGATCGCACGCCATGTGAGATGCGAGAGACGCGCTTCCACCATTGCCGAAAAGGAAAATCGTGCGACGGCGCTCGTATGCTTCATAAAGAGCATTAACGACATGATTCATTAACTCGAACGGTAACAGCGGGATCACCTGCAATAACTGTTCAAAGTAGACTTGTGAACGATTGATCAAGAGAGCCCTCTTTGCCTGCGGCGTTAGACGTCATGCTGGAATTGGGGACTTCCAGGGAACGGACGATTTTGCGGCCGAATGAACTGCGCAATCGGCTACATGCTTCGATATCTTGCGCTTGAACTCGCCGACGCTGAATTGGAGTGCGTGCGAACGTATGTAGTCAGGCCGGAATCGACCCTCCTGTTCCTCGAAAAAGCGGATAGCGGACGCAAGCGCGGCTGGGTCCTGAGGATGAAACAAGATGCCCGTGGCAAACTCAGCGGAATTGATTCCGGCTTGAACGGGAATAACGGTATCCAATGCGCCGCCGGCACCATAGGCAATGACAGGCTTGCCGAACGCTTGGGCTTCGACTGGCACGATGCCGAAATCTTCCTGTCCGGGAAAAACCAAGGCTCGACATCGAGAGTACTGTTCACGAATCTCGTGGTCCGACAGACGGCCCAAGAAGTAGATATTGGAACGCGCCTGCTTCTGCAGCGAACGACGAAGCGGCCCTTCCCCAACAATCCGCAGACAGCGACCGTTCTCGTTGAATGCTGCGATAGCGAGATCGACTCGTTTATATCGGGCCAATCGTCCGACCATCAGGTAGTAGTCGTCGGTGGTAGAGGAAACGAGGGCTGAGGAAACATCCACCGGAGGATAGATTACAGTGCATTCGCGACGGTAATACTTGGTAATTCTCGATGCGACGAAATTCGAGTTGGCAACAAAGTGGTCGACGCGACTGGCCGACACGAAGTCCCACATACGCATGTAATTCGACGCGACAGAGAATATGCTTCGGGTAACACGATTCATGTCGTTGCGATACTCGGCAGACATATCCCAGATGTAACGCATAGGGGAACTGCAATAGCAGATATGAAGTGCGTCTGGCCGCGTGATAACGCCTTTTGCGGGGCCGGATTCATGACTAATCACCAGGTCATAAGAGCTGAGATCAAGCCCTTCGAGTGCAATGGGATATAGCGGCAAGAAATGACGGTAATAGCGGACCGATCCTGGAATGTGCTGGAGGAAGCTGGTCTTCAGTCGATGCCGAAGGATTTCCGGTGAGACAGTTTTGGGATCTGCGACGACGACGAATACATCGGCATGCGGGAACAACTCTGCCAAAGCCTCGAGTACGCGTTCGCCACCACCGTGGTTAACCATCCAGTAGTGGACAAGTGCGATCCGAAGATTTGCGAATTTGTGGTTAGCGGGTGTCACGAATTCATTCTCGAAACAACTAGCCGGCAAAAGAGGCAACCGCGGAGAAACGTGGCAGAAAAGCGCGGTAGATGTCCAAATGGGCTCGAAAGGTACGATCCCATGTAAATTTCTTCGCTCGCTCGATGCCACGCTTCGACATTTGCCGGCGGTTGTCATCGGAAAACAGAACCTGCGAGATCGTAGCGGCAATACTCTCAGGATCGCGAGGATCGAAATACTCCACCGCATCGCCGCCAACCTCCGGAAGCGACGCGGCGCGAGAACACGCCACCGGTGTGCCGCACGCCATGGCCTCGGCTACGGGAAGTCCAAAGCCTTCTTGAAAAGAAGGCAGCACCACGAGATCGGCCGCACGATAAAACTCAACCAGTTCAGGCTGCGTAAGGGTTGTAATCAGATGAACTCGAGATTCAAGGCCAAGCTCATGAATCAGCAAGAGAGTGGAGGTTCGGCCCCATTGGTCATCGCCCACGATAATCAAACGATGATGGACGTTAAGGTCGCAGGTAAGTTGCGCGAACGCCCGGAGCAGGTTATCGACATTCTTATGAGGCTTTAGATTTCCGACGAAGAGGACGAACGGCGAGCCGCTCCCGGTAACGTGCAAGACGGCCTGCATGGCCTGCACTTCGTCGGCAGGAAAAAACTCATCACCAACGCCGTAGGACGAGATGGTGATCTTCGATTCCGGAACCTTGAGGTGTTCCACGATGCACTGCTTAACGTATTCGGTGCCGGTGAAGATGTGATCGGCACGGTGAGCAGCGGCCAGTAACATCGGGCGCGCATAAATCCAACTACGCCAGTCATTGCGATAGTTGTCATCGAGAATATGGGTGAGGTCGTGAATAGATACCAGCAAAGGCCCGCGATGCAGGACAGGAGCGTTGTAATGGAGTGCATGCAGGACAGTTCCGCGCGACGCGTACCAGGGAAGACTGAACTGTTCCCTAAGTGAGTAAATAGGAATATTACTCACAGTGATCTGATCGAACAGGGTTCGAAGGCGAAACTCAACAGCGGGCGATATGACGACTCTTGTGCGGTCGCGCAGATTGGTCTCGGCGAGGCGAGATAGCAGATGAAAGCCGTAGGTTCCGATACCGGAAGCGAGGCACCGCGCGTCGATCACGAGGTCATTCATTGTGCTTAGGTCTTGAACAGTAGAGTCAGGCGCTTTGCACAAGTGCATTCGGAACCGCAGAACCCTCGATACGCATGCCTCGACAAGCTGCAACCATGGCGAGTACAAGCCAAAATAATGTGCCACATTGCGGACTGACGTTGAAGAGGTAGTCGACGGTTCCGTGCACGAGAACGCTGATGATTGCGGCAAAGGCGGCAAAACCGAGAAGTCTTGGAAAAGGCCTTTGCTGGCGAAACATTCGACGCGCGCTCCACAATGCAATGAGCAGAAGACCGCCGAAGGTTACAAATCCGAGAATTCCGCTTTCCGCGAGCAACTGAAGACCAAGATTGTGAGCGTCCCAGTTGTTGGCCTGCAGATCGAGCAGGTCGAAATCCATCAGATGGCGAAAGTTACCGTATCCGACACCGATGATCGGAGACTTCAGGAATAGCTGACCTGCCGATGCGAATACGATCATGCGGCCGAGAAAAGACACGTCTTCTGCTTTCACGGTCAAATGCTGCGAAAAATTTGCGAGTAACGGCATCAGCGTAAGGAGCAGGATTACGGTGCCAACCATGAGGGCGACTCGGAGCTTCCAACCCCTCGCAAATGACACGACCCCCAGGATAACAACCGCCAGGAAGCCGGCTATGGCGCCTCGACTCTGACTGAAAAGAACCGTGACTGCACAAAGGCCAAAGATAATCTTGCCGGCTCTGCTCCACGCCGGTGTTTCTCCGAGGACGGCAACGGCGAGCGCAAATGCGCTCATGATCGCCATAAATCCGCCCAGGCTATTGGAATAATTCAGCACAGACGGAACGCGACCATCCCAAAATTTCATTTCGCTGACCTGGTCGGGATAAAGATAGAAATAGAGATCCGTGTATCCGCCGCTGAGGAATTGATAGAACGCGAATAATGCGACAGGTATGCTGCTGATGATGAGGGAGTGAACCAGGTTGCGAAGCTGCGATGAATTTTGAAGCCACGCGAGAACGCCGAAGTAGAACACCACATAGGAGCAGAGGTGAAAGAGACAGCGATGCGCTTCGTGGCTGATTCCGTTCTTCGCGGCGGAGATCGCCAAAACCAGGAGATACAGGATGATGATCAGGCTCTGTTTGCTTCGAAAAACCCATCGGTTCAGGCCTTCTCGCCTAAGAGCGTAGCCGATAAAAACTCCCATTCCAGCCAATATGCGGAGGATGGAAAAGATGTCTTCGAAAGGCAAATCGCTTTTGAGAGGAGGAGCAATTGGTAAGAAGAAGACGAGAACGTAGAAGAGCCAATTCCATCGGTTAATGCCGCCGACTAAGCATATGGCGCCTGACACCATCGCCAGTGGCCAACCGGGATACAGGAACAGGGCAGATGCGCAGAGTGCAAGCGCAATAAGCAGCCATTCCGCGTGTAGTGACGGATCGATGGTTTTAGTTTGTGCGATCACTGTGCATTCATCATGGGAAGACGAGACGTCGTACCTTCCACGGACGGCAGGTCCGGTGCCCGTACCGTGCGGCCGCTGACCTTCTGATAACTGTCGATCAGCGTCATCAGAGTTTCTCGCGCGCACTTCGTCCAACTGAACTCGGAGGCCCGTTTGAGACCGGCGGAGGATATTTGCAGTCGCAACGCTGAGTCGCACAGGACATCTTCGATTCGCGCTGATACATCTTCGATGGATAACGGATCGAAATATCGCAACGTATTGCCTGAGACCTCGGGCAGACATGAGTTGTTTGACGTGATCGTAGGTGTGCCACAAGCCATGGCCTCAAGCATTGGCAGACAAAATCCCTCGTAGAGTGAGGGGATAACCTCGGCAGATGCGCCTTTCAGAATCATCGCCAAGTCCTCATCCGGGAGAGGGCCCGTGACGATCACTCGACCATGTTTGACCCTCTGCGCAGCCTCCAGGATTTGTTGGTGACCCCATGCATTGGTGCCGACAAGGACCAGATCACAATCCACAGAGCGCCGCCGTTCTAAGAGCGATGAGTACGCCTCGATCAGGCGAATGAGATTCTTACGGATGTGAACCGAGCCGTGGTGCACGATGAAAGGCCTGCGAATTCCGAGCCTCTGAAACAAGGCCTGTTGTTGGGCTTGGGGGGCCGGTTCTCGGTTGAAGATCGTGCGATCGAAGCTCAAATAGGTAACCGCAATCTTTTCGGGCTTTATGCCATAGAACTCGACGATGTCTCGCTTCGAACATTCCGAGATGGTGACGATTTTTTCCGAGAGGCGTGACGAGACGTTCAGGAAAGCCCGATCGAGGAAACCACGACGCTTAATCATGGACGGAATGCGAAGGGGCGTAGTGTCTGCAATCATTGTGACAGTGGGAACCAATCCAGACGGCAGGATCCGCGGAGTGGGACAGAAAAGCAGGTCCGCGTTGATCTTGCGCGAGGAGAGCTGGGCACTCGCCGCCCACCACAGGTAAGGATGGCTACCTAGCGACTCGCTGCGAACCGGTTTTAGCCCTGTACTACCGATGAAGTCATTCGCATCGTTTGAGAAGCCGGGCAGAATGAATGGGCAAATTTCAATACCAGAGTATGTTTGCAGAATGCGCTCAAGTTCGAGAAGCAGTCGCTTGGCGTAAACGTGATAGCCATCGCAGCGACGACTTGTCCCGAGGATCCAGGTATCAAAGGCGACGATCAATTGTTTGCAACTCCTATGGTCACTCCAGGCCGTGACGGGGTTGACGAGTCAGGCGCTCACGCACCAAAGCGCCAAGCTTTGTAAGGGAAAGCTTGCTGTCGTCAAAGATGGTTCTGAGGAGCTCTTTGTTCGAATTGGAAGAAGGTAGTTCGTCCCAGTATTTTTCGCCGCATATCCAAACAGTTCCGGCCAGCAATGCCATGAAACTAAAACCAAGAATCAACAGGAGGCGAGGGGGAAAGGACTTGCGCTCGGGGATATTTGGCTTGTCGAGCACTTTGATCATTGGTATTTCTTTGGCTTCCTGGATTTTGGCCATTTCGTACTGCTGCGTCAGCATTTCGAAGATTGTTTCCTGCATCTTCGCCTGACGGTAGTACTCGGCATACTGGCGCGCGAGGAGCGGTAACTTGCGGATCGACGGATACAACTCGGCATTTGTATTACTCTGATTGTTCCCATCGGACAAGTCTGCGCCCTCGCCGCCGAGCTTTTGCAGTTGATCTTGCAATTCCTTCACTCGCGCCTGTAGCCCTCGAACACGCACGTTATTCGTCGTGTAGATCTGCTCAACGTTCTTGAGTTCTGCCTCCGAGGCAATCAGTTGACCCTGCAGAGTGGCCGCGGCTTCTACCATGGCTTTTCCCTGCTCTTTCAGATCAATCGCAGAGTTCTGACTGGAGAATTCGCTCAGGTTGCGCGCCGCGACGTCGAGATCCTGCCGGACCGATTTCAATCGCTGCTCAATGAAGAGCCTCTCGCGATGAGCAGCGGAAGTATTCAGCTCTGCCGAGAGCTTATTCATTTCGTCGAGGTAGGCCTGTGCCATGGCCGCAGCCCGATCAGGTTCTGAATCGGTCACCGTAAGGCTGATGACACCACTCTTTCGGTCTTCCACAACGTCGGTTCTTTTCTCTAACTTCTTGCGCGCAGTTTCGTAGTAACGAGTTCCGTAACTTTTTCGCAGATCAAATTTGTCGATCAGTGCGTCCTGAACGGTACGGCTATCGATTATTTCGATGTACAAGGCACCTGGCGTCTTTGTTCCGAGCAGGCTACTGGGATCGAGCGGCAGGCCTGCAAATCCCGGTCCGGAACCATCGCCTCCACCGCCTGCGAAACTCCGCACCAAACCGGCGAGCATTGATGCGCCGCCGCCACTGCTGGAGTCGCTTGGCACAAACTGTGTAGTGGATTCGAAACGTTTCGGGATTAGAAATGCAATAACCGTCGCGATGACTGCGGTTCGATACACCAAGCGCCACAGAAATCGACGCTTGTGCCAGAGGCGCCATCCCAGACTGCGATCCGATGACAGTTCCAGACCATCAAATTCGCGCAAAACACGCGCCTCGAGGTCGTTGGCTTCGTGGAGCGGGGAAACATCGGGTTGCCTGATGATGGGATTCACTGCTCAAGCTCCATTTTCTGCGGAGGACATCCAGATGGGTTCGAAATGCGTAGGATCAGTCGCGAGCCAGGGCCGGGCGATTTAGCCATGCCTTCAGATAGAGCTTCTCGTCAGCTTGCAGGATCGATCTCCAAACCAAAGCGGCAAATGCGCCTAGCAGAAGAATAGCGAAGCCGATCTTTGCAGAGATGCTCAGGGGGACACATGCGCCAGCGAGCAACCCTATTCCTGCCAGCGCGACAATGATGAACCTTCTCTGCGATAGCTGCGTCAGGATCAAACGGCCGGCAAGAATGAACAAGGCGAGAGCTTCCAAGCCGAGTCGAACTGTCCATGCTATTGCGGCCCCGGTCAAGCCGAGTGAGTGGATTCCGAGAACGACCATCGCGATATAGAGAGGCAGTTCGACCAGATGAATCTTCGCGGTAACATCAGGCCGGTCCGCCGCCTGGAGTAAGACATAAGGTATCTGGGCGACGCTGTTTACCAGCACGCCAGCGGCAATCCAGCGCAGTACGGGCGCGCTGATTCGCTGAAACTCCGGACCGAGCCACAGGCGCATGGCCTCCGGGGCGAAGAGGACGACGAGAAAAACAACGGGAAACATCAGGGCCAGGGTTCCGCGCAGCCCGCGCATGTAGATATCCTGGAACCTTGTTGTGTTGGTGACAAAAAGAGCGGCGAATGCCGGAAACAGGACCGAGGTTATGGCACCGGGCACAATGAACAACTTCGTTACAACTTCGAACGGCGTAGTGTAGTAGGCAACTATCGATACAGAAAGTATCGCGCTGATAAGGAACCGATCCAGGTAGACCATGACTGGGCTGGCGATGTTGCTGACAGTCATCCATGAACCGACCCGCAATAACTCACGGCAGCGGTCGCGTCGTATCTCGCGCACACTCCGTAAATCGGGAGTTATCTGAAGGCAGAGGTAGAGGTATAGGAAAGCGCTTATCAAGCGGCCGATTGTGAGCACCAAGACGACAGGATATATGCTGGCGGCAAGCGCCGAAGTTACGAGGGGACCAAGGAAATTGAATGCTCCAAGACCGATCCGCACGGCATTCGTCAGGCCAAAGCGGTGATGCGCCTCCAGAACACCCCTCAGCGCAGTAGAAATCGTGATCACTGGGATACATAGCGCCAGCGGATAAACAGACCGCGTCGTCTCGGCAACAAGTGCTGGGGGCACACGAAGAATTGCACTGACGATCCAATGCGCGGAAATCCCGATCAAACCCGCAAACAGCGATCCCAGTACGAGCATCATCGCAAGACCTGACCAGATCGCATCCGCCAGTTCCGAGTCCTTGTGACACGCAAGTTTGTCACTGACGACCTTGGTGAGCGCGCGTCCGACTCCAAGATCGAACAGGCTGAAGTATCCAACCAGCGCCCAGGCAAGTGTCAGCACACCAAAACGGTCCACCCCAAGTCGTTTGATCAGCACAGGAATGGTGAACGCAGCAATGACCAACGGGATTGCCTGACCGAGAACGTTCCAAATCGTATTGAGCGCAAGCCTTCGCAAACGAAGCGAATGCTGCAGTTGATTGGAATGTGGCGTCGTGGTAGCGCTAAACATTTGACGCTTTCAACGAATGGCTCATCGACCTGCGCTTATTTCGCAAAACAGGGGCCGAATTTATGCGGGGTGATTTGCTGCCGTTCTTTTGACAGGTGACGGACTCAGAACTGTTTGGCCGTTTTCGCTTTATTGGTGAGATTCGCTTCGACGAAAGCGAGGTCGCTTTCCACCATCATCTTGACGAGTTGTTCAAAGGAAACCGATGGCGTCCAATCGAGCTTAGCGCGAGCCTTGCTGTAGTCGCCCTTCAAGTGATGTACTTCTGCCGGCCGCAGGAGGGACGGGTCGATCTCAACATGATCGCGGTAATCCAGCCCCACGTGGCTGAAAGCAATCTCCAAAAGACGCCGAACCGTATGAGTCTCTCCCGTCGCGACCACGTAATCGTCCGGTCGCTCCTGCTGAAGCATCAGCCACATGGCACGCACATAATCTCCGGCGTAGCCCCAATCTCTTTCGGCATCGAGATTTCCCATCATCAGCTTTTTTTGCTGTCCGAACTTGATACGGGCAACTCCGTAGGTGACTTTGCGGCTGACGAACTCAAGCCCACGGCGAGGGGATTCATGATTGAAGAGAATTCCGGAGCAGGCAAACATGTTGTAACTTTCACGGTAGTTTACCGTGATCCAGTGGCCATACAGCTTGGCGACACCATAAGGACTGCGGGGATAAAACCGTGTGGCCTCGGTTTGCGGGGAATGTTCGACCATGCCAAACATTTCGCTGGACGAAGCCTGGTAGAAGCGAATCGTCGGATCGATGGCGCGAATCGCCTCCAAAACCTGCGTCACCCCGATCGCGGTAAAGTTGCCGGTGAGAACCGGCTGATTCCAAGAGGTGGGGACAAACGACTGCGCGGCGAGATTGTAGACCTCATGCGGACGAGCGGTGCGCAATGCGCTGAGGAGCGAACTGAGATCGAGCAGATCGCCAGGCAGAAGTTCGATACGGTCCTGGAGATGAGAAATGCGACCGAACGTAACGGTGCTGCTGCGGCGAACCAATCCATAGACCTGATAGTCTTTTTCCAGGAGAAAATCCGCCAGATACGAACCATCCTGTCCGGTGACACCCGTAATGAGCGCTCTACGTTTCATCGTGCTTGAGCCTTCCGTTCGCTGCCCAGGATGTCATTTTAGTTCGATTTCCTTGCCGGAATGAAGTTTATTCCAACACTAGTAGTCACATTTGACGACTGGTTCAGGTTTAATACGGGAGCATTAAGGTGTTCGTACTGAACCGTCGCGGAAAGGAACAGATCTTTACGGATCGGAGTGTTCAGGCTCACACTGGCGTCGTGGAGCGTCTCGCCATTAGGAACGAAATCGTTAGAAACGCGGGCGTTCCGATAGGCAAACTGCAGTTGAGCCCGTGGACTGAACCAATAGGTTGACCACGCCTGAAAACCGGTGCCTTCTCGTCCGATCCAATCGCCGATGAGGTTTTTGTCGTTGGTGTAGTCGTCGTGATAGATGAAATCCCAGTAGATGAAGCTTCCGTTGATGCTGCGTGAGGTCGGCACGTCGGTGTAAACGGCTTCAACTCGCAAATCCATTTTCGGCAGCTTCGGAAGGTGCGAGAAGTAGATTCCAGGGTTCCATGGCGCGCGTCGAGGAGCAGAAAGCGGTGAAGTATCGTCGGTCGAGATGCCCTCCGCATAAAGCGTTGCCCAGTCGCGAATCCACGGAAGGCGGTAGCTGAACGTGAAGCCTCCGGTACGTTTGCCGGGATCCATCCGCGTACCTTTGTTCTGGCTGGAAAAGCTTGTGTAACTATGGAAGAAGGTTGAGAACGTCAGTGGAGTAATTCCCTGCCCCGCAAATACAGCGGTACGCGCGAAGCCGAGTTCGAGGTTCGGCGTAGGTTTGAACGAGATTTTTTCGCCATATGTCCACGGCGCCGGTGGGAACTGATGACCGTCGAGACGCCCGAAGAAGAAGTCGTAATAAACCGGGCCGAAGAACTTCAGTTTTATGGGCGCTACTCGCGAGAATCGGATCATTTCTATCGGCTCGGCGTTGTCGGAGAACAATAATGAGCCTCCACGATCGGGCCCCCACCAGAGAGATTGTTTCCCAAATGACAGTTGATTGTTATGGAAAGCGAAGCCCAGGTATGAATCGAGAAGATTGAATTCGTTGACAGCGTTTACGGGCACGGCCGGCTGAATCGGATTATTGTCTTCTGTTGCAATTGCCTGACGAGCGGCCGGGGAGAAGGGCGGTGCAGAGGGCGAATGCTGGTATTCGCCGGAAACATAGAAGGTGAGGCGTCCGGCGTTGGCGCTCGCTTGAAATCCTGAGATAGCATTGAAGCCCTGTTCGTATGGACGGCCAAAATCGTTGATGATGGTCTGGCCGAAATGATAGCTGTCGTTAACTGGCGTGCCGGAAATCTGAGTGAAGCGAGTGTAGATTGAATCGACATGCCATCCGACATTAGACTGATTTTCCAACTGCTCCGAATCCCATGCGAATTCCCGCTGGAGCGCTGCGAGCAGCTTCGAGGTCTGGGACCCATCTCCCATGTCACGATCTTCGATCGCGAGGGAAACCAGCTTTGCGCACTCGAGACGTGTCCATGGTCTTTGGCCCAGAGCGGCTGCTGGAACTGCACCCAGCGCGGCCAGACGATCCATTACGGGATAAATCCAACTGTCGAGCGGTATGTAGGGCGAACCCATGTCTTCGCCCCGGAGACCGCCTTGGTCGCCAGAACGAACGAAGTTTCCAAAGGAAGCATCCGGTTCGTGCTCTCGTTCGTAGCGGCGAACCGCCTGATGTCCGAAATACCATCCCAACGCTGTACCAATAAATGCATCGGAACTGAAGTGCTGTTGGGCCAGTACACGGGATGCGGTAATGGAAGCAGCACCACCATAAAGAAAAAACTTGGTGAGAGCGCTCGGGTAGCGATCTGCGAAAACGGTAGCAACCGACCATGCAGCGGCGGCATGTTCCGAGGGGAACGATTGGCCTCCACTGAAAAAGTCTCCGTAACCATTTCCTTCGTTAGGACGTTGCCTTCCTAACATTGTCTTAAGGGCATAACTTGCAAGATAGCTGTTGGCGCCAGCCTCGCCCGCGAGCCATGCGGTATCGCTCAAATACCGATTGCCCTTCAATCTGCCCAGAATATACGTTCCACCAACCAGACCGGCCATGCCAGCGGCTCCATAGTTCGAGAGGTTATCGAATCGCTTGATGGTGTTGGGATCGCTCGGCAACTTCTTCTCAATGCTTGCATCCGAGGCCAACAAAGTTCCCGTTACGATAGCGAATGGAACTCCCCAGGAAGCATCGCTGAGACGCAGGTGCGCAGGAAAGGACCAGAAATCTTTTTGGCCTTCGAGGATACCTTTCGGC
>Ga0335083_10001241_pt1 | contig 35681 bp, 32 predicted proteins | sample Lox_Sample_42_FD_206716 | JGI IMG/M metagenome (GOLD analysis project Ga0335083, IMG submission 206716) | Soil microbial communities from Loxahatchee National Wildlife Refuge, Florida, United States - Lox_Sample_4.2 | ecosystem: Environmental > Terrestrial > Soil > Wetlands | place: USA...
GACGAGGTTAGCGGCTAAACCTGCCCACGTGGCCCTAGTTGCTCTTGCTATGTTGTCCGCCTTGATCCAATTCAGCGCGTACTTGCCTCCGCGTAGCGGCGGGTGGGGCCTTCGATTCTCCTGATTTTTCAGCTTGAAGAAGAGGCATGAGGAGAGGATACCACTTTCGTAATTCACCGTGGGGTGATAAGCGAGGGTGCCCCACCCTTTCTGGAAGAAAGGGTGGGCTGTACTTCTCTTCTGATGCCGAGAAATCGGAAACGACATTACGGAAAAGGCGATCTGCATTTCATCACCTCTAGTTGTTACGAAAGAAGGGCGCACATGGGGACCGCTCGGGGGCGGAATCTTTTTGCAACATGCACGCGAATCCGGTGAAGCGGAAACTGGTGGAGCATCCGAAGGACTGGCCATGGAGCAGTTGGTCGTTTCATGCGAAGGGAGAATCTGGATTGGTGAAGATTGATCCGATGGATGGAGATGGCGGAGCAGAGAAAAGAGGAAAAGAAAGACCCACCCTTTCAAAAACCAAAGACGAAAGGGCGGGGCACCCCCACAAGCAAAATCAAAATCGTTTCGTCGAGTTTAGGGGGTGCCACCCGCCAGACGTCATCATGGTCTTGCATGACCGCAGACATGTTTGGTGGGTTGCACCACAACGATGAACGAACACGGGCCCGAGCTATATCCGGTGCGAGCAGAAAAAACAAAAACGCCAACAGGTGAAAAGCACGCCGCAGACATCCTGCCGCGCGGGACGCACGGGTGTCACTGGAGCAGCCGAAAATCACTGCGAAACGCTCTTGACACGGCCGACTTCGTTAGACATGTCCCCGGCTTCCCAATTGCTTGCCGCGTCAGGCGTTCCCGAATACCCAGAACCAAATCAGGAAGGGGAAACATAGCACCAATAATATTTTGCAAAGATCGAGTAGTAGTACCAGCCTGCTCCCTGGGTAGAGCTTTTTATATCTCCGGCGAACTTGAGTGCCCCACCAGAAGTACGACATCCGCTCGCTTTCGGGCAACCGTTGGTTGATTCTACCGATCATAGTGAACGAAAGTATGTTGGCGAATAGAGCGCACGATCCGCCTAACAAAAGAATTACAATCACACGCAGAGTGAAGTGCGGCGTTAGCTGCACGGGCGCCTCAGCAGATATACCGCATAGTCCACCGGCACGTATTCTGTAAACTTCCCGACGTTGAGAGGATTCGTTGTGTTCGTCAAGCTCGCACCGAAGCCGTACCTTCCGGCTAACGTCCCGGCAGGTGGGGCCTTCGATTCTCCTGATTTTTCAGCTTGAAGGAGAGGCATGAGGAGAGGATACCACTTTCGTAATTCACCGTGGGGTGATAAGACGAGGGTGCCCCACCCTTTTTGGAAGAAAGGGTGGGCTGTACTTCTTTTCTGATGCCGAGAAATCGGAAACGACATTACGGAAAAGGCGATCTGCATTTCATCACCTCTAGTTGTTACGAAAGAAGGGCGCACATGGGGACCGCTCGGGCGCGGAATCTTTTTGCAACATGCACGCGAACCCGGTGCAAAGGAAGCTGGTGGAGCATCCGAAGGACTGGCCATGAGCAGTTGGTCGTTTTATGCGAAGGGAGAATCTGGATTGGTGAAGATTGATCCGATGGATTGAGATGGCGGAGCAGAGAAAAGAGGAAAAGAAAGACCCACCCTTTCAAAAACCAAAGACGAAAGGGCGGGGCACCCCCACAAGCAAAATCAAAATCGTTTCGTCGAGTTTAGGGGGTGCCACCCGCCAGAGAGAGATGGTCGTTATGGCCGACTGGTTGGTCAATTCGTGCCGAGATTCATTGGGTCGAGTTCGTGCCACGACTGCCCACCATCGAGGGTTCCATTTAAGTATCCTCCGTAACGCACTACCCAGCCACGGCCAGAGGGGAGAAGGACTAGATGTCCGAAAAACGGAGACTCGGTTCCGCGACGGGGGGGTAGGACATCCCTGGAGGTCCAATGAAATCCGTCGTCAGACGTGCAGAAAAGCAGGGTAGAGTAACCGACTACGCATCTATGCGTTGCGTCCGTCGGCCAGATGCTTTTGAAGTTGGTCTCAACATCGGCTCCGAATTCCATGCGCCAGGATCTACCATAGTCGTCAGTGCGCAGAATAGTGCCGTTACCCCTGTAACCTTGGCCGACTATCCAGCCTCGGCCGTGGTTCTCGAATAGCGCGGAGGACATGTCGAAGAGTTGCGGGCTGATTCCTAACTTTTCAGGGTCTACTGGAGACTGCCAGACATGGCCGCCATCGACCGAAAGGATGAGGTGGTTCACTCCAAGGATTAAAACCCCGACGTCATCGGGGGCATACACTCCAAGACACGATTCGAGATCTCTAGGTGCCTCGGGCGGCGGCTGGAATGATTTCCCGGCGTCTGTACTCTCCAGTATGAACCGGCATCCCCTATCGCCTTGGCCCACGAACCAGCCGTGCGACTGGTCGGCGAAAGCCATAGAAACATAACCTGACCCGCCCGGGTGATTGGGAAGATGAATCGGCAAGTCCGATGTGTGTAACCAGTGCCCGCCACCGTCTATTGAAGAGAAAAGTTGGACCGTGGATTGGCCGGAGATGGAGTCGGCTATCACACGCAATGCGAACCCTACTTGCGGGTTCAGAAAGACCAGCTGTGCAATTTGGGACGGCGCAGGGGACCAGTGCCATGTCTTTCCAGCGTCTCCCGTGATTAAGATATGGCCCGTGTCGTCTTCGTGGTTTGTGACGGCTATCCACCCGTGGGCCGTATCGAGGAAATATATGTCCTTGACCTCGTGGCTGCTGACAGAATGCGAAAAACTGTCGGAGATCAGCTGGGGATGGTTAACACCATTAGGAAGGGCCGCAGTTAGCCCGTGCGGGAGCCCCATGGCTGTAGCGAGCGCAAATCCTACAGTAGAAAGCGTGCGTTTCATGCTGTTGCTCCAGACCGGCACGATGCTCAATACCTTCCGTTCAATGCTGCGATTATAGCGTTTCGGAAACCTGGGGAAACCTGGGGACAGCGCGTAACAAAATCATCCAGGCTGCAGTGCCCCCAGGTGCATGGGCCACGAGTCGCCCATCCCGCCGAAGAGGCTTGGATTAAGGGATGGAAGCGCCGCAAAGTATGTTTTGACATTGGATTAGCAAAGCATAGAATACGCGCAACTTCCCGACGGGCAATCCGCAGGCGCAGGTGCATCAACCTCAAATTGCTGCCCGGCGGGAATACGTGACAGACCGCATTCAAGCGGGACAAACGCAAAAATTCATCAAGGCTAAAGCCGAAAACCCGACAGGAGGAGCCATGCATCGGGGACTTGTTATTGCGGCAATGTTGCTATTCGCGGCGGGGTCAGCGTGGGGGCAAAGTCCACCCACGAACGAAGATCAAGCGGCACAGATCAAGGCGCTGCTCGAACGAGTCTCGCTGCTGGAGAAGCGGCTGGCGGAGGTCGAAGCCAAGCAGGCTGCGGCCGCAGGGCCCGCGGCGGCGAACAGCAGCCTCTCCGCTGCCGTGACGCCGACAGAGGCTCCCACGGCGGCTCCGCCAGCGCAGCCCGCCGAAGCGCCGGCGCCGGCGCCCGCGCCCGTGGAAGCGACCACCAAAGCGATGCCGGGGCACGACATGGGCGGGCAAATGGATCAAGCGACGGTGCGGCAACTGGAGCCGCATTATCCCAATTTGCAGATTCGAGGATTTGCGGACGCGGACTTTTCCGCGACGGATCAGAAAGGGACCAACAGCGGCTTCGATCTTGGCCAGTTGACTTTGCACATGGCCTCGGCACTTTCGCCAAAAATCAGCTACTTCGCGGAAATGACGTTTAACGCGCACCCGACGGGCTATACGGTGGAGGTGGAGAGGTCCATCATCCGCTACGACTATAACGACTACTTCAAGGTTTCGTTCGGCCGGTATCACACGCCGATCGGCTATTGGAATACGGCATTCCATCATGGAGCCTGGTTACAGACGTCCATTGACCGGCCTGAAATGGTCAAGTTTGGCGGCACATTCACTCCTATCCATTTCGTGGGGTTCCTTGCCGAAGGTAATATTCCTTCCGGCGGGCTCGGGCTTGCCTACAGCGTCGGTGTGGGGAATGGCAGAGGAGAGATCATCAGCCGACCCGGAGATGCGGGAGACAACAACAACAACCGCGCCTGGGTGGCCAACCTGTACGCGCGACCGCAGAAACTTTACGGCTTGCAGTTCGGAGGTTCGGCGTACCGGGACAAGATCAGCCTTGGCGGCGGCAACGATTATCGCGAATGGATCGGTTCCGCACACGTGGTATGGACGAGAGGAGCGCCGGAGCTTCTCTCCGAGTACGAGCATGTGAACCATGAGAGCATCCTGACGGGCATAGTCTCGAACAGCGATGCGTACTATGTGCAGTTGGGATACCGGATGCCGTGGATCGAGAGGACCTTAAAGCCTTACTACCGTTTTGAGTATATGCATACGCCCAAGAGTGAGGTCGTGCTCGGCAATCTGGATCTAGTGGAATCGATTTTCGGGCTGCGCTATGACATTTCAAGTTATGCGGCGTTCAAAGCCGAATACCGGCACACAAACCGCCAGATACTGGCGACGCCCACATTCGACGGCGTCGTGAATGGTTTGTTCCTGCAAACCAGCTTTACATTCTAAAGAGCCCAATGATGAGATCAACAATAAAACGAATCGCGGCAATACTTTGGACGGCATGCTGGTTGTGCACCCTTGTTCCTGGTCCCTCGGAAGCGCAAAGCTCTCGAGGAAACGACATTGCGGTCGTGGTCAATCCGGACACGCCGGTGTCGGATCTCAGCCTGGCCGATGTGCGCAAGGTGCTCCTCGGCGAGCGGCAATACTGGAACTCGAAACTTCCGGTGGTGCTGCTGATTCGCGCTCCTGTTGCAAGGGAACGCGATGTAGTGCTCCGGGTGATCTACCAGATGTCGGAGGAAGAGTTCAAGCAGTTCTGGGTTGCGAAAATCTTCCGCGCGGAAGCAGCTTCACCGCCCAAAATCGTGTACTCGAACGACATGCAATATGAGCTTGTGGCGGCGATACCCGGGGCCATCGCCTTCGTGGACGCCCGAAACGTGAGGCCGGGATTGAAGGTATTGCGGGTAAACGGAAAACTTCCCGGCGAACGAGATTATCCGCTGCGATAATGTCTTGACAACTGCTTAGAACGGAACGGAAAGAAACGGTTTCGCAACGGCGCGGGGTTTAGCTGGAGAGCTTCAGGCGCCGGAGCAAATCGCGGAACCGGGGATCATAGCGCACGCTATCGAAAAGAGGATCGACGGCGACGGAGACCAGGCCGCTGTCGTGTTCATCATAGGCCTTTTCCAGCGACGCGAGGGTCCTGTCCTTTTGGCCCATGCGGGCGTAGATTTGCGCGATGTCGTAGGAAGAGACGTAGCCGTGCTTCGAGATCACCAACATGCCGTCGAGCCAACTCTGCAGGACACCGTTGTATCCGGACTTTGAAAAAACCTCTTCGATAGAGGCCGCAAATTCGGGGCTTCCAGAAAGCGAAATGATTTTTTCTCTCTCGGCAACAGCTTCCTTCTGGTCCCCCATCTGGGAGTATACGCCCTCGAGAATCCGGCGGGCCGGCGTAAACTTTTGATCGATATCGAGGACTTTGCGCAACTGTGCGACCGCTTGATCGTTCTGGCGGGAAAGGTAGTATTGCCAGCCGAGCATAGTGTTTGTGATGAGAGACATGGGATCGAGTTCCTGAGCCCGTTTTGTCTCGCGCATGCCTTCGTCGAGGCGGCCCGAGTTCGCTAGAAAATCTCCGTACCAAAGATGCGCCGGGGCTGAATTTGGATTGAGCTCGATGGCGCGCTTGAATTCACTTTCGGCGCCGTTCCAATCCCAATCGTAGTGTTCTTTTACAAGGCCCAACGAGGTGTGAGCTTCAGGGAGCGTGTCGTCGATATTGAGAGCCTGCATGGCGGCAGCCTTGGCTTTTGGCCAGGCTTCCGAAGGGGGTAGATACGCGGAGTCACCCAACAAGCTATAACTGTCTGCGAGTCCGGCAAAGGCAAGAGCGTAATGGGGATCCCGCTGGACTGCTTGAGTAAAGTAATCAGCGGATTTCATGAAATCCGCTTCCGTCCATTTATTCCAATAGTAGAGACCTTGCAAGTAGGCCTGATAAGCTTCGGCATCTTCGGTGGGGCGCTTGGAGCGGAATCCACTATCTTCGCCGGAAAGCCGCGGGCGAAGGCGGCCGTAAATGTCTCCGGCAATCTCTTCCTGCACGGACACCAAATTGGAAAGCTTGCGATTGTACTGCGTGCCCCAGATCTGCCGCTTGTCCTGCACGTCTTCCAAATTGACGCTGATCAGCAGGTCGTCGCCCGACTGAATGAGTCTGCCGGTGAGGATGGCGCGAACACCTAAATCGTGGCCAATCTTTTCCGGGTCCACACCTTTGTCCTTGTAGCGAAAAACGGTATTGCGAGACATTACCGTGAGATTTTGAAGTTGGGAGAGGCTGTCGATGAGGCTCTCGGTAATTCCGTCGCTGAGATATTCGGTCTTGGGATCCTTGCTCACGTTGACAAACGGCAATACCGCGATCGAATCAATACGAGACGGTCCACCCGTGCCAAACACGCGATTGCGAAGACCACCTACATTAAGCCCAAACATGATCAGCAGAAGCGCAAGGATGCCGCCCCAGACAAAATGCGGCCAGTTTTTTCTGATCGCTTGGCGGGAAGGATGTTCTGCGGTAAAGGACATAATCCGCGAAGAATCGGTATCGCGCTTGAGACGTTGCAAGTCCGCGCGCATGTCCGAGGCGGTCTGGTAGCGCAGCCGCCGATCTTTTTCGAGTGCTTTGGCGATAATCATGTCGAGCTGTGGAGGAACCAGGGGGTTGAGGCGGAGCGGAGGAGCAGGAGCGCGATTTAGAATTGCTTCAAAGACCACTCCTGAAGTAGTTCCCGAAAAAGCTTGCTGGCCAGTAGCCATTTCATAAATGACCAGGCCGAGCGAGAAGAGATCGGTGCGACCGTCCAGCTCCTCGCCGCGAACTTGTTCGGGAGACATGTAAGCCACGGTGCCGACCGCAACGCCAGAGCTTGTTAGATGAGCATCCTGCGTCGTTGGGCTGATCGTCAGCGAATCATGTTCCGGGGCGGTGGTGCTTCTTCGCTCGGTGAGAAGTTTAGCCAGGCCGAAATCGAGAAGCTTCACCTGGCCGCGCTCCGTCGCAAAGATATTTGCAGGCTTGATGTCGCGGTGGATAATGGCCTTGGCGTGCGCCGCATCCAATGCGTCGGCAATCTGGTAGCCATAGTCGGGGACCCTTTCCATGTCCAGAGGCTTTCCAGAAATGCGATGTTTCAGAGTCTGACCCTCCAGAATCTCCATCACGATGAAATTCTGGCCTTCGTACTCGTCGACATCGTAGATCGTGCAGATGTGGGGGTGATTTAAAGAGGAAGCGGCGCGAGCTTCGCGCTGAAACCGTTCGATGGCCAGATGATCCTTGGAGACCTCCTCGGGCAGGAACTTCATGGCCACAAAACGGCCAAGTTTAAGATCCTCCGCTCTGTAGACGACACCCATGCCTCCGCCGCCTAGCTTCTCGACGATTCGGTAATGGGAGACGATTCGCCCAATCATAGGAAGGAAAACGCCATCGCGTGGTCATATTATTAGATTGCAGCCGACAGCAAGTCAACGCGAAGAAGTGAGGAGGATCACACTGGGTGGGTTTGACCCGGGGATTGGCGCTTTATATTGGGTTGCGGCCCACGGGACGCGACAACAATGCGGCATACCCTTCAACCCGCGATTCCATGGCCCACTTGTGCGAGACGGAGTTTGCCGCCGAGCCACGCAGTTGGCAATGCAAGTGCGACAAGCGCGACTGGATACCAGTGTGGGCCAAAGGCGGGCCCTCCGTTCCAGGTCGTCACCGCACCCAAAATACTCACGGCCAGGCCGAGAAATCCTAGGACCCAGACGTGAAGCATGGGGCTGCTGGGTGCAAGGCGGGCGGTTATGTAACTGCCGGCAACGCCGTAAATTGTGCGATAGATCGTCGCGAGCAGAAGAGCCCCGTCATAGCCGGTCATGGAAGCGCCCCACGGCGGAAAAACATGGGCCACATGCAATACTTCATCAGTCCCAAGAGTGAGTACGACGCCCACGAGGATACCCGCGATAACGGCGAGGATGCTGCGGCCGATTTGCCTGGGAGGTTGCGCTTCGCTCATGATCTCTTCGCTTGTCTCCTTCAAGTTGGAAGGATTTTGAGGCGACCGGGAGCGGTCATTCAGCGTTTCTTCACTTTCGCAATTTGAGCGACGCGAGCGCGCACCATTTTCATTACGAGTGTGGCAGGCAGCGGTTTGTCCACTGGGAATTGAATGGTTCCTTTTGATAAAGCGTAACCCTTCAGATCTGGTTTGAATGCTTCAATGATTGAAGCCGTAGGAAAAAAGCTACAGTGATTCGAAAAAGCGGCAAACCAAACGAGGACGCCGTTGTGCCTGAAGGCAGGAATGCCGTAGCTGATTGTTTCGGTGGCTTGCGGTGGAGCGGCGGCTCGAATCGCTGCGCGAATCTTGTTCAAAGTTGTGCGAGCAGGCTCAGGAACAGCAGCAAGGTAGTCGTCGACGGTCTTGGGAGAACCAGCGCGCCCCGTTGCGCGGGTGGCTCTCCGAGCTTTGGCTTGCCCCGATTGAGAATGACGTGACGAATGGCCTCGTTTATTCATGACGTGCTCCCTCCCTGCATGATTCACGCCACGGCCGGCGAAGCAAAAAGTGCTTCGAGACGGTCGTAACTGGCTGCTACGCCGCGTGCCATGCCGCTCTTGATCATCATGTCGCGTACTTGCTGCGACTCATAGATTACAGTCAGGGTCAGCCTCGTTTTGCCGTCTTCCTCGACAAATAGATTAGTCACGCGCGACTCACCGGGTATGCCTTCCATGTGCTCGGTGCAGACGACTTTCTCCGGAGGCACATGCTCCTCGCAAACCCCGTATATCCCCATCTGCTGGCCGTCCGCGTGGCGCCAAACGTACCGGTAGCTGTCGCCGACTTTGTTGGCGACTTCGCAGACTATCATCTCCCACCCCGGCGGCCCAAGTAGCCATCGCTTGAGCAGCTCGGGTTTGCTGAAAGCCTCGAAGACCAGGCGGCGGGGAGCATCGAATACGCGCGTTATCACAATTTCGCGATCGCCCGGCGTCGTGACTTCAAAAGTCTCGGAGTTCTTCATCGGAGTTCTCCTCTATTTTTTGCGCGCTTCCGTTTCTTGTCCCTGGCCTTTAACTCTTCGAGAACGGCATCGAGGTGCTGGAATCGGTCTTCCCAGAGCTCGCGATAGCGTTCCAGCCATTCGGTCGCGTCGGCGAGCGGTCTAGCTTCGATACGCCTGGGGCGCCGCTGGGCGTCGACGGCGCGCGAAATGAGCCCAGCGCGTTCGAGCACTTTGAGGTGCTTGGAGATGGCAGGCTGGCTCATGTCGAAGGGCTGGACAAGCTCGTTCACTGTGGCTTCGCCGGAAGCGAGGCGAGCAAGGATGGCACGGCGCGTGGGATCGGCGAGAGCGGCGAAGGTGGCATCGAGTTGTTGGGAAGCGGTCATTGCATAACCATATAGTTGTACAACCACTGGGTTATATAATGGAGCAAAACCGTTGTCAAGAGAAAATATTCAGATGCAGGGGACAGGCTCGATCGCGCCTCTAGAAGGCTACGACTGGTCGATTAAGCGGTGGTGAATCGCGTAGAGCGCGAGTTCCAGACGGTCCGAGACGCCCAGCTTATCGAAGATATTGTGCAGGTGATTTTTTACGGTCTGCTCGCTGATGAAGAGCTTTTCGCCAATTTCCTTGTTGCGGAAACCCTGCGCCACGAGCTGGACGATTTCCTTTTCGCGGTCGCTTAAAAGAGGCTTTTCGCGGCGCGGGCCGGACTCGGAAGACTTCGAGAAGGCCTTCATGACCTCGGCGGTCATGCGGTTATCGAGCCAGATCTCGCCAGCGTGAACACGATGGATGCTCTTTACGAGCAGGTCCGTTGCGGACTGTTTCAACACGACGCCGCGGGCGCCGAGGCGCATGGCGCGGACAACGTCGCGGTCGTCTTCGGCAGCCGTCAACACGATCACACGAGTCGGGAGCGTATCGAAATTGACTTCTTCAAGGACCGCGAGCCCGTCTTTATCGGGCATGCGCAAATCCAACAGAAGAATTTCCGGCTTGAGCTTGGCGAGGAGCTTGATGCACTCGGCGCCGTTCTGGGCTTCGCCGACAATGGTGATGTCCTCATCGGAATCGAGGAGTTTGCGGAGGCCGTCGCGAAAGATCGCGTGGTCGTCCGCCAAAAGGACGCGAATTTGCTGTTTGGTTTTGGCCATGTCAACCGAGCGGGACTTCGATGGTCAGTCGCGCTCCATGGCCAGGGTTGGACTCAACGGTCAACACGCCCCCCACGGTACGCGTACGCTCCTTGATGGAAATCGGACCCAATCGCAGGCGGTCGAGCTCATCCCCAGTGAACCGGCCTGCGAAGCTAAAACCCTCGCCGTTGTCGTCAACCACGAGGACGATGCGACTGTCATCCTGCGTCAGTTTTACCACGACATGGGAAGCCTTCGCATGCTTTTTTATGTTGTTGAGTGCTTCACGGTAAATCTGGAAAATCTCGCGGCAGACGCGGTCCGGGGCGTGCAGGTCGGCCGATTCGATGATCAGGTCCAGAGCCAGCGTGGATTCGTTGCGATAGCGCTCGGCGAAACCATGCATTAAATCGACTAAATCGGCGCTCTGAACACGCAGGGGACGAAGGTCCGTCACCATGCGCCGAAGCTCGGCGGACTCGTTTTTGACGGTCTGCTGGAGGTTGCCGAGGCTGGCTTCGGCCTGATCCGGGGCTGCGGCGACCCTGCGGCGAAGCACATCGAGTTGAATTTCGATGCTCAAAAGGGTCTGGAGAATGCCGTCGTGCAGGTCGCGGGAGATGCGGCTGCGTTCGCCTTCGATGGCGCGGGCGCGGAGATGCCGCAGGAGAAAGACATTTTCGAGCGCGGGACTGACGTGCCGGGCGATGCGTTCGAGCCAGGCGAGGTGTGGGCGCTCGAAAGGCTTGTGCCCGTTGATCAGAAAGATCCGGCCTGCGGGCTGGCCGCTCTGGTCAAAAGCCACGGAAATCATCGAGCGCATGCCAAGTTCCTGTTGAGTAGGGCCTGGCAAGCGCGGCAGGGTGTTTAGGCGGCGGCCATCGCGGCGGTCCCAACCAAAGCCGCTTCCGGGCCCTGCGAGGCTGTTCCAGCAGATGGTGGCGTTCATGTCGTCCAGAAGGAAGCCGTCAGCGCGAGCGAGTGAATAGCTTTCGGGAATGAGGCGCTCGCTTTCACCGGTTTTGAGGCGCCAGAGATAAATTCGTTCAAGGTCCGTGTCGCGAAAGGCGAGCAGAGCTGCTTCCACCTCGAAGGTCCGGGCGAGCTCGTCCAGCATTAGCCGTAAGGATTCGGCGAGTCCCTGGTCAACCTGAAGTGTTGCGGTGATGCGCGAGAAGAAATCGTTCTGCGAGGCAAAATGGCGGCTGCGATCCGCAAGAAAGGCCAGTGCGGCGCCCCCAGCGAATGTCCCGCCAACGAGTCCCATCCAGGCGACAACGCGCATCCAGCCAATCTCGCCCTTGACGGCAGTGAGAAGCACGAGAGTTAGCGCCAAGGCGCCGGATAAGGGGATCGCCGCGCGAAGCCCCCAGCGCATCCCAGCAACCCAACATATAAAGAGATACGGAAACCAAACGGGAACCGACGACGGGCTGATGTACATGAAAACACCTAACGCCAGCAGATCGCAGGCTATCGGCAGGTGCCAGGCTCGTTTTCGGAGGAATCGCTCCAGCGGGATCACGGCAAGAGAAACTATCAAATAAGCGATCAGGAACGAGATTGTGCGTTCGGCTTCCTTGGGGTTTGGCAGTTGCAGCAGGGCCAAAATGGAAAGCAAAACAACAATCGGGCGCGCGTAGACGATTTGCCGCTCGAGATGGCGGCGATCCGTTTCATGGGGGCTCATGCGCGGGGACGCAATTCCTCCCAATCAGTCTAGCAAGCCGGGCTCGGGGCGGGAGGCAGCGTATCCAGCTTGCAACGATTTAGGCAACTCGCGGCGAGTGCGTACTCTGGCGTAGCGAATCGGCCCCCGCTCGCATCAAAAGTGGTATGAAATTCAGGAAGCTCGAACCGGATAAAGTGGAGTGTACGACTTCGGCCGCGCGGCCTTTTGGCTGCGTGGAACTTTGGGCTGGCAACGAGAAGGCCCATCGTTCCCTCGAACTGCCCGGCCTCGAAGCGGATGTCATTGCCGTACCTTCGGGTGGAGAACGTGGCGGAGATCTTTCTGCCTTGTTTTCGTGCCGAGACAACTTCGCGCGAGTCGTACTGGCGGACTGCATCGGACACGGCTACGTCGCCAGCGGAGTGGCTCGCCATGTCCATCACTTGCTCCACAAGCATCAGGACATTCGCAACACTGCGTCGCTGCTCGCCGCGCTCAATGATGAATTCACACTCGACACCGAGAAATCTCAGCGCGCCCTACGCTTGACGACCGTGGTGACTGGAACTTTCGACGGCACGACGGGCGAGTTTAATTTCGCTTATGCCGCCCACCCGCGAATGCTTCTCTGGCGCCAGCGCGAACGGAAATTCCTGGAGATTGGCGATGGACTGGAAAACCTTCCCATCGGTTTTGTGACAGGTGAAATGTACAACGAGCAAAGCGTCTGCCTGAGCCCGGGCGACATGATTCTCGCTTTTTCGGATGGAGCGACGGAACTCCGGTCCCCCGGCGACGAGCAACTTACGTCCGCGGGCCTGGTTCATCTGGCAGAGACAACTCTCGGAAATCTGCCGCAGCCCGCGCGCTTGCCCGATTTTTCTTCCGCTCTGCTGGAGGGCCTATATGGCTACCACAACGGGGCCGAGTTCGAAGACGACGTCACGCTGCTGACGCTTCGTCGCTCCGGCTGAGTCAGCCGGACGGTGCTGGAAAATAGCAGGAGGCCGGCTCACTTCGCAGTCTGCGCGGCGGCCGCCGGCGGATGCGCCGCAAAATACTCACTCAGGCTAGCAAGCATTTCCGTCACTCCCTGCTGCACATTCTTGTCCAGCGCCTCCACCACAGCGTCAATGCCCTTCCCCGCTACCGCCTCATCATGCGTGTAGAAGTGCGTCCACACCACTGTGTGTGATTTGATCTCGCGCAACTCCAACTCCATAGTCACGCGGCTGGCAATTGCGCTCCCGGAGATCTCCTTGAAGTCATAGATCCGGCCGTGCAAAAGATAATCGCCGTGAATATCGCTTCGTAATGTGTACACGCCGCGATAACGACCGGAGGCTCGCAATTGCCGCAGCAGAATTTCCTGAATCATTTCCGTGGGCGGTTCGACCCAGCGGTGGTATTCGTAGAGCCCCATGCTCTCGCCGCCGCTGCTGTAGACGATTTGACCTTCTCGGTAGATGGCTGGCCCCGTCATGCGGCCGATCAGCAGCGTGATGGGTACAGCATCCGGATTCGCTGCCGGCGCCAGGCTTCCGGGAATGGTCAGCTGGTAATAATGGTTGGGTCTCGCGGCCCCGCATCCGGCAGCCAGGCTGACTGTTAAGGCCAACAAGCAAATAGAAACCACCGCGCGCGTTCGGAAAATCCGTCGTTCACATCCGTTGCGCGGCGATTCAGTGTGGCTCATCATAAGTTCGTAATTTGCTCGGATCATTGTTGCTCACCCGGCTTGTGCTCGTGCGGACTTGCCGCGCGAATCAGAGTGTAAGGACGCTTCTTGATGGTATCCGTAAACTCCTTCAAATTCTCGGAGACGCGCCGGAAGTTCTCCAGCAGCTCGTCGATATTTTCCGTATTCACATCGATCGTCTGGTCCAGCTGTCCGGTGATACTCGTCAATGTCGTCAACGATTTTCGAAGCTGGATCACGGACTCGTGCACATCCGCGCGATTTTCCCCAACAAGCGTGTCGATATGGTCGAGGGCCTTATTGGCTTCTTCCGACGTCTTGTGCAAATCCTGTAGCAGTGGCCCGAGTTTCTCACTGGCCGCGTCCAGGTGCTGAATCGTCGATTTTATCTGCGGACGATTTTCCGCGATCATCCCGTGCGCGTCCGCAAGCGTGGCGGAAAGATTCGCGCGGTTCTCGGCGTTGAGCAGGTCGTTCACGCGGTCAATCGTCGTTTTCAGCTCCGTGGCGCGCTCGTTCAACGATTGAATGAGCTGTTTGGCTTGCGGCGCAAGGTCATTGATCTGCGCAGTCAGGGCGTTGAAATCCACGTAAGTGTCGGACGGTAACACCGAACCCGGCGGTGCCAACGCCGTTTGCGCGCCGCCCGGAAGAATTTCCAGATGATTGTCGCCCAAAGGGCTCATGCTCATGATTTTTGCGCGGCTATCTTTTTTGACCGGCAAGTCGGTGAGTACGCTGAATGTCACCTCGATTCGCGCGGGATTTTGCGGGTCGATGCTCAACTTCTCCACGCGTCCCACTTTTGGCCCTCCCGCATAGCGCACCGTCGCCCCCCGTTCGAGCCCGCCCGCGAACGGAAAGTAGGCATGAAAAATCTTTGCGGAGCGCCCAAACGCGCCGGAGATGGCAAAAACCATGGCGATCAACACCGCCGCAGCCGCGATCACGAAAAGTCCGACGAATACCTGCTCGCGTTTCCCCGCCATCTCGTCCTCTTTCCCTGCGTCAGCTCGTCACACCCGCCGTGTTTGTGTGAGCATCTGCAGATAATCCATTTCGCGGGCCACTTCCGGCTCCGGCACGCGGTCCAGAAATTGCCTCACGCGCGGCTGCGTGCTAGCCCGCATCTCCGCCGTCGTCCCTATGGCCACCAGATTCCCTTTGTCGATCAGCACCATGCGGTCCGCAATCAAATACGCGCTTGCCAGTTCATGGGTGACCACGATGATGGTCATGCGGAACGCTTGTTTCAATTCCAAAATCAACTGGTCGATACCCGCTGCGATGATTGGGTCCAATCCGGCCGACGGTTCGTCAAAGAATAGAATCTCGGGGTCCATCGCCAGCGCGCGAGCCACCGCGGCCCTCTTTTTCATGCCGCCGCTGAGCTGCGATGGCATGTAATACTCGAATCCTTCGAGCCCCACTTGTTCCAGCTTCAGTCGCAGCATGATTTCAATGGTCGAGTTTTCGAGCTTGGTGTGTTCGCGCAACGGCAAAGCAACATTTTCGCCCACGCTCATCGAGCCAAACAAAGCGCTGCCTTGAAACGACATCCCGATCTTTTTGCGAATTTCGTCCATCTCCGCGTCGGAAATTGCCGCGATGTTCTTGCCTTTAATCCAGATTTCGCCGGAACTCGCCTTTTCGAGGCCCACCAGCGTTCGCAGAAGCGTGCTCTTCCCGGAGCCCGATCCACCCAAAATTACGAGAGTCTCGCCGCGCTTCACGTCAAACGTGATGCCATGCAAAATCTCCACTTCGCCGTAGCTCACGCGCACGTCGCGCAACGAGAGCATGACATCCAAATCAGGCGTATTCGCGCTTCCTATTTCCATCGCCGCCGCCACTTGCCCCTAACTGCCGCTCACAAAAAAGAACAGGCCCGTAAAAACCAGATCCACGAGCACAACAAGAAAAATCGACACCACCACCGCCCGGGTAGTCGAGCGCCCCACTTGCTCAGCTCCGGCTCCTGTCGCTAATCCTTCCTGGCATCCGACAGCCGTAATCGTAATCCCAAACATCACGCTCTTCACCAGCCCGGTCATGATGTCGCGCAGCAGCAGCGAATCGAGCGACGCCTGAATATACCGTCCAAACGTAAAATCTGCCTGCGCCACGCCAAAAAGCGATCCGCCCAGTATGCCCATCGCGTTCGCCCAAATGGTCAGGCAAGGCAGCATCACGATCATCGCCAGGAATTTCGGAGTCACCAAAAATCGAATCGGGCTGATGGCCATTGTTTCCAGTGCGTCGATCTCTTCCGTGACCTTCATCGTCCCGATCTCGGCCGCGAATGCCGAGCCGGATCGGCCAATCACTACAATTGCGGTAATCAGCGGGCCCAGCTCGCGCGACATCGAAATCGCCACGGCCGTGGCGACGTAATTCATCGCTCCGAACCGCTTCAGCTCATACGCGCTCTGCAATGCGAGAATCAGCCCGATAAAAAAAGTAATCAGAGAAAGTATCGGCAGCGCCCGCACGCCCACGTCCATGGCTTGGGAAATCGCTCTCTGCACGCGCAGCGGCTTACCCTGGAACGGTCCGATAAACGCGTAGTACGCCGCGCGTCCGCCCAGCGTAGCCAGCGATCCAACGTAAGCCAGCGCATCCGTCACGCTGTCGCCAATTTGTGACACGAATTCCATGAGTGGTCGCTGTCGCTCGTATCTCTGTGACTAACTCCCCTGCACTCCAGGAACGTTTCCTGCTAGAGCCTGCTCTTCGTTGTCATAGACCTCAAAAATTTTCAGTAAACGTGAAAGTTGCAAAACTTCCCGCGCCGATGTACTCAATCCAAACAAAATAAACCGCGTGCCGGCGTCCCGTGCAGCCTTCAGCCCTTCCACCAGCGATGCCACGCCCGAACTATCGATGTATCGTACCTTGCTCATGTTCATCACCACGCGAGGCGTCTTCTTTTCCCGCATCTCGCGCAGCAGCGCTTTTCGAATCGCCGGCGAGTTCGCCAGGTCTATGTCTCCCGTCACGTCAAAAATGGTTCCTTTGTCAAACTGCCGGCTGGAAATCTCCACTTGATTCTCTCCTTCAGACCGTTACGAATTCGCTTCTTTTTTCGTCGCGCGAACATACTTTACCAGCCGGAGACAGTTGGTCTCCTCCGCGCGCTTGTACTCCACTATGTCCATGCTCTGCTGAATAAAATGCAGCCCAAGTCCCCCGGGCTTCACGTCGTCCAGCGCCCGCCCGCACATTTTTTCCGGTTCGATCTCCGGCCCGTGATCGCACAACAAGACTTCGAGCCCTTGGGCAACTCCGCCGTCGTCCTGCCTCTGCACCGACCGGAAATACATCTCGATCGGCCTGTCCGCCCTCCCGTCGTAAGCGTGCCGGATGATATTCGTCAGCGCTTCATCGACGGCCCGCGTCACTGCTCGACAGTCCTCTTCGGAAAATCCAAATGACTCCGTCAATCGTTCGACTGCGCCACGCACCGCACACAACAAGCTGGGATCGCTCGGCAATTCCAGCCTCATCAGCAACCCGCGGCTCGAATCGCCGTCGCGGTCCTTCGTTCCGCTTGGTCGCGATGGCAGAGAATCTTTCATAATCCGCTACGGCCCTTCTTTCGGACTTGCTCAACCAAAACTCCGTACTTCTTCTTCAAGAACCCGCCGCACTGCGCAACGCCGGCCAGGCAATCCCGTGCCTGCACCGCTTCTCGGTCACGCTCGAAAAAATCCTGCACAGGCAAACACTCGCGGAAGGCCGCTCCCAGCAGCCACGAAGAACAATTGCTGAAAAAGGTGGTCCTCAGGCCTGGGCTGAGTTTTGCTTACGGTACTCTAAGCGTATAACCCTGTTTCTGGCAATCCCTGTGGCGGCCACACGGCAGTCCCGCGGGGCGCCGCACCTTTTCGATGCACTTGGCTAAAGAACAGGTACCGCTATATGTATCAGAGGATGCATGGATGTTTTCGCGACCGCCCCTTTCAAGCCATCTAAGAATGTAACCGTAGCTGGGGTTGTGGAGACATTTGAAATGTAACCGCAGGTTTGTTGTTGTTGTGGCTGTGGGAAAGTGGGAATCCCGCGTCGTTTGCGGGATTTCCAAGCGTAGCGGCTTTTCCACAGCCATTGGCCGGCTGCCTTTGTGGCTCTGTTTCAGGCGGCGTTGGCTGCTCTGCCTTCGGGCTCAGCCTACGATTGGCCAGTCGTGAGATGCGCTCCAGTTTGCGTTCGATGATCCTGCTTTGTTGGAACGGGTCCAGCCGCTTTCTCAGCTCTTCGAGTTTAGCTATTTTCTCCGGGTCCGCTTGCGCGCACTCCCGCACCCGCTCGAACGGCGTGCGTGCGGCGTCATAAACGCGCCGCACCTTCGAGCCCACACGCACTTTCTTCAGCAATTTCACCGAAGGAAGAAACAGGTTCAGCCACAAACGCAGCTCCCCGCCGTAGAGATCGTTCATCGCTGCGACCGCCTCGTGCGTGTCGTAGCGATCCCAGGCCAGCAGCTTGCGCACATGCGTCCAGTTCTTCTGTTCGATGTGCGCGTTGTCGTCCTTCTTGTAGGGCCGTCCGCGCGTGAGCTGAATGTGCTGCTGTTCGCACCAACTTTTCAGATGCCAGTTGATGAACTCACTGCCGTTATCCGAATCCACGCCCAGCAGCGCAAAGGGCAGCGTCGTGGCGATCTCATTTAAGGCCCGCTGGACGGCCTCTTCGCCGCGTCCCAGCACCGCTCGCGATTCCGTCCAAGTGCTGTGAATGTCGGTGACATTGAGCGTGTGCGCGAACTCTCCGCTGGCCGAATTGCCGGAATGCGAAACCAGATCCACTTCCGTGAAACCAGGAGTCTTCACATCCCAGCGGTCGGTCTTCACCGGAATGTGGTGCTTGAGCAGATAGCCCGGCTTGGTGCGTCCGTACATCCGCCGGCGCCGCTGCGTCTTCTGCGCTTTTAGCCGCCGGTCCATCTGCCGCGGACTGATCCTCAGTAATTGCTTCTCGATCTCCAGCCGCACCCGAAAATGCTTGCGGATCCACGGCAGCCACAACGGCAACAGCGCCTTCAAGCGCACCGACCAGGGATACCCTGCGGCCTCCCACACGGCGGTCAGCACCGCCAACGTTTCCGGACGGTAGCTGAGCCCGCGCCGCCGCTCCCGTCGTGTTTGTCGCTTCTCCGGCCGCGCTCCGTTCAGCAAGCGAATCGCATACTTGCGGTGATAGCCCGTGTTGGCACAGAACTCGTTCAAGATCACTTTCTTGGCCTTTCGTCCTGCTTTCCGATAGCGCTCATAAATTGCCCGCAGATACTCCCATCGCCCCTTGTTTCCCAAACCGTGGTCTCCTTTTTGCTGTCTTGTTTGGGTTACATTCTAAATGGCGCGACGTTGTCCCTTTCGGTTACATTTTAGATGGCACGATACGCCGCCTTTTCCGCGTGGAAAAACTAGCGTAAACTAATTGCCTGCGGTGGGAGTAGCTCAGCTGGTAGAGCGTCGGTCTGTGGCACCGAATGTCGCGGGTTCAATCCCCGTCTCCCACCCCAACTTTTCTGCTATTCCAAACTCCAGTAGTCTAGGAAGCTCTGGCGGCAGCATTCTGGCTGCAAAGAGAACATTTCTTTCCATGACTCTGATCCGATGCAGCGCAGTTCTTTTCGACATGGACGGTGTCCTCGTCGATTCCACTCCCGCCGTCGCCCGCGTCTGGACAGGTTGGGCTCTCGAACATGGCTTGGCGCCCGACTATGTCATTCGCCAAGCGCATGGCCGCCCCAGCCTCGCCACGATCCGCGAACTGCTTCCCGGCGGCGATCACGACGCCGAAAATCGCGAGGTCGAGCGTCGCGAAATCGAAGACGTTACCGATGTTGTCGCGCTTCCCGGCGCTTTGCGTCTCTTGCAAACTATCCCCGAATCCCGCTGGACGGTCGTCACTTCGGCCACTCGCGCTCTAGCCCTCGTCCGGCTTCGCGCCGCCGGATTGCCCATTCCGAGGCATCTCGTCACAGCGACCGATCTTCAGCGCGGCAAACCCTTCCCCGATCCTTATCTAAAGGGCGCCGAAGTCCTTCAAATTCCCGCTGCGCAAACTGTTGTCGCCGAAGACGCGGCCTCAGGAGTTCGCTCCGCTAAAACCGCGGGGGCCCGCGTTCTCGCGTTGCGCACGACTTCGAACGATTCAGAACTCCTCGCGGCGGGCGCCGACTGGCTCGCCGCCGATCTCAGCTCGTTGTCGCTCGAATCCGCCCCAGGAGACTCCGGTCTCGCCCTTCTGCTCACTGGCGACTAGTCATCCCTGAAAGCGCGCCCCGCTCGCCGCCGATTGCGCTAGAATCGCATCACCTTCAACCAGGCTCGCTATCCCAGGCCCGCATTCATGCCGCGTGCTTCGTTGAAAACATTTTTCGCAAAATGGAACCTCTCGGAAGCGATGCAGATGTCCACTTCTGGCCGTCGGCGGAAATTGCCCTCCTGCTGGCCATTCTTCTCGCTCTCCTTTTTCTTTGGAAGCCGTCCTTCGGCCAAAATCTATTTCAAAAAATAGAAACTACTCTCTCCCGTTTTGCGCAACGCAAAAAACTCGCAGTCTGCGTGATGTTTCTTGCCGTCGTTGCCATTCGCTTGGCCGTCTTGCCTCTGTTGCACGTCCCCATCCCAGGCATCCACGACGAATTCAGCTACCTCCTGATGGCCGACACCTTCGCCCACGGCCGCCTCGCCAATCCCACTCACCCGATGTGGATGAGCTTCGAAACCTTCCATGTCAATTGGCATCCCACCTACTCCTCGATGTATCCGCCCGCGCAGGGTCTCGTCTTGGCCATCGGACAGTTACTCGGCAATCCGTGGCTCGGCGTCCTCCTCAGCGACGCCGCCATGTGTGGCGCAATTCTCTGGATGCTGCAAGCGTGGATGCCCGCTCGTTGGGCCTTCCTGGGCGGCGTCTTCGCCGCGTTGAACTTGGGCATCGCCAGCTACTGGATGAACAGTTATTGGGGCGGTGCTGTCGCCGGCATCGGCGGTGCGCTTGTACTTGGCGCGCTGGCACGCATCCGGCAACGCCCACGGATAAGCGCTGCCCTCCTTCTCGGCTTGGGCATCGCCATTCTCGTCAATAGCAGGCCTTACGAAGGTTTCTTCTTCTCACTTCCCGCGGGCATTTGGCTTCTCGCCTGGCTCGTCGGAAAAATAAAATCGCGCAGTTCCCTTCCCTCGAGGCTTCGAATCGTCTTCTTTCCTCTCTCTGCCTGCATCCTCCTGACAGTCGCTTTCTCCGGCTTTTACAACTGGCGCCTCACAGGCAATCCGTTTCTCTTGCCCCACGTTTTAAACACCCGCACCTATCATTCCTCCCCGCTCTTTCTCTGGGAACACTCCAAGCCGCCGATGAAATACAACAACGATCAGTTCGAGGATTTCTACAACAGTTGGGAACGCGAGGATTATCGAACGACTTGGAAAGATGCCCTGGACGTTACCATCGAAAAGCTGGCGCGCCTCGGCGTCGAATTCCTTTGGCCTGGCGTTCTATTTCTGCTCCCTGCCCTGCCATTTGCGCTACGAGACCGCAGTATGCGTCTTCTCGTCATCTCGTTCATCTCCTGCGTTGTCGCCGTCTTCGCCGTGATCTGGTCGGCGCCTCATTACGCCGCCCCCCTCACCTGCATCCTCTACGCCCTGTTAACGCAAGCCGTTCGCCACTTGCGCAAGATGAAATGCAAAGTCCGTCCCATCGGCATCGCTTTTTCCCGAACGCTCGTCCTTCTCCTCGTGCTCGAAACCGGCGCAAACGTCGGCCGCAGCGCCTGTGATCCCATGTGGTGGACTTGCACGGGCGATCCCAGCCGCGTGGCCATCCTGCAAAAGCTCCTTCACACTCCGGGAAAACATCTCATCGTGGTGCGCTATTCCGAGGACCACAACATCCACGACGAGTGGGTCTACAACGGCGCGGACATCGACGGCTCCAAAGTCATCTGGGCTCGCGAGCTCAGCACCGAACAAAACGAAAAGCTCTTCGCCTATTTCAAAGACCGTCACATCTGGCTCGTCCAACCCGACATTGATAACACCAGACTCCTGCCTTATTCCCCGCCCCCCGGCTCCGATCCATGAGCAGCTCGCGCGTAGTTTTTCCACCAAGGCGCATTTCTCCCTCTTGCGCTCATCTCATAACTTGGTATTCTCTCGCGTCCGTTCGGAGGAATCGCTTCATGCCTAATCGTCTCCTGAAGTTTCACATCCTGTTGCTCGCCCTCGGCCTCTCCATTGCCGCTCTCTCGGCGCCGCGCGGCAGTTTCCCGAAGCCTGCTCCAAAAACGGATTTGTCGCTCAAGGATTTGAATGGCAAGCGCGTCCATCTTCGCGATTTTCGCGGCAAAATCGTCGTCCTGAATTTCTGGGCTACTTGGTGTGTCCCATGCAACGCGGAATTTCCCATCCTCGTCGACGCGGAACACAAGTACTCCGTCCGTGGCGTTACTTTCGTCGGTGCCTCCCTCGATGACGACAAAACGAAGAAAAATATCCCCTCATTCCTCCAGAAATACCATGCTACTTTTTCCATTTGGGTCGGTGCTTCCGCCGACGATCTTGACCGCCTGCAGATGGGTCCGGCTGTTCCAGCCACCGCGTTCCTCGACCAGGACGGTGAAATCGTCGCGCGCATCGAAGGTCAGTTGCGCCCGGGAGAAATCGAAGAGCGCCTCGATTGGCTTCTCGCCGGCAAAACCGGTCCCGCCCCACAGGCTCTCGTTACTCATCTGGAAAAGCAGTGATTCGCGGGCCTCTTCACACCCTTTCCAGCAGCTAATCTCCAGGCATCCATAGGAAATGCGGCTTGGCCTCCCCGATAATGCTTTTGCATTATTGTGCGCCGCATCACACCCCGTATATACATCCCGAGTCAGGGGTGGTTGCAAAACTGAAAAGTTCCGCGCGCTCTTTCACCGGCCGTGGTCTGCGCGCGGGACAGGCAGTGTCTTCTTGCCTGTTTCGCGAGCCGCCTGCGCGGTATGTCACCGCACAGGTCTTTGCTTAACTGCCTGCCACAAAAAATTAAACCAATCGAGGTTCTTACCTTGCGATATGGGACTGGTGTGCACACAAGGCAGCACGGCGCGGGATCTTTTCAATTTCTTTCATTCTTCGCAATACTACTTTTCGTGTTCTTGTTTGCGCCCAGCGGCGCCCGCGCGCAAGGCTGCATCGTCGCTCGTTCCACCGGTTCTGTCGGCGGCCCGGAAAGCGAAGGCGGCTACCTCCAGGCAGGCCATTGGGAACTGGAATTGGACTACCGCCATCAATTCTCTTTCCGGCACTACGTCGGTGACGTCGAACAAACCTACCGATTCGAACTCGGCAATCAGGTCGAGAACAAGATCAATCTTGAAAATATGCAGGTCACTTACCAGTTGACTCCTCGCTGGAGTTTCTTCGCCAACGTGCCCGTGCTCTTCGCCTCCCGCCGGGCCAATGACGCCATCTTCACCTATCATTCCGCGGGCATCGGAGACACCATCCTCGGCGCGCAGCGCTGGATGTGGGATCCTCAAAAAAACCCAAGCCACAATATCCAAATCACGGCCGGTCTCCAAATTCCTACTGGCGATGACAACGTTCAAAACGCTGTCATCAAAAACGTCGGCGATTCCCCCGTCACTGTTCCGGTCGATTACTCCATCCAGCCAGGCACCGGCGGTTGGGGCCTCGTGCTTGGCGTGGTCAGCTTCCAGAATCTCGGCAAGAACGCTCAGTTTTATTTCAATGGCGGCTACATCATCACTCCCCAAAACACCACCGGCAAGTTGCGCAATCCCACGGCTACGTCGCAGGATCCTCTAACCCAATACGCTTCGATTTCCGACGAGTACCTGGTTCAGACGGGCCTCGCCTATCCCATTTCCAGCGTGAAGGGACTCACCCTGACTTTTGGTCCGCGCTTTGAAGGAGTCCCCGCGCACGATTTGATCGGGAAAGACCTGGGCTTCCGCCGCCCCGGTTTTGCCCTGTCTCTCGAGCCTGGGTTTCAATACACGCGCTGGAAGAGCATGTTTGCGTTCAGCGTTGGAAGGGCCCTCTGGCGTGCCCGCGTCAAGAGCGTTCCCGACATCATGGAGGGAAAGCACGGCGACGCGGCTTTTGCCGATTGGGTCTGGCTCGCCTCCTTAACCCATCGCTTCTAGTGCTCAATCCGCAAACACCGCTTCCAGGCCGCGCACCGGATCGAACGATGGTGCTCAGCCCGTTATGCTAGAATCCTCCGCGACGGCTTTGCATCGCTATTGCCCACTTTGAGCGCTGAAGCCTTCCTCTTTGGGATCCTTTTTCGCTAAATGGAATCACTCCGAAGCGCATCCTTTTTCCACTCCTGGCAATCAGCAGGAATGGCGCTGCTGTTCACGCTCCTCATAGCACTGGTGGCCCTGCCGAAACCAGCATTTGTCCAAAACGCCGTTCGAAAAATAGAAAACCTCTTCTCGCGTTTTGCCCGGCGCAAAAAGCTCGCTCTTTGCTCAATTTTCTTTGCTGTCATTGCTGTGCGCCTCGCCGTCCTGCCTCTTTTGCCTGTGCCGTTTCCAGGCGTTCATGACGAGTTCAGCTATCTTCTATTGGCTGACACTCTTGCCCACGGCCGTCTCGCCAATCCCACTCACCCCATGTGGGTCAGTTTCGAAACTTTTCATGTAAATTGGCAGCCTACTTACGCCTCGAAGTATCCGCCGGCGCAGGGATTTGTCTTGGCCCTCGGACAACTCCTCGGCCATCCGTGGATTGGCGCGCTGCTCAGCAACGCTGCCATGTGCGCTGCGATTCTATGGATGCTGCAAGCGTGGATGCCTGCGCGATGGGCTTTTCTCGGAGTAGTTCTTGCGGCGCTCAAGCTAGGTGTGGCCAGTTATTGGATGAACAGCTATTGGGGCGGAGCCGTACCAGCGGCAGGTGGCGCGCTGGTGCTGGGCGGTCTGGCCCGCATGAAACGGCATGCCAGTGTGCGCGATGCCCTGCTAACCGGGCTTGGAATTGCAATCCTTGCGAACAGCCGCCCGTTCGAGGGGCTCATTCTATGTATTCCGGTTGGAATCTATTTTCTGTGGTGGCTTGTGGGTAAGACGAAGAACCGGAACTCTCTTGCCGCACGTTTGCAGCGGACCGCCATTCCGCTCGCAATCGTGATTGTGCTCACCGGGTTATGGACAGCCTATTACAACCAGCGGCTGACGGGTCACGCGCTTCTCTTTCCTTATGTGCTCAATGCCCGCACCTACCCCGTAACCACGTTTGTTTTCGAGAAGCCTGCCCCCGTCATTCACTATAACAATCCACAGTTCTCCTTCTTTTACGATGGCGTGGTGCGTGTGGCATACGCCGGAACCTGGGACGATCTCAAGCGCATTTCGTGGGAGAAAGTGACGCGCTGGTCGTCGGCGTTTCTGTGGATAGGATTGCTACTGGCTCTGCCCGGACTGCCCTTGGTGTTTCGCGATCGAAGATTGTCCCTGCTGCGAATTGTTTTGTTGCTGGTGCTGCTCGCTTCATTCTCCGTGGTATGGTCGAACGCTCATTATATCGCCCCGGTAGCCTGCACAATTTTTGCCCTAATCGTACAGTCGCTCAGGCACCTTCGAACCATCCGCTTCGGCGGGATGCGGCTTGGGAGGGCCTTGTCGTGGGCTGTGGTGGCGCTACTGGCTATGGACACCGCCAGCGCGGTCATCCATCGCTCCTGTGATCCTTTGGCTTGGACTTGCCAGGGTCTTCCTCGCCGCGCTGCTATCGAGAAAACTCTCGCTGGCACGCCCGGGAAACACCTCGTCATGGTGCGCTACGAAAAATTCCATAACGTTGATATCGAGTGGGTCTACAACAGGGTCGATATCGACCGGTCCAAGGTCGTATGGGCACGCGAACTCGGAGTGGAACAAAACGCCAAACTTTTCGCTTATTTCAAGGACCGGCATGTTTGGCTCGTCGATCCTGACTTGGACGACGCGGAGCTTCTCCCTTATGCTCCTCGGCCAAAGGACACGGAAGCAGAAAAGACAACTCGCGGATCGCCGAAGCCTTGAAGCGTGATGCGTAATCGTGGAATTTCAGCGGGCCCTGCGCGCTCTGCAAATAAATGACGGGAGAGAGCCTCAGTCGAACTTTCGCAACAGCGCCACGAAATGCAAGCTGCGCCCTGCAATCAGACTTAGCGGCGGAGGATAGAGCGGCACTTTGCTTGTCCAGGTGAGTTCTTTCAATCCACCCTTCGAAAAGTGCTCGGACCACTCTTTGCGGCTCTGATAGTTGTAAGTCAGCCGCACACCATGGGGCCGGTTGCCAACCCAATCCATCAGTCGAAGCGTCGCGTTATCCAAGATGTTTTCGTCAATGTGGTCTTTGATCAGCACGTAGGATCTGCTGACGCGCCGGGACTCTGCGAGGAGGGCTCCGATGTTCTGTGTGTGATGCAATACATCGACAAACATACAAACGTCGAAGGAAGCATCCGGAAAAGGCAACCTGATGCCGTCGTAGACCACACAAGGAATCTTGCAGTCCGGCCGCACCAGAAATTCCACGCCTTGGATGGAGATATCCGGCCGGAGAGACGCTATCAGGCTCGCAACGGTGCCGTCGCCACAACCGATGTCCAGCACCGAAGCGCGCTCCGGAATCTGCTTCGCCAGCAGTTCCGCAAGAACCTGCGTGCGGCGTTGAAACACCAGCGCATGATGCCACCGGCCGATCCAGGTAAGCGGCCACGAAGGTTGCGGAGAGCCGCTCATTTATTTTAGATCGTAGTCGCCGATGTAGGTTCCGCGGCTGATGCCCAGCATGCTCAGAAGAAACGAGGAAAAAATCACCTGCACTCCCAAAAAGAGCCACATGGACCAGAACAAAATCTGCCGCACTTCGTGCAACTCGCCGAAACCGCTGGCAGCCCATTTCCAGGTTACCCAGGCGCAGCCCGCAAAACCCGCGAGAAATAACGCTCCGCCCAGAAGCAAGCCGGCTTCCAGCTTGACTTTCCGCAAGCCGCGTTTCAGCGAAACGCTTCCTTTGTCAAAACGTTCGGCGTAACTGAACACTTTTGCGAAAGCGCCAATGGAGAGAATCTGCGCGCCCATCAGTGTGAAAATCACTCCGAAGATCATGGTGTGAATATCGAGGACGACCCGTGGTGCTACGTGGCGGGGACCAGGCAGCAGAAAAAATACCAGCGCCAGTCCCACGACCAGAAAGAAGGCTCCTGGCAGCAGGAATAGCCAATTGGGAGCATAAAGCATCATGAACCGCAGGCTGCGCCAGCCATCGCGAAAGCTGCGCAGGTGCGGTGCGCGTCCTCGTTTGTCGGCCCACAAAACTATGGGAATCTCGGTGATGCGCGCCCCGATCTGTGATGATTTGATGATCATTTCCAGCGCGAATTCCATCCCGGTACTGCGTACGTCCAGCCGGTCATAAAGCGCGCGAGTGAAGCCGCGCATTCCGCAGTAGCTGTCCCCGATCCCTGCACGAAAGAGCAAATTGAGCAGCGCCGTCAATCCGGGATTTCCAAAATATTTGTGCAAGGGCGGCATTGCTCCCGGCCGGATACCGCCGCGAAAGCGGTTGCCCATCACCATCTCGTAGCCTTCGCGCAATTTTTCCACAAAACGCGGAACGTCCGTGAAATCGTAGCTGTCATCCGCGTCGCCCATGATAATAAAGAGGCCGCGCGACGCGGCGATTCCGGAGCGAAGTGCGGCTCCATATCCGCGCTCGGCAACATGGACCACTCTTGCTCCGTGCAGTTCCGCAAGTGCAGCCGAACCGTCCGTGGACCCGTTGTCGGCAACCACCACTTCCCCGGCAAGTCCCGCTTTGCGAAAGGCGCTCATTGCTTTGTCCACGCAAAGCGCCAGCGAATTGGCCTCATTCAAACAGGGTATGACGACCGACACCTCTACCGGATGCGTACTGTCGATTCGAAGTTCCGCGGGAGCCGGCTGAATCTGCGCTGCCTTCATTGCTAGAATCATATCTCGTCTGGCTCGCAGTTTCACGAGAGACTCGCCGGACGTATTGAAATCCGCAGGGTTCTATGGGAATCTTCGTGAGCTTCGCCTGCGACCGCGCTCATGCCCAACGCGCCTCTCCCAAATTCACAAGCTGATGCAGAGCCCGATCCCTGGGAAGCAGCCTATTTGCGGTTTGAAACTCCCCAGCAGGAGGTCCAAAAGTTTATTGGCCGGCTCAACCGCTTGGGAGCCGCCGAGTGGCCGCGCGACGCCGAAATCGTCGAGCTCTTCTGCGGCAGAGGCAGCGGGCTGCTGGCGCTTGCGAAATTAGGATTCACGCGCATCGAGGGCGTCGACCTTTCACCGCGCCTGCTCGCCGAATCCGCCGGAAACGTCAAAGTCACTGTTGCCGATTGCCGCAAACTGCCATTCCCGGATCGCAGCAGGGATATCTTGATTGTGCAGGGCGGGCTTCATCATCTTCCGGAGCTTCCCGAGGATCTCGCCCAAACGTTTTCCGAGATGCGCCGCGTCCTGCGGGCCGGCGGCCGCGTCGTGTTTGTCGAGCCGTGGCTGACTCCATTTTTGCGATTTGTACATTTCGTCTGCGAAAATCCCCTTGTGCGCCTTGCCTCCAAAAAGCTGGACGCGCTTGCCACGATGATCGAATATGAGCGACGGACGTATGAACAGTGGCTCAATCATCCCGAAATAATCTTGAAGCTCGCTCGCGAACACTTCTCCCCTCTTCATGAATCGATTGCTTGGGGAAAATGGAATTTTGTTGGAACATCGCGCTGAATAGCATGCCATCTCGGACCAAGCGTTTCACACTGCACCGTGCTTGCTTTTTGCCGCGGCGCCATTATGATGGCGGTATTTCGCATGCTCTCCTGAGACTGCACATTGCCTAACACATCGGACGGGCCTCCCAACAGCGCGAGCGGCGCCGCAGCAAGCGCTCCGAGAGACCGCGGAAAGCTGCTGCAAGTTCTTGGCGTTTGGTTCGGCGTTTCCGCGGCCATTGGCAATTCCATCGGCGCTGGAATCGTCCGCACTCCCGGTGATATTGCGCAGCTCTTGCCGAGAGCGTGGTTATTTATGGGCGTCTGGATTGTCGGCGGATTGTACGCGCTGTTCGGGGCGTCTTCGCTCGCGGAATTGGGAGCGGCCATTCCACGCAGCGGCGGACAATACAATTTTTCTCGCCGCGCCATCGGAGAATACGCGGGATTCATCGTGGGCTGGAGCGACTGGCTTTCCACGTGCGGAACGGCGGCGGCCGTCGGCATCGTCATCGCGGAATACAGCGGCGATCTTTTTTCGGTTTTCGCGGGACACGTAAAGCTGATCGCGGTGGCGGTCATTCTTGGATTTGGAATCTTGCAGTGGCGCGGAATTCGCTGGGGCAGCGGCACACAGATCTTGACCGCGGTCATGAAAACGGCTGCATTCTTGATTTTGCTCGCCGCATGTTTTTTGTTTGGCGGACATGCGCGAGCAGTAGCACCCGCCTCCGCATTGCCTGCCCCCATGCTGCACGGCGGTTGGGCGCTTGCCGTCGCGATCATTCTTGGATTGCAGGCGGTTGTCTTCACGATTGACGGATGGGATGGCGTCATATATTTCGGCGAAGAAGTGCGCAATCCCGGCCGCGATGTGCCGCGGGCTATTTTCGGAAGCGTCTTCACGGTCATGGGGATTTATCTGCTTCTGAATCTGGCCGTGGTGTACGTGCTGCCGATGAACGAAATTGCGGCAAATAATTTTGCGCTCGGGACCGTGGCGGGGAGAATTTTCGGAGCGTACGGTGATTTCATCATTCGGTCGATCATGGTGATTTCCATGCTGAGCTGCCTGAACGCCAACCAGCTGTTTTGCACGCGAACGTTGCATGCAATGAGCTGCGACGGATTGTTTTTCCGGCCAGTGGCCAAAGTCAATCCGGGCGGAACGCCGGCGCTTGCGCTGCTTCTAAGCACGACTGCGGGAGTGTTGTTCGTGCTGGGCTCGTTCGAGCGAGTCATCGCGATGCTGTCGTTTTTCTTTGTGGCGAATTACACGCTGTCGTATGCGTCGCTGTTTTTACTGCGCAAAAACGAGCCGGAGATGGCGCGGCCGTATCGCGCGTGGGGCTATCCGTGGACGACGGGAATCGCGTTGTTCGCTTCGGCGATTTTTCTAATTGGCTCGATCGTGACGGACCGAAAAAATGCGCCGTTGGCTTTGCTGATGCTGGTGCTGAGCTATCCCGTGTTCCTAATTCTTAAATGGGTTCAAAGGCGCGCCAGCGCGACGCCGTCGAATGCCTCCTAGCTTGGCAGTTTCTCGGCGACGGATTTTCCCTGGAGGAACAGAAGCAAGTAATCCCTGCCGCCGGCTTTGGAATCCGTGCCGGACATGTTGAAGCCGCCGAAGGGATGCGCGCCGACCATCGCGCCGGTGCATTTGCGGTTCAAATAAAGATTGCCGACGTGGAAGGCTTCCTGAGCTTTTTTGAGTTTTGCGGGATTTTTCGAGTAAACGGCGCCGGTGAGGCCGAACTCGGTATTGTTGGCAATCTCGAGAGCGTGATCGAAATTCTTCGCTTTGATGACTGCGAGGACGGGGCCGAAGATTTCTTCCTGGGAAATTTTCGCCAAGGGATCGACATCGGCGATGATGGTCGGCTGAATGAAATAGCCGTCGCCGGGCGCGCGGCCGCCGCCGTGAACTAGCTTTCCTTCTTTCTTGCCGACTTCGATGTAGTTCAAGATTGTGTTCATGGCGGATTTGCTGACGACCGGGCCCATGTAGTTATTGGGATCGTCGCTGGGACCAACGGCGATTTTCTTCGTGCGGTCGACCAGCTTCTGCACGAACGTGTCGTAGATTTTTTCGGAAACGATGGCGCGTGAACACGCGGAGCATTTCTGGCCCTGGTAGCCGAAAGCGGCTTGCGCAACGCCTTCGACGGCGGCGTCCACGTCACCTTCTTCATCCACGATGATGGAATCCTTGCCGCCCATTTCTAGAACGGTGCGCTTGATCCAGATCTGACCGGGGACAGTTTTTCCGGCCAGTTCGCTGATGCGGAGGCCGACTTCCTTTGAGCCGGTGAAAGCGATGTAGCGCGTCTTGGGATGCTTGACGAGAACGTCGCCGACGGTGGCGCCCGGACCGGTGAGAAAACTCAGGGCATCTTTCGGAATACCAGCTTCGTAAGCAATTTCGACAAATTTGGCGGCGACGGTGGGCGTATCTCCAGCGGGCTTGAGGACGACGGTATTACCGGTAACGAGCGAGGCCATGGTCATACCAGCGGCGATGGCGGCGGGGAAGTTCCACGGCGGAATGACCACGCCGACTCCGAGCGGGATATAGACGAGATAGTTTTTCTCGCCCTTCATGGGAACGACTTTTTGCGGACCGGCGAGGCGCAACATTTCGCGGCCATAGTATTCGCAGAAGTCGATGGTTTCGGCGGTGTCGGCGTCGGCTTCGGGCCAGGTCTTGCCAGCTTCGTAACAGATTAAGGCGTTCATTTCAAACTTGCGATCGCGGAGAATTTTGGCGGCGCGGAAGAGGCATTCGGCGCGCTGCGAGGCTGGAACGCGCTTCCAGGAATCGAAAGCTTTGTGGGCGGCTTCGACGCCTTGCGCGGCCATCTCCGGAGTCGCCGTCTGAAAGATGCCGATGACTTGATCGGGATGCGAAGGATTGGTCGAGGTGCGTTTTTCGGCGGTAACGACTTTTTGCCCGGCGATATACATGGGATATTCGCGGCCAAATTCGGAAGCGACTTTTTTGAGGGCGGCTTCCATGGCAGTGCGATTTTCGGGCTTCGAGAAATCGATGAAAGGCTCGTTGGTGAATTCAGACACTTGAATTTTGGCTTCAGCGGTAGCCATGGCGGCTTTCCTCCTGGATATGCGAACAGAGGATTGTACTGCGAGCGCTGATTTCGCCACAAGGCACCGGCCGCGCTCTTCTGGCCGAAAAAACCATGGGCAGTGAAACGCGTCCGGTCAGACCATCTGATTCAGGAATCACTTCGTCCTCCGGCGCGCTGTCGGCTTGCTGCTGACTTTTTCCAGGTTTTCGCCACCCACAGAATTGCGGTTCCTGAAATGAAGCATGGCGTGGCGCAAGAGGCCGTTGGCTTTAGTCTGGTAGCCGCGCCCGTCGGACCTGAGCCACTCGATGACGTCAACGTCGAGACGGATGGTGACCGGCCGCTTTGCCGGGCGGTAGAACTTGCCGACTTCCGCGCCGCTCCAGTCGATGATTGGAGGAGCATCAGAGAAATCAATGTCGGCGTCCTTTTTGACGGCGACGGCGGCCGCGTCTCGTTTCTGGTCCTTTGTGAGCTTCCTCATAAGATTTCCTTTCGTGCGATTCCGCGGCGCGGGCGGAAATGATGCGAATAATTTCTTCCTCCTGTTCTTCTGGAGAAGTATGCACAGCCAGGAGAATGGAGCCCGGCGCGATGGCTCCAACGGTGATCCAGCGGTCCTCCTGTTCAACTGTATGGTCCGGCTGAGAAATCGCGAAGGGATCGTCAAAAACAAGGACGGCGGTCTCAAAACGAACATCGTGCTTACTCAGATTGAGCCGGTTCTTGCTTTCATCCCACTCGAAGCGCATTTCAGCGGGCTTCCTTGTCACTGTATGCGCGGTCAAGGAAGATGTCAATATATCTGTACGTACACATCGAGCGGTGGAGACGAGTGCCCGGCGGATGCACGATCGATGGATGCTTGGGGATGATGGAGGTCATGAGGGCTTCTTTGTGGGATCGGGTTCGGGGACGGATGGATCCCAGACGGGGGCGGAGTTCGTAGACGAATTGGATGGCGGCGCTGGGGTTGCGCAGGCTTGTTCGGCGTTTGTTTCGGTAGAGTTTGGTTCTGATTCGTAGTTTTCTGAGGCAGTGGGATCGGTGTGGCCAGTGCGGTGGTCATAATCAATGGCGGGAAGGGTGCGGAGGAGGAGGCTGTTGAGATAGGCGAGGACCGTGGCGCGGCGGGGGGAGATCCGATTGGCGGCGAGAAGGCGATAGATGTTGGCGAGGGCGAAGTTGACGCCCTGCGCGGTTTGGAAATTCTGGGATCTGGCGAGGAGATCGTCGGAGAGATCTTCGGCTTCCTTTTGTTTTTGCAGGTTCAGGTGATGGGCGCAGAGCCGGGAATGCGAATCGGCCGAGAGTTGACGGCATTGACGGCCTGCGGCGGTGCGATGGGAACAACGAGTTGCTGGGCTGGTGGAATTAAGAGATTGAGATTTCATGGTGGTTGCAATCCAGATACGGCTGGGTGCAGATGCTCCTTTTTTGAGATAGGGGGTACGCCACCCCCGGTGTTTTGTGCAAAGAGTGCGGAAGACCTTGAAAAGATGAGAGATAGGCATTTTGGCGATGCAAAAGAGTGCGTAAGAGTATGAAAACAAAGGGCGGTTAAAGCGTTTGGAATGACACTGATGCGGACTCCGAGAAAAGAGGCGAGTGGTGAAAGGAAGAAAAGTAGATCGGTGGCGCGAAACCCGAAAAGGCGACGGGCACAGAGGCGGCGCTGTGGCGAGAGGATCGCCGGAAAGAGAGAGCGCTCCGAAATCATAAGAGATGGTAGCAGGGATAGTTACCATATGTCAATACATTTGTTTTATGTACTTCATGGTCATTCGAATCGGGAGCGCTGGTTCGAACAGCGGTGGCCGAAGTTGGTGGAATGGAAGGAGTTGGAGGGAGGGTTAGAAGTTTGGTACGGGTGTGAAAATGTGTGGAAAAGTCAAGAAAAGCGGAGGCTGGACCGCGCAGCCGGAGGTTTCAGTAGTAAGTGAGTTGGCGGGTGCGGATGATGGGGGGCTGGTTGGGATGGGTGGTGTCGGTAGCGGTTTGTTGGGTCCAGTTGCCGTAGGCGTCGTATTGATAGGTGTACTTGATGACGGTCGGCTCGGGGAGCGGCGGCTGGGGCGGTTGTTGTGCGGACGGCTTATTGGGGATCACGGCGCCGTGCTCGCCGACGGAGAACTCGACGCCTGTGGGGACAATGGAGTTTTCGGCGTAGGTTTTGCGCTCTTCGGCTTTGTCGCCGTGTTCGTTGTAGGTGATGGAAGTGGTTTGGTCGAACGTCATGTTTCGCTCGCGAGTTGCGATCAGGCGATTTTGAGAGTCATAGGCATAGGTTGTTCCGGCGGGGGTTCGGCCGGTCATCACGCGAGCCATGACCATGCTCATGTCTTTGATGTCTTCCGGGGTCATTTGATTTTGCTGCTCGGCGGGCATGTTTTCGATCAATGCCGGGGCGAGATTTTCAAACGTAGGCTTCTCCTCGACGAGTTGTCCATTCGCGCCGTAAGTGCGAAGGACGCGGCTGACGATTTGCCCCTGGGCGTCCCGAACTTGCGCTTCGATGGGCTGGTCGTTCTGGTTGAAGAGCGTGACGACGGTGCCGCCTTCGGAGACGCGGGAGCCCGATTGCATGGCATCCCAATCAGAGCCGCCGAACGAGACGTTTCGTCTATTTTCGAGGGATCCCGGCGCAAAGCTCTGGATCGAGGACTTGCGTCCCTGGGCATCGTAATGGAAATCGAGCCGGCTGCCCTTGCGAAGATTATTGGTGATGCTGAGAAGGCGGCCTGAATCATCGTAGGAATAGAGCGATTCGGAGCCGGGCTCGCCTGCACTGCCGGAGGCCACACTGATCAGGCGGCCCTCCGAATCGTATGTCCGCGTAGTAACCCAATCTGAGCCGTCCGAACTTTTAATGCTGTTGACGAGAAGTTTTCCGTCGATGTCGTAAGTGTGCGTGCTCGAAAATCTGGCGCTGGGAAAGGCGGTTTCTTCAACGCAAATGTGGACAGGGCCACGAAGACCGGCGTTGTCACGATCGGACATTTCGGGACTCCTTGAGGCAGAGGAAGAGTCGAGAGATTGTGTGCTTTGCGGATTGGGCGGCGGAGAGGGGCGCGAAGTGGAGGCGCAGAACAGAAGCAGGAAGAGAAGAGAAAAAGTGGCGAGCGAGCGATGGCGATTCATGGAGCACCTTGCCGCGGAATCCGAAATGCCTCGCCCGCATTCGGCGGGGTCGGGCGCAAGGGATTGGTTGCGTAGGTGGAGAATAGCAGATTTTGAGTTAACGGTAGTGATAAGTAATCGCGGAAAAGATGGGAAGCGAAGAGCCGGGCTAGAGTCCGAGGCTACGAAGAGAGTTCGGAGACGGCGGAGGAGAAGTTTGGGCAGCTAAAAGGATTTAAGTGGGGCAATTATGGGCCGGTCGTGCCGCAGGGAGATCTCTAACCCAAAACGGCCTCGTTGGGGCGGGGGTGGCCGCATGGGGCGATTCGATGGTTCCCTTGGGAGTGAAGAGCTCTGTGGATTTGCCTCCAGCCACGATGTGGTTTGCGTAGAGGAGCGTCCCTGCGGCGTCGGCTGCGCCGATGACGACCAAAGAATCGTCTGCGAGATGGTAGATGAAGATCGATATTCCGCTGCCGCCGAGTTCATCCGGTATGCCGCAGCGGTGGACGACATCGTTCATGGACATGGATTGCTTGATGGTGCGGAAGTGAGCGAAATCGCGCTCCGCGGGGCGAGCGTTAGGAAACATGTGGTCGAGAGCGTGGTTCTGCCCGGAGGTGGCCGTCATGTAACCGGGCAGTCGGCAAAGCCAACTGTGGCTGGTTGGCTTGCAGATTTTTGAGGTTAGGTCGAGATATTCCGAAGGATTGGTCACGCGGCGGGGCTTGAACGTGCCGTCAATCAGACCGAAATCGATTGTGGAATCATCAACTTGAGCTCTTCCCTTATCCTTCAGGGTTATTTCCTTGCAGCGCTCGACAACATTTGGCTCTGTTGACATCCTAGGCACAGAGTATGTTTCGAGGAGTCGACAAGTCGGGGCCCGAGGTGTTTTCTAGTGAGGCAGGAGGGACGATGGCCGAAGTCGGACTCCTGCCTGTAGCTCGCGTGGC
>Ga0335083_10001244_pt1 | contig 35643 bp, 37 predicted proteins | sample Lox_Sample_42_FD_206716 | JGI IMG/M metagenome (GOLD analysis project Ga0335083, IMG submission 206716) | Soil microbial communities from Loxahatchee National Wildlife Refuge, Florida, United States - Lox_Sample_4.2 | ecosystem: Environmental > Terrestrial > Soil > Wetlands | place: USA...
CGCTAATCCACCCCCACCATCACGTTGCTCGCCTTGATGATGGCATAGGCGGGCTTGCCGGTCTCCAGCTTCATCTCGTCGGCGGACTCGTTGGTGATCGACGCGGTGATGACATTGCCGCCGCGATGTCGATGCAGGCTGCCGGCGGCGTAAAGCGAGATCGTCTCGGCGTGCGCCATGGTCGGGATCAAAGCAATGAACGCAACAAGCAGCAATGCGCCCGGCCTGCTCTCCCTCTCCCCGCGTGCGGGGAGAGGTAAGAAAAGGTAATCACGCACTCGGATCGTTGGCATTGGGATAGAACAACTGCTCGCCATTGATCTTGTAATTGGCGATGTCCTTCTGCCCTTCCGGCGAGATCAGGAACTCGATGAACTGCTGGCCGAGATCCTTCTTCACGTTCGGGTGCTTCTCTGGATTGACCAGCATAACGCCGTACTGGTTGAACATGCGCTTGTCGCCTTCGACCAGGATTTCGAGATCGCCCTTGTTCTTGAAATGGATCCAGGTGCCGCGGTCGGACAGCACATAGGCATTGCTGGCGCCGGCGGTGTTGAGCGCGGCGCCCATGCCCTGGCCGATCGCCTTGTACCAGGGGCCCTTGTCCTTATCGATGTCGATGCCGGCATCCTTCCAGAGTTTGAGCTCGGCGATATTGGTGCCAGAGCGGTCGCCGCGCGAGATGAAGGACGCCTGCTTGTCCTTGATGGTCTGGAACGCCTTGGCCACGTCCTTCATTCCCTTGAGGCCGGCGGGATCGCTCTTCGGCCCGATGAGCACGAAGTCGTTATACATCACCGGGTAGCGCTTCACGCCCTGGCCTTCGGCGAGAAATTTCTCCTCGGCCGATCTGGCGTGCACGAACACGACATCGGCATCGCCGCGGCGGCCGGTGTCGAGCGCCTGTCCGGTGCCCTGCGCCACCACTTTCACGGTGATGCCGGTCTTTTGCTTGACGATCGGCAAGAGATACTCGAACAGGCCGGAATCCTGGGTCGAGGTGGTCGAGGCGACTACGATCGATTTGTCCTGCGCGAAAGAGGGCGGTGCGAATAGCGCTGCGCCCAGCGCGGCGATAGCAAACAGTGTGCGTTGAATGGTCATGAAATCCTCCGTTGCCTGTCTACATTTGTCATGGCTGGGTTTGTCCCGGCCATCTCGCTTAGGAAGGCACCGCGGCCGCCTTATCGGGATCGCCGGGTCAAGCCCGGCGATGACAGCCCTCAGCTCACACCAGCAGCTCGCCGGCGATGAACGTTTTGGCTTCTTGCGTGCGCGGCGCCGTGAAGAAAGCGGCGGCCGGCGCTTGCTCGATCAGCCGGCCGCGGTGCAGCAGCACGATCTCGCCGGCGAGACGCCTGGCCTGGCCAAGATCGTGCGTCGCTATCACCACCTTGACGCCGCGCGCGGCGATGGCGCGGATGAGGTCCTCGATTGACTTGGTGGCGGCGGGATCGAGGCTGGCGCTCGGCTCGTCAAGAAACAGCACCGCCGGATCGCGGGCCAACGCGCGGGCCAATGCCAGCCGCTGCTGCTCGCCGCCGGACAGCCGCCGCGCCGGCCGCCGCTCGAGGCCGCCGAGGCCGATCGTGGCGATGAGCTCGGCGGTGCGGCCCGCGCGTTCGGCGCGCGGCACGCCCGCGGACGCGAGCGCGTAGCGGATATTGCCGGCGGCGCTGCGGCGGAGCATGACCGGGCGCTGGAACAGGATGGCGCGCCGCGTCGACGGCGCCGCGTCCCGGCCGCCCCAGGTGATGCGGCCGCGCGAGAGCGGGATCAGCCCCATGGCGGCGCGCAGCAAGGTGGTCTTCCCCGAGCCGTTCGGGCCGATCAGTACGGTCGGTGCTCCGGGCCCGAGCGTCAGCGAAACACGATCGAGGATCGCCACCTCGCCGGCGAGGATTCCGGCTTCTACGAACATGATCGGCAGGTCGGAGGCCGGTGCGCGCATGCTCATCCCGCGTAGCGTTCGCCGGCGCGGCGGGCCGCCCAAGCCAGGGCGTTGATCAAAATCACGATGGAAATCAATACCATGCCGAGGCCGATGGCGAGCGGCAGGTCGCCTTTGGAGGTTTCCAGCGCGATCGCCGTGGTCATGGTGCGGGTAAAGCCGTCGATATTGCCGCCGACAATGATAATGGCGCCGACTTCCGCGGCGGCGCGGCCGAATCCCGCAAGTAGCGCTGTCACAAGGGAAAATCGCGCATCCCAGACCAGCGTCACGATCCGCCGCGCCGGCCCGATATTCATGGCGCCGAGCTCCTCGCGATATTCAACCCATAAATCCTCGATGGTCTGCCGCGTCAGCGCGGCAATGATCGGCGCCACCAATACCGTTTGTGCGATCACCATGGCCTGCGGCGTGAACAAGAGTCCCCAGGCGCCAAGTGGCCCCGAGCGCGACAGCAGCAGAAAAATCGCCAAGCCCACCACAACGGGCGGCAATCCCATCATCGCATTGAGTGCAACGATCGCGCCTTCGCGGCCCGGAAAGCGAACGAGCGCCATCATGGCGCCAAAGGGCACGCCGATCAGCGCGGCAAAAAAAACTGCGCTCAGGCTGACGACGAGCGACAATCTGACAATGGCGAGTAACGCCGGGTCGGCGGTTAAAACCAGGTGAAAGGCGGAGACATTGTCGGACATTCAAGGGCCGAAGAAATTCGGTTTCCTGATCTTCTGCGGTGTCGCGGAGCGAAGCAATCATCGCAATTAATGCTTCAGCCGGCAAATAATATGACCAAAAGCTCCGCCTTCTCGGCTATAAAATAGCCTGCGGCCGCGCTTGGACTCGCTCATAGCCCAGGGCTATATATATGCCGCTCGCGCGAACTGCGCGCACCCCAGCGCGTCTTGATGTACAACGCGCGCGCTTTGTCAGAGCTGGTGAGGAGGGGTGGCCGAGTGGCTGAAGGCGCACGCTTGGAAAGCGTGTTTACGGGAAACCGTAACGTGGGTTCGAATCCCACTCCCTCCGCCAGCTTCCCGGGGACTCGGTTCTCTCGTCGCCCCAGTCAATCGCTGTATTTGCTGAATCAGTGGTACGTGGCGACTGATCTCTGTACTTTGCGATCGGGACGACGTTGCCGGATTGCTCTCTGAGGCCGATTTTTCTCTGGAGCTCTGTACTTCTTTCGAAGAGTACGGATTTTTGGGACCAATATTTTCAGTCTGCTTACGAGCCTCCGCGCCCGATAAGTTTCAATCGCTCTCGCTTAAGCGACTCAGGCAAACCCGCTGACTCTTATAATCAGCGAGTCCCAGGTTCGAGCCCCGGTGCGCCCACTAATAAATGGGGACATTTTAATTCTTTAAGGGCAGGGCTAGGCGATAGGCTCATGGCTTGGCGACTATTGCGGGGTCGAACTAGGTTGCGAGCCGGGCGAGAAATGCCTTCATTGCCGGGATCGGATCGGTCTGAACGCTCTGAACGAGCGAAGGCGTGTAACTGCGGCGCAGGCGTCGCAGGCTTCTGATCAGGACGAGTAAAATCAACATTTGATGGCTCCTTCGTGGATTTGGTCGCGGCTACGTGGACGGTTGATGGTCTCAGCTCAGTCTGATTTCGACGGAATTGGGCGTAGGCACCCACTGGCATTCCAAGCGCCCACCGTTCCAGCTATGCCAGCGCGCCAGCAGTGGCGCACGCCGAATCGCGCCGCGATTGCCGGATACGAAGGGCGTGAAAGTTGTTTTGCATCCTTGCGGGAACGGATCGTGAAGTTCGAAAGTCATCTTTCTCTCCTTTGTTTGTCATGCCGCGCAGGCATGCTCCGCGATGAGCGACATCGTGTGCTGCGCAATCATCAGTTCCTCGTTTGTGGGGATGACGTAGATAGGCAGTCCGCTGTCTTTGTGTGACACGAGCATTTCCCCGGCTGCGTTGGCCGCCTGATCGAGCTTGGCGCCCAGCCAGGCAAGTCGCTCGGTGATACGGGTACGCATCCGTGGTGAATTTTCGCCTATGCCGGCGGTGAAGACGAACGCATCCAGTCCGCCAAGTGCTGCGGCGAGCATTCCGGCGTGGAGGCCGACGCGATAGGCGAGGTAGTCGAGCGCAAATTCAGCACGTTCGTCCGCGCTTACTTCGAGTTCGCGCACATCGTTGCTGACGCCTGAAAGCCCTTTGAGACCGCACTGATGATAGAGCAGGTCCTGTACCTGCGCGGCTGTCATTCCGCGCTCGGCGATGAGATGAAGCACAACGCCTGGATCGATCTGACCGGGCCGGGTACCCATCGGCAATCCGTCAAGGGCGGTGAAGCCCATGGTGCTCTCGACACTGCGGCCATCGGCCAATGCACACATCGACGCGCCGCTGCCGAGATGGGCGACGATGATGCGACCTTTGGCGACCTTGGGTGCCACTTGGTGCAGGCGGTCCGCGACGTACTCGTAAGAGAGGCCATGGAATCCGTAACGCCGAACGCCCTGGTCATAAAATTGTTTGGGAAGCGCAAAACGATCGGCGATTTCGCTGTGCGTGCGATGAAAGGCCGTATCGAAGCAGGCGACCTGAGGCAGGTCTGGACGGAGTGCGCGTAGGACGCGGATCGGAGCCAGGTTGTTCGGCTGATGCAGCGGAGCTAGCGCATTGTAGCCTTCGAGCCGCGCGAGCACGCGCTCGTTGATCAAGACCGGACCGGAATAGTCAGGTCCGCCATGCACGACGCGATGCCCGGCGGCAATGAGGCTGAATGGCTGGGTTTCCTGCAACCATGTGCCGGCTGCGTGGATGGCATCGGGCAAGTCCTTAACTTCACCCTCCGGAAGGCTGCAATCGATCAGCGGGTTCTTGTCCGCCGCGACCGCGCGCAGCCGCGGCCGCGTACCGATGCCGTCCACCTGGCCCTTGATGAGGCACTGCAAACTCATCGCGGCACCGACCGCGAAAACCTGGAATTTGAGGCTCGAGGAACCTGCATTGACGACGAGGATTGTATCCATGATGTCACGCTGCCCGTAAGACCGGACCGCGACGCTGCGCGTCCGCGTAAAGCACGGCCACAGCGCATGAGGCCATGCGGGTTCGGACGGAATCCGCGCGCGACGTCAGTACAATCGGCACGCGCGCTCCGAGCACGATGCCGGCCGCGTCGGCTTGCGCCAAAAACGAGAGGTTCTTGGCGAGCATGTTGCCGGCTTCAAGGTCGGGGACGACAAGGATCTGCGCTCGGCCGGCGACGGCCGAATCGATACCTTTGATTTGCGCTGCCCGAGCATCGATGGCGTTGTCGAAGGCAAGCGGCCCATCGAGGATGCCGCCGACGATCTGACCGCGCTCGGCCATCTTGCACAGCGCCGCAGCCTCAATTGTCGATGGTATTTTCGAGGTGACCGTCTCGACGGCGGACAGAATGGCGACGCGCGGTATACCGAGCCCGACTCGGGTAAAAAGATCGACCGCGTTCTGGATGATGTCGCGTTTCGCGTCGAGATCGGGAAATATGTTAATCGCCGCGTCAGTGATGAAGAGCGGTTCGCGATAGGTCGGCACGTCCATGATGAAAACGTGGCTGATCCGCCGCGCCGTGCGCAGGCCCGTTGCCGTTGCCGCTACCGCGTGCATCAGTTCATCGGTGTGCAGGCTGCCCTTCATCAAGAGTTCGCCTTTTCCCTCGCGGATCAACTTGACTCCGAGGGTTGCCGCATCATCGCCGTGCGCCGCCTCGACGATCTCGAAATGACTCACATCGATTCCGTACCGGCGCGCTGCGTCGCCGATCTTGGCCTTTGGCCCGACCAGGATCGGGACAATGATGCCCGCTTCCGCGGCCTCGGAGGCGCCGCGCAACGAGGTCTCGTCGCATGGATGAACGACGATGGTGGTCGCGGGTGTCACCCGTTTGGCGTCGGCAATCAGGCGGTCGTATTTGGCATGGGTCTGCACTGACGCAGCCGCAGAGGAATTTTCCATAGTCATATCTCCTTTTGTCTTCGTAGGTGTCCAGCCTTGTCAGTGTCTCAGGCGGCCGCGCTTACCGGAGCGCAGGCGGATTCACCGGCATCGATTTGCAGAAGGCTCGCGACATGCTGCAACCGCTCGGCCACTTCGCCGCTAACGCCCCCGTTTGCACTCATCACCTCACGCACCGCGGAGATGGTCCAACGGCGCGATTCTGTATCGGGGATGAGAGCAGGAAGTGCAGCGACCGCCGCCGCCGGATCGAGCAGCAGCAGGAATCCCTGGTCGCGCAACATGGTCTTGAATTCGACAAGCGTCACTTTATGCGCGCCGCAATGGCGTTCACGCATCCGTCGAATGGCTTCGAACGCGCGTTCGTCGATTGCCCCGCGCGGACGGCCGACGTAAATGAGCGCGCGAATGGTGCCTTCAATGGGGTTACCGGTTGCCATACGGGACTTCAGTTCGGCAATCCGAATCCCAACCAGTTCATCGTGCAGCGGGGTCCGCCCCGCTTTGCGCAGCGGCCGTGTGCCGGCGGGATCGATGCCGACCGCCGCCTGCAGCCAAGGACTCCCGAAGATTGTCAGGAAGAATTGCTCGGCGACTGTTTCGTTGACTTTGCGCCAGGTATCGAGACTGGAGACGATTCCGTCCGACAAACTCTGTTGTAGGTTCAGCAGCGGATTGGCCGGCGACGCTGGCCGACGCTTGACGCGCACTGCGTCCGCTATCGCGCCGACCGGAATCATCAAGGGGTTCTCGTCCGAGAACAGCGAGTATTGCAACCGCAGCGGATGAAACTTCCTAAGCCATTCGGCCGTGGGCTCCGATCCAAGTGCACGCACGAGGGGCTGGGCGAAGGTACGGTAGAGCCCGAGGTTAATCTCGGACACGCGCGCTGCGGTCGCGAAGCGGCGCTCGTCGGCCGCATCGTTGACACCCAGGGAGCGGATATCCTCAAGTGTCCTTTCCTCGCAGCGCATGACCCACTCGCCGGCGATGAGATCGGCGCCGGTCGTGTCATCAGTTTTCTTCTCGAATACCGCTTCGTAGAGCCCTGGCGGCAGCACATCGATCAGATCGATATTATGGGCGAACTCGCCGTACTGCTTGCGGGCGACGTCAGTAGACACGAAAACGCCAAGATGGCCGACGGATTCGTGAATCGTGTAGACGATCGTCTGCCCGTGCGACCGGATATCGTTGACGTCGTCATAGAGGTCGAGGATCCACCCCAAGGCCTGCTGTGGCGGCGTGATGTTGTCGCCTTCGGAGCAGAACACCAGGATGGGCGAACGAATATTGCGCAGATCGATCGTCGTGCCGTCGGAGGCCCGGATCATGCCGGCTGCGAGCTTGTTGCCGATGAATAGGTCGTCGACAATCGACTGGATTTCATCCGCGTTCAGATTGACGTGTCCGCCCCACCAGTGCTCGAAGCCGAGATAGCGCGGCGCCTCGGTATCGATGTTGGCATAGAGGTTGTACTGCTTGCGCCAGAGCGTGTTGGCGGGATTCTGGTTTTCGAAATTCTGAACCAGCCAGGCGCCGTCGAACTTGCCGTTGCCGAGATCGCTGGATAGCGCCGTCAGCCAGCTACCGCCGAGCAGGCCGCCGCTGTAGCGCATCGGGTTCTTGCCGTGCACGCCGGCCCAATAGGACAAGGGCGATCCTGCCAGGATGATCGGTCCGAACAGCTCGGGGCGGCGTGAGGCGAGAATCGATACGGCCCAACCGGCCTGGCAGTTGCCGATCACGCAGGGCTTGCCCTCGGCGTCGGCATGCAGCGCGATTACCTTTTCAAGGAAGAGCGCTTCGGCGCGGGCGATGTCCTCGATCGTTTGTCCGGGGACGGGGTCGCGCAGGAAGGCGATCAAATAGCATGGATGCCCCGCCTTGAGGGCGACGCCAATCTCGCTGTCTGCCTTGAAGCCGCCGATGCCCGGTCCATGTCCGGCGCGCGGATCGACGATGACGAACGGACGGCGGGTCGGGTCGACCTGGACGCCTTCGGGCGGCACGATGCGGAGCAGCCTGTAATTGACCGGGTGTTCGAGGGTGCGGCCGTCGATGACGACCTCGGCTTCGTAGCTCAGCACCTGCGGCGCGGGATCGCCGCTGTCTTTCAGGAACTGATTGCCGCGTTGGCGCATCACATCCCAGAACAGGATCGCGCGCTGCGCGGCATCGACGCCGTACTCGGTCGCCGCGGCGAGCGGGTGGGAGCCGGACGTGGGGAAGGCGGTATTAGCTCCGTCGCTTGAACCGCCGGCGTGGGTAACAATGTTGGGCATGGCCGTGTGTGTCCTAATAAAACGGTACGGTACAGTATACTATTTGGCCGGCTGGCGCAAGCCCCGACCATTGCGTGGTTTGCAATGCAGTGCTGTTCCGATTGCGTCACTGCACAATGAATGGCCCGCACTCCGTGAAGGCCTAAAGTGAGGGCGTCTCTAGCAAAACGGTACGTATGCGTATATTTATCGAACGACTTCAAAATTTGGAGGTGTGCGCATGATCCCGTCCAGACCGGTCGGTCAGAGAAAGGTCTCAAGGCGAGGAGGCCGCCCAAAGGCGGCCGACGTCGACAAACTAAACCAGGACATCATTGCAGCGGCGGGCGATCTGTTCATGGAGTTCGGATTCGACGGTACGTCCATGGATGCCGTCGCGGAACGGGCCAGAATATCGAAACGGACGCTTTACCTCCGTCACAAGGACAAATCGGCCTTGTTCAATACGGTGGTATACGAGCTGCTCGGCCGATTCCTGGTCCCTCTCGAGCTCAACCACTATACGACTGATGATCTCAACACGGCTCTGCTTTTGATTGGCCGGGATATGGTCACGAGTGTCACGCGACCAGAATTCTTGGCTGTTTATCGTCTGGTAACGTTCGAGGCCCAGCGACGGCCCGAATTCGGAAGGTGGATCAACGATGCGCGGCGACGTCCTGCCTTACAAGTCATTGCCGCGATTTTGCGGCAGCATCAGGAAGAGTTGCGCCCAAACGTCCTCGACAGCGCGCCGGAGCATTTTTTGAGCGTGACGATCGATGTCGCGCTCCGAATGGGTGTCTTTGGAATTAAGATGACGCCGCGTCAGATTGACGGCCATTTGAAAGCGGCGGTCGACTTCTTCCTCAATGGGGTGCGACGGCACGACAGCCGTGGCAAGGTCCCGGGCCGTCGGGCTCGCGCCGCCACCAGCGCGTAATCTCGTTTGCGACGTGCGCATAGCTTGATTGCGTAATCGCGCAATCTCATTCTCGCGCGGCAATGGGCTCCGCAATGGGGGCTATGCCCCGCAAAAGACGACAAAATTCAATCCGCCAATGGTCCGGTGATGCGTCCGGCCGACCCGAAACGGGATCCTTGCCAAGCGTCGCAACAAAGTATACGATACTGTACCGTTTTTATTTGGACGAGATCGAACTATGATTGGCAGTGTTGCGGCGCGCTTGAACCGCTTAGCGAGCGCGAAGGTGGAACCTGGCGCCGCTCGGGCCCGAAAGGCGGGCAAGGCGCCTGTCGAAACGTTTGGTGTGTTGCTGGAACCGAACCTCGACGACTTGTTTTCGGAGGAGATTATCGCGGCCTTGATGAGGGCGGACGGCGTTGATCCAGTTGCGCTAAAGGCTGCGATCCAAAAACAGGCCGGATTCCAATCCCTCGGGACATTTGCACGTTTGCAAGCAATCGCCGCGCCGCGACCGCATCTTTGGCATGTGCCACAGCAAGGCGACGGTGCCGTGTCGTACGAAGATAGACGAGCGGAGGGCGGGTTATGACCGGAATTGTGGTGACCTCGAACCGATTGCCGACACCGAGGGCAAAGAGCCTTCGCACCATCGGTGCCAGCGACTTGGGCGGGCCGTCGTCCCGGTGGGTGAAGGCCGATGCCAAATTGGTCTCGAAAATTGACATCGCCCGTTGTAGCGACCGCACAGTGGACCAGGCGGGCCTCGAAACAATCGGCTTGCTGTTGGTTCTCGTAACGCTCCTCGTCATTTTCGCGGGCGCATTCGCCATGCGCCGTCAGCTTGCGGCGGATCTGCCGCTTGACGAAACCACGTACGGGGTTCGGCACCGTCAACACATCGGGTTCGCTCGGCGCCCTCATGCCGGCCCGACTGCCGGCAACGCCTGTGCCCTCATACCCCCGATCAAGCCACACAATTGTCTTCTGTAGAGATGGAGAGAACCATGCAAGCGAATGATAGGGTGTCGACGAAAAGATTGCCAAACGCGAAGGAGGCAAAGGAAAAGCTCGCGCTCGCCGAGGCTAAAAAGGCTAGCGAAGCGCTGCATTACAAAGAAAAATTGGAGGCCGAAAAAAAAGCGCTGCTCGATCGCCTATCGAAGCCGTCCGGTATCTCCGACGGAGAGGCATTCGCACGGGCCACGGCGATTATCGAGCGAGCAACGAATAACGGTTTGACCGAAGTGGAAGTTCTTCGATTCCCGAATGATTTGTGCACCGATCACGGCCGCGCAATCAACAACGCGCTGGAGCCGGGTTGGGAGAATACGCTGACAGGATTGCCGAAGGAAATGTACAATTTCTACGAACAGCATCTGCGGCCGCTGGGATATCGGACCCGGGTTCAGGTCGTCGACTTTCCGGGCGGTATGCCCGGCGATATCGCCTTCATGCTGAAATGGAGCTGAACGCGCCGCATCGAACATCTCATGGTGACGAATATGTCAAATTGTAGCGCTTCAGCGCTCGTCGTTGTGATCTATCTGTTCTGTTCGATGACCGCCGTTGCCGGCAGCAACAGGGGCGCGCCTGAGCAGCAAGAGGCCTGTACTCCCGATGCGTTCCGATTGTGTGGCCAATACATCCCCGATCCGGCCAAGGTTGAGTCCTGCTTGAGGGGAAGCAAATCGCGACTGAGCCCCGCATGCCGGCTGGTCTTCGAAACTGAATCCGCTGCAAAATAAGAGCGCGGTCCGTCTTCCAGCGATGGCGGTGTCTTGCGGACGCACGGCCGCAATGCTGTCGGCCTGCTTTCGTGGCAAAGCATCCCGGCGAGATAGTCAGCGGCTCATGCCGTACTCGCCGGCCATGAGTTCGAAGTAGTTGCCAGTCTGCTTGATTGAGGCACCTGAGGACCGATCCATGTGCCAGGCGGCAAGACCGGCAATTGGGCCGCCAATCCATCGAGCATGCCTTGTACAACGGTCTCGCCGAGCTCGGCAGACTTATTTTTCGGCCCGACAAGTCTATCGGCCAACAGCAAAGTAAGTCCGTGCACAAGGGACCAACACGCCAAAATCGCACCGGCAATCTTCCGTTCGTTGCGCGAAGTGTGCGGTATGGCGGGTCCCAACGCGCCGGCAATGATCACGCCGGCAAGCAGAGTCTTTGTCTTCTCGGCCTCGGCCAGTTCGATAGCGGGGCGGCTATAATGCGGACCGCTTAGGTAGCCACCGAACATCAAACGGTAGAGCGCCGGATTTTCAATGCCATGGTCGATGTAAGCACGCAACATGGCGAACAGCTGCTGCCGAGGATTTTGGAGCCTCGCCATTTCACGCGCCATGCGTTTCGTCAATGTCTCGAACCCCGCCGCCGAAACCGCCGCCAAGAGTTCGCGCTTGTCGGCAAAGTGCTTGTAGGGGGCGTTGTGGCTTACCCCGGCGCGCCGTGAAAGTTCGCGCAGTGAAAATTCGACGCTTTGGGTTTCGCGTAGGATTTCCAGCGCGGCCCTGACGATCGTGCGTCGAAGGTCGCCGTGATGATATGGACGCTCGGTTTCTTGTGGCTTTGCCATGGCTTCACAAATCGCTATTCCATCGGCGATTTGACTAATGCCTTTGGTTGTCACTGTCAACATTCCGCATGGCAGGCATTCGAATGCTTGGGGCATGATCTTGTTGCCATCAACAAAAAACGCACCTAAATATTGTCGGTGTCAACATCGGCGCTTTGCGACGCTGTTTCTTCCGCGCCGCTCATGGAGATTGATCATATGACCAGCAAGGAAGTCGTTGAGACGACCAAAGAGGTCGCAGCCGTTGGCCTGTGGATGGGCTTGTTCGTGTTCGCGATTATGGTTGGGCTTGTCGTGGGTGATCGGATCGTCGTATTTTAAGGCCGCAACGTTCAAGCCTCGGGTAAGCAGCGCGCGCGACTTGGCCGAGCTGAATCCGTCAATGTCAGCGCTGCCTTGCTGGCTCGCTAGACGCGGAAACGGCGGCAACATGGCATTGGGCACTTCGCACAACGGCCGCGCCGGCTTAAGCATCAGCATTAAACCCAAACGTGGTACCGGTGGCAGCCAAATGTTGGCAGTGGCAACATTTGTGCATACCAGATATCCGAGCAATCACGCTTGGCGAAGTAGACACTGACAACTTTAAATGCTATTAAGTTGTCAACGTCAACATTGTAGATGACCTCTGGAGCTGAAACATGCGGTTTTGCATCCTCCTTCTCACGCTTCTGGCGGGTCTTGCAGGCTGCAAGCCCGAGGAAACGGCGTCCTCTCCACCGGATATCCGACCCGTTCGCACCGTCGCCGCCGCCATACGCGCCGAGGGCGAACCCGTATCACTCACAGGCCACATCCGGGCCCGTACCGAGGAGAGCCTCGCCTTTCGCATCGACGGCAAGGTGATCGCGCGCCGGGCCGATGTCGGGCAAATTGTCAAACCAGGCGACCTTGTCGCCGAAGTTGATCCGCAGCCGCAGCAGGACGGCTTGCGAGCCGCGCAAGCCAGGCATGTCGCAGCCCAAGCGGTCTTCGATGAGGCCAGCAGGAATCTGGAGCGCCAGCAGACGCTGGTAGGCCAGGGATGGACCACCCGAGTTTTGTTCGATGCCGCAGAGAAGGCATATCGCGCCGCCAAAGCCGACGTTGATGCGACTGCGGCCCAGTTGCACTCGGCCGAAGACCAACTCGGCTATACGAAATTACGCGCGGATGCCGAGGGCGTGGTAATCGCGACCGGCGCCGAGGCCGGCGAGGTGGTAAGGGCCGGCCAGATGATCGTAACTGTCGCGCACCAGGACGGCGCCGACGCGGTATTCGACGTGCCGGCCAGCCTGATGCGCAAGGTATCGCCCGATGCCGAGATCAGTATCGCACTGAGCGACGATCCTACCGTCAACACACTCGGCCGCGTGCGCGAAGTGGCCCCGCAAGCCGATCCGGTGACGCGTAGTTACCAAGTGAAAGTTGGGCTGACCGAATGGCCCGCAGCAATGCGGCTGGGCGCAACGGTCACCGGGCGGACGAACATGCGGACACTAGGCGGAATCGAGCTTCCGGCAACTGCACTGACTGGTGTTGACAACAAGCCGGCCGTCTGGGTCGTCGATCCCAAGAGCTATGAGGTCACGCTGCGGCCGGTCGAACTGCAGCGCCAGGATTCCGCCAGCATTGTCGTTACGCATGGTCTCAACGGCGGAGAACTAGTGGTGACCGCCGGCGTGCATGCCTTGCGGCCGGGCCAAAGGGTCCAACTCGCGGGAGCCGCACAATGAAACGCTTCAATCTTTCCGCTTGGGCGATAGGTCATCGTTCGGTCGTCTATTATCTCATGCTGGCGTTGGTCGTTCTCGGTGTCGGCGCCTACCTGCACCTTGGCCGCAACGAGGATCCTACCTTCACCATCAAGACCATGGTTGTGCAGGCACAATGGCCGGGCGCGACGCTCAACGATACGCTGCTCCAGGTCACCGAGCGCATCGAGCGCAAGCTCCAGGAGACGCCACACCTCGATTACCTGAAGAGCTACACCAAGGCGGGTGAATCGACCGTCTTCGTATACCTTAAGGGATCCACCGGGCCAAAGGCGGTGGCGGACACTTGGTATCAGGTACGAAAAAAGGTCCACGATATCGAACTGACCCTGCCGCAGGGTGTAATCGGGCCGGTTGCCAATGACGAGTTCGGCGATACGTATGGCATTATCTATGGCTTCACCGCGGACGGCTTCACTAATCGCGAGCTGCGCGACTATGTGGAGGATATCCGTTCGCGGCTCTTGCAGGTGCCCGACGTCTCAAAAGTGGACCTGATCGGCGCCCAACCTGAGCGCATTTACATTGAGTTTTCGCCTGAGAAGCTCGCTGGCTATGGCCTGACGGCGGAGACTTTGACGATGGCACTGCAGGCGCAAAACGTTGTGGTCCCGTCCGGCGAAATCATCACCAACAAGGAGGGTATCAGGCTGCAGGTCAGTGGCGCGCTGAGATCCGAGAGAGATATCCTCGCCGTCAATTTTGCTGTGGGCAATCGCATCATTCGCCTGGCCGACATCGCTAAAGTTCGGCGGGAAGATGCCAATCCGCCGAACCCGATTTTCCGCATCAACGGCAAACCAGGCCTGGGCCTTGCGATCTCCATGCGCGACGGCGGTGATGTGCTCGCGCTTGGGCGCAATATCCACGACACCATGCAGGAATTGAAGAAGAGCCTGCCGGTCGGCGTCGAACCAATCATGGTCGCCGACCAACCAGAGACGGTCCACCATGCCATCAGTGATTTCATGGAAGCGCTGTGGGAGGCGATCGCCATCGTGCTCGTCGTGAGCATCGTGAGTCTCGGTTTTCGTGCAGGTTCCGTCGTCATCGTCTCGATTCCGCTGGTGCTGGCCGCCGTCTTCGCGGCGATGCAAGCCTTCGGCATCGATCTTCAGCGCATCTCGCTCGGCGCGCTCATCATCGCGCTCGGCCTGTTGGTAGACGACGCGATGATCACGATCGAGAGCATGGTCAGCCGCTTGGAGCGCGGTGAGGAGAAGCAAAAGGCGGCAGAGTTTGCCTATGCCTCGACCGCCATGCCGCGGCTCACGGGAACGTTGGTCACCATTGCCGGGTTCGTGCCAGTCGGCTTCGCGCGCAGCGACGCCGGCGAATACACGTTTTCGCTCTTCGCCGTCGTGGCGCTTTCGCTGCTTGCCTCATGGGTCGTGTCCGGCTTGTTCGCGCCGGTGGTCGGCCTGACACTCTTGCGTCCGCCCAAACATCCACACGGCGAGACGCTCGGCGCGCCAATGCGGCTGTTCAAGTGTTGTCTGCTTGCGGCGATGCGCGCCAAGTGGAGTACCATTGGGATTACCGCAATTCTGTTGGTGGCGGCATTGGCCGGTACCCGTCTCATCCCGGAGCAGTTCTTCCCGTCTTCCGATCGCCCCGAACTCCTGGTGGATTTGAAGCTGCAAGACAATGCATCAATCCTGGCGACTCGAGACGTCGTGAGGCAGTTCGACGAGATCGTCGGAGCTGACCCGGATGTTGAGCGTTTCTCGACCTATGTCGGCCAGGGCGCCATCCGTTTCTACCTGCCACTCGACGTCGCCTTGCCCAATCCCTTCTTCGCCCAGTCAGTCGTGGTAACGAAGGGGCTGAAGGAGCGCGATCAAGTACGCGCGCGCCTCGAAAAGGCCTTGGCGACGCGTTTTCCGCAAGTTGTTGCGCGCGTCTATCCGCTGGAGCTCGGGCCGCCCGTCGGCTGGCCGGTGAAATACCGTGTCAGCGGGCCGGACCTCGCCCGCGTCCGTTCGATCGCTCTGCAGGTTGCCGATCTGTTGGGGACGACGACCGGCGTCTGCAACGTCAACTTCGACTGGATCGAGCCGGCTCGCGTTATGCGCATCCGTGTCGACCAGGACCAGGTGAGGCAGCTGGGCTTAAGTTCAGCGGCCGTGGCAACCGCCCTCAACGCCGTGGCGACCGGAACAACGGTAACCCAGGTGCGCGACAGCATCTATCTCATCGACGTCGTTGCCCGCGCCGAAGGCTCTCAGCGCACCTCAATTGAATCGCTTCGCTCGCTGCAGATTCCGTTGCCTGGCGGTCGCGTGGTCCCCCTCAGGCAGATCGCCAGTTTTGATTACACCCAGGAATATCCCATCGTCTGGCGGCGTAATCGCGTCCCCACCCTGACGGTGCAGGCTGATGTATTGCCGGGGGTGCTGCCCGCAACGGCGGTCCAAGCCGTTCAGCCGCGGATTGACAAGCTCGCGGCGTTGCTACCGAGCGGCTATCATATCGCGACCGGCGGGTCGGTGGAGGAAAGCGCAAAAGCGAAAACTTCGGTGCTTGCCGTCGTACCTGCCATGATGGTCCTGGTGCTGACTATCCTGATGTTCCAGCTCCAGAGCTTCCAGCGCGTCTTCCTGGTTCTGAGCGTTGCCCCGCTTGGGATCATCGGTGTGGTGGCGGCGCTGCTCCTCGCGCAGGCGCCACTCGGCTTCGTTGCGATCCTCGGCGTGCTGGCGCTGACCGGCATGATCGCGCGCAACTCGGTGATCCTGATTGATCAGATCGAGAATGAGAGGACGGCCGGCATGCAGGCGTGGGACGCGGTCGTCACTGCCGCGATTCACCGCACCCGTCCGATCCTGCTCACCGCATCTGCCGCGATACTCGGGATGATCCCAATCGCTCCGACGGTCTTCTGGGGCCCGATGGCGTTTGCGATCATCGGCGGACTAGCTGGAGCGACGGTCCTTACTCTCATCTTCCTGCCCGCACTGTATGTCGCCTGGTTCCGAATTGCTGAACCTGCCCTCGAAAACACAAATGAGATGGAGGCACATGCAGTACATGCGTGATTGGAGGACATAAGTCCGACGGAAGCGGTTTAGGCGGGCTCGCGGTTACGACGCCCTCGAGCCTCATTTTCCTGCAGCGCTGGTCGGCGTTTTATGTCGCGTGACGCTTGGCGCCGTCCCCGGCTTCGACACCGCCTCCCGGCGTACGCTGGCTTACCCGGGGGTGCTCTGTACTGCGAGTAGAGAAGTTTTTTGCATAAGCGCTCCCTCCGGCAGGTGATCTGCGGCAGCAGCAATTGCAGGCGCGGCTTTCGGACTTCGTCCGCGAACTGCGTCGGACCATGCGGGCACATGACCCGGATACCGAGTCGGCAAACACCATCGCCCGGGCCGTCATCGATTTTGTTGGTGTCCAGCTCCTGCGGCAGGCGTTCCCGGAATATCGCAGGCAACAGGATTTCGACCGAGCCTCTGCGCTTGCAGCGAACGGCGCTTGCCCTGCGTCCGATATCGAAGGGACCAGGAGAGCGATTGCAGAAATCAGCAGGAATGTTTTATTCATCGGAGCTCTCCAATGTTCCGGCCGTGTGGCCTCTTCCCGCCAATGTGGCAGGCTGAGCGGAAATGAGGGTGCGCATGTAGGTGATCTCCTGATCCTGCTCGACAATGATCGACTGGGCGAGGCGCCGCAGGGCAACGTCCCTGCCATATTTGAGCTGGACCAGCGCCATATCGATTGCGCCTTGGTGATGCGCCATCATCATTTGCGCAAAGTCGCGGTCGGGGTTGCCGCTCGTAGCGATGTCCATGTTCTGATGCATGCGCAGATTTGCGGTTTGCAACTCGGAATGAAAGTCCGTGGCGGAAAGTCCCAGAAAGCCCCGGCAGAGCGACACTATTGCGAAGGCCTGCGGGGGCGCCCGTGGCATGGGCACCAATCGCGTAGAGGGCCCCCGCAATGAGAATGTCGGCGGCTGCGACGCCGCCCAGCAGGCTGGGCCAGGCCAGGCGCCGGAAACGATTGTTCATCGCAAGCCTCTGCTAACGCGTTAGGACCTTCGGGGTGTGCGAGAAATGCTAACTTCGGATCAACCGCGCGTTGAGGTCGATAATCTGTTTTTGCGCTAAAGTAGGTTCGGGATCGTTCTGGAGCCCCGGGCAGGGATGGGAGGAGCGAGCCCCTTGCCTTGGCGGCGTGGCGTCCGGGGGTATGCGCATGCCGCCAAGCGACGTTTTGCGTCGCACGCAGGGTGCACAATCGGCGAATTCTAGCGCGCCGGCTTTTTTCAAAATTCCTCGATTTACGACGTGCTTGTGGCAATCACGCCGATCAGCTTCGAAGTCTTACGCCACAGTGCGACGACTCTTGGGTGCGTATCCAGCGCTATATATCAAACCCCGTTGCGATTCCATCTTCTTTTGCCCGAAAGAAGCATGATGAAGGAAATTCCTCATTATACTCGCAACTGGGTTGTCCGAAACTAAACGCTGGGGATGCTGAAGTGGGCGCGAACTGCGGCGGTGTTGGCGAGAGTCGGCACAGAGCTCATTGATGATTTAAGAGCGAAATATCCGCCGCTTAAGACCTGCTGTTTCACTGGGAAGAAAGCCGGTCTGCAAAAGCGCGCCCTCTAACAATGCGATTACGCGCGATAAGGTGCGATTACCTGCGCTTAGTGAGTATCAGGTAACCTATGTTACTCGGGCTTGCTCCGGAGCGCGTGTAAAGATCTTTTTGCAGAAACACTCCTTCTGCTAACTTTTAGGGCGCGCCCAATGTACGTGGCTGGATTTTAGCGCGGACTATCGTTCGTAGATAATGTCAAGCAACGACTGCGCGGCCGACGCCGGCAGCCCAATATTCTCGATGGTCCGATCGGCGCAAAAGCCGGCGAAGGCATCGTTCCGTTCGATGCGTCGCGCCGGGCTGCCGTCGGTCGGGCGGGAGCGGCCGGCGAGCCGGGCGGTAAGGACGTCGGCCGGGGCGGAAATCATGACGACGGTGACGCGGACGAAACGTGCGCGCAGCTCGGCAACAATGCCACGCGAAACGTTGCAGACGACGGTGCGCCCGGCGCGGATGTCATCCTCGGCGCTGCGCGGGATCCCGTAGCGCAGGCCATGCGCATGCCAGGACACGGCGAAGGCGCCACGCTTTTCCGCTTCATCGAAGGCGTCGTCGACGAGGCTGTCATGATCTTCGGCTTCGGTAGCCGGCCGTGTCACCACGCGCCGCGAAAAAACGACCATGGGATCGCCGGCGCAGGAGGTCTTTGCCGCGGCGATGAGCGTATCCTTGCCGGCGCCGCTTGGACCGACCACCAACACCAGGCGGCCAGGGCCGATTGACGCCGGCGCGGGTTGGGGCGCGCTTGTCGTCATGCGACGCGCCGGCCGCCGCTCCAGACGCTGCGCACGGCAACACCGTCGTCGGTGCGATGCACGCGGATGAGATCGGCGCGTTTGCCGACGGCGATCTCGCCACGGTCGGTCAAGCCGACGACCTCGGCCGGGGTCTTGGTCACGGTGCGGATCGCCGCTGGCAGGTCGAAATTGCCGGCCTGCTCGGGCAGGCGCAGGGCGGCGAGCAGCAGGCTCGACGGCACATAATCCGACGACAGAATATCGAGCACGCCGGCGCGCGCGAGATCGGCGGTCGCCACATTGCCCGAATGCGAGCCGCCGCGGATCAGGTTGGGCGCGCCCATCAGCACCTTGACGCCGGCGGCGTGCAGGCTGCCCGCCGCTTCCATCGTCGTCGGAAACTCGGCGATGGCGACCTTGTCGTGGACCGCCTGCGCGACGTGCTCGGCGATGGTGTCGTCGTGGCTCGCCAGCGGCGTGCCATGGCGGCCGGCGAGCGCGATCAGGCCCTGGTAATTCTGCGCCGCGTAGCGCGCGGCGTTTTCGGTGCGGCGGGCGAAGAGGACGTCGAGCTCGGCATCGGTTTTGCCGCCGCTCTTGCCGCGATAGTAGTCGCGCAGCTTCACCGGGTCGCGAAACTGCCGCTGGCCCGGCGTGTGGTCCATCAGCGACATCAGCTTGACGTCCGCCCGACCGATCAGCTCGGCGGCATCGGCAACGACGTCAGGCATCGGCACCTCGCAGCGCAGATGCATGAAATGCTCAATGCGCAGCAGCCCGGCGGCGCGCGCCCGGTCGATCGCTTGCGACAGCGCTCCGGCCTGGCCGTCGACCTCCTCGGCGCCGTCCTCGCGCCAGACCCGCAGCGAGTCGAGCACGGTGGTGATGCCGCTGGTGGCGATCTGGGCGTCGTAGGAAATCACCGCGGCGACGGCGTCCCAATGCACTTTGGGGCGCGGCACCAGATGCGCTTCGAGATGATCGGTGTGCAGCTCGACGAGACCCGGCGCCAACAGATCGCCGCCGCAATCGACGCCATGCTCCGGCGCTCTCCCTTCGCCGATCTCGACGATCGAACCTTTGTCGGCGACGACATAGCCGCGCTCGATCACGCGGTCGGCAAGCACGACCTGCGCATTGGTGAGGACGGCGGTTTCGGACGTCGGGGTCATGCGGCGGTCGCGAACTGGGTGACGTCGACGGCGATATCGGCGATCGCTTCGCGCACCTCGTCGTCGTGCACGATGGCGACGATGGCGGCGCCGCGGCGCTTGCGCTCGCGCACAATATCGACGACGACGGCGCGGTTGTCGGCATCGAGCGAAGCCGTGGGCTCGTCGAGGAGCAGGACAGGATGCTCGGGCAGCAAACCACGGGCGAGATTGATGCGCTGCTGCTCGCCGCCGGAAAACGTCGCCGGCGGCAGGCTCCACAGCCGCTCCGGAATGTTGAAGCGGCGCAGGATCGCCGCCGCCTGCTTTTTTGCATCCTCGCGCGGCACGGATTTCGTCAACAGCGGCTCGGCAACGATGTCGAGCGCCGACACCCGCGGCACCGCGCGCAGGAACTGCGTCACGTAGCCGAGCGCGCGCTGGCGCAGGGCAAGGATTTGCCGCGGCTGCGCGCCGGCGACATCGACGACCTGCTCGCCATCGCGGACGAGGATATGACCTTCGTCGGAGCGGTAATTGCCGTAGATCAGCTTGAGGATCGACGATTTGCCGGCGCCGGAGGGACCGGTCAAGGCGAGGCATTGGCCGGGGTCGGCGGCAAAGCTCACGTCCCGCAACACCGGCAGCTGCAGGCCGCCCTGCAGATGCATGACGAAAGTCTTGGCCACCGACTTCAGTTCAAGCGCGTGCATCGCGGCTCTCATACCGGCAGGATCGAGGAAACCAGAAGCTGGGTGTAGGGCTGGTGCGGATCGTCCAGCACCTGATCGGTCAAGCCCTGCTCGATCACTTCGCCGGCTTTCATCACCATGATCCGGTTGGATAACAGGCGTGCGACGGCGAGATCGTGGGTCACCACGATGGCGGCGAGCCGCATCTCGGCGACGATGCGGCGCAAGAGGTCGAGCAGCCGCGCCTGCACCGAGACATCGAGCCCGCCGGTCGGCTCATCCATGAAGATCAGCCGCGGCGCGGTCACCAGATTGCGCGCGATCTGCAGCCTCTGCCGCATGCCGCCGGAATAGGTGCGGGGCATGTCGTCGATGCGGTCCTGCGGGATTTCGACCCGGCCGAGCCAGTCGGCGGCGATGCCGCGAATGGCGCCATAATTGCGGGCACCGACCGCCATCAGCCGCTCGCCGATATTGCCGCCGGCGGACACGCCCATGCGCAGACCGAGCTGCGGGTCCTGGTGGACGTAGCCCCAGTCGGTGCGCAGCAGAAACCGCCGCTCGGCCTCGCCCAGCGACCACAGATCGGCGACGGCGCCGTCGCGCATGCGGTAGAGGATCTTGCCCGCGCTCGGTTCGAGCTGCGCCGACAGGAGTTGCAGCAGCGTGGTCTTGCCGGAGCCGGATTCACCGACCACCGCCATCACCTCGCTTTCGTAAAGCTCGAAGGAGACGTCGCGGCAGCCCAGCCGGCGGCCGTACCATTTGCCCAGGCCCTCGGCGACGAGAAGCGGCTTTTCGTTTTCGGCCGGGCTCATACGCTCATCTCGGCGAAAGTCACGCGGAAACTGTAGCCGTGCCGCTCGAAGCCGAGCTGCTCGTAGAAGGCGTGCGCGCGTTCGCGCTTGGCGTTCGAGGAGAGCACCAGCTTGTAGCAGCCTTTTTCCTCGGCGCGCGCCCGCGCGAATTGCATCATCGCCTGACCGATGCCGCGGCTATGCAGCGCCGGATCGACGACGACGTCCTCGACGATGGCCGAAGGCGCGCCGAGATGGCCGAGATTGTCCATGACCAGCAACGCGAAGCTGCCGACGATGCGGCCGTCCTGCTCGGCGACATAGAGCGTATAGTCTGGGTAACGGGAAAAGCGGGCGAAGATCGCCTCGGCTTCGGGAATGGGCAGCACGTTGCCGTCGTCGAGGCCGGGCTGTGCGTAGAGCGCGAGCACGCCGGGCAAATCGGCCTTCATCGCGGCGCGAATGGTCACGCCGTCCACGTCAGCACCGGCATGCTTGGCCTCCGGCTTCGCCTGCGCCGCGCTGTGACCTGCGGCGCGGCGGCTCTCGCAGTAATCGGTATCCGAGCAGACGAACATGCGGCTGCCGCTGTCGTCGGTGATGACTTCATCGAGATAGGCATCGTCCGCGCCGCACAGCTCGCACGCCGCGTTGTGCCGGTAGGGCTCGAATGGATGATCCTCGAAGTCGAGCGAGACGACGCGCGTATGGGGCGGGATGGCGTAAATGCGCTTCTCGCGGCCGGCGCCGAACAATTGCAGCGCCGGGCAGTCGGAGAGCTTCGGATTGTCGAATTTCGGAATGGGCGAGGGGTCCATGACGTAACGATCGTCGACCTTGACCGGATAGGCATAGGTCGTGGCGATGTGGCCGTGGCGCGCGATGTCCTCGTAGAGCTTCACATGCATCAGCCCGTATTCGGCCAGCGCGTGCATGCGGCGGGTCTCGGTTTCGCGCGGCTCGAGGAAGCGCAACGGCTCCGGGATCGGCACCTGATAGACGAGTACCTGATTTTCGGTCAGCGGCGTCTCCGGCACGCGATGGCGCGTCTGGATCACGCTGGCCTCATGCGTGTGGGTGGTGGTGCGCACGCCGGCGGTCTTGGTGAAGAACTTGCGGATCGAGACCGCATTGGTGGTGTCGTCGGAGCCCTGGTCGATGACCTTGAGCACATCGTCGGGGCCGAGGATCGAGGCCGTGACCTGCACGCCGCCGGTGCCCCAGCCGTAAGGCATCGGCATTTCGCGGCTGGCGAAGGGCACCTGATAGCCGGGGATGGCGATCGCCTTCAGGATCGCGCGGCGGATCATGCGCTTGGTCTGCTCGTCGAGATAGGCGAAATTGTAAACGGGCGCGGTCATTCGGCGGCGTCCTGCATCGGCGCGGCATCGCCGTTCGAGCCGGTCGAACGTTCGGAAAATTCCTTGCGCAATTTGCGCAGCAGCCCGAGCTCCGACTGGAAGTCGACGTAGTGCGGCAGCTTCAGGTGCTCGACGAAGCCGGTCGCCTGCACATTGTCGGAGTGGCTCAAGACGAATTCCTCGTCCTGCGCTGGCGCGCCGGTTTCCTCGCCCAGTTCGCGCGCGCGCAAGGCGCGATCGACCAGCGCCATCGCCATCGCCTTGCGCTCGCTCTGGCCGAAGGCAACGCCGTAGCCGCGGGTAAAGCGCGGCGCCTCCGTCGCGCTGCTGGTGAACTGATTGACCATCTGGCATTCGGTGACGCAGAGCGAACCGAGCGGCACCGCGAAACCGACATCCTCGGCGAAAAATTCGACCTCGACCTCGCCGTAGCGGATTTCGCCGGCGAAAGGGTGGGTGCGGCCGAAACCGCGCTGGGTCGAATAGGCGAGCGCCAGTAGAAAGCCCTCGTCGCCGCGCGCCAGGTTTTGCAGCCGTAGGTCGCGCCCCGCTGGAAAAGAGAGCGGATCGCGGGTGAGATCCCCGGGCTCGCCGCCTTCCGCCTGCTCGGTTTCGATCAGGCCACCCTGCGCCAGCAATTCGGCCACCGACGAATAGGACGGCTCGCCGGCGGGCGCGGTCGCCGCTGCCGGCACCTCGCCCGGCTCCGCCAGATCGTGGTCGAGCAGGCGGTGGGTATAGTCGAAGGTCGGCCCCAGCACCTGGCCGCCGGGCAGATCCTTGAACGTTGCCGAGATGCGGCGGCGAATATCCATGGCGCCGGTTTCGATCGGCGCCGACGCGCCGAACCGCGGCAGCGTGGTGCGATAGGCCCGCAGCAGGAAGATCGCCTCGATCATGTCGCCACGCGCCTGCTTGATGGCGAGCGCCGCAAGCTCGCGGTCGTAGAGCGAGCCTTCGCACATCACGCGGTCGACGCCGAGCGCGAGCTGATTGTCGATCTGCGCCAGCGTGACCTCGGCAACGGCGCGGTCGCCACGGCGCGTATCGGCCAGCAGCGCATGAGCATTTTCGATGGCGCGCTCGCCGCCCTTGACTGCGACATACATCGTCAGGGTCCCCGCGAGACGCGAATGGAGCGCGGCAGCGCCGCCGCCTGGTCGCCGGCGACGAGAACGACGTCGACGCCGCGCGGAAACAGTTCGCGGTTGAGGGCGCACCGCTCGGCAAAATCGGCGGGCAAGGGCTCGGCTGCGATCTGGCGTTTGGCCTTGATGCCGGGGCCTTCCAGGGTAAAGGCGGGACCGGAAAAGCGCGCGACCTGCACGATCAGCGTCGTCGAACGGTCGGGGTACTCGTCGCTGCCCTGCGCGAACAGCGCGAAGTCGGGTAGGGCAGCCGCATCGCTAACAATTGCGAAGGCGGCGTGACTGGGTTCGCCGGCAATCGGCGCGCCGGTGCGGAAGCGAATCCAGTCGGCGATGGCTGATACGGCAAGCGCAGGATCGAGCCAGACGGGCGTGTCGTAATCGGCAAGGCTTTGCACCAGTGCAGCGGTTGCCGGCGCCAACGGTGCCGGTGCAGCTTCGGCGGAAATGCGCCTGATGTCGCCCGGCCGCGCAAAGGCTTCCATGATGGCGCGGAATGCGGCCTGGCTGGCAAACGCGGCGTTGGCGGAAATCGCCGTCATTTCTCGTCCTCGCCGCGCACCAAGGTGAAGAAGTCGACACGGGTGGCTGCGGTCTGCGCCTGCGCCTTGGCGCGCCGGGCCTCCTGCTCGCGGCGCAAGGGCGTGAGCACATGCCGCTCGATGCCGTCGCGGTGCGCCGGCGCTTGCCAAAGCGCATCGCACAGCGCCGCATAGCGCGCCTTTTCCGTATCGCGGCCAAGCACATAGGCAAAGCCGGTTTCGCCGGATTTCAGCCGGATCGCGGCGCGGGTGACGGACGCCTCGCCGAGGTTGAACGGCGCGCCGTTACCGCCGACACGGCCCCGCAACATTACCAATCCAATCTCGGGCGGCCGCAGTTCGGTGAAATCGACGCCGTCGCCGACGGCCTTGAGGCCGCGCGCAATGTCCTCGGCTCTGGCATTGGCGAGCACGGCCATGGCCGCGCGCCGCCGGACCTGCCCGGCGTCCTCAACAATTTGCTGGTCGGCTGTCGACATGGCGCTTGCGCAAAGTTGTCTAGTTCTATAGACAACTAATAGATCGCGCGCAATGACGCCGTGATGACATTTCGACAATGCTGACCAGAACGCCGCGCGGCTCTTCGAACAAGCACCATCTGCTGGCGCGCGGTATCACGCTATGGCGCTGCATCGCCGACGATTTCGAGCAGATGGTGCTGGTCGGCAAATACGAAAACGGCGAAAAGCTGCCGGCGGAATCCGAAATTGCGGCGCGCTACGGCGTCAACCGGCACACGGTACGCCGCGCCATGGCCGATCTGGCGACGCGCGGCATGGTGCGCACCGAGCGCGGCAGCGGCACCTATGTCAACACCGACAAACTCGATTACCGCATCGGCCGGCGCACGCGTTTCTCGGAAATTGTCGCGGCGGCGGGGCACGAGGCCGCCGGCCGTCTGCAAAGCAGCCGCATCGAGCCGGCCAGCGCAGAGATTGCTTCGCGGCTGGGCCTGGGCGAAGGCCAGCATGTCGTGCGGCTCGAGATCGTGCGCGCCGCCGACCGCGTGCCGATCTCGGTGGCAACGACCTGGCTTTCCGCCGAGCGCTTCGGCGATGTCGCCAAGATCTTCCGCAGATACAGCTCGATCACGCGGACACTGAACCACTATGGCATCACGAATTATTCGCGAAAGTGGACGCGCATCAGCGTAGCCTTTGCTGACGCGGTCGATGCCGGCCGATTGCGGCTGTCGGTGCATCGTCCGGTGCTGGTGGTGGAAGGCCTCGATATTTCCGCGGAGGGCGAGCCCTTATTGACGACGCGCGGGCGCTTTGCCGCCGACCGCGTGGCGCTGACCGTGGAAAGTCAAAGTTGACAGCCAAAGCCGGCTGTCATCGGAGTATCGCCGATCCGCCCTTGAGTGAATTTGCCTGATGGTGTGCGCCGGACATGAAGAAGCTGTCGACCAAACCGCTCGTTGATCCCGCGGCGGTGCTGACCGCATCGACGCTCGGCGCCTATACCGAAGTCGGCGCCCGCACCCATCTTCTCGAAGTCGAGCTCGGCGACTATTCCTATGTCGTCAACGACAGCGACATCGCCTATGCGACGATCGGAAAATTCACCTCGATCGCGGCGATGACCCGGATCAATCCGGGCAATCATCCGATGCACCGGGCAAGCCAGGCGCATTTCACCTATCGCGCCAGCGCCTATTTCGACGGCGAGCGCGACGAGGACGACTTTTTTGCCTGGCGCCGGGCGCAGCATGTCAGCATCGGCCACGACGTCTGGATCGGCCATGGCGCGATCGTGCTGCCGGGCCGGCATATCGGCACCGGAGCGGTGATCGGCGCCGGCGCCGTCGTCACAAAGGATGTCCCGGCCTATGCGATTGCCGTCGGCAATCCAGCGCGCGTCTTGCGCCAGCGCTTTCCCGCCGACATTGCCGCGCGCATGCAGGCTCTGGCCTGGTGGGACTGGCCGCACCAGCAGTTGCACGCCGCGCTCGCCGACTTCCGCGATTTGAACGCCGAGGAGTTTCTCGCCAAGTACGAGGAACTGGCTCCGGCGCGGCCGCATGTCGGCGCCGGCGGGTAGGGTCGATGCGCGTCCAGGGTGGCCAAGCTCTCGCCGGCGGGCAGCTGGTAACGGCCGATGTGACGATCGATGAAGCCTGCGGCGTCATCGATGCGGTCGGCGCGGAGTCCGGCGGCGGTCGCTGCCTCGACGCGGCCGGCCTCTATGTCCTGCCCGGCATCGTCGATATTCATGCCGATGCCTTCGAGCGGCAATTGATGCCGCGGCCGGGCGTCGGCTTTCCCATCGACGTCGCCTTGCTGGAAAGCGATCGGCAGGCCGTGAGCAACGGCATCACCACCATGTTTCACGGCATCACCTATTCCTGGGAGCCGGGTCTGCGTGGACCTGAAAACGCGCGTGCCATCCTCGACGCCGTCGAGGCGTTGCGGCCGCAACTTGCCGCCGATACGCGCCTGCACCTGCGCCACGAAAGCTTCAATCTCGATGCCGAGGCGGAGGTGGCAGCCTGGCTCGCGCAAGGCCGCATCGGCTTGCTCGGTTTCAACGATCACCTGCCGGGCCGAAACGGGCCGCCGCGCGCCCGCAAGCTGGCGGAGATGGCCGATCGCGCCGGGCTCGCGGCCGAAGATTTCGTCGCGCTCGTCGAGCGCCTGCGAGCCCGAGCCGACGAAGTGCCGGCGTCGATCAACCGGCTGGCCGCCGCGGCACGCGAGCACGCGGTACCGATGTTGTCGCATGACGATCTCAATCCCGGGCAGCGGAGCTGGTTTCGCGGCCTTGGCTGCCGGCTGGCCGAATTCCCGACGACGATCGAGACCGCGGCGGAGGCGAGCGCGGCGGGCGATGACGTCGTGCTGGGCGCGCCGAACGTCGTGCGCGGCGGCAGCCATATCGGCTGGATCAATGCCGCTGACATGATCGGCCGCGGCTATGGCACCATCCTCGCATCGGACTATTATTACCCGGCGTTGCTCCTTGCCGCGTTTCGCCTCGCCGCCGATAACGTCGTGCCGCTCGATCGCGCCTGGGCTTTGGTCTCGGAGCAGCCGGCCAAGGCGGCTGGGCTTGTCGATCGCGGCATCATCGCGTCCGGCCGCCGCGCCGATATTGTCGTTGTCGATGCGTCCGATATGCGCCGGCCCCATGTGGTCGCGGCCCTGTCAAAGGGGCGCCTTGTGCATTTGACCGAGGCGGCGCGCCTGCATTGAGCGCCGCACGAGGGATAGGGCGATGCCGGAACCGCGCTATGCGATCTATTTTGTCCCGGGCGCGGACACGGCGTTGTATCGCTTTGGCACCTCGGTACTCGGCTACGATTGTTACAGCGGCCGCGATGTCGCGTTGATCGATGGCGTTGCGTCCTGGCCGTGGGCCGAGTTCGTCCGCGAGCCGCGCCGTTATGGATTTCATGCCACGCTGAAGCCGCCGTTTCGGCTGGCCGCAGGGCAGCGCGCGGCCGATCTCGAACGCGCTTTCGAGCGCTTTGCCGCGGATCACCGGGCGCCGGTGCTGGGAGACCTCTCCGTTCGTGAGCTTGGCTCCTTCATCGCCTTGGTTCCCAAGGCACCCTCTGCACAGCTCGGTCAATTTGCCGACGCCTGCGTGCGCCAATTCGATCAATTCCGGGCGCCGTTTTCGGCGGCTGAGCGCGAGAAGCGCATGGCGGCAAAGCTCAGCACCCGCCAGATCGAGCACCTGGAGCGCTGGGGTTATCCTTATGTCTTTGAGGACTTTCGTTTTCACATGACCCTGACCGGCTCGCTGCCGCAACCGGAACGGCGGCAGGCCCTGAAACTTCTATGCGAGAAATTTGAGCAATTGCCGAAGGGCAATCCGGCCATGGTCGACCGCATCGTCATCGCGCGTCAGGTCGGTAACGGCGCACCGTTTCATGTCATCTCCTCGTCATCGTTGCGGAGCTTGGATTAGCGCTCGACTGCCTCCCGCGCTGCCGTATTGATCCTGTAGATGGCGTCACAAATTCCAGCCGCTTTTCATCCATCTGTCATGCGCCGCTGTTAGCCGAGAGAGCGCGGGGCCACCTGTGATCGAACGCCAAGGGCGACGTCCTGCCGGTTTTAAATCGAACATGGAGGTTGAGATGGAACGGAAGCTTCTTTCGGTCGCTGCCGCAGGCATTGCGCTCGCGACGTTTTGCGTCTCATCGGCTGTGAACGCCGCCAATGCCCCGGATTGCCCGAACGACGGCATCGTCCGTTTCGGGGTGGAGCCCTTTGATACCGCGCCAAAGCTCACGCCCATCTACGAGCACATCGGCAAGGCGATCAGCGACAAGCTCGGCTGCGAAGTCAAAGTGTTCGTCGCCACCAATTACAATGCCGAGATCGAAGCCATGCGCAACGGCAAACTCGAGATCGGCGAATTCGGCCCGCTCGGCTATGTCCTCGCGCATGAAATCGCCAAGGCCGAGGCTGTCGCCGCCTTCAGCAACAAGGAAGGCAAGCCCGACTCCTATTGGGCGAGCATCGTGACCTATCCGGAATCCGGCATCAAAACCGTCGCCGATATCAAGGGCCGCTCGTTTGCGTTCTCCGATCCGGCCTCGACCTCGGGCCATCTCTTTCCGGCGCTCGGGCTGCGCAAGGCCGGCCTCGATCCCGACAAGGACGTGAAAGGGATCTACGCCGGCAGCCACACCTCGTCCTTCGAGGCGCTGTATAACAAGAAGGTCGATGCCGGTGAGCTCAACAGCGAGCAGCGGGAGTCGGCGATCCAGCGCGGCCACTACAAGGAAGGCGATCTCGTGTTCCTGTGGAAGTCCGGCCCGATCCCGACCGATCCGATTGCCGTCCGCGGCGACCTGCCGGAAGGCTTCAAGAAGCGGCTGACCGAGGTCCTGCAGAACCTCGATCTCTCGGTCCTTCCCGAGGCCGACCGCAAGATCATGGGCCTGGGCGGCACGCGCTTCGTGCCGCAAACCGACGCGGCCTATGACGAAATCCGCGACCTGGTGAAGACGCTCAACATCGACCTGACCAAGCTCAACAGCTGATCGGTCGATGGTAACGCAAGGGGCGTCGTCATGATGCTGGCGGTTCGCCATCTGACGCTGCGCTACCCGAACGGCAAATGCGCGCTCGCCGACTTCAGCCTGCAGGTGAAGTCCGGCGAGCTCGTCGTGGTGCTGGGCGGGAACGGCAGCGGCAAGACGACGCTTCTGCGTTGCATTACCCGATCGCTGGCGCCGAGCTCCGGCGAGGTGTGGCTGAACAGCGTCGATCTCACCCACCTCACGGGCGATAAACTGCGCCGCGCGCGGCTCGATCTGGCGATGATCTGGCAGCATGCGAGCCTCGTGCGCCGCACCAGCGTCATCGCCAACGTGGCGGCCGGCTCGCTCGGCCGTCATTTTACGTTCAAGACTGCGTGCGGCGGCCTGCCGGCCGATGAGCTGCGCGCCGCCTACGACTATCTCCACGAAGTCGGCCTCGTCGAGCTGGCGCACCAGAAAGCCGGCACGCTGTCGGGCGGCCAGGCCCAGCGCGTGGCGATCGCGCGTGCCCTGGCGCAGAAGCCGAAAGTGGTGCTCGCCGACGAGCCGGTCGCCAGCCTCGACCCCGAAGCCGCCGAGGAAATCATGCGGCTATTGCAGCGGCTGGCGGTCAAGGAAAACATCGCCGTGCTCTGCGTGCTGCACCAGGTCGAGCTCGCCTATGCCTACGCGCACCGCGTCGTCGGCATCCGCGACGGCCGCCTGGAATTCGACCTGCCGCGCGAAGCGGTTTCGCGGGAGGCCGTGAAGCGCCTGTACATGAGCGAGGCCGCGTGAGCGCCAGCGCCGACCTGCAAAGCGCGAGGGCATTGTCGTCGCGCGGCGGCTGGGGCTCGGCTTTTTCCGGCGCGGCGCGTATCGTCGGCATTCTCATCGCCATCCTTGTCGTCGTTCAATCGCTGATCGTGGTCGAAGCGCGGCCGCAGGAGCTGATCACGGGCATTCACGGCATGGCCGACATCATTCGTCGCGCCGTGCCGCCCGATTTTTCCAAATTGCCCAATACCCTGTGGCCCGCGCTTGAAACGGTCGACATTGCGATCTTCGGCACATTGGCGGGCGTGATCATGGCGATCCCGCTTGCGGTCCTTGCGGCCGCCAACGTCACGCCGTCGCGGTCCATGTACTATCTCGCGCGCGGCATCATCGGATTCACGCGCGCGGTGCCGGATCTGGTTTGGGCTCTGTTTTTCGTCACCGCCGTCGGGCTCGGGCCATTTCCCGGCGGGCTGGCCCTCGCCGTCCACTCTATCGGCATGCTCGGGCGGCTGTTCGCGGAAACGATCGAGCATATGGACATGGCGCCGATCGATGCCCTGGCGCTGACCGGAGCGCGGCGCATCCAGATCTTCACCCATGGCGTCGTTCCCTCGGTGCTGCCGTCGCTGCTCGGCATCAGCCTTTATCGGCTTGATGAGAACATCCGCTCGTCCCTGGTTCTCGGCTTCGTCGGCGCCGGCGGCATCGGCTTCCAGTTGCTCGCGGCGATGAATCTATTCCAGTATCGCGAAGTCTCGCTCCTGCTCATTGTGGTTTTTGTCATCGTCGTCACCGTCGAGCGGCTCTCCGCATTTCTGCGGCAAAGGCTTGCCTAGGCGTTTTCCCCCGCGCCATTCGCCAGGACGGCAATCCAGGACGGCAAGTCAGGACGGCCGACAGCCAATTGGCGCGCCTTCGCCCCTTGAATTGCGGCGGCCGCTGGTATTGGCTTCGCAGGGGCCACGAGCCAGGCCCAGTGCCACGTTTTCTCCCGCCGCAAATCGAGCCATCCAATGACAATATTTGGGCTGCAAAATCGCGTCGCCTTCGTCACCGGCGGAAACGGCGGCATCGGGCTCGGCATGGCCAAGGGCTTTGCCGAGGCCGGCGCGGCGGTCGTCATCGCCGGCCGCAACAAGGCCAAGGCGCAGACGGCGCTCTCGGAGCTGCGCGCGGCGGGCGCGCAGGCGGAGTTTGTCGAGTTCGACGCCTTGCAGGAGGCGTCATGCAAGCAGGCGATCGAAAAGGCAGCCGCGCGCTTTGGCCGTCTGGATATTCTCGTCAACAATGCCGGCACGACCGTCCGCAAGCAGCCGCAGGATCTGACGGCGGCGGACTGGCATCTGGTGATGGACACCAATCTCACCAGCGCCTTTCTTTGTTCGCAGGCGGCTTATCCGCACATGGTGCGCGCCGGCGGCGGCAAGATCATCAATATCGGATCGATGATGTCGATCTTTGGAACGTCCTATGCCACGCCCTATGCGGCGAGCAAGGGCGGCATCGTGCAGATGACGCGAGCGATGGCGGTCGCTTGGGCGAAGGACAATATCCAGGTCAACGCCATTCTCCCCGGCTGGATCGATACCGAGCTGACGCGAAAGGCGCGCGAACAAGTTCCCGGTCTCCATGAGCGGGTCCTGGCGCGCACACCGGAGCAGCGCTGGGGCAAGCCTGAGGATTTTGGCGGCATTGCTGTGTTTCTTGCCGCGCCGGCGTCGGATTTCGTCACCGGCACGGCGATTCCGATTGACGGCGGCTTCTCGATCATGGGCTGAGGTGCGGATGGCGGTCCGTCGCATCGACCATATCTTGATCGCCATGCCCGCCGGGCGCGAGGAAGAGGCGCGCGCGTTCTATCACGGCATGCTGGGCCTGGCGGAAAAGGAAAAGCCGCCGCAGCTTGCTGCGCGCGGCGGCTGCTGGTTCGAAAGCGGCGCAGTGACCGTGCATCTCGGTGTCGACAAGAATTTCGTGGCCGCCGGCAAGGCGCATCCGGCGTTTATCGTCGACGGTCTTGCCGACATGGTGAGCAAACTCGAGCAGGCCGGCTACAGAGTTACCGAAGACGAGCCGCTGCCCGGCTGCGACCGGAGGCATGTCCACGACCCATTCGGCAACCGGATCGAATTGATCGAGCCGCACACGCGATAAGGTTACGGCGGACAGATATAGCCCGTTCCGGTCGGGCTCCTGAAGCAACCCACGGATTCCGGGAGCAACAGTTTCGGAAGATAGAGGACAACGTCGGGGAACAACACCGTGAAGCCAATAGCGACGAAGAAAACAACGTAGATTGGAAGCGACGCATACATCGCGCGACTGAATTGCACGCCGACGAATTTTGACGCCACCAGCAATGACAACCCGTATGGCGGCGTGATCAGGCCGAACACCAGCGTCGTGATGATGACCACGCCCATATGCAAGGGCTTGATGTCACCGAGTTCGTTGAGCTTGATGATGATCGGCATGAAGATGATGATCGCCGGCACCGCGTCCATGAAATCGCCGATCACGATGAACAAAAGCACCAGCAGGAACATGATCATGCGGCCGTCGGTGCCGGCGTAGGTTTGGATCCAGCCGGCGACGATATCGGGGCCGCGCAGATAGGCGAGCATCCAGCCGAAGGCGGACGCGGCCGCGACCAGCGCCAGGGGGATCGAATAGAGCAAGCCGGTATAGACGAAGTCGCGCGGCAAGTGCCGGATATGCGTCGGGTTGAGCAGCGGCACCACCACCAGGAGAATATAGACCGAAGCGATCATCCCGGCTTCGGTCGGGGTAAACCAGCCGGTCAGAATGCCGCCCATGATGATGACGGGAATCATCATCGGCAGCACCGAGGATCGCGCCGCGTCGGCAAATTGGCGGAGCGACGCCCGCGGCTTCTTCATGCCCACCGGACCGAAAAAGTGCGAATAGATCATCAGGCCGATGCCGACGACGAATCCCGGCGCAATGCCGGCAAGAAACAGGCCGCCGATCGAGACGTTGCCGGTCGCGCCATAGACCACCGCCATGATGCTCGGTGGAATGAGGTTGGCCATGGTCGAGGCGCAGGCGATCAGCGCCGCCGTGAAAGCGCGGTCATATCCCTCCCTCGTCATTTCTGGCGCCACCGTGCGGCTCAATACCGCCACGTCCGCGGTGGAAGAACCGGAAATGCCGGCAAAGAACATACTGAACACCGTGACCACCTGCGCGAGCCCGCCGCGCAGGTGCCCGACCATGGTCTGCGCCAGGGCGATCATGCGGTTGGTGACGTTGGCCGAGGTCATCAACTCGCCGACCAGCAGGAAGAACGGCACCGCCAGCAGAATCTCGGTGTCGATGCCGTGGAACATCTGCCCGATCATCGACTGCATGCTGATCGGCGTGAGCATGCAGGCGGTCAGCACGCCCGCCATCAGCGCGAAGGCGACGGGCACGCCCATGTACCCGAAGATGAGGAACAAAGCGGTCATGAGCAGGAGGATCTCTCCGTGCGTCATTTCAATATCCCCGCGAAATCATCGGCGTCTTCCGGCCCCTCGAAGCCGTGGCGCCAGCCATTGACCAGTTGCTCGATGCAGAACAGCACGATCAGCGCGCCGGAAACCGGCACGCTTGCCGTATAGGTGCCGAGCGGAATAAGCGACGGCGCGCGAAAGCTGCCCAGGTCGTTGAAAAAATTCTGAATGCCGAACACGACCATGCACACGCCGACAGCCAGAACCACCAAACGGTTAAACGTCTCGATGAATGTCCGCTTTGGACCGCTCATGCCCTTGGTGATTTCGATGAGATTGAGGTGGTCCATGCGCCGCGTTGCGGTGGCCATGCCGATGAAAATGCCCCAGCCGAAAAAGCCCGTGGTCACCAATTGCAGCCAGAGGAACGGATAGTGGAGTTGCCGCGTGAGAACGTCGAGAAAGACCGACGACGTGAAGCCGATGATCGATATTCCGCAAAGCACCATGAGGACGTGCTCGAGAGGGTCCAGCGCCTGCCATTTCAAGTGATGATGACGCGCGATCACAAGCAGCGGCTTGGCCGGGACATTTTCCAGCAAAACGCTCATTGAAGGTCCTTATGGAGATCGCCCGTCGCAAGCCACGGGCGGCAGCGCATGTCACGCCGCCGCCCGGCCTTGAAAACGGCGAAACGAGCTACTTCACGTCGCGCACGAGTTCGAGCAACTTGACCGCATGCGGCCCGAGCTTTTTGGCGATGTCGTCCTGGATCGGCTTGGCATCGGCCATGAAGCCGGATTTGTCGACGCCGTCCACGATGGTCACGCCCATGGCTTTGAGCTTCACCGCCGAATCCTCCTCGAGCTTGAGCGCCATGGCCGGTTCGCGCTTGGACACCTCGTCGGCGGCCGCCTGCACCCATCCCTGCTGCTCGGGCGTGAAGCTGTTCCAGGTCTTGTCGGAAACCCAGATGCAATTGTTGTTGGCTTCGTGCTCGGTCATCGACAGCACCGGCGCCACTTCATAGTGCTTGTTCGCCATATAGACGTTGACGCCGTTCTCCGCGATCTGCACGACGCCGGTCTGCAGCGAGGTATAGACCTCGCCGAACGGCATGTGCACGGTCTGCGTGCCGTAGGCGGGGAAATGTGCGTCCTCGGTCATGGTGGCCTGCACGCGGATTTTCTTGCCTTGGACATCGGCCACCGCGTGAATCGGGAACTTGCTATACATGTTGCGCATACCCATGGTCATCAGGCCAAGCACATGCGCGCCCTTCACCGAGTCGGCGATCAACGCCTTGAATTCCTTGGTCACCGCCGGGTCGGCCAGCACCCTGGTGAGGTGGCCCTTGTCACGGAAGATAAAGTGCTCCGAGAACACGCCGGCCTGCGGCGCCACCGAGGCGGCATTGGCGGTCGCGGTGATGATGAAGTCGATGTCGCCGGTGCGGATCTTCTCAAGCATCACCGGTTCCTGGCCGAGCTGTGCGCCCGGAAACTGGTCGATACCCATCGTTCCCTTGCTCAATTCCATGAGCTTGGCGTTGAACATGTCGGCGGCGATGCCGTAGGCGGTCGAGTGTGGTTGATCGTAGCCGAACGTGTATTTCTTCTGGGCGTAGGCGTTGGTGGATGTGGCAAGAGCCGCGACGCCAACAATGAACGCCGCGCGCACAATTCGCCTATAAGTGCCTTGCATATTATTCCTCCCTGGTCGTTTGAATTATTTGTGCTTTTTTATGTCGCACTTATAAGTATCTAATACTATCCGCTGAAAGCGAGCAATGGCGCGTCAAGTTGCGATAACGCGAGATCGCTCGTCACTCTGTGTATTTGTTGTGCTGCACCATGCCGGTTCCCGATGACATGACGTCGCTCAAGGCGTTGAGAACCGCGGAGGCAGAGTGCACGCGCTGTCCGCTTTATCGCCATGCGACGCAGGCTGTTCCAG
>Ga0335083_10001248_pt1 | contig 35554 bp, 42 predicted proteins | sample Lox_Sample_42_FD_206716 | JGI IMG/M metagenome (GOLD analysis project Ga0335083, IMG submission 206716) | Soil microbial communities from Loxahatchee National Wildlife Refuge, Florida, United States - Lox_Sample_4.2 | ecosystem: Environmental > Terrestrial > Soil > Wetlands | place: USA...
ACGCCGCTGTGTGGCGACTTTGATCTTGGTGTGACATTAATGTGAGCGGTCTCGTCCCGGCTGGCTTGTTATAATTCAACAACATCGGACGAATGCCATGACGATCGAAGCGACAATGCGTCAACCGGTCACGCCGCATAGTGCTGCAGGACTGATCATCCACCCGGCTTGGGTGCGAGTGACGCACTGGATCAACGCCCTCGCGATACTTTTGATGATCGGTTCGGGCTGGCAGATCTACGACGCCTCGCCGCTGTTCGGCTTTGTCTTTCCCAGGCAATTCGCTCTTGGCAATTGGCTTGCCGGCGCACTGTTGTGGCACTTCGCGGCGATGTGGCTCCTGGTGATCAACGGCGTTGTCTATGTCGCGCTTGGGATTTTGACCGGCCGCTTCCGCCGCAAGTTGTTCCCGATCTATCCGCGCGAGGTCCTGCACGATCTGTTCGCAGCGCTACGCGGCCGCCTCGCGCATGATGACCTCTCGGTTTATAACGCCGTACAGAAGCTCCTCTACCTTGGCATTCTGCTCACGGGCGTCGTCATCGTGCTGTCAGGTCTCTCGATCTGGAAGCCGGTTCAGTTTCACTATTTCACGAGTTTCTTCGGCGGCTACGACACCGCACGTTACGTGCACTTTGCTGCCATGACCGCAATCGTGGCGTTCCTGGTCGTGCATGTGACGCTCGCCATCCTGGTGCCGAAGAGTCTGCGCGCGATGATCGTTGGCCGCTGAAAGACGAGGAGACGAAAGTGTCACGGTCTCGCAATCAACCCCCCGGCGTCGATCCGAAGCTCCTCATCAAGGACGCGGCGAAGTTGTTGCCGGAGCCGTCGCGGCGCCTGTTCCTGCGCGGCGCCGCGAGCCTCGGGGCGCTCGCAGTGCTGTCGGGCTGCGACATCGTCGACAGCCAGACCTCGGAGAATGCGCTGCGCGTGATTTCGAAGTTTAACGATCGCGTTCAGGCCCTGCTGTTCGACCCCAATACCCTGGCGCCGGAATATCCGGAGAGCGCCATTACCCGGCCGTTCCCGTTCAACGCCTATTACAGCGAGGACGAGGCTCCCGATATCGACCCCGAGCAATGGCAGCTGGAAATCGGCGGCCTCGTCGACAATAAGAAGCCGTGGACGTTGCCGGAGCTCAACAAGCTGCCGGAGGTGTCACAGATCACCCGCCACGTTTGCGTCGAGGGTTGGAGTGCGATCGGGTCGTGGCAGGGCGTGCGGTTTTCCGATTTCCTCAAGCTGGTCGGCGCCGATACCAAGGCCAAGTATGTGTGGTTCCAGTGCGCGGAAGGCTATTCGAACACCATCGACATGCCGACCGCGCTGCATCCGCAGACGCAACTGACGCTGAAGTTCGACCACAAGGTTCTGCCGCGCGCCTACGGTTTCCCGATGAAGATTCGTATCCCGACCAAGCTCGGCTTCAAGAACCCGAAATACGTCACCGCGATGTGGGTGCAGAACAACGACGCCGGCGGGTACTGGGAGAACCAGGGCTATAACTGGTTCAGCGGGCTCTGACGATTTGTTTGCTCGGCGGTAGCGTCGCGCAACTGCCGCGCGTCACTTCTTGTAGCCGTGCTCGCGCAGGATCTTGTCGAATGCCGCCGACGCTTGCTGCTGCACCTCCTGCAGGCGTGGCACAAGGGTAGCGGTAAACTCCCCCATCACCCGCGGCATCTCGCGCAGCGCTTTGGCGCCAATCGGCGTTTGATAGAACGCCGACAATTCGTTGAGCTCGGCAACGCTGAAATGTCGGGCGTAAATCGCGGGTGCCTGCTTTAAGGCGTCGGTGACGAAGGCAAGCTCGACCCGATCGAACTCCTTGCGCAATTCGTCGATGGTGGCATCGTCGATCTTCTCTGCGCGGGCGCTTTTTTCGACGGCGGGCCAGAACGCACCGGTGATCTGGCCGGTGAGCTGTTTGAGCATGTCTCCGGATACGATCGTGAACAGTTGGTTGGCCGCTTGCAGCGCTTCCGGTGAGGGGGTGTCGTCAGCGCGGGCGCGCTCGCCGAACGTGGTGGCGAGCACCAGCGCGACCAACAGGCAAAATATTCGCATGATCGGACTTCTCCGTGATGGTGCATTGTATCACCTTCCTGAGCGGGCGGTCTTAAAGCTTGCCAAGAACTTGCAAAGCCGCTCAGCGGGCTTTAGCAATCCTGCCGCTGTCATTTCGGAGACGTGATTTATGGCCAGTTACAAGCTCCTTCTGCTCGCCGGGGATGGCATCGGTCCCGAGGTGATGGCCGAAGTAAAGCGGCTCCTTGGTTTCCTTACCAGGGCGGGAATTGCCACGTTCGAGACCGAAGAGGGGCTGGTCGGCGGCAGCGCCTACGACGCCCATAAGGTTGCTATCACCGAGGAGACTATGGCGAAGGCGCACGCCGCCGACGCCGTCATTTTCGGCGCTGTCGGTGGGCCGAAGTGGGACAATGTCGGCTACGACGTGCGCCCCGAGGCCGGCCTCCTGCGGCTGCGCAAGGACCTTGGCCTCTTTGCCAACATCAGGCCGGCGATCTCCTATCCGGCGCTTGCCGACGCTTCGAGCCTCAAGCGCGACGTGGTGGAAGGCCTCGACATCATCATCCTGCGCGAGCTCACCGGCGGCGTTTATTTCGGCGAGCCCAAGACCATCACCGATCTCGGCAACGGCCAGAAGCGCGCGATCGATACGCAAGTCTACGACACCTACGAGATCGAGCGCATCGCGCGGGTCGGCTTCGAGCTTGCCCGCAAGCGGCGCAACAAAGTCACCTCGATGGAAAAGCGCAACGTCATGAAGACCGGCGTGCTGTGGCGTGAGGTCGTCACTGATGTGCATGCGCGCGAGTACAAGGACGTTGAACTTGAGCACATGCTGGCGGATGCCGGCGGCATGCAACTGGTGCGCTGGCCGAAGCAGTTCGACGTCATCGTTACCGACAATCTGTTCGGCGACATGCTGTCGGATATCGCGGCCATGCTGACCGGCTCGCTCGGCATGCTGCCGTCCGCTTCGCTGGGCGAGGTCGATGCCAGGACCAAGCGGCGCAAGGCGCTCTATGAGCCGGTGCACGGCTCGGCGCCCGATATCGCCGGCAAAGGCATCGTCAATCCGATTGCCATGCTCGCCTCGTTCGGCATGGCCCTTCGCTACTCGTTCAACCTGGGGAAGGAAGCCGATCTGATCGATGCAGCAATCGCCGCAGCGCTGGCCAAGGGTTTGCGCACCGCCGACATCAAGTCGGAAGGAACGAAGGTCGTCAGTACTTCCGAAATGGGCGAGGCGATTATTGGGGAGCTGGAACAGCTCACCGGCAAGCTATAGCGCCGCCGCAGGAGTCCCGTCGGGATTACGGGACTGCCGCCGCTTAAGTTCAGTACGGCGTCGGATAGCCGGGGCTAAATCCGGGTATCAGCCACGGCTGAGCAAGGGGAGTGCCGCCAACCCCGGCGGTATCGGGTCCGAAATACCAATAAGGCCGTCCCGGGTCGCCGCCCGGTGGAAAGGCGTAGTCATTCGTGCGGGGATAGCCCACCGGAACTTCGGTACCGATGTCGAGATAGGAGCGCCGGGGCACAACAATGACTGTCGTAGTGCCGTCCGGATTGTGAATGATGGTTCGCGTCGGCTGAATTATCGTGCCGCTCGCGGAGCGAAGCACGGGCGGCGGCTTTTTCTTGTGGGTCTGGGTGTGGGTCGGCGTTTGCGCGAAGGCGGCTATCGGAACGGCCGAAACCATGGCTAAAGCGGCAACACCGACCACAAATGCAAATTTGCGCATAACTCCTCGCACCTCGCCCGTACACAACGTAGCCGTTTTGTCGCGGCGGCGATAGCCCATCGAAAACCGGGAGCATTGTCTTAAGTCCGCCCGACTAATTCCGTCGATTCACGCGTCCGTAACGCAATTGGTAAAACCTCAGGCACAGGCGCCACTACCTGATGGTCGATATCCCCAACACATTGTGCTGGCGGGATTTCTCGCCTACAAGCGCCCCAACTCGGCGCACCGTCAGCGGGCGCGAGCTAAATCTGGATGGAGTTTGACGATGGGTTTCACCGTCGCAGTCGTCGGGGCGACCGGCAATGTGGGCCGCCAAATGCTCGATATCCTTGCCGAGCGGTCGTTCCCGGCCAATGAGGTCATTGCGCTTGCCTCGCGGCGCAGCCTGGGCGTCGAAGTGTCCTATGGGGACCGCACGCTGAAGGTCAAAGCGCTCGAGCACTTTGACTTCTCCGGCACCGACATTTGCCTGATGTCGGCTGGGTCGGCGGTGTCCAAGGAATGGTCGCCGAAGATTGCCGCCGCCGGCGCCGTGGTGATCGATAATTCGTCGTGCTGGCGCTACGATTCCGACGTGCCGCTGGTCGTGCCCGAGGTCAATGCCGATGCGGTCGCAGGCTTCCGCAAGCGCGGCATCATCGCCAATCCCAATTGTTCGACCGCGCAGCTTGTCGTGGCGCTCAAGCCGCTGCACGACCACGCCAGGATCACGCGCGTCGTGGTCGCCACCTATCAGTCGGTTTCAGGTGCCGGCAAGGAGGCGATGGACGAGCTGTTTTCGCAGACCAAGGCGGTCTTTCAGATCGACGAGATCGAGCCGAAGAAGTTTCCGCGACGCATCGCCTTTAATCTGATCCCCCAGATCGACACCTTCATGGAGGACGGTTACACCCGGGAAGAGTGGAAGATGGTGGTCGAGACCAAGAAAATTCTCGACCCTAAGATCAAGCTGGTTGCTACCTGCGTGCGCGTGCCGGTGTTCATCAGCCATTCGGAAGCGGTCAACATCGAGTTCGAAAACCCGTTCAGTGCGGATGAGGCGCGCAATATTCTACGCAACGCGCCGGGCTGCATCGTCATCGACAAGCACGAGCCCGGCGGTTACGTGACGCCCTACGAAGCGGCGGGCGAGGACGCGACCTATATCAGCCGCATCCGCGAAGACGCCACCGTCGAGAACGGGCTCGCGATGTGGATCGTTTCCGACAATCTGCGCAAGGGCGCTGCGCTGAACGCCATTCAGATTGCGGAGTGCCTGATCAACCGCAAGCTGATCACCGCCAAGCAGAAGGCGGCTTAGCGAAGTCGTCATGCCCGGCCTTGTGCCGGGCATCCACGTCGTTCTGTTGCTGCCCGAACGATCAAGACATGGGTGGCCGCGATAAGCGCGGCCCTGACAGGCATCGAATCACATGCGCATCTGAGACGTTACCGGGACAAATTTGCCGGTCGCATCATCGCGCACCGAGAGCTGCCCGGTGGCGACGCCGAAATAGGCGCCGTGGATCGTGACCTCGCCGCGCTCGACCAATTTGCGCAGGCGCGGAAACGTCAAAAGATTGTCGAGACTGTTGGCTATATTGGCCTGTTCGAGCCGCGCCAGATAATCCGGCCACCCAATGCCGTCCGGTGCGCCGACTTTTTCCGCCGCCGGCGCCATGAGCCGCATCCATCTACCGATGAAATCGCCGGGCGACAGCGGCTCGGCTTTTTCGGCAAAGGCTTTCACGCCGCCACAATGGGCATGGCCGAGCACGACGATGTGCTTCACCTTCAGCGCGGCGACGCCGAATTCGAGCGCGGCCGAGACGCCGTGGGCCTGACCGTCGGGCGCGTAAGGCGGCACGATATTCGCCACGTTGCGGACGACGAACAACTCGCCCGGGCGAGCATCGAAGATGACTTCCGGCGAGACGCGGGAGTCGGAGCAGCCGATTACCATCACGTCCGGTGATTGTCCGATCTCGGCAAGCTCGCGATAGCGGTCCTGCTCGCGCGGCAACCGGCCATCGAGAAAGGCGCGATATCCGTCGATCAAATGCTGGGGAAACGGCATGCGGCGCACTCAATCATGCCGCGTTCGCATTTGGCAACCAGCGCCAGTGAGGCATTGGCACGCAGCCTGCAGGGCCGCTAGTTTGTGGCCTGATCGAGAGAGGAATGAGCCATGAATGTCCGCCCGCGGCGCAGCGTACTCTATATGCCCGGATCGAACGCGCGCGCCATGGAGAAGGCGCGTGAGCTTCCCGCCGACGCCGTGATCTTCGATCTCGAGGATGCGGTGGCTCCCGATGCAAAGGCGAAAGCGCGCGAACTGATCGCTGCGGCGCTGCAGAAAGGCGGCTTTGGTAGCCGTGAGGTTCTGGTCCGCATTAACGGGCTCGATACCGCGTGGTGGCTGGACGATCTTGCCGTTGCCGCCGCCGGCCCCGACGCGATCCTGGTGCCGAAGGTCTCGACGCCGCAACAGCTTCGCGAGGTCGGCAAGCACCTCGTCGGGGTCAGCAGGGAGAAACACATCCGCGTCTGGGCGATGATGGAAACGCCGCTGGCGATGCTCAACGCGCGCGAAATCGCGGCGGCGGCGCTCGATCCCGAAACGCGCCTCTCGGGCTTTGTCATGGGCACCAACGATCTGGCCAAAGATACCCGCGCCCGCCTGGTGCCGGGCCGGGCGCCGATGCTGCCGTGGTTAACGAATTGCGTCGCCGCGGCGCGTGCCTACGGCATCGACATTCTCGACGGCGTCTACAATGAGCTCGGCAATGCCGAAGGCTTCGCCGCCGAATGCCGGCAGGCGCGCGATCTCGGCTTCGATGGCAAGACGCTCATTCACCCGCAGCAGATCGCGCCCTGCAACGAGGCGTTCTCGCCGAGCGCGGACGAAGTGTCGTGGTCGCGCAAGATCATCGCCGCGTTCCAACTGCCGGAGAACAACGGCAAGGGCGTCATTCAGGTCGATGGCCGCATGGTCGAGATCCTGCATGCCGAGATGGCGCGCCGGACGGTGGCGATCGCTGATGCCATTGCGCAAAGCCAGCCTGCATAGGCCCGTTTCGTTCAAACTCGCGTGAACTCCCCGTCTCCGGTTGGTCAGGTGCGAATCTGCTGTTGATGGTGAGCGCTGCCGCCTCAATAAAGTGCCAAAGGCATGGTGTACGTGTTGACAGGCGAGGCGGCGGCTATGCGGCACTTGGTCGTATGGGGTCTGGAGTTCATAAAGCTTCTCGGCGGGAGGCGGCTTCATCCCTTGGTCGCCGAATGCCCGATCTGCCAGCAAATGGTTCGCCTTCATGTCAATCAAGCCGGGCGCCGGCATGCGATGGCGCATGCGCGGTCGTTGTATGAGGGGTCGCGATTCGGCGTGCATTATGCCGCGGCGGCCAGGTGTGTCGGTTCGGGCACCTTAAAGGTGTTTCATCCCCGTCCGAACGAGCCCCAGCGGTTCAAGCTGCCGAATACGTTGCTTGAAAAATAGCTGCGAGTTTATGTTGAGTTTCAAAAGTGCAGCGCAGCCCTTCTCGTTGCCGCTTGTGCTACCGACGCAGGGGAATGAGCATGCGGATGCGCACGTCGCGCAACCACAAGCCACCCCAAACAAACAGCGCCAGATAAACCCCGAACAGATCGTGAGTGAACAGCGGACTGCCGATCCGGGCGTGTGAAGCCACGGCCCCACCGAGATAACCTGTCAAGAGAATGGCGCCAAGCACGGCGGTGCGGGGGATTGCGTAGAGGATTGTCGATGCCAGCAGCACAACCCCGAGAGTGGCGAGCGTCACGGAATCGGTGGGCCAACCAATTCCGGCTGTCGCATCGATAACGAACCGGGGCTGGATAAGCTTCATCACGCCATCCATGATGAAGAATGCGATGGCAAGACCGCTGACGATGCGTCCGCTCCAAAGGGATACTTGCCCGCGAGCCGCGGGAGCCGGCTGGGCGGAAGCCGCCTCCGCCATTTCGTCTGCTCCAGCGCTGATCTTGCTCATCGTTGCTGCTCCCTGCGTGTTTTGTTTTGTTGCGGACGATTGATATTCCGCACTTCGTCCGGGCCGGTTAGGTCTTCAGCCGGTATCCGGTCTTGAAGATCCACCACACGATGGTCAGGCAGATAGCGAGAAACACCAGAATCGCGCCCACGCTGATGGCGACGTTAACGTCGGAGAGATCGAAGAAGCTCCAGCGGAATCCTGAGATCAGATAAACAATCGGGTTGAAAAGCGTCACCGTGTGCCAGAACGGTGGCAGTACGCTGGTCGGGTAGAAGGTGCCGCCGAGGAACGTCAGCGGCGTGATGATGAGCAGCGGCACGATTTGCAGCTTGTCGATGCTGTCGGCCCAGATGCCGAGGATAAAGCCGAGCAGGCTGAAGCTCAGCGCGGTCAGAACCAGGAATGCGAGCATCCACAGCGGGTGCACGATGTGCATCGGCACGAACAGCGCCGACGTCGCCAGAATGATGATGCCGAGCATGATCGATTTGCTGGCGGCCGCACCGACATAGCCGAGCACGATCTCAAACGCCGAGGCCGGCGCGGAAAGGATCTCATAGATCGTTCCGGAGAAGCGTGGAAAATAAATGCCGATGGCGGCATTGCTGACGCTTTGCGTGAGCAGCATCAGCATCATCAGGCCGGGCACGATGAACGCGCCATAGCTGACGCCCTCGATCGCGGTGATGCGTGAGCCGAAGGCGGCGCCGAACACCACGAAATAGAGCGAGGTCGAGATCACCGGCGAGACGATGCTTTGCAGCCAGGTGCGCCGGGTGCGCGCCATCTCGAACCGGTAAATCGCGCCGACAGCGTGCAGGTTCATTGCTGCTGCCTCACCAGGCCGACGAAAATCTCCTCCAGCGAGCGTTCCGTCGTGACCAGGTCCTTAAAGTGCAGTCCGGCGCTGCGCAGATCATCCAACAGGTCGGTGACGCCGGTGTGCTGCCGCTGCGTGTCGTAGCTATAGACGAGCTTGCTGCCGTCGCCGGCAAGCGTCAGGTGATGTTTGGCGAGCGCCGACGGCACTGCCGCGATCGGCTCCCGCAGCTCCAGCATCAGCGTCTTCTGGCCGAGCTTGCGCATCAGCTCGGCCTTGTCCTCAACCAGGATGATCTCGCCTTTGTTGATCACGCCGACGCGGTCGGCCATCTGCTCGGCTTCTTCGATGTAGTGGGTGGTCAGAATGATGGTCACGCCGGATGCGCGCAATGTTCGCACCATGTCCCACATGTCCTTGCGCAATTCGACGTCAACGCCGGCGGTCGGCTCATCGAGGAACAGGATGCGCGGCTCGTGCGACAGCGCCTTGGCGATCATCAGGCGGCGCTTCATGCCGCCGGAAAGCGTTGCGATTCTGTTGTCCTTTTTGTCCCACAGCGACAGGTCTTTCAGCACTTTTTGGATGTAAGCGGGATACGGCGCCTTGCCGAACAGCCCGCGGCTGAACGACACCGTCGACCACACCGTCGAAAACATATCGGTCGAAAGTTCCTGCGGCACCAGGCCGATCAGCGAGCGGGTGATACGGTAATCGGCGATGATGTCATGCCCGTCGACCATGATGCTGCCGTTCGATGCATTGACGATGCCGCAGATGATGCCGATCAGTGTGGTCTTGCCGGCGCCATTCGGCCCCAGCAGCGCGAAAATCTCGCCGTGGCGGATCTCAAGGCTGACGTCCTTGAGCGCCTGGAAGCCGGAAGCGTAGGTTTTGTTGAGATGCGAAACGGAAATGGCGGAGGTCATTGCGCTGTCTCGGCGTCATCACCGGGCTTGACCCGGTGATCCGTCTTAACCGGTGCGAAAAGCAAGATGGATTGCCGGATCAAGTCCGGCAATGACGAGCCAGTAAATTGTTTGCGGTTTTGTTATAGCCAAGGCCGCGCGGCCCTGGATTTTTGCTCGAAACTGCCGATCTTGTCGTTCTTGACCATGGTAAGCCCGATGTCGTCGAGGCCGTTGAGTAGGCAATCCTTGCGATGCGGGTCGATCTCGAATTTCACGACGCCGCCGTCGGGGCCGCGGATTTCCTGTTTGGCGAGGTCGACCGTCAGCGTCGCGTTGGCGCCGCGCTCGGCATCATCGAACAGTTTCTCCAGGTCTTCCGGCGAAACCTGCACCGGCAGCACACCGTTCTTGAAACAATTGTTGTAGAAGATGTCGCCGAACGACGTCGAAATCACGCAGGTGATGCCGAAATCCTTGAGCGCCCACGGCGCGTGCTCGCGCGAGGAGCCGCAGCCGAAATTGTCGCCGGCGACCAGTATTTTCGCCTTGCGATAGGCCGGCTTGTTGAGCACGAAATCCGGGTTTTCGCTGCCGTCGTCGCGGTAGCGCTTTTCCGAGAACAGGCCGCTGCCGAGCCCTGTGCGCTTAATGGTCTTCAGGTATTGCTTGGGGATGATCATGTCGGTGTCGACATTGATCATCTTCAGCGGCGCCGCGACGCCTTCAAGCACGGTGAACTTTTCCATTTTTTCGATCCTGCGAGGCGCTTCCGTTGCCGCTAAATGGCGTGGCTCCGGCCGCGGGTCAACCCTGTGCCGCTATGGCGGATTTGGCGGTTTCTTCTGCTTTAAACTTCGACTCGCGGTCGAGCGTGCACACCTGGATGTGATACTCGGTGTAATACTTCTGCCGCGCCAATCTTTGTGCTGCGAGATGATCAGGGTTGGTACGCCAGGCACGCATACCTTCCGCGTGCTCGAACTCGACGATCGTGACCCGCTCGCCGTCGTCGGCAAAAAAGCCCTTGTGCGAAATATAGCCCGGCATGGTTGCGGCGATCGCCGCCATGCGATCGACCAAGGCAACGTATTCGTCCTGAACTCCCGGCCTCAGGCGGGAGCGAAACACCGTCACGATCATGGCATTGCTCCACGTTTTGAGCTTAACGGCTCTCGCCCTATCTAGCACGATTGCGGTCGACTGGGGCGCGTTACTCGTAAATCTTCCTTCCCCCAAAAGTGGACTTCACGCGGACATCGAGGGAAGTCTGCCACGCGCCAAGGAGCAGCATTGGCCGCATCTTCGTGTTACCTTCAGGCTCCTGGTGCCTCAGGCTTCAAATAAACAATCAGGCAACAAATACACATCCCAAGCCCAACTAGCGGATATTTCAACGCCACGATCGCGGCGATGCCAAAAACACACAAGGTCGTAATCGATCGGAAGCGCATGATCCTGCGCTCCTTCAGCGAGACTCCTTCGACAGGGTCCCGCTCTATAAGCTCCCAAATCAAAGCTATGTACGTCGCGTTCACGAGGAAGAAGACCGCAGCATAAAAGGCGACCGGCTGCGGCGCCAATTCGCTCACGGCCATCCAAGCAGTGGAAAGCGGAAGCAGCGACACCGAAAAAAGGTGCGCGAAATTGAACCACATTAGACGCGGGGTCGCTTCGGTGGCATAGCGCAGAAGATGGTGGTGATTGACCCAAACGATGGCGATGAAGAGATAGCTCACCGCATAACTAAGCCAGGTAGGCCAAAGCAAAAGTAGTGCGTTAAACGTGGGGAGCTCCGGTGGTCGCAACTCCAAAACCAGCACGGTTATGAGGACAGCAAATACGCCGTCGGAAAACATACTGAGTCGTTCCGGGGTCCCTCTGGGAGGCACGGCCGTCACCTTCTCATCGATCAAGGCGGGCTCGATATGTCGGCTTCGACCGCGTGAGTTGATGTAGCCGTTCTTGCACGATGGCAATTCGTCGCTGTTTATGAGTACCCGGCCCTGGTCAGCGCAAGTGACTTGTGCCCTGCTGGGTCTCGCTCTTTGGCAAGCCGCCAAGCCCGTTGACCCAGGACTGTGCCGAACGCGCCCAAATCTGCTGCTTGGGAGGCAGTTGATCGCGCTGACGCAAAATACCGACCCGCAGCATGTATGAATCCTTGGGGCCGTCCCCGGGCGTCGTCGAGTAGATCGGTGAGCCGCATTTTGGGCAGAATGCCTGGGCGCGCCGGTTGCCGCTCTCCGCAGTTTTTTCGTAGAGCGTCGGCTGCCCCGTCATCTTGAAGGCATTGCCCGGCGTTGGGACAGAGATGCGAAACGCGGAGCCGGTGCCCGACTGGCAATCGGTGCAGTTGCAGATCGTGACTTTCCCGGGATCAACCTCGGCTTCGATTGCGATGAAGCCGCAATGACACGTACCGTCGACTTTCATGAGACAGCTCCCTTTGTTTCTTCCGCCGTGTCTTCGATGGCGGCCATGTCGGCGTCCGAAAGGCCGAAATGATGACCGATCTCGTGCACCAGGACGTGCCTGACGATCGCGCCCAGCGTCTCGTCATGCTCGGCCCAGTAATCGAGTATCGGCCGGCGATAGAGCCAGATCATATTCGGCATCTGCACCGGCGCGCTTTCGCTGCGGAACGGCAGGCCGACGCCCTGGAACAGGCCGAGCAGGTCGAACTCGCTCTCGGCGTCCATCTGTTCGAGCACTTCGTCGGTTGGAAAATCGTCGACCTGGATAACCAGATCGACACACAGATCGCGGAACCGGCGCGGCAAATGCCGAAAGATTTCGCCGGCGAGAACTTCAATCTCGACGAGCGAAGGCGCCTTCAACTGCCGCCAGGCCAGCGGATCGGAGGACGGATCGGGCATGCCGGTGTTGTAAGCCGTTTCACGCCCTCTGAGAACGCTCCGGCCATGATTGACGGGCGGCGCGCTATGCGGGACGCTCAAAGCGGACGGAGGCGGGGAACGGAGCCGGACGAGGATGCCTGCAAGATCGCTCAACGCCATCGCCGGTCTCGCACTCTTGTTGTCCGCGGCGTCGCCCGCGCTGGCGCAAAAGCCGACGCCGACCGGAGCGGGTCCCTCGGCCGCGCCGTCTGGCGGGCCGCCGCGCATCGAGGTCAATCCGCGGCGCTTGCTCTACCGGCGCTGCACCAGTTGGTACGTCGTGCAATATCGGCCCAGCGGGCGAGTGCTGTTTCCGGAAAAGCATTGCTGGTGGGTGCGCGGCTGAGCGCGCCGGCCTGCCAAGTAGACTCTCCCGCGGCCGTCTGCCGGAATTTGCCGACAGTCGCAAAGACCGTGAACCTTTCAGGGCGCCGCCGCGACCAACGGAAATGAGGCGCGTGAGGGGAGAATAACCATGACCGCTGTGACATTTGAGCGGCCCGCGAAGCTTCCGCTGTTTCGTACCGTTGGCCAAGCCTATGCGTTGTGGATCCGAAATTTTTCCGATCTCGTCCGCATCTGCGGCCCGTGGATGGTGCTGATGGCGCCGGTTCTGCTGATCTGGAATTGGATGCAATCGGCCCACCTCGCGGAACTCGTTAATGTGATCAACTCCGGTCAGCCGTTCGTCGATCCCAACCCTGTGCTCACAGGGCTGCTGGTTTTGGCCGGTAAGTTGGTCATGTTGCCGCCGCTCGCGTCCGCCGCGGTGGCGTGGCACCGGCTGCTGCTACGAGATGAACATCCCGAAGGCACCTACCTGCGTCTCGATGGCACGGTCGGCAGCTATGCGATCCTGGCGTTCGTGCTCGGAATGATCATCACTGCGCCAAGCAGCATGACTTTCCTTCTCCCGCAAACCGGCCCCGCGAGCGAGACCAGTTCGATGATCATCGTCCACGCTCTCGCTAGTATCGTAATTATCGTCGGAATCTTTATTGTGCCGAGGCTGTCGCTGGCGCTGCCGGGGATAGCGCTGGGCCGCACCGATGTCACGATTGGCACTGCATGGCGTGTCAGCAAGCGCAACACCTGGCGGATGGTTTGGGCCTACCTGTTCTGCATCCTGCCGTGGATGGCGGTCGGCGGAGCGATGTCGTACTGGCTGGTCCTACCCGGACACAACCGCGTCGTCGTCATGCTGGTGTCTTTGACGATCGGCTTGCTCTGGATTCCGGCCGGCATGATCAGCGTCGGCATGCTCTCGCTTGCCTATCGCCATTTCTTCGAGCGGCGGATGTAGCTCAAGCGCGAGCGGCGCCGAGTTAGTGCCACTCCCGCACGTCGACAAAATGTCCGGCGACGGCGGCGGCAGCGGCCATCGCCGGCGAGACCAGATGGGTGCGGCCCTTGTAGCCCTGCCGCCCCTCGAAGTTGCGGTTCGAGGTCGAGGCGCAGCGCTGGCCTGGCGACAGCTTGTCCGGGTTCATCGCCAGACACATGGAGCAGCCCGGCTCGCGCCATTCAAAGCCGGCCCTGAGGAAAATCTTGTCCAGCCCTTCGGCCTCGGCTTGCTCTTTCACCAGGCCGGAGCCGGGAACGATCATGGCGCCGACATTGGCGCTGACTTTCTTGCCGTCGACGACGCGGGCGGCGGCACGCAAATCCTCGATCCGCCCGTTGGTGCAGGAACCGATGAAGACGCGATCGATGGCGATCTCGGCAATCTTCTCGCCGCCCTGTAGTCCCATATAGGCGAGCGAGCGTTGCGCGGCCTCGCGCTTGTTGGCGTCGACGATGTCTTCCAGCCGCGGCACGCGACCGGTTATGGAGACGACCTGCTCGGGGCTTGTCCCCCACGTTACCAGCGGCGGCAGCATCGCGGCGTCGAGCCTGATCTCGCGATCGAAATGCGCGCCGTCGTCGGAGCGGAGCGTCTCCCAATAACGCATCGCCTCGTCCCAGGCCTCGCCCTTCGGCGTCCGCGGACGATCCTTCAGATATTCATACGCCTTGTCGTCCGGGGCGATGAACCCGGACTTGGCGCCGCCCTCGACCGACATGTTGCAGACCGTCATGCGGCCTTCCATCGACAGTGCGCGAATGGCCTCGCCCGCATATTCGAGCGCGTAACCGGTGCCGCCGGCGGTGCCGATCTCGCCGATGATGGCGAGGATGATGTCCTTCGCGGTGACGCCTTCAGGCAGCTTGCCGTCGACGACCGCGCGCATGTTCTTCGATTTCTTCTGGATCAGCGTCTGCGTCGCCAGCACGTGCTCGACCTCGGACGTGCCGATGCCGATCGAGAGCGTGCCGAAGGCGCCGTGCGTGCCGGTGTGGCTGTCGCCGCAGACCAGCGTCACGCCGGGCAGGGTAAAGCCCTGCTCCGGACCGATGATGTGGACGATGCCCTGGCGCTTATCGAATTCGTTGAAATACTCGAGACCAAAGAACTTGGCGTTCTCGGCGAGGTAGGCGATCTGCGCTTCGCTCTCGGGGTCGGGATTTTTCTGCCGCCGGTCGGTGGTCGGCACGTTGTGGTCGACCACGCACAGCGTCTTGTCCGGCGCGCGCACCTTGCGCCCGGAGAGCCGCAGTCCTTCGAACGCCTGCGGGCTCGTCACCTCATGCACGAGGTGGCGGTCGATGTAGATCAGACTGGTCCCGTCGGCTCCTTCGTCGACGAGGTGGTCGTCCCAGATTTTATCGTAGAGGGTGCGCGGGTTGGTCATGGTACACTTGGCCTTCAGCCGGAAGCTTAAATCCAGATATATTGGTCGGAGCGGCTTTTAGCGCCTGTCGAGCGCGAGGAAAAGGGCACGCATCTTCCCGCCGCGCTTACCTATGCGACGGAACCGGCGGCACAAGGACCGGAAACGCCATGCAACGAAGCGAAGCCTCGATCAGAACAACGCATGCCGGCAGGTTGCCGCCGTTGTCGGCAGCGAGTGGAGATCCGGCGGAATTGACCGGACAGGTCGCGGAGATTATCCGAAAGCAGGTTCAATTGGGAATCGATTGCGTCGGCGATGGCGAATTCTGGAACGGCCGGAACTTCCCGTACTATGCACAGCAGCTGAGCGGGATAACGACGCGCGCACTGCGGCCGGGCGAGCGTGGATCGGGGCGGGAATCGACCGGCGAACGCGACGCGTTCCCGAAGCTCTATGCCGACATGGATCGTGTCGGCACGATCTTCTGTGTCCCCGGCGAAGAACCGCGGTTTTCTTCGCCGACAAAAATGGTCGTCACCGGCCCGATCAAGGGAAGAGCGACCGATGCCATCCGGCGAGAGATCAATGTGTTTAAGGAGGCACTCAGAGCCGCAGGCGGCGATCATGAGGCCTTCATTTGCGTTTACGCTCCGGGCTGGCTCGATCATTTCATCTTCAACGAGCATTATGCGACCGACGAGGAGTTCGTCTTTGCGCTGGCGGACGCTGTGAGCGAGGAATATCGGGCAGTCGTCGAGGCCGGATTCATCCTGCAGATCGACGATCCCGGCGTGGTGACATCGTGGGACATGATCAAGCCGGCGCCGACGATCGCCGAATATCGCCGGTATCTGAAGATACGCATCGATGCGCTTAACCATGCGCTTGCCGGAATTCCCGAGGATCGGGTGCGTCACCACTTTTGCTGGGGCAGTTGGCACGGCGCTCACACCCACGATTTGCCGCTGAAGGAGATCATCGATCTCGTCCTCGAGGTGCGCGCGCAGACCTACAGTTTTGAGGCTGCCAATGTACGTCATGAGCACGAGTGGACGATCTGGAACAGCGTCAAGCTGCCGGCTGGGAAGATCATCATGCCCGGCGTAGTCGGTCATGCGACCAATCTGGTCGAGCATCCCGAGCTCGTCGCGCGGCGGATTTCAAACTTTGCCGCCGCGGTGGGGCGAGAGAATGTAATAGCGGGCACCGATTGCGGGCTCGGCTCACGCCTGCATGAGGAACTGGTCTGGGCGAAGCTGTCGGCCCTGACAGAGGGGGCCCGGCTTGCTTCGAAGACGCTCTGGGCGGGTTAGGGACTACTTCGCAGCTTTTGCCTCGGCAGCGGCCTCGTTTTGCGCGCTGTGATCCTGCCGCTCGACGATGCGGGCCGACTTGCCGCGGCGGCCGCGCAGATAATAAAGCTTGGCCCGGCGCACCTGACCGCGGCGTACTACCTTGATCGAGTCGATCATCGGCGAATAGAGCGGGAACACGCGCTCGACGCCCTCGCCGTAGGAAATCTTCCGCACGGTGAAATTCTCGTTCAGGCCGGCTCCGGCGCGGCCGATACACACGCCTTCATAGGCCTGCACGCGGGTGCGCTCGCCTTCGACGATCTTGACGTTCACCACCAGCGTGTCGCCCGGCTGAAATTCGGGGATTTCCTTGCCAGCGGAGAGCCTCGCCATCTGTTCGTTTTCGATTTCTTTGATCAGGTTCATGGCAAGTCTCCAACGGCTGCGCATCGGCTGCGCTGCGGCGCGATTTCGGCCGGGGTTAAGCGGGTTGGCGCAGCTTCTACGCTACCGCGCCGGATTTGTCACCTTCTCGTCACCCCGTATGCGAGCCGGTCCGAAAGCGCCGTAAATAGGCCGTCCAAAGGTCCGGCCGGCGCTCGCGGGTCAGCCGTTCGGCCTCGGCGCGCCGCCAGGCGGCGATCTTGCCGTGATCGCCCGACAGCAGCACCTCGGGGATCGCCCGGCCCTCCCAGCTCTGCGGCCGGGTATAGTGCGGGTATTCCAAAAGCCCTTCGGTAAAGCTTTCCTCGGCGCCTGACGCGGCGTCGCCCATGACGCCGGGGAGGAGCCGCACACAGGCATCGATCAACGCCATTGCCGCGATCTCGCCGCCGGACAGGACATAGTCACCGATCGAGACCTCCTCGAGGGCGCGTGCTGCGATGACGCGCTCGTCGATGCCCTCGAACCGGCCGGAGACCAGCACCAGCCCGGTTCCGCGAGCGAGCGCTTCCACCCGCGCCTGGGTTAACGGCTCGCCCCGGGGCGAAAGGAGGAGCCGCGGCCGTTCATCGGGGGCCGTTGCGTCGATGGCGCGGCCGAGCACGTCGGCCTTCATCACCATGCCCGGACCGCCGCCCGCGGGGGTGTCGTCAACGGTGCGATGCTTGTCAGTAGCGAAAGCGCGGATGTCGACGACATCAAGCGACCACGCTCCCGAAGCCAGGGCCTTGCCGGCAAGGCTTGCGCCTAACGGCCCCGGAAAAACATCCGGGAAAATGGTCAGTACACTCGCCCGCCACATCTTATCCTCGCGGCGAAATCACCATCCGCCCGGCGGCTACGTCGACGACCGGTACGTGAGCTTCGTCAAACGGGATCAGTTCGGTCTTTCCGCCACTATCCGGTTGCAGCTCGATCAGGTCGCCAGCGCCAAAATTATGGACGGCAATGACAGTGCCGAGACTTTGGCCGGACGAGTCGTACACGGCGAGGCCGATGAGGTCGGCATGATAGAACTCGTCGGGCTCCTGCGGCGCCGGCAAGCGCTCGCGCGGGACGTACAGCTTGACGTTGCTCAGTTGCTCGGCGGCGCCGCGATCGCAAATCCCGGAGAGCCTCGCCACGAAGTGATCCTTGGCCGGCCGCATGGTTTCGATTTCGAAGATGCGGCCGTCCTCGGTTTCGAGCGGGCCGTAACCGGCGATGGCCTGCGGATCGGATGTAAACGAGCGGAGCCGAACTTCTCCGCGCACGCCGTGAGCGGCGCCGATTTGCCCAAGGCAAACGCGAGCACCACAAACGCGCGCGGCGCCGGCCATCGCGCGTGCCGGTTAGGCCGCCGGCGGAGCTGCGGCGGCGGGAGCAGCGGCTGGCGCAGCTTTGGCGGCTTCTTCCCTGGCCTTGCGCTCCTTGCGCGGAACCGCCTTCTCCGGATTGTTGCGCTTCTCGCGCTTCATGATTCCCGCAGCGTCGAGGAAGCGCATCACGCGGTCCGAGGGCTGCGCGCCCTTGGCGACCCAGGCTTTGACCTTGTCCATGTCGAGCTTCAGCCGCTCGGCGTTGTCCTTGGGCAATAGCGGATTGAAAAATCCCAGGCGCTCGATGAAGCGGCCGTCGCGCGGCGCGCGGCTGTCGGCGACGACGACGTGATAAAACGGCCGCTTCTTGGTTCCGGCGCGGGCCATGCGGATAACAACGGACATATTCGTTTTCCTTTGTTGAGCGAGTTAGTGAGCTTGGGTGAGCAGAACGCGGCCTTTGGCGCCGACCGCGGTTTCGCCGTTCTCCTTGCGGATGCGGCCGCGCAGATCGATGACTTCGCCGTTGAGGCGTTCGTTATGTTTGACCGATACGACCAGCCATTCGAGCGTGATGGTCTCGTCAGCGTAGATCGGCCGCCGGAAGCGAACCCAGAATTCCAGGCCGAGCATCGCGCCGCGCTCGGAGAAATGCGAAGCGGTCAGCGCCAACAAATGCGCCGTCGTCTGCGGCCCGCTTGCGATCAAACGGCCAAAGCGTGATTTGGCTGCCAGCTCGGCGTCGTGATGCACCGGGTTGGTATCGCCGACTGCACTGGCGAACGCACTGACCGTGTTCGGATCAAGCGAAACCTGAGCAGAAAAGCGCTCGTGCGGCAGCGTCTGCATCATTTCTTTTTTCCGAAACCGGGAAATCCCGGCGGCAGCCCGCCGGGAAGCTTCGGACCAAGTCCGGGAAGTCCGCTTGGCAGGCCGGGAAAATTCGGCGGCAAGCCGCCGGCACCAGGCATACCCGGCATCCCGGCCGGCAAACCGCCGGGCATTTTCGCCGCAAGCTTCGCCATTTCTTCCGCGCTCGGCATGCCGCCGCCAAGACCGCCGCCAAGACCGAGCATGTTGGCAAGTCCGGCCATCGGGCCGCGCTTGCCGCCGCCCATTGCTTTCATGACGTCGGCCATGGTGCGATGCATTTTCAGCAGCCGATTGATGTCCTCGGGCCTGGTGCCGGAGCCAGAGGCGATGCGGCGCTTGCGGCTTGCTTTCAACACGTCCGGATTGCGCCGCTCCTGCGGCGTCATGGAATCGATGATCGCCATTTGCCGCTTGAGCAGCTTCTCGTCGAGATTGCGCTCGGCGATCTGGTTCTTGATCTTGGCGACGCCCGGCAGCATCGCCATCAGCCCGCCCATCCCGCCCATATTTTGCATCTGCGTGAGCTGTTCGCGCAGATCGGCGAGATCGAACGCGCCCTTGCGCATTCGCTCGACCGCGCGCGCCGCCTTCTCCGCGTCGATGGTGGTGCGGGCTTTCTCGACCAGCGCGACAATGTCGCCCATGCCGAGAATGCGGCCGGCGATGCGGGCTGGATCGAAATCCTCAAGCGCGTCGAGTTTTTCGCCGGTGCCGATCAGCTTGATCGGCTGGCCGGTGACCGCGCGCATCGATAACGCCGCGCCGCCGCGGCCGTCGCCGTCGACGCGCGTGAGTACGATGCCGGTGAGGCCGACGCGTTCGTTGAAGCTCCGCGCCAGATTGACGGCGTCCTGGCCGGTCAGCGCGTCGGCGACCAACAGTACCTCGTGCGGAGAAGCCGCGCGCCGCACCTCCGCCGCTTCGTTCATCATCGCTTCGTCAAGGGTGATGCGGCCGGCGGTGTCGAGCAACACTACGTCATAGCCGCCGAGGCGTCCGGCCTGAAGCGCGCGCGTCGCAATCTGAACCGGCGTCTGTCCGGCGACGACCGGCAAGGTGTCGACGCCGACCTGGCGGCCAAGCACCGCGAGCTGCTCCATCGCCGCGGGGCGGCGGGTGTCGAGCGAGGCCATCAGCACTTTGCGCTTCTGCGTTTCGGCGAGGCGCTTTGCGACCTTTGCGGTGGTTGTAGTTTTGCCCGAGCCCTGCAGTCCCACCATCATGATGGCGATCGGTGCGGGCGCGTTGAGATCGATCGGCTGGGCCTCGGCGCCCAATGTTTCGATGAGCTGATCGTGCACGATCTTCACGACCATCTGGCCGGGCGTGACCGACTTGATGATCGCAACCCCGACGGCGCGCTTCTTTGCTTCTTCGGTGAAGGCGCGCGCGACATCGAGCGCCACATCGGCCTCGATCAGCGCGCGCTGCACTTCCTGCAAGGCCGCCTCGACGTCAGCTTCCGACAGCGCGCCGCGCCGCGTCAGCCGGTCGAGGACTGCATTCAACCGCTCGGAAAGACTGTCGAACATTTTTCCCTTCTCACCTCTCCCGACAACCGGGCGAGGGAAAAAACACAAATGCGCCCGAGGGCGCATCGCGCTGTCGGGCGGTAACCTCCGGTCTCATGGGCCGGTCGGCGGACATTAACTTTGGTTCTCTTGCGAGAGCGGCCGGAAAATAGGTGCACCCCCGGCTTTCGTCAACCGTGACATGATAGCCGCCGCCACTGCCAAAGTCCTACCTATATAAACGCTCCAAATGTCGCGCTATTACAACGGTCCAGCCTCCGATCATTTCGACGGCGAGCGGTTCTTCGACCGGCGCAGCGCGCCGCCGCGAGGTCAGCCCGATCTGCTGCGCTGGATGGTCGACCGCTATTGGCGCGGCAAGAGAGCCAAGTGGCCGGCCTGGGCGCCGTCGCCTTACGCCGATCAGCCGCCCGCGGCTGTGGAAGGTGCGCGGTGGCGCATTTCCTACATCGGGCACGCCAGCTTCCTCATTCAGACCGCCGGTCTCAATCTGCTGCTCGATCCGGTCTGGTCGAAGCGCGCTTCGCCCTTTCGCCTGGTCGGGCCGAAACGGGTTAACGATCCCGGTGTGGCATTCATAAAATTGCCGCTGGTCCATGCGGTGCTGGTTTCGCACGGCCATTATGACCACCTCGACGTCGCAACCTTGTCGCGGCTGGCGGCCGGCCATCGTCCGCGCGTCATTACACCGCTCGGCAACGACGTGATCATGCGCAATCACGATGCCGGCATTGCCGCAGAAGCTTATGATTGGGGCGATCGGGTCGAGCTTGGCGCCGGCGTCGCCGTGACGTTCCTGCCGGCACGGCACTGGTCGGCGCGCAGTCTGTCCGACCGCAACATGTCGCTGTGGGCGTCGATGGTGATCGAAACGCCGGGCGGACGGATCTATTTCGTCGCCGATTCCGGCTATGACGATGGCCGGCATTTCCGCGAGGCGCGCGAACGCCACGGACCATTCAAGCTGGCGATTTTGCCGATCGGGGCCTACGAGCCGCGCTGGTTCATGCGCGACCAGCACATGAACCCTGCGGAGTCGGTGCAGGCGCTGATCGATTGCGGCGCGGAGCTCGCACTCGCCCACCATTTCGGCACGTTTCAGCTCACCGACGAAGCGATCGATGCGCCGCTCATCGCGCTCGACGACGCTTTGGAGGCTGCGGCAATTCCGCCCGAGCGATTTCGCACCTTGCAGCCGGGCGAGGTGTGGGAGCTTTAACGGCACGCGGCTGCAGGTGCGCCCTCGCCCGGAACGGGAGAGGGCACGATTATTTGATCAACACCAGAACGTTGACGACGAGATGATTCTCGCTTGTGGATAGCGGATCGGTGACATATTGCTCGATGAACATGTCCTTGGCTTCGAGCCGCCGCTCGTCGAGATAATTGGTGATCGCCTCGTAGGTATTGTCCAATCCATCGTATGATCCGTGATGGACAAATTTCAGCGCGCGTCCTTCCGGCGATGTGCCGACGCCGACGTCGCCGCGCGGCGGCGTCTTCGGCGCTTCGGTGAGCGGGATCGCCGCCTGGAACTGAAAGCCGGTATCGTCGGTCGACGTGAAGATGGTCATCGGCTCGCCGTCGGCTTTGAGATTTTCCTTGGCGATATAGGCTTTGAGCGTTTTCAGTGAGCCGGTAATCGTCTGGAACGCAGTATCCCAGTTTCCGGTGCCTTTCACGAAGACGATCGGCTTGGCGGTGAGCGTTGTTTCCTCGCCGAACGGATCGCCCGGCGCTGTGGTGGTTGGGGCGGCGGAGGGCGCGGGAGCAGCATCAGGTTTGGCGGGGGCGGCGGGCGCCGCCGGTGTCGATGTTTGCGCTCGGGAAGGCTGCGGCTCGGCAAAGCAGATGGCCGTCGCCGCCATCCCGATGCAAAGGGCGAAGCGGAGGAACATCATAGACTCCCGTATATGAGCCGGCGATCCTGATGGGAGCCGTCTCTCAGTTTCTCAATTGCAGATAATTTTACCACGACGCCCCGCGGCCACCGCCCCAAACGAAATCGTGCCACTGGCGTCCGACACCCAAGTCCTCATATAAGTCCCTACATTCGGGCATAATCATGAGCGCGCTGGCGAACTGCGATTTCGTCAAAATGAACGGTCTCGGCAACGAGATTGTGATCGTCGATCTGCGGCGAGCACCGAACCCGATCGAAGCGGGTGAGGCGCGCGTAGCGGCGCGCCAGGAGCCGTTCGACCAGCTTATGGCGCTCTATCCGTCGCGCGGTGGTGCCGATGCGTCAATACGGATTTATAACAGCGACGGATCGGAGGCCGGCGCCTGCGGCAACGGCATGCGCTGTGTAGCATCGCTCGTCAGCGCCGAGACCGGCAAATCTCGTCTCAACTTCGACACCACATCGGGCCTCGTCTCCTGCTGGCGCGCAGATGAAGGTTTGTTCACTGTCGACATGGGTGCGCCGCGCTTTCGCTGGAACGAAATTCCGCTGGCCAAGGAAATGCCGGACACGCGCGCGATCGACTTTCAGTTCGGGCCGCGCGGTGCACCGCTCTTGAGCTCGCCCTCGGTCGTGAACATGGGCAATCCGCATGTGATCTTCTGGGTGGATAGGCCCGCAGATCGAACACGATCCGCTGTTTCCGGAGCGCGCCAACATCACGCTCGCCGCGACGCCCTCGCATGATCGCGTGGTGATCCGCACCTGGGAGCGCGGCGCCGGGCTTACCAAAGCCTGCGGTTCCGCGGCCTGCGCCGCCGCTGTCGCCGCGGCAAGGCTCGGCCGCACCGGCCGCAAGGTTATCGTCACCTTGCCCGGCGGCGAGCTGGCGATCGAATGGCGCGAGAGCGACGACCACGTCTTGATGACCGGCCCGGTCGAATACGAGCACGCCGGACGTTTTGATGCGGCGATGTTTGCCGGCGCAGGCGCAGCGTAAGGCAATGAGCGTCGATGTCGTCACTTTCGGCTGCCGCCTCAACGCGGCCGAATCGGAAGTGATCCGCCGCCAAGCGGAACGCGCCGGTTTAAGCGACACCGTCGTCGTCAATACCTGCGCCGTTACCGCGGAAGCCGTTCGTCAGGCGCGGCAAACCATCCGGGCGCTGCGTCGCGAGCGGCCGCAAGCAAAAATTGTCGTCACCGGCTGCGCGGCGCAAACCGAGCCGCAGACCTTTGTCGCCATGGCCGATCGCGTTCTCGGCAATACCGAGAAACTCGACGCTGCGGCGTGGAATGATGCGCGCGCGGCGTTCGATCGTGGTGATGCGCCGAAGGCCGTGGTCAACGACATCATGGCGATCAAAGAAACCGCGCCGCATTTGATCGAGGGTTTTGCCGGCCGCGCCCGCGCCTTCGTCCAGGTGCAAAACGGTTGCGATCACCGCTGCACGTTCTGCGTCATTCCGTTCGGCCGCGGCAATTCGCGGTCGGTGGCGATGGGCGCTGCGGTCGCCGATGTGCAGCGTCTGGTCGGCAACGGCTATTGCGAAGTCGTACTGACCGGCGTCGATATCACGAGCTACGGCGCCGATCTGCCGGGCGCACCGAAGCTCGGCACATTGGTCAGGCAAATCCTCAAGCATGTGCCTGAGTTGAAGCGGCTGCGGCTTTCGTCAATCGACTCGGTTGAGGCCGACCGCGATTTGATCGATGCATTCGCCCGGAACGAACGGCTGATGCCGCACCTGCATCTGTCGCTGCAGGCCGGCGATGATTTGATCCTCAAGCGCATGAAGCGCCGCCACGCGCGCAACGACGCAATCGGCTTCTGCGACACCTTGCGCCGGCTGCGGCCGGACATTGTGTTCGGCGCCGATATCATCGCCGGGTTTCCGACCGAAACCGAAGCGATGTTCAAAAACTCGCTCGACCTGGTCGATGACTGCGGGCTTACGCACCTGCACGTTTTTCCGTTCTCGGCGCGGGCAGGCACGCCGGCTGCGCGGATGCCGCAGCTTTCCCGCGCCGTTGTCAAAGAGCGGGCGCGGCGTTTACGTGAGCGCGGCGCGATGGCGCTGTTGCGGCATCTCGATAGCGAGGTTGGCACGACGCGACGCGTGTTGGCTGAGTCGCGGACCCATGGCCGGACCGAGCAATTCACGCAGGTCTCGCTCGGGACGCCGGCCGAGCCCGGCGCGATTGCCGAACTAAAAATCATCGGACACGACGGCAAACGCTTGCTGGCGTCGTGAGTGCCGCGTCACTCGGCGGCCTGAGTGTCGGCTTCGCCGGTCCATCCACACTCGCCCAAGGCGGCGCGCATGTGTGACGGGACCGGCGCGCTGACACTGATTGGCGCGCGGTTCTTGTAGAGCGGCACGACGATTTCGCGGGCGTGCAGATGCAGCATCGGGCCGCCAGTGCGCGGCGCGTTGCCGTAGATTGCGTCGCCCAAAATCGGCCAGCCCATTTCGGCGCAATGGACCCGGAGCTGATGCGTGCGCCCGGTCAGCGGCTCAAGCGCAAGCCACGTTGTTTTTGCGGCCCTGCCAAGCACGCGCCACTTGGTCACTGCCGGCTGGCCTTGCTGCGGATCATGCTTCATCCACCAGCCGCGCGTTGCGTCAAGGCGGCCGAGCGGAAGCTCGATCGTCCCCTCGTCAGTTTCAGGCGAGCCCTCGACCACGGCCCAGTAGGTCTTGTCGATCGCGCCGGATTTGAACAGCTTGCCGAGCTGCGCCAACGCCTTGCGATGGCGGCCGAGCACGAGGCAGCCGGAGGTATCGCGGTCGAGCCGATGCGCCAGCGCCGGCGCGCGCGGCAGCCCGAAGCGTAACGCGTCGAAATGGTCTTCCAGGCTTTCGCCGCCTTTGGGGCCGCGGTGCACGGCGAAGCCCGGCGGCTTGTCGAGCACCAGCATCAGCCCGTCGCGATAAAGAAGCCGCGACACCATCTGTTCGGGGGTCATGGTTGCGTACCTTGATGGAACCGCTATCACCAATGCCGCGGCAGCGACAGCAGCGAAATGAACGACAGCACGACGCAGACTAAACGTAATTGGTGGCAACGCCTTACTGGCGGGCTCAAACGCACGTCGTCGGCGCTGGGCAGCGCAATCTCGGACCTTGTTGTCAAGCGCAAGCTCGATGCCACGACCATTGCCGAGATCAAAGATGTGCTGATCCGGGCCGATCTCGGCCTCGATACTGCGGAGCGCATCGGTACCGCGCTCGGCCAGAGCCGCTATGCGGCGGAGATTTCTCCGGAGGAAGTCAAAGCAGTGGTCGCCGCGGAAATCGAGACTGCGCTCACTCCAGTCGCGCAGCCGCTGGTGATCGATGCTGCGAACAAGCCGTTTGTCATTCTTGTCGCCGGCGTCAATGGTTCCGGCAAGACCACGACAATCGGCAAACTGGCCGCAAAGTTCCGCGCCGAAGGCCGCAGCGTGATGCTTGCGGCCGGCGATACGTTTCGCGCCGCCGCCATCGAGCAACTGAAGATCTGGGGCGAGCGGACCGGCGCGCCGGTGATTGCGCGCGAGGCCGGAGCTGACGCTGCCGGACTTGCATTTGATGCCGTGCGGGCCGCGAAGGAGAGCGGCGTCGATGTTCTTCTGATCGACACTGCGGGCCGTTTGCAGAACCGTACCGAACTGATGAGCGAGCTGGAAAAGATCGTGCGGGTGATCAAGAAAGTCGATCCATCCTCGCCGCACGCGGTACTCCTCGTGCTCGACGCCACCGTCGGCCAGAACGCGCTCTCGCAGGTCGAGCTTTTCCGCAAAGCCGTCGGCGTCACCGGCCTCGTGATGACCAAGCTCGACGGCACCGCGCGCGGCGGCATCCTGGTCGCCATCGCGGCAAAATTTTCCGTGCCGGTACACTTCATCGGCGTCGGCGAAAGCGTCGACGACCTGGCGCCGTTCTCGGCGCGGGATTTCGCCCGCGCCGTTGCCGGTCTCGATGCATAGTTTAAAAGCATTATTGAAGGCGCAGGCAAACATGACCACAACGGCTAAACCGCAGCTCAACCCGCTCCTCAAGCTCGCCTTCGATCTTGGGCCCCTGGTGCTGTTCTTCTTCGCCAATTCCCGCTACGGCATTTTTGTTGCGACCGGCACATTCATGGTCGCGGTGCTCGCGGCGCTGGCGGCTTCTTATGTGCTGACGCGCCAGCTGCCGATCATGCCGGTGGTGACCGCCGTCATTGTACTGGTGTTCGGCGGGCTGACGCTCGTTCTGCACAACGATCTGTTCATCAAGATCAAGCCGACAATCCTCTACGCGCTGTTCGGCGCAGTGCTGCTCGGCGGACTTTTTTTCGGCAAGTCGTTTCTCGGCATCATCTTCGATTCGCTGTTCCATCTCACCGACGAAGGCTGGCGCAAGCTGACGGTGCGCTGGGCGATTTTCTTTTTCGCACTCGCGGTGCTCAACGAGATCGTGTGGCGCAACACCTCGACCAATGTTTGGGTGGACTTCAAGGTGTTTGGGTTTCTGCCGCTGACCTTCCTGTTTGGCGCGCTGCAATATCCGCTATTGAGGAAATACGCCGTCGAGCCGGCGGAGTAAGGGAACCTCGTCATTGCGAGAAGCAAAGCGACGAGCAATCCAGAACCGTGAGGCCGGACCGGGATTGCTTCGCTTTGCTCGCAATGACGGTTTAGGAGCCCGCCGCCAACGCTTTCTCAATCTCGGGCTTAAGCACTGTGTTTAAGTTGTCGGGCGTGATCGGTCCCACCAGCTTGTAGGCGATGCGAGCGTCGCGGCCGACGATAAACGTCTCTGGCACGCCGTAGACGCCCCATTCGATTGCGGCGCGGCCGGAGCGATCGGCGCCGGCCGCTGCGAACGGATCGCCGTAGCGGCCGAGGAAACGGCGGGCATTGTCCGGCTTGTCCTTATAGTTGATGCCGACAATGCGCACGCGGCTGTCGCCGGAAAGCTGCATCAGCAGCGGCGCCTCGTCGTGGCACGGCACGCACCATGACGCCCAGACATTCACGACCGTCACCGCGCCTTTGAAGCTCGCCACGTCGAGCCCCGGCACGGCCGCGCCGTTGCGATCGAGCCCTGCGATCGGCGGCAAATCGGTTTGTGGCGCCGGATGGCCGATCAGGGCCGAAGGGATGCGCGAGGGATCGCCGGCATAGAGCCGGATCAGAAACAGCAGAACCAGTCCCAGGAAAACGAGCAGCGGCACCAGCACGAGGAGGCGCCGGCGTCCGACATGCGCGTTTTCTGTCGCAGCGTCGGTCACGCGTCCTCCTTTGCCTTTTCCATCGTCGGCCCCGCACGCCCGGTCGAGGAGCGCCGCGTAAAGCCGTGCTTTTCAAGATCCGCGAGTTTGCGCAATTGCGCGCGGTAGTCGAGCAGCACCCAACCGATGAGAGAGCCTACGATCACAATGGCGGCCGCGTAGGCGACGACGATGAAGTCCATGTGATTTGTCGCCTGCATCGTCAACTCGCGGCGTTGGCTTGCATAAGCCGCAGCGTCCGGACGCGGCGGCGCAGGATTTCGTTGCGCATGGCGGCGAGAAGGAGCGTGAAGAACAACAACGTGAATGCAATCGCCATGATCAACAGCGGGATGAGGATCGACCGATCAATGGTCGGCGCCCCGAGGCGAAACACCGACGCCGGCTGATGCAAGGTGTTCCACCAGTCGACCGAGAATTTGATAATCGGCAGATCGATCGCGCCGACCAGCGTCAGGATCGCGGCGGCGCGCGCCGCGCGCGAAGGATCCTCGACTGTACGCCACAACGCGATCACGCCGAGATAAAGCAGAAACAGCACGAGTACCGAGGTGAGCCGTGCATCCCACACCCAGTAAGTGCCCCACATCGGGCGTCCCCACAGCGAGCCAGTAACGAGACACATCAGGGTGAAGGCGGCGCCGATCGGCGCCGCTGCCTTCGCCGTGACGTCGGCGAGCGGGTGACGCCAGACCAGTGTGCCGAGCGCGGCGACGGTCATCACGCCCCACGCCAGCATGCCGAGCCACGCGCCGGGAACATGGAGAAACATGATCTTGACGGTCGCGCCCTGTTGATAGTCGTCGGGCGAGATTGCTGCCTGATTGATGCCGAACGCGAACGCGATCACTGTCAGGCCACCGAGCCACGGTAGCGTGCGGTTGGCGAGGTTGAGAAAGCGCGACGGGTTGGCGAGATCGGCGATGGCCATCGCAGTTTTCCTAGTCAGTTCGGCGTAGCGGCACAACATTGCCGGCGGCCGCACGCTTCAACTTTGCCTGAGCAGAATGACTATTCCATTTCCTGTCGCAGTGCGGCCGCGGCCGCGAACGGTCCGACCACCAGACTGGCAAGCGTCAGTGCGCAGAGTATCGTAAACGGAGTGCCAAAAGGCACCGGCCCGGTCACGGCTGCATTAGCTGCGGCGACGCCGAAAATAAGGACGGGGACGGCCAGCGGTAATACCAGCACCGCGAGCAGCAGTCCGCCGCGACGCAGTGTCACGGCAAGCGCGGCGCCAATCAGGCCGATGAACGTCAACGCGGGTGTGCCGACGAGCAACGTCAGCACCAGCGCGCCTGCCGCCCGCGCATCGAGATTGAGCATCAGCCCGATCAGCGGGGACGCGATGACCAGCGGCACGCCGGTCGTGAGCCAATGGGCAATGCCCTTGACCAAAACGACGAGCTCGAGCGGCGCGCGGCCGGTCAGAATGAGATCGAGCGAGCCGTCCTCGTGGTCGGCGGCGAACAGCCGATCAAGCGCGAGCAGGCTTGCCAGCAGCGCCGCGAGCCACAGGATCGCCGGGCCGATCCGTTGCAGCAGCGCGAGGTCCGGCCCGAGCGCAAATGGCACCAGCGTCGCCACGACCAGAAAGAACAGCACGCCCATCAGCGCACCGCCGCCGACGCGCACGGCGATCCGCATATCGCGGACGAGAACGGCGGCGAGCGCGGTCATTGCTGATCCACTATTTCGTCCAGCGGAGTGGGGGTGTGATCGAGCCGCAGCTCGGGCGCGCCGTCGAGCCCGATCGGGCCGTGCGTCGCGGCAAGGATCAGTCCGCCGCCGGCCAGGTGGACGCGCATAAAATCGCGGAGCCGTTCTTGAGCTGCAGTGTCAAGCGCGCTGGTCGGCTCGTCGAGCAGCCAGATCGGACGTTTGACGGCAAGGAGCCGCGCGATCGACAGGCGGCGGCGCTGCCCGGCGGAGAGATACGCGGCCGGCAGGTCGGCCAGCGAATCAAGCCCAACCGCCGCCAGCGGTCCGCCGACATCGGCAGAATCCGCGCCGAAAAAGCCCGACCAAAATCGCAGATTTTCTCCCACCGACAGAGAGGGCTTCAGCGCGTCCTGATGCCCGAGGTAGTGGGCCTGCTCGCCGACCGTCAATTCCGAATCGCCACCCTCCAGAGCAAGGCGGCCGCCGGCGATGCGGAGGAGCCCCGCGACCATGCGCAAGAGCGATGATTTGCCAGCGCCGTTCCGGCCGGCGACCATCAGGCCTTCGCCGCCGGCAACCGAAAAGCTGATCCCGCTGAAAACCTCGCGTCCGCCGCGCCGGCAGGCAAGATCAAAGGCCGAAAGCCGCATCGATGTTTCCAAACAATCCAACAATTTGAGGCATCATATCGGCCATTCCTTTGTCGAACTGGAACAAATCTTGTAAACGCCCTATAAGCCGCACGACGGGTAAACGGCGCGTTCGGGACGCCTGCCACGCCCGGCCACCAGCGGTCTGTTGGAGCCTGTTCCGGCGTACATCACCTCTACTGCGCCGGTCGGCGGCCGGCATGATGGGAAAATAATCCATGACCTCCCTCGATAGCTTCAAATGCCTGCGGCCGCTCAAGGTCGGCTCCAAGACCTATGCCTATTACAGCCTTCCAGTGGCGGAAAAGAACGGCCTGAAAGGGATTTCCCGGCTGCCGTTCTCGCTCAAGGTGCTGCTCGAGAATTTGCTGCGCAACGAGGACGGCCGCTCGGTGACCAAGGAGGACATCCAGGCGGTTGCGCAATGGCTCAAGACCAAAACGTCCGAGCGTGAAATCGCTTTCCGGCCGGCGCGGGTGCTGATGCAGGATTTCACCGGCGTGCCCGCGGTGGTCGATCTCGCCGCCATGCGCGACGCCATGAAGATGCTGGGCGGCGATCCGAAGAAGATCAATCCGCTGGTGCCAGTCGACCTCGTCATCGATCATTCGGTCGTGGTCAATTATTTCGGCTCCAACAATGCGTTCAAAAAGAACGTCGACGAGGAGTACAAACAAAATCAGGAGCGCTACCGGTTCCTGAAATGGGCGCAGCGCTCGTTTGAAGATTTTCGCGTGGTGCCGCCCGGCACCGGCATCTGCCATCAGGTCAATCTGGAATATCTTTCGCAGACGGTATGGACCGCGAAGACCAAGCTCAAATTCGCCGACAAGTCGGTCGCCACCGAGCTTGCTTATCCGGATACGCTGGTCGGCACCGACTCGCACACCACCATGGTCAACGGGCTGTCGGTGCTCGGCTGGGGCGTCGGCGGCATCGAAGCCGAAGCCGCGATGCTCGGTCAGCCCTATTCGATGCTGCTGCCGGAAGTGATCGGGGTGCGGTTCAATGGCAAGCTTAAGGAAGGCGTCACCGCGACCGATCTCGTCCTGACCGTCACCCAGATGCTGCGCAAGCGCGGCGTGGTCGGCAAGTTCGTTGAATATTTCGGTCCTGGCATGGCCAGTCTTTCGATCGCCGATCGGGCAACGCTCGGCAACATGTCGCCCGAATACGGCGCCACCTGCGGCTTTTTTCCGATCGACGACGACACCATCCGCTATCTGCGCGACACCGGCCGCGCTGCGGACCGTGTCGCGCTGGTGCTGGCCTACGCCAAGGCGCAGGGGATGTACCACACCAAGACGACGCCGGATCCGGCCTTCACCGAGGTGCTCAAGCTCGAGCTGGCCTCGGTCGAGCCTTCGCTCGCGGGGCCGAAGCGCCCGCAAGACCGGGTGCCGCTCAAAGAGGTCAAGAGCGGGTTTGCTTACTCGATGGATAAGGAATTCGGCAAGGGAGCCGAGATGGACAAGCGCGTTTCGGTCGAGGGGCGCGCCCACACGCTCGGTCACGGCGACGTGGTGATCTCAGCGATCACGTCGTGCACCAACACCTCGAACCCGAGCGTAATGATCGCGGCGGGGCTCCTTGCCCGCAAAGCGATCGCAAAGGGCCTCACCGTTAAACCGTGGGTCAAAACATCGCTGGCGCCCGGTTCGCAGGTGGTCGGCGACTACCTGGCCAAATCCGGCCTGCAAAAGGATCTGGACACGCTCGGATTTAATCTCGTCGGTTTCGGCTGCACTACCTGCATCGGCAATTCCGGGCCGTTGCCGGCGGAAATTTCCAAGGCCATCAACGACAGCGATCTGGTCGCTGCCGCCGTGCTCTCCGGAAACCGCAACTTCGAGGGCCGCGTCAACGCCGATGTGCGCGCCAATTATCTGGCGTCGCCGCCATTAGTGGTTGCCTACGCGATCGCTGGGTCGATGCAGATCGACGTCGCCAAGTCGCCGCTTGGCACCGACCAAAAGGGCAAGAAGGTCTACCTGCGCGACATCTGGCCATCGAGCCGTGAGGTCAACGAGTTCATCCGTAAGAACATCAACAAACAGATGTTCACGCGCAAATACGGCGACGTGTTCAAGGGCGACGCCAACTGGCGCAAGATCAGCGTGAAGGGCGCGCTGACGTTCCCGTGGGATGGCAAATCAACCTACGTGCAGAACCCGCCCTACTTCGCTCACATGTCGCGGCGGCCGGAGGCGCCGACCGACGTCATCGATGCGCGGGTGCTGGGGCTGTTCCTCGATTCCATCACCACCGACCACATCTCGCCGGCCGGTTCGATCAAGGTCGATTCGCCGGCGGGAAAATATCTGGTCGATCACAAGGTCAAGCCGGTCGATTTCAACCAGTACGGCACGCGCCGCGGCAATCACGAAGTGATGATGCGCGGCACCTTCGCCAACATTCGACTCAAGAACCAGATGGTGCCCGGCGTCGAGGGCGGCTACACCATCCACTATCCGTCGCGCCAGCGCATGACAATCTACGACGCGGCGATGCGCTACAAGAGCGAGCATGTGCCGCTGGTGGTTTTTGCTGGCAAGGAATACGGCACCGGCTCGTCGCGCGACTGGGCTGCCAAGGGCACGGTTCTGCTCGGCGTGCGTGCGGTGATCGCCCAATCGTTCGAACGCATCCATCGCTCGAATTTGGTCGGCATGGGCGTGGTCCCGCTGGTGTTCGAAGAAGGCACCACCTGGCAAACACTCGGCATGAAGGGCGACGAGCAGGTCACCATCCGCGGGCTGCATAACGATCTCAAGCCGCATCAGCGGCTGATCGCCGAGATCATTGCGGCTGACGGCGGCCTCAAGCGCGTTCCACTGCTCTGCCGCATCGACACGGTCGATGAGCTTGAATACTACCGCAACGGCGGCATCCTGCAGTATGTGCTACGCCATCTCGCGGCCTAGAGCATGATCTGAAAGATGTGGGTGCTTTCCGAAATGTTCAGGCTTCGCTGCTACGTGGGCTCACCGCGAAGTGAGTAGCGGGTGAGCAATGCGCCCGATATCAATGCACGCTCGCTAAATACCGAGAGGTTCTGCCGGGTGGAGATCGGAATGCTGCGTCGCGGCTTTGTATCGGCGCCTGTCGCTGCAGCGGTGCTGGTGGCCGGCTGCGCGCTTGCAGGCGCGAGCGAGCCGCGCGCGCTGCTTGAACTCTTCACCAGCCAAGGTTGTTCCTCCTGTCCGCCGGCGGACAAATTGCTTGGCGAGCTGGCGGAGGATCCGTCGCTCGTCGCCATCAGCCTCCCGATCGATTACTGGGACTATCTGGGTTGGAAGGACACGCTTGCCATCCCCGGGCATTCGTCGCGGCAGCGTGCCTATTCGCGCGTGCGCGGCGACCGGCAGGTCTATACGCCGCAGATCGTCGTCAATGGCACAACCCACGTCCTCGGCAGCGATCGCACGGCCATCGAGCGCGCAATCGCACAGACGGATCGCAATACCGCGATCATGTCCGCACACGTGATGGTGTCGGTCAGCGGCGGCGATCTGAATGTCAGGGTCGCTGCCGGTAAAGAGCATCTCGGCGGTGAAGTCTGGCTTTGTCCGCTCGAGAAATCCGTACCGATCGCAATCGGCCGCGGTGAAAACAGCGGGCACACGGTCACCTACTACAATGTCGTGCGGCGCTGGCTGAAGCTCGGAGACTGGACCGGAAACGACGCGACATGGAGTGTGCCGATTTCGGATTTCAAGACCGGCGGGATCGACGCCGCTGCCGTCATGATCCAACAAGGCTCCCGTGAAAAGCCGGGCATGATCCTCGGTGCCGCCTTTGTGCCGCTGGGCTCGCGGACGACCGAAGTCACCGCGCCGGCATTGGACGATCAGTCGCCGGCGAGAGAATAAATAACGGCGCTTTGAGCCACGCTCTGTTCCAGTAAAATTGCACAAATAAAAAGGCCGGCGAACAGCCGGCCATTACGCAACTCAAAACGCTACTCGAACTAAACGCTACCAAAAACACGCTACTGAAAACATTCTACTCAAAACTCTGGCCCGGTCCGCCCGCACCCCGGGGGGCTGGGGGGCTGAGGAATCCGGAATGCGATCCGGACCGGGCCTTGAGGCAACGATCGTTATTTCGCAGTCCAGCTTGGCGTGTGATTGGCCGAAATGGGGCCGCATTATGATTCGTTTAACGAAACCGTGATTCTGGCCGGTAAAAATGCCGCAGCCCGTAAAAGCCCTTGCTCCCTTCCGGTCGCACTGCCGTCGCCGGCTCGTTTTAGGCCTTCCAAGCCCCTTGCCCGCGCATCCCTCTGGCGCGATCATGAAGTGATCGTGAACCTTCAATGACAAGGGAGGCGCCGTATGGAATTCGGCGAAACCGAACCGAGCGCGTGGCGCGGGGGCGAGCTTCGGATGCCCGCCCCCGCAAGCAAGGTTACCTTCAGCCGGCGAGAGCTTGACCGCATTCTCAGTCTTTACGGGCGCAAGGTCGCAGCCGGCGAGTGGCGCGATTACGCCATCGATTTTCTTAAAGACCGCGCGGTATTTTCTGTGTTCCGCAAGGCCAGCGAATTTCCCATTTACCGGATCGAGAAGGACCCGCGGCTCGGACGCCGGCAGGGCGCCTACAGCGTGATCTCGGCAACCGGCCACATCCTGCGCCGGGGCCATGAGCTCGACCGGGTGCTGAGCGCGCTCGATCGGTCGCTGCGCGTCGTCGCCGGTTGAACGCGGCGGCTGATTCCGCCCGATCGCGGACGGTCGTTGTCACCGCGCTCGGAATCGCGCAGACGCTCGCCTGGGCATCGAGCTATTATTTGCCGGCGATACTTGCCGAGCCGATCGGTGCCAGCATTGGCGTTCCGCGATCCTGGGTGTTTGGCGCATTTTCGGGAGCCCTGTTGATTGCCGCATTCGCCGGTCCGGCCGTCGGGCGCGTCATCGACCGCCGCGGCGGCCGCGGCGTGCTGGTGCTTTCGAATCTGGTCTTGGCCGGCGGTCTCGTTCTGCTGGCAGGGGCAAACGGCCTCGTTGTGCTTGCTGTTGCGTGGGCCGTTCTCGGCATCGGCATGGCGCTTGGACTTTATGACGCCGGCTTCGCCGCGCTCGCCGCCCTCTATGGCCATAACGCGCGCGGGCCGATCACCGGCATCACGCTGTTTGCCGGCTTTGCCTCGACGGTGAGCTGGCCGCTGACGACGGTGTTGAATGACGCGTTCGGCTGGCGCGAGACTTTGCTGGTCTGGGCGGCGCTCAACGTCGTCATCGGCATTCCGCTCAATCTGCTGTTGCCGGTTGCTACGCAACGAGGGGATGTCGTGCGCGCACCGGAACGTTCGATCGGCTGGAAGCCATACAAGGAAATGTTTCTGCTCGCTTTTGTGTTCGCCGCTGTGTGGTTTGTGACCGGCTCGATGGCGGCACACTTGCCGGGATTGCTGGAACGCGCCGGTGCCACGCCGGTACAGGCGATCGCGGCTGCCGCTCTGGTCGGACCGGCGCAAGTGGCGGCGCGGCTGGTGGAGTTCTTTGTCCTGCGCCGGA